>Ga0163149_10001932_pt1 | contig 25821 bp, 20 predicted proteins | sample OliLakLV19MP5G1_FD_148604 | JGI IMG/M metagenome (GOLD analysis project Ga0163149, IMG submission 148604) | Freshwater microbial mat bacterial communities from Lake Vanda, McMurdo Dry Valleys, Antarctica - Oligotrophic Lake LV.19.MP5.G1 | ecosystem: Environmental > Aquatic > Freshwater > Lake >... | reverse complement strand
CTGCAGCTCGACGAAGTCGGTCGCATCCTCGATCCCACGTTCGATCCGAACGCCGAGATCCGTCGCAACGTCGGCGAGTTGATGGCACGCCGCGCGCGCCAGGACATGAATCAAGGCAGCGTGTTCGGTTCGCTCCTCGAGATGAAGAACTTCGTGGGCGGCCTGCCGATGCGCGTGAATCGCATCATGGACGCGGCCGCGAACGGCGGCTTGGAGGTCAAGGTCAAGGTCCCCGACACTTCGTTGGTGATCGAAGCGATGCAGAAGATCGCGAATCGCATCACCGCAGGGATCGTGCTCGCGGCGCTCATCGTGGGAGCCGCGCTGCTGATGCGCGTGCAGACACGTTTCGAGCTCTGGGGTTACCCGGGGCTCGCGATCCTGTGCTTCATCACCGCAGCCGGCGGTGCGATGTGGCTGCTCGCGGAGATTTTCGTGCACGACCGGCGGGCGCGCAGGAAAGGGGCGTAGCGCCCAAGATCGTTGCGGGATCGAGCAGGCTCGGCCGCGCGTGGCTTCTAGCGTCGTAATGCCGTCAATGTGGAGTTCGGGGCGGGTACGCCCCGAGCGGCGCGGGCGAGCACGTGTGCATTTTTTTTCGCGAATCACCCGCGACCGGCGCGCGGTCTGTTCGTCGTGGAGGCGGTGTCCGAGGGCGTGTCCTCGGGCGATTCCCACGGCCTCAGGTTCCCGCGAGGTAGGACCACGATGAAGCTGCAAGTTTGGCGATCGACGGTTCGGGTGCTCGGCGCACTGGTCGCCGCGCTGTGCGTGATCTGGGCGTGCTCGACGCCCACGAAGGTCGGGGTCGAGGCGAAGTGGGGTGACGTCAGTGTCGGCGTGACCATCGACTCCGCGGGCAATTCCGTGACGACTGCCACGGGCTCGCTGGCTCCGGGGAAGTGCTTGCGGGTCACCTACTCGGACTCGACAGGGAATACGCTGGGGTCAAACGTGATCTCGGTTCCGGGCTACTCGCAGGTCCCGGCTGGCGCTGTTCGCCAGGAGTTCGAGATCGTGGATTGTCCCGAGCCGCCGGCGCTGACCTGGCCGAGCACGCTCCCCTCGATCTCGCATCGCGCTCACGCGCTGCCGAAGTGGCGTGAGGTCTTCAGCATGCCGCTCACAGTCGCCTCGCCGAGCGGCACGCTTCAACGCGGCGTCCTCTGCCATGCTCGCGTTTTCTGCCTGCCGACCCAGGACCCGATTCAACTGCTCCAGCCCATTCTCTCGGCTGGCGCCGGTATCGCGGTCCCGGCGACGGTCGACGTCCTGTTCATGGCCGAAATCACGGGCGGCACGACTGACGCTCAGCTTCGCGTAGCGGCTCGTTCACCGATCCTCGACATGAGCTTCGACTGGAACGGCGTGCAGGGTTTCGGAAACTTGGCATCGGGTACAAACGCCGTGCCGTCGTCGCTGCCGAACGGGTGGCACGTCGTCGATGCAACGATCCCGGGTCAGACCTTCCATCCCAACCTCGGAGACTGGAACGGCGGCCAAGTGAGGATTCGCACCCTCGCCCGGCCCGCGTTCTCGGAGTACGCGCAGTCGTTCCAGTCGCTCGCATTCTGAGCCGCACCCAGCACCGCTGCATCGCGCGCGAGCGCGGTGCAGCAACAGGTCCACGCCATGCACTACTTCACCGGGCTCGCTCTAGTGATCCTTGCTTCTGCGTGTCGCTCTATCGATATCGAACTCGGACCGTTCGAACGTTGCGGTCCGAACAGCAACACTCGTGCGTGGTCGGAGTCGGATGCCGTACGCATCGCACAGGAGATGGAGATGCAGGTTCCTCGCATCCGTGAGCTCAAGGGCATACAGAAGCCGGCTCCGCTCGTAGTCGTGTCCAAAGAGCCGCTGCCCTGGATTCTGTCCGGGCTTGCCACGCCGCTCATGGTCTTGATCGGTCCCGCTTCGCGCTCGGAGGAACGCCTCACTCTGGTGCACGAACTCGCACATTGGTTCCGCGACTCGGCGTGGAATCGCCTGCCGAGTTGCGTGGAGGAGGGGCTGGCCATGCACATCGCCGGAGTCCTCCTGCCCGTCGAGGCCTCTTGGCACTATCAGCCGTTCTCATTCTGCACCCCCGACACCGTGGACCTCGAGTCGTTCCGAGAGGCTTGCGCGGCAGTGATCGATCCCGCACGGGAACATCTAGGCAAGGATTCTCCACGATTGCGCGCCATCGGCTTCGTCGTCGCGTCCTCGCTCGGCATCCCTGCGCTGCGTGAGCTGTGCGAACGCGCCGAGCGCGAAGGTCTCGCGAAGGTGCCCGCGGATTGGATCTACGAGGCCTTGCCTCTCCATCACATCGCCGGCGGTAGCTGGAAGGCCGCGAACAACCGCCGCATGAACGAGATCGATGACGCGGCGAAGCGAGTGCGAGCTGGGGCCGAATAGGGCCGTAGCCCTTACTCTTCGCCGCCGCCGCGAGCGCCGTCTGCACGACGTCGTCGGCGCGCGCTGCGTCGGCGACGAGCCGCCCGGCGAGGCGGCGCGCCCAGTCGATGTGCTCGAGCAGCGATTCGAAGTGGGGTTTCAAGCGGGGTGGCGAACCTGCGTCCATGATGTCCCCCGGACCCGCAGTGCCGCCGGATCGGGATCCGACGCACTGAAAACCGCCTCGTCGCAAGTCCGCGCACGGCGCGGCTTTGGGATGGCTGCCGGAAGCCGGCGAACCGGATCCGCGGAGCGCGAACACTCCTCCCGCGAGCATGGAGAGCACGCACGTCGACCCGCAGTTCGTCCTGGAGCACGCTGCGCACGTCCGCGCGCTCGCGGGTCGACTCGTGTTCGACGGGACGCGCGCCGACGACCTCGAGCAGGAGACGTGGCTCGCCGCGCTGAAGAACGCGCCGCGCGCGATGACGTCGCCGCGCGGCTGGCTGGCGCGCATCGCGCAGCGTCGGGCTGCCCACGACTGGCATGCCGAGTCGCGCCGCGCGGTTCGTGAGCGCGCGCACGCTCGCGAGGAGTCGGTCGCGTCGTCCGAGGAGATCCTCGAGCGCGAGGAGACGCGCTCGGAACTCGTGCGCGCGGTGCTCGCGCTCGAGGAACCGTACCGATCCGCACTCGTCGCGCAATTCCTCGAAGAGCGCGCTCCGAGCGTAGCGGCGCGCCGCCGCGGCGTGCCCGTCGAGACGCAACGCACGCACGTCAAGCGCGGGATTGCAATCCTGCGCGAGCGGCTGAAACGCGCGCACGGCGTCGCGTTCGGCGCGTTCCAGCTCGCGCTCGTGCGCGATCTGCGCCTCGAAGCGCCGCTCGCGACGACGTGTGCCGCGGCCGGCGCGGGCCTGGTGATCGGAGGTCTTTCGATGTGGACGGTGAAGAAGATCGCGGTCGCCGCGGCGGTCGCGCTCGCGGTCGTGCTCGCAACGACGCGTCCCTCTGGTTCGGCGGACCCGACCTCGTCCACGGCGAGCGCGACGGCGAGCCCCGCTCGAGATCTCGCCGCAGACGCCGAGATCTCGGCCCCGCGAGAGCAGACGACTCCTCGTCGGAGCTCGGAGCCGCCGTCGAGCGCCGCAGAGTCCCACGCGGCCGCGCGGACCTCGACCGCCGCCGTCGTCGTCCTCGCGCGCGTCGTCGACGAGAGCGGTCGCCCGATCCGCGGCGCGCGCGGCGTTCTCGCCGCGCGCGGCCGCTGGAACGCGAACGTCGATCCGAACGCGACCTTCGAGGGCGTCTCCGGTGACGACGGCGCGCTGCGGATCGAAGCACCGCTGCTGACCGCGGATCGCGCCGATCTCGAGGTCGAGGCCGATCCCTACCGCGCTCGTGCCCGCGTCCGTTTCGATGCCGCCGTGACGCGCATCCTCGCGCTGGGGGCGAATGACGTCGGCGAGCTCGTCCTCGGTCCCGCGGGTCGCATCGTCGGTCGCGTGCTCGCCGAAGATCGGTCGGTCGAAGGCGCCGCGATCGCAACGCGCTTCGCGCTCACGACGACGCTGACGCGGACCACAACGAGCGGGGAGGACGGCCGGTTCGTGCTCGCGCACGTCGATCCTGCCGCCACCGAGCTGCAGATCGGCGGCGAGGGACTCGTCGAGTCTTCGACGACGGTGTCCGTGCGCGCCGGCCATGACACGGACGTCGGCGACATCGTGCTCGCACGGGCTCCGTCGATCGCGGGGATCGTCGTCGACCAGGACGGCGCGCCGTGCGCGGGAGTCTGGATCGTGGCGGTGTCGGCGACGATCGATGCGCGCGAGGGCGATCGATCTGACGCGAAGGGTCGTTTTCGCGTTCACGTCCCGGCGAGCGGCGAGTACGACCTCCTCGTCGAGGACACGCTTCGGTTCCTGCGCTGGGGCGGACCCGACGTGATCGGCGCCCGGTTCGCGACAGGGGAGGAATCCGCGCGCATCGCGCTGACGGCCGTCGCGCGGACGACGTTCCGAATCGTCGACGCGGAGACGTATCAGCCAATACTCGAGTTCGGGCTCGGCGTCCGGGACATCGGGTGGAGCAGGTCCCCGCTCGGCCCCGAGGAGGAGGAGTTCGACGAGGCGTGGCCGCGGATCGTCGTGAGGTCCTCGAACGAGGTCTTCGAGTGCGCAGTCCCCGGGATGCACGAGGTGCTCGTCGCCGCTCCCGGGCACGTCCCGTTTCGCGCTGCGGTCCTCCGCGACGGAGGGGACGCGTCGATGCAGACGATCCGGCTCGAGCGTGGGCGCGTGCTGCGCGGTCGTGTCGTTCGCGACGGCCTCCCGTTGACCGGCGTCCTGGTCGGCGTCGAGCGCGCCTACGTTCCGCTGGGTCCGAAGCCGCTCGTGCCCGGCTCGATCGAGCTCGGTCGCACGCACGCGCGGGACGTGTCGGCGTTTGCCGGTCGCGCGCGGAATGTCGTCACGAACGAGGAGGGAACCTTCGCATTCGGCGACCTGCCCGCGGGGAGGTTCGACCTTCGCGCCGCGTTCGGCGGGATCGTCGGCGCCCGGATCGATCGTCTCCACGTGCCGTCGGACGGCGACCTCGACGTCGGCGACGTCGGCTTTCGCGCGGGCGCGTCGATCCGCGGTGTCGTCGACGCGGGGGCGCACTTACCGATCGGATGGCAGGTCGGCGTGCCCGGTCGGCCGGCAAACGTCATCGACCGCGCTGACGGCCGCTTCGAGATCGCGGGCCTGCCCAGCGGTCCGGTCGAGCTCCACTGGTTTCAGCAAGGCGTGCCCGGCCTCGAGAGGGAGCCAACGCGGGTGACGGGCACCGGACGCTCGATGCGGTTCGAGCTGGCCGAGGGCGAGACGCGCGACGTGCGAATCGACGTCGAGGCGCTGTCGCCGGCGCGGGTCACGATTCGCGTCCTGGCCGACGGAGAGCCCGTCGCGGGCTCGGTCGTGTGGTCGTGCGCGCTGAGCGAGGACGGCAGCCGCCGCTGCTCGTCGAACAACCGGACTGGAACCGACGGAGCCTGGTCCGGGCTCGTCCGCCCCGGCGTCCAGTACGAGTTCCAGGCGCTATTGCCGGCGGGAATGCTACTCGCGAGTTCGCCGCCAATTGTGCCCGCGCCAGGAGAGCAACGTGAGCTGCGGATCGAAGGTCGTACGGGAACGCTCGAGGTGCGACTGCCGGCTTCGCTCGCGCTTCCGGAGCAGGGCTTCGTCGCCGTCGAGGTGATGAAGCCTGGAGCCCAGCCCTCCCTGATGGACAGGAACAAGTGGTACCGCGGCGTGCCGCAGATCTACCGGACCCAGCACGCCTGGGAGAGTGCGCGGATCGACGCCGGCCGCGTCGGTGCGGGCGAGTGGACGCTGCACGTCGAGGTGAACCGAATGGTGCCGACGGGCGCGTCGAGCTGGAGTCACGAGCCGCTGATGCCGAAGGTCGAAATTTCGATCACGATCCGTCCCGGCGAGGAGACCGTGGTCGAGGTCCCCTGAACGACGGCGCCTCTCGCATCATGACCCGTAGGCGCGTGACGCGAGAGGCCCGAGACCCGAAGCGCGTCAGCCACCCTTCTTGGCGAGCTTGGCCTTCTTCTTGTCCTGCTTCTCTTGGATGGAGAGCTTGGGCTTCTTGACGTTCTTCGGTTGTTGTTGGCCCTTGGCCATGGTCGTGCTCCTGGAGGGATGAGGACTCGGCGCGAGTTGGCGCCGGGAGTGGGGGGGAGGGGCTCAGAACGACGGATTTCGGCGTCGATGTCAAGGATCCCGCACGGAAGACGTGAGTTCAGAGACCGCAGCCGCGATCTCGGTTGCAATTTCATTGGGACTCGCTGCGCGAGCCCGTGCCAGCCCGGTGCCCGAGCACTGCACGACGCGTCGAGTAGCATCCCCGCCATGGTCGACACCCCCCCGACGTCAGTGCCGCGGCTCACTCCGCGCGAGAACCTGACCACGCTCCAGACGCACATCCTCGCCGAGGAGCAGAAGCACCCGCACGCCTCGGGCACCTTCTCGTGGATCCTCTCCGCCATGGCGCTCTCGGCGAAGGTCATCGCCGACAAGATCCGTCGCGCGCGCATCCAGGACGTGCTCGGTTCGCTCGACGGCGAGAACGTGCAGGGCGAGCGCCAGCAGAAGCTCGACGTCATCGCGAACGAGACCTTGTTGCGCTGCCTTGGCTCGCGCTCCGGCGTCGCGATCGTCGCCAGCGAAGAGGACGAGAACCCCACGTTCATCCAGCGGGACAGCGGCGGCGAGCGACCCTACTGCGTCTTGTTCGATCCGCTCGACGGATCTTCGAACCTCGATACGTGCGGTGCGGTGGGCACGATCTTCAGCATCCTCCGACACGACCGGCGCGCGTCCACGCCCGACGCATCCATCCTGCAGCGCGGTGTCGAGCAGGCGGCAGCGGGTTACATCCTCTACGGCAGCTCGACCGTCTTCGTGCTGACGACAGGATCGGGTGTCTCGATGTTCGTCCTCGACCCGAGCATCGGTTCGTTCTTGCTCGTCGAGCACGGCATCCAGATCCCGAAAACGGGCAAGACGTATTCGGTCAACGAAGGCAATCGGCGTTCCTTTCCCGAGGGATATCAACGTTATCTCGAGTGGGCGCAGTCGAACGGCTACACCAGCCGTTACTCGGGCACGATGGTCGCGGACGTGCACCGCACGCTCTTGAAGGGCGGGGTGTTCCTGTATCCGCCGACGAAGAAGTCGCCCGAGGGCAAGCTGCGCCTGCTCTACGAGGTGAACCCGATGTCGATGATCATCGAGCAGGCGGGGGGCAAAGCCGTCGCCGTGACGGAGCGCGTCATGGAAGTGGTCCCGAAGACGCTGCACCAGCGCATCGCGTGCTGCCTCGGGTCACCCGAAGAGGTCGATCACGTGCTGCGTCATCTCGGCTGACCGCGTCGAATCGCCCGGCTGTCACATCGCCGATCAGCACATCAACGCACTCCCGTGCTGCGCGTATTCATCACGATTTCGGCCTGGATCAGCTCGCCGTAGCTCGGCACGCCCATCGCCGCGCGCTCGGCGTCCGTCGTCGCGGGATCGAGCCGGTGGAGCTTCCAACGCGCGAGCGCCGGATCCCAAGCGAACTGCGTCCCGTAACGCTGAGGAAGTCCTTGGGTGACGAGGTCCTTGTCGATCGCTTCGGCGGCAGCACGCAGCCCGAGCGGCTCGCCGAGTTCGGCGGCCTTCGACCCGAGAGTGGCTGCGAGCGCCCAGTCCTTCGGATCGTTCGACTCGGCCAGTACGACCGCGGCGCGGAAGTGATCACGCCCCGAAGTCAATGCGCCCGACGCGGCGAGTTCGCGCGCTCGCTGCGCTCGTTCCGTCGTGAGCGCCATCGACTTCGCATCGGGATCGGCCAGAGGTTCGGCGTGTTCCGCGTCGTTCTCGAGCTCGGCCCACAAGCGATCGATCCCCGGTTTCGGCGCGGCGCACGCGCTGATCAGGAGGGCGAGAACGGCGAGGATCGGCATCCGGTTCGTCATGGCGCCGGCGACCATGCGCATCGCTCGTCCGCGGCGCAAGGGCTCCGCCCCCCTCGCGCCGTTGGCCTGCAGGTGCTTTCCCCAGCGAAACGGGCCGCCGCCGGCAGATTTCCGCGGTCCTTTACGCAGGTCAGTCCCAACGTCGGGCCGATGCCCGTATCGTGTTCGCTACGGCTCGGGACCTCTAGAACCCCGAGCCCCGCGGCGAGCGATTCCAAAGGATGAGCGCGCCGCTCGTGAAACCTCTGCAGAAGGAGAACCCACTATGAAGACGATTATCGCCGCGCTGGCTCTCGTGAGCCTGGTCGCCTGCAACACGGAGAAGAAGTCAGTTGCCGACGACTCCGGTGCCAACATGCCGAAGGCCGGCTGCTGCGAAAGCGGCAAGGCTGGTTGCGATGACGCCGCAAAGGCGTCGTGTGATTCGGCGGCCAAGAGTTCTTGCGAAGCCAGCAAGTCGAGCTGCACCGCGAAGCCGCAAGGCTGAGCGCGTGAGCGCTCAGCCCACTGGTGACGAATGCGACCGCATTCAGTCCCAGTAGCGAGCGCCGCCCATGACACCCACCGGGTGTGATGGTGAGCCGATCAGGCCAACGTCGGGGCCGACCTTCGGGTCGGTCCCGACGTCTTTTTTGGCCTGAGCCGCTTCACCGCGCCTTCGCGCGGACTTCGATCGCATGCACCTCGAAGACGAGCGTCGCACCGGGCGGCACGAGCCCCGCGACCCCCTCCTCGCCGTATGCGAGTGCCGGCGGGACGACGATGCGTCGACGTCCGTCGGCACGGATGCCGAGGAGTCCATCGTCGAGGCCGTGCAGGAACGCTTCGCCGAGCCGGACGGGCACGGGCAATCCTCGATCGAGCGTCGAGTCCACGCGGGTGCCGTCCTCGAGCGAGACGATGTAGTCCAGAAGCACTTCGTCGCCGAGCGCGGCCGGCTCACCGGCACCCTGCAGGAGTTCCTCGTACACGACACCGGTCGTCGTGCGCACGGAAGGAGCGTCGTACTGCGTGGCGCGCCGTGTCGTGCTGCAACTCGTGCACGAGATAGCGAGAGCCGCGACACCTGCGAGCGCGCGCGTGTTCACCGGCGCACCTCGCGGATCTCGATGTGCGCGAGCAAGAGTGTTCCGGGCGGAATTCCAGCACTCGGGAGGCCACCCGCGCCGTACGCGGATTCGGGCGGGAGCATGATCTCCGCGACAGTGCCCGCGCGCAGCCCGACGAGCGCGCGCGAGAGTCCGGGCATGAGTCCGCCCTCCACTCCGACGCGTCCTCGGATCGGCATGCCGAGAGTTTTCGTGGAGAGGACGATCACGGGCTCGAGCAGCGCGGCCAGTGGTGCCGGCGCCGGTGCCGTGCCGATCGGTTCGCTCGCGCTCGCATCGTCGCCAGGCGCCGATGGCGGAACGGTCGCGACGGGCGCGGCGTTCGTCGCAGCGGTTGCGGTCGGCGCGGCGTCGGTCGCGGCGTCGGTCGCTGCGTCGGTCGCTGCGTTCGCGTCCGTCGCCGAGTCGAGAGGCTTCGCTTGCGCCGGATCGGTCTCGGAGGGTTCCGGCTGCGCGACGTCGACCTCCTGCTCGCCTCGAACCTCGGCGCCCGCGGGGTCGGTCGCGGGGGCTGCGTTCTCGGTCCTGGCGGCGTCCGTCTCCGGCTTGGCCACGTCGCCCTTCGACTTCTCGTCGGTTGTCGCGGTCGGAGCCACTGACCCTTCGACGGACGTGCCCGCGATCTCGACCGGCTTCGCGTCGGACGCCGCGTCGCTCTTCGCCGTCTCGGTCGGCGCGTCCGCGGACTTCTTGTCCGTGCCGCGCTTCGACTTGGACTTCGGCTTCTCGGACTCCGCGTCTTCGATGGCCTCGACCGGCACGGCTTCGGGTTCGGTCGGTTGCAGCGTCGGCACGTACGACAACGTCATCGAGAGTGCGACCTCGTCACCCGGCGCGACGATCGAGCCTTGTCCCTCGGCGAGGACTTCGACGCGCACGCCGCCCTCGAGCTCGAGCACGCGCCGCTTCTCCGGCGGCAGGATCTCGGGCTTTGCTCGAGCTGTGGCACGTTCGCCTCGCGCTTCCATCGAGTGACTCGACCCCGAGGAAGGCGGCGCCTCGTCGCGAGAACACGCCGCAAGGACGGCGAGGAGGAACGCTGCGCGAATCGTCGGGGTCTTCACGCCCCTCATCCTGCCAGGATCGAGGCGATGCACGCCACGTCGACGATGTCGTCGGGCTTGCAACCGCGCGAAAGGTCCATGAACGGCCGCTCCAAACCTTGAACGAGCGGCCCCAGCGCCTTCGCGCCCCCCAGACGCTCACTCAGCTTGTACGCGATGTTTCCCGCGTCGAGGTCGGGGAAGACGAGCACGTTGGCCTTGCCACCGAGCGGTGAGCCGGGCGCTTTCTTGTCGGCGACCGTCGGCACGATCGCGGCATCGACTTGCAACTCGCCGTCGCACGTCAATCCCGGCGCGCGGCGCTTCAAGAGCTCCGTGGCCTTCTTCACCTTGTCGACTTTCGGATGCGACGCCGATCCGTGCGTCGAGAACGACAGCATCGCGACGCGCGGCGCCTCACCGGTCAACTTGCGATGCGCCTCCGCCGCCGCGAGCGCGATGTCGCAGAGTTGCTCCGCCGTCGGATCGGGCACGACGCCGCAGTCGGCGTACGTGTAGACGCGATCGGGGAACACCATGAGGAAGCACGACGAGAGCGTCGCGTTGCCGCGCGTGAGGCCGATGACCTGCAAACCTGCGCGCAGGACGTCCGCGGTCGCCGCTTCGCTGCCCGCGACGCCCGCGTGACAGTCGCCGGATTGGACGAGGAATGCGCCGAAGACGATCGCGTCGTTCGCGCGAGCGGTCGCTTCCTCGTGCGTCATCCCTTTCCCCTTGCGGCGCTCGTGGAGTTCGGCGGCGAAGTGTTTCGTGCGCGGGTCCTTCTTGATCGCGATGACCTCGATGCCGGGCGGCGCGGCGGACGCCATCTTGCCGGCGTCGATCAGGACCGGAGTGCAGAGGCCTTGCGCAACGAGGCGGGCGGCGGCCTGGAGGACGCGCGGGTCCTGCGTTTCCGGGAGGACGATGCGCCGGTTCGCGCGCCGGGATTTCTCGTGGATCTCGAGGAGGACGTTCATCGGGGGCGGAGTTTCCTCGGCGCGGTGGAGGGAGCGCAAGGTTCGCCTGGGTTCCCGTCGCGAGGAGCGACGGAAAGTGAGCGCTCGATCGCGTTGGCAGCGCGCCGCGAGTCCCCATTGGCAGGGTTTCGCCGCGCGCAGTAGGTTCGAGGCATGGAGATCGAGATCTCGTTCAGCGGGCCCGAGAGGGCGTACCTCGATCAGCAGATCTGCGAGGGGCGCGCGGCGAGCGAGGGCGACGTGCTGCGCGAAGCTCTCCAGTTGATGATGGAGCGCGAGGTCGACGAGCGCCGCAAGTACGAGGGGTGGCGCGAGCGGACGCGGCGTGAACTCGACGAGGCGTACGAGGAGTCTCTGACCGAGGAGGGCCTCGACGGTCCGACGTTCTTCGAAGAGCTGAGGGTCAAGATCGAAGCGCGCGGGAGCCAGCCGTCGTGAAGCGCTACCGCATTTCCTCGCGCGCGGAGCGCGACCTCGACGAGATCACCGAGCGGATCGCGCGCGAATCCGGTCAGCGCCGCGCGGAGCTTTTCCGCGCGGAGATCCTGCGCAACATCTCGAACCTCGCCCTGTTTCCGCACGCCGGGCACGAGCGCGAGGATCTGACGTCGAAGGCGCTGCTGTTCTGAACCGTCGATTCCCATCTGATCGCATATCGGCCCGACTCGGATCCGCTGCGCGTGCTCCGCATCATGCACGGCGCACGCGATCCCGAAGATCTGCGCGGGTTCGTCGGCGAGTTCATTCCGCCGTACATCGTGTCCGGCGCTTCCGTGATCGACGTGCCATTGAACACGCAGGAGATGGACTTCCTCACGGCGCGCCTGCGCTCGGGCCGCGCTCCGAGTGCGACCGATCTCTTGCTCCGTGGCTTGCGCTCCATGATCGACCCGGCTGACGAGGATCTGCGCGCCTATGAGGCTTGGCGCGAAGAGACTCGCCGCGAGATCGAATTCGGATACCAGGAGTGCCTCCGGGGGTAGTTCGTCGATGGGGAGGCGGCGTTCGAGCGTATTCGCCTCCGGATCGAAACGCGTGGGAAGCACGCGTCGTGAGCGCGCCACCTTTCACCCCCGCGGAGCGAAGCGAGGAGGACTCAGAGCCCGTGAAGAATGCACGGGCGACGCGCTGCGGAGCGGCGCAGATGGTGTCTGGGAGCGTGTAGGCTCGATTCCTTCACGCGCTCTCAGCTCTCGGTGCCGCCTAGGAGCTGGGACGGCACATCCATCTCCATCCGCAACACCGCGAGCCCGTGCGTCTTGCCCTGCGCGTCCGTCTTCAAGCTCGCCGATCCGCCGCCGCCGAGGCTGTCCTCGAGCAGGAAGTTCAAGAGGCGCAGGTTGTCCGCCTCGTAGCGCTTCACCGCGCCCACATTGATCGACGCCATGTGCAACCGCACGCGCTCGGCCGTCAGATGCTCCTTGAGGAACGCATACGCCGCATCGCTGCGCGCGAGCACTCCGACGTTCGAGCCTTCGCCCTTGTCGCCGGAGCGAGCGGTGGCGATGCGGGAGAGGGGGACTTTGGGCATGGCGGGAGGACTCGCGAAACGGTGCGGAATCAAACGGTGACGACGGTGACCTTCGGCGTCACGAACTCCTTGCGGAGCAGCGCGGGCCAGAACCCGATGATCTCGGTCGCCTTGGGACGGCCGCCGGCGAAACCGGTCACGCCCGGCGGACCACTGGTCACGAGCGGCACGAGCTCCATCCCGAAGCGATCGACCTTCGCTTGATCGGGGCCTTTGACGCCCATGCGCAGCACGATCTCGCTCGGGTCGGCGCGGTCAGCAGCGGCGATGCCGGCGTGCACCGTGTTCGCGCCGAGGAACTCGACGAGGCGCTCGGAGGCCGAGTACTCGAAGCCGTCGGACGCGAGGCGCTGCCACACGATCTCGGCGCACAGTTTGGCCTTGTCGAGCGCGTCGGGACCGCTGATCGTGAGTTCGCCGACGGCCTTGAAGCCGTCCTGGTAGCTCGCGGACACCTTGTAGAAGGGCGTCGCCGGTCCGCCGCGCACGTTGTCGACCGCGACGCGATCCGCGCCGTCCTGGCGCATGCGAATCGACGTGAAATCGGCCGTGCAATCGGGGCCGAGGTACGCGCGGGGGTCGCCCATCTCATAGGCGAGCTGGTGCGCGATCGTGCTCTCGTTCACGATTCCGCCGGTGCCTTCGTGCTTCGTGATCACGAACGTGCCGTCCGCCTTCATCTCGATCAGCGGGTAGCCGATCCGCGCCATGTCGGGGATCGTGCGCCAGTCGGTGAAGTTGCCGCCCGTGCATTGCGCACCGCATTCGACGATGTGGCCGGCGACCGTGCCGGCGGCCAGCAGGTGGTGGTCGGTCGTTTTCCAGCCGAATTCATGGATCATCGGGCCGAGCACGAGCCCGGGATCGGTGCCGCGACCCGTGATCACGATCTGCGCACCCTGGTCGAGCGCCTGTGCGATCGGGAACGCGCCCAAGTAGACGTTCGCGCTCGTCACGCGCGCGCGCACGCTCGCGAGCGGCGCCTTCGTGTCCATGTTCGCGAGTGTTTCGCCGGCCGCGGTCAACTCGTCGATGCGCTGGAGCACGTCGTCGCCTTCGACGATGCCGAGCTTGATCCCCTTGTACCCGCGCTTCGCGATTGTCCCAGCGATCGCGTCCATGCAGCCGCGCGGGTTCACGCCGCCGGCGTTCGCGACCACTTTGATCTTCTTCTCGACGAGGTCGGGCAGGATCCGGTCGATCAAGCGCACGAAGTCAGTCGCGTAGCCCGCGTTCGGGTTGCGCGACTTCAGCTTCTGCATGATCGACATCGTGACCTCGGCCAGATAGTCGAGCGTCAGGTAGTCGACCGGCCCTTCGCGCACGAGGCGTACGGGCGCCAGGATCGAGTCGCCCCAGAAACCCTGGCCGTTGGCGATGCGGACGATGTCTCGTTGAGCCATGGATTCCTGTTCGAGCTGCGCCGGGTGCTTCGGGCGGAAGAGTCTACCGGCGCTGTCGTGGGGCCTGAAGGAGACGGAAAAGACTTCTCGTTCGCGTCGGGCTCGAACCGCGACGCGCCTCAAGATCCGACCCGCAGAGCCACGATCTAGAGCCTGGAACGGATCTGCGCGGCGCGCGGCTGCGTTCGTCCCGCCTGTCAAGGGCCCCCTTCCCTTTGAATCATCCCCCGTTCCCGCTCGACGATGCTCAGCGCCTCGCTGAGCTCAAGAGTCTGCGCATCCTCGACACGGATGCGGAGGCATCGTTCGACGACCTCGTGCGCATCGCCGCGCGCGTCACGGGCTCACCGGTGGGCTTGATCTCGCTGGTCGACGGGGACCGCATCTGGGTCAAGGCTCGAACGGGCATCGAGGCCACGCAGGTGCCGCGCGATCTCAGCTTGTGCGGTCTGACGATCCGGGATCCAGGTCGCCCCTTGGTCATCACGGACGCGGTGGCGGATCCGCGTTCGTGCGAGAACGTGTTCGTCACGCATGGCCCGCGAGTTCGTGCCTTCGTGGGCGTCGCGCTCGTTTCGGCGGCGGGCAATGCGCTCGGCGTCCTCTCCGTCTTCGACAAGGTCCCACGCGAGTACTCGACCGAGCACGTGGACCTCTTGCTCGCGCTCGGTCGTCAGGTGACGGCGCTGCTCGAACTGCGCCGCGCTGGACTCTCGGTCGCCGACTCCGCTCGTCGCGAGGAGAGCGTCTCGTCGGAGTTGCGCCGCAGCCAACGTCGTCTGGAGATCCTGAACGAGTTCGCGGAGGCGATCCACTCCGACCTACTCGTCGCGGACGTGACACGCATCGCTGTGGGCGTCCTTGCGCGCCATCTGCGTGGGATGCGCGTCGCGTACTCGACGATCGACGACCGTGGTCGGCTCGAAGTCCTCGATTCGATCGAGCCCGACGACATGCCACACCTCGCTGGCGGCGGGTTCGACATTTCGGTCGCGCCCACGTACTGGGCCTCGCTGCGCAGCGGGGAGATCGTGATCACGGAGGACGTTCGACAGAGCCGCATGCTCGCGCCGCTCTGCGACGCGTTCCTCGCGGGCAAAGTGGAATCCTGCCTGGACGTGCCCGTGAAGCACGGCTCGGGATTGACCGGACTTCTCTGTTTCGATGCGCCCGCACCGCGCTCTTGGTCTGCCCACGAGGTGAGCCTGCTCTCGGAAGTTGCGGTGCAACTCGGCCACTATCTCCAGCGAGCGCAACTGCAGGCCGAGCGCGACGCAGCCGACGAGCTGCGTCGCATCCACGATGAACGTTGGCGCCTCGCGATGCAGGGCACGGGTGATTCGATCTGGGACCTCGAGGTCGCCACGGGCGTGCTCTTCTGCTCCGCGCGATTGTCCGACTTGATCGGCGCCGACGTGCCGATGCCGACGAACATCTCCGAGTGGCATGCTCGCATCCACGCGGACGATCTGCCGGCCGTGCGCGCTGCGCTCTGCGGGCACATCGCCGGTAACAGTCCGGCCTATCGCGCCGAGTACCGCGTGACGACGGCTCGCGGCGGCATGCGTTGGGTGTTGGATCGCGGCCGAGCCATCCTCGACGCGAACGGGGCGATACTGCGCATCGCGGGGACGCACGCGGACATCACGGCACGCAAGCTGTGGGAACAGGAACTCTCGATCGCACGTGACGCCGCGCTCGACACTGCCCGACTCAAGTCGCAGTTCTTGGCGAACATGAGCCACGAGATCCGCACGCCGATGAACGGCGTGATCGGGATGGTGGACTTGCTGCTCCAGACGGAACTGGACCTCGAACAGCGCAGCTACGCCGAAACCGTGCGTGCGTGCGGTCAAGGGCTCCTGACCGTCCTGAACGACATCCTCGATTGGTCGAAGATCGAGGCCGGCAAACTCGAATTGGAGTCCGTTTCGTTCGACCCGTCACAGCTCCTCGAGGACGTCGTCGAACTGTCCGCGTCCGTCGCGCACTCGAAGGGAATTCGCGTTGCAGCGGCGCCCATGCCGGACTTTCCCCGACTCGTGATGGGTGATCCTCACCGCCTGCGCCAAGTCCTCTCGAATCTCATAGGAAATGCCGTCAAATTCACCGGCAAGGGCGGTGTGATCGTGCGCGCCGAGTCGGTTCGTGGTGGACCGGATCAAGCCGTCCTGCGCTTCGAAATCGTCGACACCGGAATCGGTATCGACGCGGATGCGCAAGCGCGACTGTTCAAGAGCTTCAGCCAAGCGGATGGGTCGACCAGCCGGCGATTCGGTGGAACGGGCCTTGGGCTCGCGATCAGCCGTCAACTCGTCGAGCTCATGGGCGGCAAGATCGGGATCGTCTCGGAACCGGGACTCGGCTCCACGTTCTGGTTCCAGATCGCGCTCCGCGCGGCTCCGGGAGCCACCTTGCGCGTGGAACGACCGCTCGCTGGTCGCCGCTATCTCGTTGCGACCGGGCACGCACTCGAAGGGCAAGCGATCGCGGCTCAACTCGGGTGTTTGGGCGCGGAATGCGCACTCGTCGCGGATCTCGAATCGGCTGCACGTCGCGCCGCCGCAGATGAACTCCAGCCGTTCGACGGGATCCTCGTCGACCATGATTTGATCGCGCTCTCGGGAAGGGTCGTCCCTCCGATTCTCCCCGCGACCGCACCCGTGCTGCTCTTGTCGCCACTCAGCGCACAGCTCGACGGCGAGCAAATTCTCGCGCGGGGTTGGTACGCGCAGATCGGGCTGCCCGCGCGCCGCTCGCGTCTCGAAGTCGCGCTCGCGGGCCTGGATGTTTCCTCTGCCTTGCCTGCCCGCTCACCGCACCGGAGCACGAGTCCGGCCGCGAACCTGGGCCGGCGTCGTGTTCTTCTCGCGGAGGACAACCCGGTGAACCAGAAGGTCGCGACCCGCATGTTGGAACGCATGGGGTGCGCGGTGGAAGTCGCAGCGGACGGACAAGCGGCGATCGACGCCTGGGAGCGCGGCTCTCACGACGTCGTGCTCATGGACCTGCAAATGCCCGGTGTCGACGGACTCGAGGCGACCGCCACGATCCGCGATCGTGAGAAGCTTCGTGGTGCGCGCGTGCCCATCCTCGCGCTCACCGCCAGCGCCGCGGGCGAGGACCGATCCCGCTGTCTCGACGCGGGCATGGACGACTGCCTCACGAAGCCGATCCAATCCGCGACCCTCCTCGCAGCACTGCAGCGTTGGGTTCCCGTGCGAGACCAGAACGCGCCTGTGGCGCCGTGATGAGCGTCAAGCCATCGCCGCGGTGAGCAGGCGATGGAAGTGGTGGACGGCTGCTTCGCGTTCCGGCGCGTAGCGGCCACGCTCGTACAGACGAGCGTGCATGCCGCGTTGCACGTCCACGACGACGGCTTCGTCCTCGAATTCGATGCGGTCGAGGTCGGCGTCGCCATCGCGCTCGAACGCGGCGGAATCGGAAATCCATGTCTCGAATCGCACGCGCGAACGTTCGACGCCGCGCGGCTCCACGAGGTTCAACGAGAGGCCCCACGGATAGAAGTTGAGCATCAGGTTCGGGAATACCCAGGCGTAGTACGCCGCGACGCGCGCTCCGCTCCCGGCAAACGCCGGTGCGCCCGGCTTCGCGTGCGCGATCTGGATGCTCGCGTGGCGGAAGAGTTCGGTGCGGTAACTCTCGAAGTCGACTGTGGCATTCAGCGTGGGATGAACGAACGGGATGTGCAGTCCCTCGAGGAAATTGTCGCAGTAAAGCGCCCAATTCGCCGCGAACTCGAACGTCCTGTCGCGTGAGGCATCGTGCACGAGCCGCTCGAACGGCACGTTCGTGAGGCGCGCAGCGAGGTCCGACACCAACTCGTCGAGACTGTGCCGCGGCGCGAGAGCCGTGAATCGCAGCGGGCCGAATCGTTGCAGCGGCAGTGAGCGCAAGTCGTCCCGGTGCGTCGGGAAGTGCTCTGCGCCCTGGAATTCGGGCGCCGAACGGAATGCGCCGTCGAGACCAAATCTTCGACCGTGGTACCCACATGTCATCGACGTCGCGTTGCAGGCCTTGTGAGCGATGATCGAGCCGCGGTGCGTGCACACGTTCGAGAGCACCCGCTCGACGCCGGCTTCGTCGCGCGCGAGGACCAACGGTTCCCCGACGAGTCCGTCGAGCAGCGTGAACGGAGCGATGCCCGGACCCGTAGCGGGGAGGTCGGCGCGCGCGTACTGCCACGAGCGGGCGAACACGAGCTCGCGCTGTCGATCGTAGAGCGCGGGATCCGTGTAGAGTCGCGCGGGCGGTGTCTCGGCCTTCCGTACGTCGGGATGGATGTCGATGCGCAGGGGATCCATGGGTTCACTCCGCGCCACACCGTACGCGGAGTGAGCGGTGACGCCAACTCGCGACGTGGACTCAACCGCCGATGGGGCGCAGCGGTCGAGCGCGCGGATCACGCGCCGCTTCGGTGATCCAGTTCGCGAGGGCCGTGGTGTCGAGTTCATCTGCGACACGCTCAGCCGACAGACGCTCCGCGCACTTCGCCGCGATGCTCTGGAATCCCGTTTCGCGGCCGGCATCGAGATGAATGCAGGCCGCGGCCCACTGCGAGAGCGCGCGCGCGACTTCGCCGAGAGCCGTTGCGCGGTTCGCTCTCCAGACGTCCTCGAAGGCCTCGTGCGCAGCCCGGGTCGCTCCGGAGTCGAGCTGCTCGAGCGCGGCGGCCAGCTCCGGCGCAGCGCGCCACGAACTCACGGCACGAGCTCGACGCGCGCGTCTTCGAAATGCACGTGCGCATTCTTCACGAACACGCCCACGTGCCGTGCGCCGTCCGGCACCGATTCGAGTCGAGCTTCGACGGGCGCCGAGGCGCCGACGCGGATGTCCATCCGCGCGTCCTCGAAAACGCGCACGGAGAGGTCGGTCACAGCGCCGGGCTGGACCGCGGGCGAGAGCGCGATGGTGCGGGTGCGTCGCAGCGTCGACGATCCACGCGATGCCGCGTTCAACGTCCACAGGCCGAGGTAGCCACGATCGTCGATGCCGACGATGGTCACGGCGCGCTCGGGGGCTCCGGCGACGACGAGGCCGGCGGTCCACCCTGGCACCCGTTCGCCTTCCGGCCGCAACGTCGCACGGACAACGTACTCGCCCGTCACTGCGAGGGACGCGTCGACGAGAGCTGCACTGCGAACGCCGCGTAGCTGGATCGAACCCACTGCGGGTGCGAAGGAGTCGATCGGTGCGGCGAGCAGCGGTTCCCACGCATCGGGCGCGGCGGACAGCACGCGGATCGAGCCTTGGAGCAGCCCGCGCGTCCGGGCTTCCTTGCGCAGTTCCGCCGCGAGCGGCTCGAGCGGCTCGCCGAGCACTTGCGCGAGATCCGCGGCCAGCGTCGACGCGCGCAGGATGAACCCGGCCGTGCGGTAGTCGGCGATCAGTGCCGATCCGACGCGCGCGAATTCGCTCATTTTCCGCCGCGAAGCCCGCAAAGCTGCATTGCGACGATCGAGCTTCGAGAGACGCTTCATCAAGGCCTCACGTCGCTCGTCGTCGAGAGCGAACTTCGCGCGGTCCGCGAGGTCGAGGACCTCCTCGATCAGCGCGGCCGCCGACGAACTGCGACCGAGGCGCTCGAAGACCTCCGCTTGCCGGAGGAGCAGTTCGGCATCCGGAGCACCCTTGTCGATTCGCGTGCGAACCCACTCGAAGTGCACGAGCGCGCGCGACAGCAGATCTTCCGCGTCCGGCCCGCTTTTCTTCTTCTTCGGGTCATTCGCTGCAGCCATGAATCGCTCGATGCGTTGGATGCGCATCGTGCGCGCCTTCGCGTCGATGCCGTGCAGCGGAGCGACTTCGCTCAGGATCCAGGCCACCCAGTCGCGTTCGAACGAGGAGAAGTCGGGATGGTTGCGCGGCGAGCGCTTGCCGAGGAACCAGCGCTCGAAGAGCTCGAACGATGCGGAACCCTTCTGGATGACCTCGTCGCGGTACTGCGCGTAGAGCGGTCGATACACGTGCTCCAGCGTCGCTGGATCCTCGTACTCCTGCAGGTAGTACACGAGGCCCCATCCCCACGCGTAGTACTCCGGGCCGTACGATCCCACGCCGGCGTACTCGACGACGTCGCGCAAGCGCGGCGCTTTCTTCGACGCGATCTGCAACCTCAAATTGTCGAGGCGGCCTTCAGCGGCGCGCGGCCAGAGAACGCGACCATCCGCCATTGCGACCGTGCCCTCGAAGAAGCTCGACGTGCCTTCGTTCAGCCACGCCGGGACCTGACTCCCTCCCGCAAGCAGCGTCATGAACTGGTGGCTCGCCTCGTGGAACATCGTCGCGAGCATGTCGTCGAGAGATCCCGAGGTCTTGCGCGTGTCGTAGGCGTGGACTTCGCTCGTTCCAGGTGACCACCACCCCTCGGGCTCGCCGGCGCCGGGCCAACCGAGGAGCATCGTTGGCTTGTCCGGCGCGATGCGGATCGTCGCTTTCGTGCCGCGTGCGCGCTTCGCATCACCGTCGAAGTACACGCGCACGTAGAACGCGTGGACATCGTCCATCAGAGTCCCCAGTCGCTCGACGACCTTGGGTTCCAAGTGACAGACGAGGCGATAGTGCTCGGTCTCGCGCTCGACGACTGCCGTCGCTGCGTCCTTCGCCGCGGCCTCGGACCCGGGCTGTTCCAATTCGATCTTCGCGAAGGCGGCGCGCGCGCGAGCGAGCAATTCCGTCGCGGTTCGCGCGTCCTTTCCGCGCGTGATCCGGGGCAACGTTTCCGCGACGCGCAACGCGCGCTCGGCGTCACCCGCAGAGAGGAGATCGTCGGCCGCACCGAGCAACGTGGACGCGACCTTGCGCACGAACGGGTCGCGACGCGCGGAGAGGGGATCGAGGCGGCGCACGGACGCCAACGCCGTTTTCGCTTCGGCGTCGCGTCCCAGTCGTTCCCACCCCGCGGCCGCGAGATCCATGTGGTGCGCCGCCTCGTCCAAGCGGTCGAGGGCCTCGAGCGCGACTGCGAAGAGTCGTTCTTCTTCGGGAGGAAGCTCGACGCGTCGCGCTCGATCCTCCAACAGCTCTGCCAGGGCAGGCCAGTCGCGCGCCTTCTCCAACTCGCGCGAGCGATCGAGCGCGGTCGGCGCAGGCGCCTGCACCGACGACGGCGCCCGCCGTGCTTCGCTCTCCATGGGCCCGGGAACGCCGGGCAAGTGGAGGAGGAGCAGAGCGGGCGCGAAGAGTTGCAGCCTCACCGTACAGGCTCAGCTGCCGTGATCACTTGGCCGTGGCTTGGAAACTCGTCGTGCCGGAGAACTCCATGGATTGCTCGATGGCCATCTCACGGCCTCCGACCTTCATGCTGATCGACTGATCCGACTTGAAGATGTTCGTGCCCGACATGTCGAGCGAGTGGAAGTGACCGCCGGCCACGTCCCAGAGCAGTTCGCCTTCCGCCTCCAGCTCGTACTCGACGTCGAGGCTGGTGATATCCATGCTCTCGACGCCTTCGGGCGGATCTTCGCCCTTCAACTGCTCGCGGACCTGCTCTGTCATGTCCGTCTTGGCCTTGATCGCGAAGGTCAGTTTCACGACCGCGCACTCGATACCGTCGACCTCGCGCATGCCTGAGAACTTCGCGGTCGCCTTGCCCTCGACGTCCTCGCCGAACATGTCGGCCAAGTTCTCCATCCCCGAAGGGCCCATGCCCATCCCGTCTTCCTCGGCGCCCGACTCCTTCGGCTTCATCGCGAGGTCGCCGCCCGGCGCGAGGACGTCGACGAGTTCCTTGGGATCGATCTCCCATTCCTGTCCTTCCTTGACTTCGCCCTCCGGCAGCAGCGCGCGCAGGTCCATGTCTTCGCGCAGTCCTTCGAGCAACTTCTCTTCGCCGCCGGCCGGATCGAAAGCGCGGACGAATTCCTTCTTCTCGGCGTCCCAAGTGAAGCTCACCGACTTGCCTTCGAGTTCGCTCTCCGCGGAGGAGTTCGTGTCCGCGTCGCGCGACTGCCCCATGATCTCCATCTTCATGGAGGTCGTGACGTCGCTACCGAGCGCGTCGAACGTGCGCTTCAGCTTCTTCGGTGCGCCGCCATCGACCTTGGCGTACTCGTCGGTGACCGAGACCTTGTACGCGATGCCCATCGTCATCTCGATGTCGGGCATCATCCCGCCCGCGGCACCGCCCATCGTCATGTCCTCGAGGCTGAGGTCGCTCTTCATCTCGAAGCTCTTCGTGAGGCTCTTGCCCTCCGCGACCGTGAAGGCGACCCGGGTCGCCGGTGCGTTGGAGCCGAGCAGGAGCGGCAGGGGAAGGAGGAGCGTGGAGAGCTTCAGGATCTGCGTCGCGTTCATGTGGGGCGGTGTGCCGGAGCCGGTGTGCGGTAGATGGGCTGGCGGGTGTTCCCGCGCGCCGAGCCGGTCCATTGGGTTGCGGCGAGTATAGGGCTTCCGCGCTCCGGTCCTTCAGGGCCTACCGGATCCGAACGCTCGGATCGCGAACTCGGAGTACGCACGACGGAGGCCCGCCCCGCTCCAGCGAGACAGGCCTCGAGATGCGCCCAGGTGGGCCAGTTGTCGACCGATCACCGGCCGGCGTCGGCCGTCAGCGATGGCGCTGCGATCACGGGCAGAAGGTGACCGCCAAGCCGTCGCTGAGGTTGAACCCCGCTCCGCCGGCGGCCGGGTTGCGGTACCAGTACTGGAACCGCCACAGGCTGCCGGCCGTGATCGGTGCGGGCGCCGCGCCATAGTTGATGGCGTAGTGCGCGTCGCCGATGAAGTCGGCCGTGACGAGGGGGAGGCGGAACACCGAGCCGCCCACGCAACGGAATCCGTTGCCGAACGGCTGCTGCACGGCGCTCGTGCCGTAGAAGAAGATGCCCGACGACCCCGCCGGCAGTTGCGTCGCGATCAGCTCGAAGTCGTTCGTCGAGATGTTCGGGGTGCCCTGGTAGGTCATGACCGACCCGGGCCCGACCGAGTTCGGCGACGTCGAGCAGTAGTTCACCGGCGTCGCGCAAGGCGGGACGGGTGTGTCGATCCACAGGATCCTGACGTCGTCGATGTTCCAGCCGCCGTAGTTCGTGCTGCCGTTCGACTTGATGCGCCACTCGACCTGGACGGACGGGTTGTTGTTGGCGATCGCGCCCAGGAAGACCTCCTGTTGGATCCAAGCCCCGTCGTTCAGGTTCGTGGTCGGGTTGATGAAGATCTGCGTCCCGTTCACGAGGATTCGCGCCTGATCGGAGGCCGATCCTTGCACCGACAGCCAGCGGCGAAAGCGCAGGCGGACGCTCGAGGCTCCGGTGCAATTCGTGACCGGCGCGCGCAGGTAGGCATGGACGTTCGCCCCGTAGGCGCCGTTCGCGGTGCCCGCGCCGAGGTCAGTGCCCCAAGCCGTGTTCGGGCTGAACGCGTTCCCCGGGTCCGACCAGCCTGTACCGGTCTTGCCTTCCGGGAGCCCGCGCTGCCAGTCGTCGGTCGAGCTCGATGTGTCACCGACGGATGCGTGCGTCCAGCCCTCATCGCTCGAGGTGTCGAAGTTGTGGAACCGCAACACGCTGACGATGCCGACGTCGAACTCGACGAGTGAGTTCGGCGCCGAGGAGGGGAAGTTGACGGTCGCGGCGCCGTTGTTCGTGGCCGAGAGGTAGTACTCGACGTGTGCCGGCGCCGAGACTGCCGGAATCGAAACCGTCCAAGAGTTGCCGCTCGTGTTCGTCATCGGCAGGACGTTGAACGCGCCGCCTTCGACTCGATAGCGAAGGTTCGCGGTGATGATCGGCGGGTTCTGATTCGCTTGGATCGTCGCGTTGACGACGTAGGGCCCGACTTGATTCTGCGTGTCCGGCAAGTCCGTGACGCTGGTGATCGTGATCGGCAACAACGTCACTCCCGGGAACCCTTGGTCGCGGAAGCCGAGGTCGATCTGCGTGTAGTGCGGCGTGCCGTTGTTGATGTTCGCGTCGTCGTCGTCGAGCGTCAGCCACTGGGTTTCGATGATCGACTTGATCTCCGTCTGGTTGTACGAGCTCATCCAGGCCAGGAAGATCGAGTTCGCGATCAGGTCTCCAGCCGCGTTCCCGAAGGTCGTGTTGAGCCGGGTGCGAATTTTCCAGGCGGCCCCCATCCACGGTTCGCCGTTCGCGTGCACACCCCCGTAGCAGGTGGAGTTCGCGTCCCCGCAGAACGCGCTCGAGTTCGTGCCCGTGCGGATGTCCGAACCGCCGTTGAAGTCCTGCCCGATGATCGGGTTGTCGAACATGTACATCGCCCAGATGTCGGCGTTGCCCTCACCCATGCCGTCGCCACCGTTGCCGGTGCCGTACAGGTCGTTCATCCAGTGGCCTTCCTCGTGGCTGATGACCGTCGAGTAGGCCGAGTTCACGCACGAGCCCGCGGCGTTGTAGAAGTTGATCGAACCGCCGTTGTAGAACGCGTTGCAGGAGCCGCTGACTTCGGTGTTCGCGGTCACCGAGAAGTCGGCGTGATTGTCGCTCGGGTTCGTCGCCTTGATGAAGTCGCGCAACAGCGGGACTATCCGCGAGCAATTCGCCTGCGCCGTGGCCAGCGCCGAAGTCGGCGAGTTCATCGTCACCACGTTGCCCGTGGCCGAGTTCAGCGTCGTCACGAGCGAGTAGTCCGTTCCCCCGACGCTGGTGACATTCACGTCCGCCCACGTGCCGTTCGCATAGCGAAAAGTCACCGACGCCGGCGCGTTGACGCCGCTCAAAGTGAAAGCACCGTTCGTGTCCGTGAACGTCGTCACCGCGCCGGACGTCACACGGATGAAGCGTGCAACTTGAGACGTCGCGGGGTTGCCGACGACGTTGGGCAGGACTCCGGGAGTCGCGAAGGAGTTCACCGTGCCGCTGACGTCGAAGAAGTGGACGCTCTCCGTCTCGCGGTAGACCACGCCGTTGGAAGCGTCGACGAAGACGTTCTTGCCGACGGGCGCGACGGCTCGGGAAACGTGCTGCGTGTTCACCTTCCACGCGAGGCGCGGCGTGCGCAGGCCGTCCAGGTCGAACTGATCGATCACGAGCGTCGCATCGATCAGCGTCGGGACGAGTCCCTGTTCGCCGACGAACCATTCCGCGGCACGTCGCGCGGCGCGCGTCGCGTCGAGGGTCGGCGACGTGGCGAAACTCGCGAGCAACGGCGACCCTGTCGTGTGGATCGACAGCACCGCGCCCTGCATGTCGAACAGGACGTTGGCGAACCCGTTCTCGACCGGGATGCCCTTCACCACCTGACGGAAGCGCACCGTCATCTTGTCCGTGCTCCCGATCATCCCGAGCGGGAGGTGGAGCGAGCTCACGAACTCGAGCGTCGCATCCTCGAGGCCGTGCATCGGGGCCGTGGCCGCGAGGGCTTGCCGAGCCAGCGTCCGAAAGTCCGCATCGTCACGCGGCGTCCAGCGCGGAGCCGCGCGCCCGCCCGACAGGAGCTCCAGGTACCCCGTGTCCTGCGCGACGGCGACGCGCCAACTCTCGCCCTGATCCGCTTGCCAGCGCGCGACGAGTTCCGCCATCGGGGGGCGCGGCACACGCGGGATGGGGTCGGCTTCCGAAGCGTGGAGCGGGGCGGCCGCGAGGAACGGCAAGAGGCCGGAGAGGGCTCGAATCGTCATGGCGTAGGGATCCCGACTCGCGCCGGAACTTCTCGAGGAGAGCGATGCGCCCGGTTCGATCCGGGCTGGGGGGCAGTCAGGCCGAGACGAGGGCTTGCCCCGGACCTGAATGTGACGGATAGAACGCGGCTCGAACGTTTCGGGTTCCAAGGAGCGCCGCCCCATTTCCTACTGTACCGCTAAACGTGAGTAAGGGCGGGCGTCGAACGGGTCGGTCGGAAGGCCTGGTCCGGGCCTCCCTGTGACCCTGCACGCACGCCCC
>Ga0163149_10001928_pt1 | contig 25870 bp, 22 predicted proteins | sample OliLakLV19MP5G1_FD_148604 | JGI IMG/M metagenome (GOLD analysis project Ga0163149, IMG submission 148604) | Freshwater microbial mat bacterial communities from Lake Vanda, McMurdo Dry Valleys, Antarctica - Oligotrophic Lake LV.19.MP5.G1 | ecosystem: Environmental > Aquatic > Freshwater > Lake >... | reverse complement strand
AAAAGGTGCAAATACCTTAGTAAACATGCGATAGCTGCCACCATATAAATCGTCTCCAGTAATCACTTCATCACCCGGACGAAGCAATTTCATTACTGCATCAATAGCACCCATTCCACTTGAAAAGCACAATGCATGTTTTGCGCCTTCCAATTCTGCTAGACATTTTTCTAATGCTGTGCGAGTAGGGTTTTTCCCACGGGCATAAGCATAACCTTTGTGCTTCCCCGGACTTTCCTGCCAATACGTTGATGTTTGATAAATGGGAGTCATGATGGCTCCTGTAGTTGGATCAGGCTCTTGTCCTGCATGTATTGCTTTGGTACCAAAGCCTAATTTTGTAGTGTCTGACATAGTATTTTAATTGAGGTGTAAAGGTAATTGTTTTTGATATATCTAAATGGTGCAAAACTAAATTATAAGTAACTTTGTTAGCTATGGAAACAAAAGTGGAAAAAGCATTTTATGAAAGTAGAGTGCATTGGGGCGATCTAATAATGTTGCCTGTTCTCAATGTATTCTTCATTGCTATTCCAATGATATCCATCTCTCTGGTTTTTGGTAAAACCGATACAAAAGCATTTCTCATTATTTACATTATTCTAATTGTAATAGGAACATTCATCAGCGTAAAATTTTTCATTAGGAAATATATTTTCTATGAGAATAGGCTGGAAATCGTTTTTATTTTCAGAGAGATTAGAAACAGAAGCATCTTATATGATGATATTTCTGAAGTCTTTTATTGGAGAGGAGAAATGCCAAAAGCACCAAACAAGATGATCCTAAAGGTAAAAGAAGGAAGAACCCAAAGATTAGACATAGAAGAAAAGCATGCCCAAAACATACTATTAGAAGTAAAAAAAAGGAATGTTCCAGTCAAACTGAAGGTACAAAGCATCTATACCAGATTCAAAGAATGAAAATCGGGAATTTAACATTTTTTAATTTTTTAAACAATTAGATTTCCGTATCTTCGTTACACTAAAATGAAACTAGTACAAAAAATAACATCCGTTTTTTTAGCAACGGTTTTTCTTTTCTCAAGTTTAGGCTTTACCATTAGTTCAATGGTCTGCTTAAAAAGCGGGAAAGGAAAAATTTCATTGTCGGTAATTGAAGATTGTTGCGTTAAAAACCAAACAGCACCTGTAGCAAAAACCGATTGCTGCGAACATGAAGAGGAATTGTCTTTACCCGAAGAATTAGCTGTTATTAAAAAAGGAGAATGTTGTGATATAAATAATTACACATTTAATTTAAACGATTTTCAAAGTTCACAAAAACAATCATTAGAACAGCCGGCACTTTCTCAATCTTTCTTTTTTTCTTCTGAAATATTTTCCTCTATAGTTTCAGAAAACAAATTAGCTTTTCAATATTCCGATTTTCCTCCGCCATTATACGGACGAACACTCTTAAATTTCATTTCCACCCTTACCATTTGATTTGTTTAAACATTATTGAGTAACACTCATAAGTTTTAAATAATATTTTCTCTGCGAAAATCTGCGAAGTCTGCAAGAAAATTTAACACATGATCAAATGAATCGATTATTTTATTTAATGATCCTTTTATTATTTGCAAACTCAACTGTAGCCCAAAATATTTCAGGGAAAGTAGTGGGTACAGATGATAAAGGAAAAAAAGAAGTGCTGCCGGGAGCAAATGTCTACTGGTTGAAAACCACTATAGGAACAACAACCGACTTGGACGGATTGTTTCAGTTGGCGAATCCGGATACAACTCCGGCACAATTAATTGTGAGTATGATGGGGTATTTGAGTGATACCATTTCTGTTACTCAACCCAATCAAATAATAGATGTTGTTTTGAAAAACTCTGTGAGCTTAACGACAGTGGTAGTAGAAGAAAAACAAAACACTACTTTAAATAAACTATTCACCCCCATTAATACAGAAGTGATATCGGGTAAGGAATTGTTGAAAGCAGCATGTTGTAATATATCCGAAAGCTTCAGTACCAATGCTTCTGTGGATGTAGCTTTTACAGATGCAGTATCGGGAGCTAAAAAAATTCAGATGTTGGGATTGGATGGAATATACACTCAAGTGCTTTCTGAAAATATGCCCATGCTGCGCGGATTATCTGCTGCCTATGGATTAAATTATATTCCCGGTACTTGGATTGAAAACATTTTGGTAACTAAAGGCACCGGCTCAGTGGTAAATGGTTACGAAAGCATTTCGGGACAAATTAACCTCGAATTTTTAAAGCCCAAGGAACAAAAAAAACGCATTTTCATAAATTTGTATGGGAACCACAAAGGAAGGGCAGAAGCGAATTTGCATTATGCTCCAAAATTTAAAAATGAAAAATGGGGCACGCTTTTATTTGCTCATGTCAGTGATGGTGGACTAAAAAACGATATGAATAAAGATGGATTCTTGGACATGCCTTTAACTCGCCAATATAATTTCTTTAATCGCTGGGATTTCCACAATCAGAAAAATTTTGAAGCACAGTTTGGCATAAAAGGATTGTCTGAAAGTAGGCAAGGAGGCCAAACAAATTTTGTTAATTCAAACGAGCGTGACACTTCCAATCATTATGGGATAGGAATAAACACCAATGTGCTGGAGGCTTTTCTTAAAACGGGGTTTATGTTTCCTTCTAAACCATATAAAAGTATTGGGATTCAATATTCGGGGAAGTGGCAGCAACAAGATATGTTTTTCGGTTTAAGAGATTACAAAGGGGAACAAAAAAATTTGTATGTTAATTTTATTTTTGCAAATATTATAAATAATACAAATCATAAATACAAATTAGGCGCAAGTTATCTGTATGACGATTACAATGAAAAATTTATTGATTCTGCATTTATGAGAACAGAAATGGTTCCGGGTGTGTTTGCAGAATACACTTATCTGCATGCTGAAAATTTTTCATTGGTAGCAGGTGTTCGTGCCGACTATCACAATCTTCATGGATTGTTTTATACACCTCGCTTGCACATGCGGTACAATGTAACTAAGAAAACAACTTTGCGTTTGTCGGGTGGAAGAGGATTTAGAACAAGCAATGTATTTGTGGAAAATCAATCGGTATTTGCCAGTTCACGAATTGTGGAAATGAACGAAAAGCTGAAACCCGAAATTGCTTGGAATTATGGATTATCGGCAAATCAGCAGTTTAAAATGTTTGGCAATGAGGCGTTTATAAATTTCGATTTTTTCAGAACTGATTTTGAAAATCAAGTGATTGTTGATTTGGATCAAAGTGTGGATAAAGTGGTGTTTTATAATTTAAACGGGCAATCCTATTCACACAGCTTACAAGTTGACTTTGGCATGGAACCTGTAAAATCGGTTGCTATAAAGATGGCATACAAATGGTATGATGTGCAAACAACTTACAACTATGAACTAATGGCAAAACCTTATGTTCCTCGACACAGAGTAATGTATAATATGGCTTATTCAACCTATATGGAAAAGTGGAAATTTGATTTTACCACCAATTGGTTTGGGAAGAGTAGAATTCCTAGTACTGTTTTAAATCCTGCAGAATACCAATTGCCAAAATATTCTAAAGAGTATTTTTTATTGAATGCACAAATCACAAAAAAATTCAGGAAATTTGAAACCTATTTAGGTTGTGAAAACGTATTGAATTACACACAAAAAAATCCAATACTGGATGCAAAAAACCCTTTTGGAGAGAATTTTGATGCATCAATGGTGTATGCACCAATTGAAGGACGAATTATATATATCGGATTAAGAATGGATATCAAATAAACGCTTGTCATTTCGAGCATTCTGCGATGGAGCAGACATGTCGATAAACAAAAACAAAAATTTAAAAACTAAGAAAAATGAAAAAATTAAAAACAATTTTATTATCAAGCATTATGATGTTGGTAATGTCAGTTAATCTTGCAAAGGCACAGGATGCAACAACAGCAGAGTTAAAAGTAAAAACGTCTGCAGTATGTGATATGTGTAAAGAAACGATGGAAAAACACATGGCCTTTGAAAAAGGTGTAAAGAAGTCTAGTTTAGATGTGGAGTCAAAAATTTTGACTGTCACATACAACCCGACAAAAATAACACCTGAACAAATTCGAAAAGCAGTTTCTAAAAGTGGCTACGATGCCGATGAGGTGAAAGCAGATCCGAAAGCATATAAGAAGCTGGATGCATGTTGCAAAAAAGGAGCAGTATGCAACGATAAAAAGTAATCCAATCTTTTTTATTTGTATTTTTATTGAGTCGCGGAAAATTTTCGCGACTCAATCATTTAAGGCAAAAGAACATGGCATTAATAAAATCAGTTAAAGGTGTTCATCCAAAATTTGGTGAAGATTGTTATCTAGCAGAAAATTCAACCATAGTTGGGGATGTAATTATGGGGAACCAATGCAGTGTTTGGTTCAATGCCGTTGTGCGTGGTGATGTGAATTCTATCCGTATGGGGAATAAAGTAAATGTACAAGATGGTGCAGTGATTCATTGTACCTATGAAAACCTGCCTGCCGGACAGGCAGGGACGAAAGTTGTTATTGGTAACAATGTTTCCATTGGTCACAATGCGTTAGTGCATGGTTGCACCATTCATGATAATGTACTGATAGGAATGGGCGCCATTGTAATGGATAATTGCGAAATTGGAAGCAATACCATTATTGCTGCAGGTGCTGTTGTGTTGGAAAACACAAAAGTGGAATCAGGAGTTATTTATGCTGGTGTTCCTGCTAAAAAAGTAAAAGATATCAATCAGGAATTAATCAAAGGAGAAATAAATCGTATTGCGGATAATTACCTGATGTATAGCGGTTGGTTTAAAGAGGAGAAATGATGTGCTGATATGCTGATTTTTGATGTGCAGATTAGGGTGTAAATTTTCAATTAACTCTGCGGTCCTCTGCGCCTTCTCTGCGAACTCAGCGGTTAGATCTATAACTCTAAATGTTTTGATTTTACTTCTTTTCCATAAAACATACTGGCTGCTTTGTCAAAATTTTCTGATGAATCAGTAGTATAAAATTCAATTGCATTTCCTTTCGAACATTTTTGTTCCATTTCCGGATGACGTTTTAAATAATCTACAAGACCTTCAGCTACAATTTCCCCTTGTGACAATAAAGTGATGTTTGAAGGCAGATGTTTTTTAATTTTATTTATCAATAATGGATAATGTGTGCATCCTAAAATAATCGTATCAATATTTTTATCTTGATTTAGCAAGTTGCTTAAATTTTGCTGAATAAAAACATCAGAGGCTTCACTTTCAATTTCATTGTTTTCTACTATAGGAACCCACATTGGACAAGCTTCCTGATATACAGTAATGGCCGGATAAAATTTTGCAATTTCAATTGGGTAGGAGTTTGATGTTACTGTTCCAGTAGTTCCTAATACTCCAATATGTCCTGTTTTGCTGAGCTTTCCTACTACTTCGGTTGTTGGACGAATTACACCCAGTACTCTTTTATTAGGGGCAAGTGTTGGTAAATCTTTTTGTTGAATGTTTCTCAATGCTTTCGCAGAAGCAGTGTTGCAGGCTAAAATTACCAATTCACAATTCATTGCAAATAGTTTCTTTACGCATTCCAAAGTGTACTCATATACCGTTTCGAAGGAACGTGGACCATACGGAGCGCGGGCATTGTCTCCCAAATAAACATAATCGTACTGCGGAAGTTGTTTTACAATTTCTTTTAAAACAGTTAATCCTCCGAAACCAGAATCAAATACGCCTATTGGTCTTTTTGTGTTCAAAGAGTTGTGTTAATTTATTTTAATTCCTTTTATAGTATTGCTCCATCTCGTAATCGTCATTCCGTGCTCAGACACGGCATCTTTCTGTTGAGCGCTTGTCTTACTAATTAACAGATCCCGTGTCGTAGCAAGGGATGACAGTATGAGAATGATTTCTCTCCGAATTTAAATAAAAAAGCCAAGAACTAAATTCTTGGCTTTTTTCAAATCAATGATTAATTATTTTTTAGGAGCAGTTGCCGGAGCAGTAATTCCTAATTTTTTCATAACTGGAGCAATGATGTCTTCAGTTGGTTCGCTGTATATAACTAAACCTGTGCTTGTATCCAATACATATTTGTAACCTGTTTCTTTTGCAACTTGATCAATCGCTTTTTTAGCTTTTTCGTAAACCGGTTTCGATAGTTCAGCACTTTTCTTTTGATAATCAGCTTGTGCTTGTTGTTGGAAATCAGTAATACGTTGGTTTAAGTCGTTCAATTCTTTTTCTCTTGACTCTGCAACTATTGGAGCCAAGTTTGGCTTGTCTTTCATAAATGCTTCATATTTTGTTTGCAACTCCGTTTGCATGGTTGTAATTTGTTGCTCCAATTGTTTTGCATAATCTTGCACAGCTTGTTGTGCTAATTTTGATTCAGGCATTAATGTAATTAATGAATCTAAATTGATGTGAGCAACTTTTTGCGCTGAAGCTGTAAACGAACTGATTACTAATGCAACTCCTACAACAGCTATTTTTAAAATATTCTTCATAGTATTTATTTTTTGGTTTTTGATTTGTTTTAAATTTATTAATTGTTATTTTTTTCCAGGTGAAGTGGTTGTTTTAGCAGCGCCATAACCCAATTGTTTTAATACATCAGCACTTTTATCAAGTTTTGAACTTGCATATAACATTGTTAAATCGCTGGATTTGTCAAAAATGATTGAATAGGCTCCTTTTTCTGCAATAGCTTTAATAGCATTGTAAACTTTATCTTGTATTGGTTTAACAAGTTCCTGACGTTTTTTGAATAATTCTCCATCCACACCAAAACGTAATTTTTGTAAATCTTTTGCATCTTTTTCTTTTGCAATGATATCAGCTTCACGTTTCTTTTTCATATCATCTGTTAGCAAAATTTGTTCTGCTTGATATGCTTTATACATTTTATCAATTTCTGCATATTTGGCTTCAATCTCTTTTTGCCATTGAATGGATGTTTTATCCAATTCTGCTTGTGCAGATTTATATTCAGGAATTTGACCTAAAATATATTCAGTGTCTACGTAAGCAAATTTCTGTGCAAAGGTCGCAAATGCAGTTGCAATCAAAAGGCTGAATGTTAAAATTATTTTTTTACTCATTTGTTCTGTATTTTTATATGTATTGATGAATGCTTAAGCATTTCATTTTATGCTTCTGTTTTAAAATTCTCCCTAATGGCGGTACGAATTTAGTAATTTATTATAACTCTCCAATAGATGCTCCAATTGTGAAGTGAAATTGACCTTTTTGCATACCTAAATTAGACGGTACATCATCCAATCTCCAGCCGTAATCAAACCCTAACAATCCAAACATTGGTAAAAATACTCTTACTCCAACTCCTGCAGAACGGTATACATTAAAAGGATTAAACTCTTTTGCATTCGACCAAGAATTTCCTGCTTCAGCAAATCCAAGCACATATATAGTAGCTTGTGGATTTAATGTTACCGGGAAACGTAATTCAGCCGAATATTTTGTAATAAATGCTGCTCCTGTTCTTGGAGATAATGATTGATCATCATACCCTCTTAAAGCAATAATTTCTCTTCCGTCCAAAGCAAATCCCGTTAATCCACTGCCACCTAAATAAAAACGTTCAAAAGGCGAAATTCCAACTTTGCTGTTATAAGAAGTTAAGAATCCAAACCCTGCTGATGTTTTCAGAATCAAATTACGTGCCTCTTTTCCATCTGCTCCGCGCTTATTGGTAATAGGGGTATAGAAAGTTGTTGTGAATTTATATTTTTGATATTCAACAAATTTATAACGTTGTTGATCTGTTAAATTTGGGTCAGCATAATCCACATTATTAAACATAGAATAAGGCGGAGTGAATTGTCCGGTTAAAGCAATTTGAGAACCTCTTGTTTCAAAAATTGGTTTGTCGATATTATTACGTTGAATGGATGCTTTGTAATAAATGTTATTTGAATATCCTTTACTGAAGGAGAAAATAGAATTGAAATTATTCAACGTATAATATTGATAATTTAACTCTTGATACAAGGTGAAATAATCATCCGGCTTTTTCAAACGTTTACCCAATCCAACTGAAACACCAAAAATGTCAAGTGATTGACGCAAGGGATTGGCAACTTTTTCTCCGGTTGTAACATCCGTTGCAGTTTTCCTTTGTCCATTTGTTTGAACAGAGTAATATGCCGTTACGCTCAATGAGTTTGGTTTTCTACCTCCTAACCAAGGTTCAGTAAATGAAATGTTATAAGATTGAAAAAACAAACCATTTGATTGTGCACGAACACTTAAGCGTTGTCCATCTCCTGAAGGCAAAGGTCGCCAAGCATCTTTCTTGAAAAAATTTCTTCCTGAAAAATTATTGAAAGAAACACCAAGTGTTCCAACAACTCGTCCGCCACCATATCCACCGGATAATTCTATTTGATCGGAAGGTTTTTCTTCTACAGTGTATTCAATATCAACAGTCCCGGTTGCCTGATTGGGTGTTGGAACAACGTTCATTTTTTCAGGATCAAAATATCCTAATTGAGAAAGCTCTCGTTGAGAACGGATTATATCCGATCTTCTGAATAGCTGACCTGGTTTTGTACGTATCTCACGCAAAATTACACGGTCGTGGGTTTTTGAATTCCCAACAACAGTTACTTTGTTGATTGTTGCTTGCTTTCCTTCAAAAATGCGCATTTCCAAATCAATAGAATCGCCCGACACCATTGTTTCTACAGGGTTTACGTTGAAAAACAAATATCCTTCATCCATGTATAATGAACTGATGTCGTTTCCATTTGGATTCATAAATAATTTTTGTTCCAACTCTGCCTGATCGTAAGTATCACCTTTTTTAATTCCGAAAACTTCGGCTAATGTTTTTGTGCTGTATTTGCTGTTTCCTACCCAAGAAACATTTCGGAAATAATATTTGTTTCCTTCGCTTACAACGATATCAATACTAATACGTTTTTTTGAGCCGGGGACTCTGTAAACAGAATCGCTTACAATTTTTGCATCGCGAAAACCTTTCTCATTGTATTTAGCAATAAGAGCTTTTTTATCTTTATCGTAATTCTCTTCATCAAACTTTGCGGAGTTGAATGGATTCCACCAGAATCTACGTTTTGTTTCATCAAACGTCCTTCTTAGTTTCCACATTTTTATACTGCTTGTTCCAGCAATATTAATGTCTTTGATGCGAATCATACTTCCCTTAGTAATACTAATTACAAGGCTAACCGTGTTTTCAGCTTTCTCTACTTTTTCTTGTTTGATAGCTACCTTCACATCCAAGTTCCCTTTCACCACAAAAAATTCTTTAATTTTAGATGTAGTCGAAGATATCAATCGGTCTGTTACTACTAAACCTCTGTATAATTTTATTTTCTCGCGGATATCATCTGCTTCGCTTTTAGTTACCCCTTTCAAAGAAAAGTTAAAAAGTCGTGGGCGTTCAAGAACGCTAATGGTTACAAAAATATTTTCTCCCTGAACTTTTCCTGTGATTTTAACATCTTCAAACAATCCTTGTTTCCAAAGATTTGAAATAGCGGTCGAAAATTTATCTCCGGGCACCATTACTTTTTCTCCCATTTCTAAACCGGAAAGTAAAACCAAAACTCCTTGATCCAAGTGCGGAGCGCCTTCAACTACAACGCCACCAATTTTGTATTCTTTGGGTGAAGAAAAATCAATGTCGGAACCACCTGTAAGATCAACTACTTCCTGAGCATTTATATGAAAGGCAACTATTGTAAGGAAAAAAAGAATTCTTATTTTTTTGTACATAAACGTTATGAAATTAATTGCTCGCTCGTTTTCCCAAATCTGCGTTCACGGGTTTGGTAATCTATTATTGCTTCGTATAAATCGTTTTTTCTAAAGTCGGGCCAAAGTTTATCTGTAAAATACAATTCAGAATAGGCTAATTGCCATAATAGAAAATTGCTGATGCGATGTTCACCACTAGTGCGAATCATTAACTCCGGCTCCGGCATATCAGCGGTGCATAAATTCGCATTGATAATGTCTTCTGTAATTTCGGAAGCAGAAAGTTTTTTGTTTTCTATTTTTTCTGCAATCTGTTTCAATGCATTTGTAATTTCCCAGCGTGAGCTGTAGCTCAAGGCAAGAACTAACGTTGTGCGTGTGTTGTTTTTTGTGTTTTCAATAGCCTCCTGTAATTCATGATAACAATCATCAGGTAAACTTTTTAAATCACCAATCGCTTTTAAACGGATTTTATTTTCATTTAATGTTTTTGTTTCAGCACTTATTGTATGAACCAATAATTGCATCAAAGCGATTACTTCTTCTTGCGGACGATTCCAGTTTTCTGTAGAGAAAGCATAGAGTGTCAAATATTTTATTCCTAATTCAGCAGCAGCCTCAACCGCATCACGAACAGATTTTACACCATTCTCATGACCAAAGATTCGTTCTTCTCCTTGTTGTTTAGCCCAACGACCATTACCATCCATAATGATGGCAATGTGCTGAGGCAATTTTTCAAGGTTTATTTTTTCTTTGAGTTCCATACTTTTTCAAAATAAAATCGTTCTGCTGAGGCAGAACGATTTTAGCTATGCTTTTGTTACTTTTTTATTGAACACCCGGACATTTTTCCGGTTTATCTTTTAAGCGTACAGTTAATGCAATACCAATAAATGAGTACCAATCTTTGTTGGTAGGGTTTCCTCTTTGTCGACCTACATTGCTGAATCCTGGATCGGTTCCAATACTTGGATCTGACATCACAGCAGCTGTTGCTCCTCTGGCAGCAGCCAATGCAACAGGATCGTAATATTTTTTGCTAACATCATCCAAATAATCGGTAAATGTTTTTCGTATTCCCCACTCAAATGATAAACCGATGTTTTTAGAAAGATTTGCTTTTGCGCCTACACCAAATGGGATAGACATTTGAATCAATTTGTATTTTTTTCGCGAAGCTCCGCCTTCTAATCCTTGTCCTTCTGTTCCCAAAGGTTGCAATGCAACCCAGTTGTTGTTTAATTGTCCTTGTGGATTAAACTTAAAACCGGCAATACCTAAAAAGATATAAGGAGAAAATTTATGTTTTTCTATCCCAATCTGATAATCCATAAAGTTGAATTCCAGTTGAGCAGAAAGCTCGTTGATAGGTGATTTGAAACTTAAATTACGTTGTTGAGCAGCTTCCGAATTAGAAAAAGAATCATGTCCTTCGATGTTGCCAAATAGAAAATTTGCTCTTGCTGCTAAACGTTTGTTGATGTTGTAACGGAAAACAAATCCTCCGGCAGGTTTGGTAAACTGATTGATGTGCCTGGTAGGATTTAACTCACCAATATAATAACTACCACCCAAAAAGACACCCACTTCAGCGGTTCTTTTTTTGCGTTGTGCACTGCTTGTTAATGTTATTAACAAGGCGAAGAATAGTATAAAATTATGTTTTTTCACGAATTAAAATTACCCGATAAATAACTCAAAAAAAGGCATTTTATTGCCTTTTTTATTCAGGATAGCAAATATAGTAGATTTTTGGGAATTTGGACTTGTTAAAATAGGTTAATTCCGCTTGTCTAATCCCCAAAGCAGCTTGTTTCTCATAGTAGTAAAAAAGCTCTGGTTTTCAAGTTTTATGAGGTGGGCGCAAAAATCGGCCTTTTTGATGGTTAATTCAATGTTGGAATCTATTATTTCACTTCTGGAATCAAGAGTTACAAGGTAATTTGGACTTCTTCCTTCTACTTTGAGAGTAATCACATTGTTGTCTGAAATAACAAAAGGGCGCACATTCAAATTATGAGGGGCAATGGGTGTGATTACAAAATTTTCTGAGCCAGGCATCACCAATGGTCCGCCACAACTCAAAGAATAAGCTGTTGAGCCGGTTGGGGTGGCAATAATTAATCCATCTGCAAAATAGGAATTCAAAAATTCTCCATTGATGTAGGTATGAATAGTCATCATGGAAGAAGTATCTTTTTTGTGTACAGTCAACTCATTCAGACCATAATTAATGAGTCCGAACACACCTTCTGGTCCGGTTACACTTAACAAAGCCCGTTTTTCAGTTGTAAATTTTTTAGCCATCAATGCTTCAATGGCGACATTGATTTCCGTTTTTGCTACGTTTGCCAAAAAGCCTAATCGTCCGGTATTTATTCCTAAAACAGGAATCTCTGAATCACGCACAAATGCTAATGTTTCAAGAAAAGTCCCATCTCCGCCCAAGCTTAGCATTACATCCACTTTTCCATGCAAATGCGTATGGGCAGAAAAGGTTTTTATGTTGCCGACAAGTACTAGTTTTTGTTTTAGAAAATTGTAGAAAGGTTCGTAAACTACAATTTCTGTTTTGTATTCGTTGAGTTTATGAAATAGCTGTTGAATATACTCGGAAGTATTATCATTTGTTGCTCGTCCGTAGATTGCTATTATCATTATAGTAAAAGATGTTCTTCCAATCTATTCCCCTCTCCTTCTTAAAAGGAGAGGGGCTAGTGGTGAGGTTAAATATTGATATAATTCATAAACGAATCAAAACGATTTTTCATATCGTCAGAAAATTCACTTTGATGAAACGATGCTTTTACGGTATAATTGTAACGATAAAATGTTTGCAAAATCGCAGAAAGATCTTCTTTATTTAATTTAAGAGTTACTTCTATTTTAGTAGAATCCGTAAGGGAATTTACATATGAACTCAATATTTTTCCATCATTTCCTTCTACTATCTGAGCAATTTGAGTTAATGAATAATCATGCAAATTCATTTCCAAAACAATGATTCCACCCGGTTCACGAGTTGCAGCAAGTGTTGCAAATTGATGTATCAGCGATGCTGTTGGAATTAATCCAACATAGTGTTGATGCTGGTTTAGAACAGGTAATACAGATAGTTTCATGCTTGAAACCATTTTAATTACTTCATAAACATGCTGACTTTCAAAAACGAATGGACGGAGAAGGGAGAGTTTATTTTTCCCTAATTGCTCATCTGTAATATTCAAATCTAAAATATCGGTGTCGGAGATTAGTCCCAGGTATTCGTGTTTTTTTACAATAGGGAGTTGACTCACTTTAAACTCGTCCATCCAATTAATTGCCATTAATCCGGTGTCGGTAGTTTTTAGTGGAGGTATTTCGTCTGTTATTAAATCTTTTGCTAGCATAAAATTAATGTGCTGATGTGCTGATGTGCTGATGTGAAAATTATTTAGCTTGTAGTCAAAACAAGCATAATTAATACAAATCAGTTTATCGGCAAATCAATTTTTTTTAATTATTACAAATATAACATCTTCTTTTTATTCGAAGAACATTGTATTTTTATAGCTTTACGCTATATTTTAATACGATGTATACAAAGTTAAGTGTAAATATCAATAAAATTGCGACTATTCGCAATTCTAGAGGCGGAAGTACTCCCAACCTATTAAAAGTAGCAATAGATTGCGAACGTTTTGGTGCACAGGGAATTACAGTGCATCCACGACCGGACGAGCGACACATTCGCTACAAAGATGTTCAGGAATTGAAACCATTATTGACTACTGAATTCAATATTGAAGGAAATCCAAAAGACCAAAAATTTGTGAATTTGGTTTTACAAAACAAGCCAGCCCAGGTAACATTGGTTCCTGATGGCTTGGGGCAACTTACTTCAGACCATGGTTGGGATACAATTACTCATAAAGATTATTTAAAAGAAATTATTTCTGTTTTTAAGCAAGAAGGAATCCGCACATCCATTTTTGTGGATGCAGATGTGAAAATGATTGAAGGCGCAAAAGAAACGGGAACCGACAGAATAGAATTGTATACTGAATCTTACGCAAAACATTTTTTTGAGAACAAAGAAAAAGCAATTGCACCTTTTGTCATTGCTGCAAAAAAAGCATATGACTTAGGTTTGGGAATAAATGCCGGACATGATTTGAGTTTGCAGAATTTAAATTATTTCGCAAAAAATGTAAGTGGACTTTTAGAAGTATCCATTGGTCATGCATTGATTTCGGATGCATTGTATTTTGGTTTGGAAAATACAATACAGTTGTATTTAAGAGAATTGAAATAATAGCTTTCATTTTTTAGTATCTCAACAAGCTCAAGGCGACAAATGAATCTATAAGTTTGTTATAGGTTACGATTTTTACTAATGCCTCTTCCCTGTGGGGAGAGATTAAGAGAGGGATTATGAAACTATTTTACAGAAAATTCGGAGAAGGACAATCCTTGCAACCTCACCCTAGCGCTCTGCTTGAAGAAGGAGAGGGAATAGGTAGGGAACCCTTAATTATTTTGCACGGATTATTCGGGCAAAGTGATAATTGGAATACACTTGCAAAACAATTTTCGGAACAGGGTTTTGAAGTGTATACGGTGGATCAGCGGAATCACGGACTTTCTCCGCATAGCGATGTGTGGAATTTTAAAGTGATGAGTGAAGATATTTTAGAGTTGATAAAAGAACATCAATTGAAAAATGTGATTTTACTGGGGCATTCCATGGGAGGAAAAACAGCCATGCAATTTGCAATTGATTATCCCGAATATTTGAATAAATTAATTGTAGCAGACATTGCTCCGAAATATTATCCGATGCATCACCAGGGAGTTATGGCAGCATTACAAGCTGTTGATTTTAATGTGGTAAAAACTAGGAAAGAAGTGGAGGCGGTTCTATCAAAATACATTTCTGATTTTGGTACGAAACAATTTTTATTGAAAAATATTTTTTGGATTGATGATACTGAAATGGCTTGGAGATTTAATTTGAAAGTAATCATTCAGCAAATAGAAAACGTTGGACAAAATGTCGAGCATGTTGGAGAAGCTATGCCTGTTGATATTGTATGTGAAGTGCCGACATTATTTTTAAGAGGAGAACATTCAAATTATGTTTTAGATGAAGACAGAGATTTGATCCAGGAATTATTTCCAAATAGCATCTTGGAAACAATAGAAGGAGCAGGACATTGGCTGCATGCCGAAAAACCGAAAGAATTTTTTGAAAGTGTGATGAAGTTTATAAAATAAAAAAACGCCTCCGATTACTCGGAGACGTTTCTCTCTCAATTTAATCCTAAAATTTAATCAATCACCAACTTCACAACTTGTTTACCTTGTAGGGTGGTAAACTCAAAAAGATAAATGCCTTTATTTAAATTCTGTATTTTCATTTCGATAGAATTTGTTCCACTGTTTACTTTTTGTTCATTTGTGTAAACAACTCTTCCTGTTACATCAAATAATTTCATTCCTACTTTTTGTTCTTTTGAAGAAGTGTAATAAGTAGTAAAGTTTCCATTGTTTGGATTGGGAGCAAAAGAAATCAAATCGTTATTTGTAGAATAATCTGTAATGCTTGCTGTGTTGCATGGAGCAGGCATTCCGCTGATTTTTGTCATTGAAGTGAAATCAATATAACACGCATATATAACACTATCTACAAATGGATTGCGGTTGTTTTGAAGAGAATCTACAAAATCGTTACGGGCAATTTCATAGGATGATGGAGGATCTTGATAATGCCATCTTTTTAAAACATTTTGATCTTGTCCGTAAGGAATTGTTCCGCTTATTGGATCTACAAATCCCCAGTTGTTTCCGCTCACACCATTATAGCAAGTTGCTTCGTAAAATAATGCTCTCGCAGCATCTCCCTTTTGTTCATCACGTGGTTCAAACACTACGTTTCCGTTTACATCTGTTCCTAATTTACATCCTAAATAAGTATAAGATGCAGTTACAACATCTCCTAAAGGATAATTGCTACGTACTGCATTTGCATCACTTTGATTGGTAGGAAATAAATGATGATAATCATCGTATTCTGGTAAACCACTTGCTGGATTTGTTGGCATCCAGTTGTGACAATAAGTGTGCTCGCGACTGAAATTATTTGCTGTCCAATCAAAAGGCTCAGTATAAATTTGTTCTTGTCCGCTATACACACAAGTAATTACACGTTGACCACCTGTAGTGTCGCGCGCAGCAAAAAGAGAAACCATTTTAGGTCCGTAGTTACTATAAAATTGTTGTGTATGTGGATTTATTTTATTGTGAAGGTCGGTAACAAAACTAGCGCTTGCAGTTGAAACCGTACTATAATATGAAGCAGGTTGCATAGAACCTAGAGTAGTTACCATAGCAGTTAATGGTGCAACAGTTAAATAATTTCTATAAGAACCGGTTCCGTTATAAGTGAAAACAGCAAAATGATAATTAGTACTAGCAACAATGTTAAGTGGAGCAAATGCAGTAGAAGTTCCTGACATTATCACCATTGAATTTCCGATAACATCACCACGTTGGTATATTGTTCCATCCACAGGAATGTCAGTTACTGCAGTTCCAGTTCTGCGTAACACAATGTAGCCATCAGGAGAACCGGAAGCCGCAGTGAATGTGCCTGTAAAGCGGTAGGATTTAATACTTGAAAAAATTAATGAAGTAGATTGTGCTGTTGGCTCCGTTGCATAAGATCCACCAATGCCATTGAAATTAATTACATAAGCCGCTTCGTCTGCATCATCGCTGTTAATTGTGATAATTGCATTTCTTGTTCCTGCAACAGAAGGGTTGAAATTAATTACTAGATTTCCTGTGCTTAATGCTGCAACAGTTGTTGGTGCGGAACCAACAGCAAAATCAGCAGCTGCAGGACCAGTGATGTTTACGGATGCAATTGTAAGTGTGTTGGTTGTTCCTAGATTTTCAATTGTAAACGTTGTAGGGAGCATTGTGCTAACTGGAGAACTTGCAGTGTATGTTCCACCATTTACGATTGTAGTGGATGCTTGTTTTACATTTATTTCTTGTGCTGGTCCAGCAGCGCCTGCAGCAATTGTTACGTCATCTAAACCAACGTTTCCAGAAACTTTATTAGAGTAGTTGAAACGAATATATCTACTTGCTGTAGCAGGAACATCTGTAAATAAAGTGTAGGTTCCAGCAGGCAAAGTAGTAAATGTATGCAAGGTTGTCCAGGCAATTCCGTTCACTGATTCTTCCACTAAAAATGTTCCACCAGAAAAACTATTTCCTGTTATATAGTATGTTAAATTTCCCGGGTTACTTGCAAAATTAATGGTAACCATGTCAGCCGTATTATCAAATTTACAAGCAGGAGGAGTGGAGCCAGAAGCAGTATAAAAAGTTGTTCCTGTTTGTGTCCAGCCAGTTGGCAAACCTGTTGTTGTAAAGCTCCAAGTTGTTGGTAAAACAGCTTGAGCAATTGCATTTACATTTGCTGTTAGGACAAAAAGTAATGCGTAAATAATTTTTTTCATGTGAGTAGTTTTTAGTGTTTTATTTTAAAAAGTAATTTTTAATCCTGCGTTAAAGCGTGTTCCCATTCCAATAAATCCTGTAGCAGTGGTTGCATCAAAACTGTAGTTGTTTAATGCATCACTGATGTAAACGGTATTCAATACGTTAGTAACTCCTGCTGAAATATTAAAACGTAATTTCCAATATTTGAAATTGTAGCCTGCAAACAAATCTAACAATCCATAGTCGGGCATTTTCCATGATTCACGATCGCGATTGTCTGTTTTTATTGCTCCGCTTGGCAAGTAAGTTGCTTGTAAATCTAATAAGTTGTATTTCGAATAGTTTTTTGTAAAATAAGTATAGCGTGCTTTTACATAAAAGTTTTTTACAATTTCATACCTAACACTTCCACCTAATTGTATTTGAGCGGCATCACCCACATGTACCCCTTGTGCACTAAATTGAATAGTGTCTTCGGGTAAATCTGTATTCATGTCAAATAAATAAATTTCATCGGATGTATTTACTGTCCAATCGCCAATAGATACAATTCCTTCTATATCTATGTTTCTAAAAAACTTTGTGTTGAAATCTAATTCAATTCCTTTGTGATTTTGGTTTAATCCGTTTGTGTTATAATAATATTCATTTGAGGCAATACGAATGGTAGGGAATTCTGATAATGGTTTGTTTTTCCAGTCAGTGTAGTAAACATTTACATTGGCTGCAAACAGTTTACTTTTATAACCATATCCTAATTCAATTGAAATAACATCTTGCATTTTTGCTTTAGGATTTTCTATATTCCCTGAGGTAAAAACCAAGTCGAATTTTGGAGGCAGCTTTAAAAAACCAGCATTTAAATACACATTGTGATGTTCGTTAATGTTATAGTTAGCTCCTGCTTTAATGGTGTAACCTAAAAACCACAAACGTTCGGTTTGTGAGGTTCTTGCTTCGGGTGATGCCGATGTGTATTCAACACCGTTATACATAACGGTATCAGCAAAACCAACTGCTTGCAATAAAGTTGTATCAGATAAAACAATATCTTTTTTCTTAAAATAATCTGTTCGTTGATATCCTGTTTCCGAAACGCTACCTGTTGCAAATGCACTCCATTTCTTTTTTTTGTATTCTACTTGTGCAAATGCTCCGCCCCACATTACTGTTCCTTCATAGTTCCGTAAAATTTTGTCGCCTTTACGTTTCATCTGGTATTGAAAATTCGGGTCACCGAAAAATGTTCCAGCAGGCTGATTTGGATTTGTATGGTTTTCATAATAATCGCCACCCAACAAATCGTACACTTCTGTATAATGCATGCCTTTGTAATATCGCGCATCAATTCCAATCAATGCCGACCAAGCAGTATCAATTTGATAATTTAAGGATGAAAGTACTCCGTACCAAAAATGATTGTTTACGGAACTTTGAATAATGTTGGTTGATTTATGTTCTGTTGTGCTATACAATCCATCAATGTTCGAAACGTTGATATCATAAATAGCATCAAAATTAATTTGTCCTGTATTTTTATCTGGAGTAATAGGGTTTACCAATCTTGTTCCTCCACCTTTTCCTATTGATGTGTAAGCGATAGTAGAGAGGTATAATTTTTTATTGATATTCCAAAAATGTGAAAGATTGAATTGTGGTTTGTGAAAATAATTGATGCGTTCGTTAAAAGGTTTCCCATCTAATTCTCCCCAATGTGGATTATATTTCCTGCCCATCTCACCATTTAATGTATTGGTGTATTGATTGTTATTGATAACACTATCTGAATTAATTCCCAATTCTCCTGCAAAACCAGCATCGTATATTGGAAATAAAATTCCAGTAGCTCTTTGTCCATGTCGCTGCGGAGCACCATTTCCACTCAAGCTGATTAAATGTTTTCCAATACGTTTTTGAATTTTTAAAAAATAAGAATAGGCTTCCACCCAAGTTTGATCGATATAACCATCACCTGCTTTTCGAGTCGCTGCTCCTGTAATTCCCCATCCACCTTTTAATTGTCCAGTATTAAAACCAATAGCTGTTTTATAAGTAAGATCACTCATTACTTCTTGTTTGATACTAATTTCTTTTCTTGAATCAATGCCTTTTGTAATAATATTCATGGTGCCACCAACTGAAGAAATGGCAAGTTTAGAAGCTCCTAGTCCTCTTTGTACTTGCATGCTTCGAGTAATGTCTCCCAATCCATCCCAGTTGCTCCAGTATACCCAGCCATTTTCCATGTCGTTTACCGGAACACCATCTACCATTACTGCAATATTTCGTTGATCAAATCCTCTGATGTTCACACGTGAATCGCCACTTCCTCCACCAGATTCTGTGGCATATGCTCCAGGGGTAGAATTTAAAAGCATTGGTAAATCACGGGAACCAAGTTCTTCTTGAATTTGTTTAGTTGAAATGGTAGAAAATGCAATGGGAGTGTCTCTCGTTTTTGCAACATCGGAAACAACTTCTACTTCGTTAAGAGTTTTTGTTTCCAATGCAAAATTTAGAACGACAGGTTTTTTACCAACTTTTATTTTTTGTTTCTGCGGTTCAAACCCAACATAAGAAATAGAAACAGTATACGAACCTGAATCTACTTTAATAGAATAATTCCCATTGATGTCGGTGATTGCAACTTTCCCTTCTGCCACCAAAACGCTAGCTCCTACTACTGTTTCGCCAGTAGAAAGATCTTTTACTACGCCTTTTATTTCACCGGATTGAGCGAAAATGGAAAGATTTAAAAAGACAGCAAAGAGGAGTATGCAAACTTTTTTCATGGAAAATGATAAATAAAAAAACTGCTAAGGCATGTTTAAACCTTAGCAGTTTCTATTTTAAATTACTGTATGGAGAGCTTTACAACAGTGGATTTTCCTTTTTCAAATGATACTTTCACAACATAAACTCCTTTTGGAAGTCCAGATGTTTCAATCATCATTGTTTTATCATTTTTGTTTCCTTGTTTTGCAACAACTTCTTGGCCAAGTGTATTGAATACTTGAGTAACCAAAATTACTTCGGAAGTTGAAATGTTGAAATAATCTAAGTTAGAAGGATTTGGATAAACAATAACAGAAATTGAATTGTCTACTTCATTAATTCCAGCTGTTGGACAAGAGCAAGCATGACTTCCTAATCCTGTCCAAGTATTTTCTGGCAATGAATCCCATTGTGCAGTTGGATCAAATGCTGTTGGATTTACGGTTACACCTTGTTGGATACTTGCTTTTCTTTGTAATGTGTGGTCTTTGGTCCAATAAGCCCCAGCAGCATCATTATAAGGAAATACATCTGTCCAGCTCGCACCTGGGTCTTCCCCAATTTTTCCTAGGATGTCCAATTTGATTCCCGCTTTTTCCAAAGTGATTGCATCATCACCATTCATATATGTAGGAGCGGGGTAAGCACCATCCAATAAATCAGCTAATGCTTGTAATGCTGGACTGCAAGCTGGTGAAGTACCACTTGTTACTGTTTGCCCGTTTGTGATTACAAATGCTTGTCCTGATGCAATTGTTCCTGTTAAATTTAATGTTCCACCTGCAGTAAATGTTGTTGCTCCATTAGAGTAACGATTTAAGGAGTACCCACTTAAGTTAATTGGGTTTGGAGTTGGATTAAAAATTTCCAATGCTTTGTCATTGCCTGTTCCGTCAACATATTCCGAAATAAAAAGCTCATTGCATTGTGCGCTTGCAGCCGAATAAATAGCCAACGCGAAAACTGAAAGTAATAGTTTTTTCATTTTGTTAAGTTTTAAAATATGGTTTTTTACCTGATTGAGCGGTTTCGTCCCGAAGAGTTCCGGGATTATAGGGTGTTCGCTTCTTTAATAAGTTTTACGGCACAAATGTAATACCTTTTTTTTAGATGTCAATTTTCAGTTTTCAATAGTAATTAACAGATAATGAACACATAAGAAAAAATTAACATTAACAGCCTGATATTTTTAATTATCTCTTACTTTTGCATCCCTAATACTATAATACTATAATAATTATATAAAAACTATTAATCATGAGCAAAGGACCAGTTTCAAATTTTATTGAAAAACACTATAAACACTTTAATGCAGCGGCTTTGGTGGATGCAGCTAAAGGTTACGAAACCCACCTAACAGAGGGTGGTAAAATGATGGTGACTCTTGCTGGAGCAATGAGTACAGCCGAGTTGGGTAAATCGTTGGCGGAGATGATTCGTCAGGGGAAAATTGATATTATTTCCTGTACCGGAGCCAATTTGGAAGAGGATATCATGAATTTGGTGGCACATTCTCATTATAAGCGTGTTCCTAATTATAGAGATTTGTCGCCACAAGATGAGTGGGATCTTTTAGAAAATCACTACAACCGTGTTACAGATACTTGTATTCCCGAGGAAGAGGCTTTCCGCAGATTGCAAAAACACATTCACAAAATTTGGAAAGACGCAGACGATAAAGGCGAACGTTTTTTTCCACATGAATTCATGTACAAAATTTTATTGAGTGGAGAATTGCAACAATATTATGAAATTGATCCGAAAGATTCTTGGATGTTGGCGGCTGCTGAACGCAATTTGCCAATGGTGGTGCCGGGTTGGGAAGATTCAACCATGGGAAATATTTTTGCTTCGTATGTAATTAAAAAAGAAATCAAAGCAAGCACTATGAAGTCGGGTATCGAATACATGGCTTGGTTGGCGGAATGGTATCCTGCAAATTCGGGTGGAAAAGGTGTTGGTTTTTTCCAAATTGGTGGAGGTATTGCTGGAGATTTCCCTATTTGTGTTGTTCCAATGTTATACCAAGATATGGAAATGACGGATGTTCCTTTCTGGAGTTATTTCTGTCAGATTTCAGATTCTACTACCAGCTACGGTTCTTATTCCGGAGCTGTTCCCAACGAAAAAATTACTTGGGGAAAATTAGATATCCATACTCCTAAATTTATTGTGGAAAGTGATGCGACTATTGTTGCACCTTTAATATTTGCTTGGATACTTGGATGGTAATATAGCCCTGCATTGTTCAACCCCTTCAGGGTTGATTGATTTTGAGTTTGGTTTTCAATGCATTTCATGCATTGTTCATATTTAACTCCTTCGGGGTTATTAAAAATACGGTTAGAAAATCGAGAACTAATAGTAAAACCCTGAAAGGGTTTAATAAAAAAAACCACAGGAGAATCCTGTGGTTACGAGATAAGCCTTACTAGCAAGCAACCCTGAAGGGGTTGAATTCTTGAAGTTCAAAGAATATCTAAAAACTCCCTTACCTTTGTAATAGATTTTTAGCACATTATTCAAAACAGATAAACTTGAAATTAAATCTCGACATACAACCTTTAAAACTTTGGTTTCCGAATTATTCGAAGCCCGGATTAATTGCTGGTCCTTGTAGTGCCGAAAGTGAAGAACAAATGTTGGAGACAGCAAAAAGCATTTCAGCTTTTTTTCCAAATGCTATTTTTCGTGCAGGAATTTGGAAACCACGTACGCGTCCTGGAACCTTTGAGGGTATTGGCGACATTGGATTAGAATGGATGAAGTTAGTAAAACAACAAACGGGATTATTAACGGCAACGGAAGTAGCAACTGCTGATCATGTTGAAAAATGTTTGAAAGCAGGAATTGATATTTTATGGATTGGAGCACGCACAACTGTGAACCCATTTTCTGTTCAGGAAATTGCAGATGCCTTGAAAGGAGTTGATATTCCTGTCTTTGTAAAAAATCCAATGTATCCCGATTTGCAATTGTGGTTGGGTGCTTTGGAAAGAGTTAACAGTGCTGGAATAAAAAAACTTGCAGCCATTCATCGTGGTTTTCATTCGTATGATAACGGACCATTTCGTAATTCTCCGAAATGGGAATTAGCAATTGAATTAAAAGCAACTTGTCCGGAATTACCTGTTTTTTGTGATCCCTCACACATCGGTGGAACGCCAGAACTGATTCCATACTTGTCACAAAAGGCAATGGATATGGATATGGATGGATTGATGATTGAAACACATCGCAACCCAAGTGTGGCGTTGAGTGACGCCAAACAACAAGTGACTCCTTTCGAGCTAAAAGAAATTATTTCCGATTTACAAATTCGTTCGGCTTCTGTAGAAAATTTAGAATTACAATCGAAGCTGGATGAGTTGCGTTGCATTATTCAAAAACTGGATAACGATTTGTTGGAATTATTGGCAAAACGAATGACGATCTCCACGCAAATAGGAGAATACAAGCGCGATAATAATGTTACAATTCTACAAGTGGCGCATTGGAAAAGGCTAATTGATAGCAGTCTGTCAAATGCTGATGCGATGGGGCTTCCGAAAGATTTTATTAAAGGATTATACCAATTGATACACGATGAATCTATCCGCAGACAAACGGATGTGATGAATAAAATAACAAAGAAGTAAGCTTTTTGTCAATTTCTTTCATTTGCAGGGACATTTCATCCAAAATGTGCCGAACTTCTCTCTTTTTTATAAACAGATGCAACCTATTGCCATCTTTTTGCGTCAATTTTCCATGTGAAAGGAAAATTGATAAGATTGGTTTTTTAGGTGCAGAATAAAATATAAAAATTTAATTTTTTTAGTGAGTTTTTTTTTTCATCTTAGCAACTATCTAATTCCTTGAAACAGAAACAAGATATATTTCATAAACGGTGTGATTGAACAGCATCATCTCCGATTACTCTTTTTTAGAATTTTTGCCTTACTTATTTTAAATTATTATGGTCATGAAAAAAATGGTTCTACTTTTTGTAGCGTTTCTAGCTACTCATTCTATTTGTATTTCTCAAACAGCCACAACGATGGATCCCCGTGTTGAAAAACATTATACAAAGGAACAATTGAAAGAAATTGAAACATCCTATCCTGAAAAACTAAAATCATTAAACTTCTATTACAGTTCGTCTTTCATTGTTCATCCGGGAACAACCGGTGGAACAGTTGATCCTGCAACGGTTGATATAACAGAATTTGAACATCTGCGTCAGGAAGATAAAAGAGCCAAAACGGGTCTTAGCAGAAATGGTGCGACCATCGAATTGCTTTCCAGAAAAGAGCTTCAGACAAAATATAAAGAATTAGCAGCATCTAAAAATTAAAAGACTATGCGTAAATTACTACTCCTTCTTATTGTACTGCTAACAACTGTTTTTGTTGATGCACAAACCATTACCATGACAGGCGGAACTGTCAATGGTTGTTCCGGAACCCTTTTGGATCCAGGTGGTGCAGGGCCTTATGCCAATAGCTCTAATAACACTCAAACTTTTTGCTCCAATGCAGGAAACTGTGTTAGTCTCACATTTACAGCGTTCAATCTTGAAAGTGGATTCGATTATTTGTATGTATACAATGGTCCAACTACAGCTTCGCCTCAAGTCGCGGGTAGTCCTTTCACAGGTACGGCCCTTCCCGGAACAATCACTTCGACCACCGGCTGTTTAACGCTTGTGTTTACTTCTGATTTTATTATAAATGCACCAGGATTTTCTGCAAACATTAGTTGTGGGGTTTGTCCGCCACCACCGCCACCACCGGTGGTTGCAAGTGATTGTTCGCAGGCTGTAAATATTTGTAGTAATGCGAGTTTTTCTATTGACCCCAACGGTTTTGGTGCAATCAATGAATTAGGTATTGGAACGGTTTCAAACCCTAGCACCAATCCTGTAGGTCCAGATATGGGTTGTTTACTTTCCGGAGAATTGAATAGTACATGGATGGTAGTTAATATTGCATCTACTGGGACATTAGAGTTTTCATTTGGTGCTCCTGGTCCAATTGCTTGTCTTGATTGGACGATGTTTGCATACAATCCTGCAACAACTTGCGGTAATATTATTGCTAATACACAAGCGCCCGTCACCTGTAATTGGAATGGAACCTGTAATGGTTTTACTGGAATGGCAAATACAATTCCAGCAGGCGGAAATGCAAATAATTTTCAGCCGGCTTTAAACGTTACATGCGGTCAGCAATATCTTATTTGCTTGTCCAATTACAGTTCACTTACGACTACGATGCCACTTAATTTTTTCGGTACTGCAACTGTAAGTTGTGTTGTTGTTTCTCCTACAACAGTTAACAATGCTACTATTTGCGCGGGTCAATCAGCTGTGCTTACAGCGAATGCATCTGGTGCTATTTCATATAGTTGGTCGCCAGGAACGGGGCTTAGTGCCACAACAGGAGCTTCCGTAACAGCATCACCTGCAGTAACTACAACATATACGGTTACTTCTACAGGAAGCTGCGGTTCTAGCACTGCAACAGCAACTGTAACGGTAAATAACGTAGCAACACTTGCGGTAAATTCACCTACAATTTGTGTTGGGGCATCTGCCACATTAACCGCATCTCCGTCAACTGGCGGTGGAACATATTCATGGGCTCCTGGGGGACAAACAACCGCTTCTATTAGTGTGACGCCTGCATCAACAACTACTTATACCGTTACTTATACACTCGCAGGTTGTGTGGGAACAGCTACAGGAACTGTAACAGTCAACCCAGTACCTGCCGTAACAGCAGAAGCGAACCAAGTATTTTGTGCTGGGGCAGCAGTGGCCGCCAATACTTTTGTAAGCACTCCAGCTGGTGCGACTTTTTCGTGGACCAACTCAAA
>Ga0163149_10001921_pt1 | contig 25932 bp, 19 predicted proteins | sample OliLakLV19MP5G1_FD_148604 | JGI IMG/M metagenome (GOLD analysis project Ga0163149, IMG submission 148604) | Freshwater microbial mat bacterial communities from Lake Vanda, McMurdo Dry Valleys, Antarctica - Oligotrophic Lake LV.19.MP5.G1 | ecosystem: Environmental > Aquatic > Freshwater > Lake >... | reverse complement strand
GCCATATTCCATTTTCCTTCTTCCCTTTGCCTTCTTACTTGACCTTCCCTTGCCATTTCCAAGCGGTGTCCATCATTTGTTCGATGTTGTATTTAGCACTCCAATTCAAAAGCTGTTTTGCTTTGCTCGAATCTGAATAAATTGCTTCTACATCTCCTTCCCTGCGAGGCGCTATTTTATAGTTTAGTTTTTTGCCGCTAACTTTTTCAAAAGCTTTTATTGCTTCAAGTACTGTAACGCCATTTCCACTGCCTAGGTTTATGATGTCGAAATTTAAAGCGTTGCCGGAGTTTATCAAGTATTGAAGGGCCAATACATGAGCGCTGGCAATATCTGTTACGTGAATGTAGTCGCGTATACAGCTACCATCTCGGGTGTTATAATCATTGCCAAATACATTAAATTGCTCCAGCTTGCCTATTGCAGTTTGTGTTATGGCCGGAACAATATTGTCTGGTTTGCCAAGAGGAACCTCTCCCGTTAAGCCGCTGATATGTGCGCCAACCGGATTGAAGTATCGAAGTGCAATTGATTTTATAGTAGGATTGCTTTTTGAAAAATCTAAAAGTATTTTTTCTCCCTGAACTTTGGTTTCTGCGTATGGAGACTGTGTTTTTTCGAGTGGAGTATTTTCGTTTACGGGAAGAGATTTAATATTCCCATAAACAGAGCAGGAAGAAGAGAATATAAAATTCTTTATTCCGAATTCTTTGACACAGGCTAAAATGTTTTTAAGAGAGTCGTTGTTGTTGCTGTAATACAGCTCGGGATTAGCTACCGACTCAGGAACTGATTTTAAAGCAGCAAAATGAATCACCCCTTGAATGTCTTTATTCTCAATAAACAGACTTCTGATTTTTTCTAGGTCGCAAAGATCAATGTTGTAGTTTTTAATTTCTTTTCCGGATATTTTTTTTATTCTTTCAAACGTGTTGGGCGTTGAGCGCAAGAAATTATCTGCAGATATAACATCCCAGGTAGTTTGCTCGAGTATTTCAAGTATTGTATGTGAGCCAATATAACCAGCGCCTCCTGTGACTAAAATTTTCATATGCTTTAAATTACAAATATTAGAGTGGTAAAATACATTTATTTTATTTCGAAATCATTCTTAATACTGGTTGTTATTTAAATCTAAAAGCTTTTTAAGGTATTTCTCTTTTTGTGATGCAACTGAGTATTTTTCTTCAACAGTTTTTCTTGCAGCAGCACCAATTTTTGTCCGTAGTTCAGAATCTCGAATGAGCATTGCTATTTTTGAAATCCATTCTTCCTCACTATTTGCTAAAAAGCCATTAACTCCGTCAGTTATTATTTCAGTATTAACTCCCACTGGCGACATGATGCAAGGAATTTCCAGAGCCATGTACTGCAAGCCTTTTAACCCGCATTTCCCTTTAGCCCATTCATCGTTCGGTAATGGCATAATGCCAATGTCAATTTCTGATAGCTGTTCAATTTCATCGTCCAGTGTCCATTTTGTTCCTTGAATTCCAAGAGCTTCATTAGAATACTGTGGATCTCCAATTACTTTAAAGTAAATAGAATCATTAAATGCTAATTTTAGTTTTTTTAGAAATGGTACTGCTTGTTCAAAATGCTGAATGGTTGTATGACTTCCAGTCCAGCCAATGCATATTCTGCTATCTTTTTTTATTATTTTCTTTTTGTGATAATCCGTGTCGATAGTGGTAGGAATGGTTTGAACATTTTTATTGTATTGCAATGCATAATCAGCGAGGAAGCTATTACCTGCAAATACCATATCTGAAATGGATATTAGCTCTGATGTTTTTGAAGAATTTTTTAGCCATTCATATTTTTTATTGTTGTCAGAAATGTTAGGTAGCCAGATAGCATCGTCAAAGTCAAATACAATCTTTATTTTTTTCTTTTGTAAGGCCCGCTCAAAAAAGGTAGAGCCTGTCATAAAGGCTTCCCGCTGAATAAAAACTAGGTCGAATTTCTCAGCTTCTACTAGGTCTTTCTTTCGTTTTCTAAAAGCACGAAATGCAGTAATAAGTTTTCCAATAAAATTTCCTTTGCTGTAAAATATAGCATCTTCAGACTCGGAAAGGAGAGGGGAGAGCTTGCAAACTATCCCACTTTGTTCCAGATAGGGAATGTACTGCTCAAATCTAAACCGTTGGCTGGGCGATCGATTGAGACGGTGGGCTCCTATGAAAAGTATTTTTATGATGACAAATAGGATTTTAAAATAAGATGCATGAAGGTACAAATTTACAAAACACAAGGAGTTGCTTTCTGTCTGACGAATATTATTAGAGTTGCTATTACGTCAGGTCGGAAGACCTGACGACACTACAACTTTAGAAACCCAGCTATCAATTTAGGGGTATAAATAATTGTATACAGCGTTTTGTTTTCCAAAAAGTGTATCCGAGTTGGCAATAAGGATAGAGTTTTTTTCAATCATATATTTTTTTTCATCACAAACAACATTTTCGCAAAGCAATACAGCGGGCCCATACACGGCTTTTTTCTGAAAGACAGCAAATATATATTTAGTGTGTGAAATGGCTGAGGAATTAATCGAAACAACAGACTTATCTTTAGACGCAACACCGATAAAAGCATTATCAATAGTCATTCCTGAAGCATAGATGTTTGCTCGTTCGCCACCGCTTAATCCCTTATCACCAATATTGGAAAGAACAACATTGAAGATTTCTACATATGCGCCTGAAATATCTAACGCATCATTTTTGACATTCGTAATGTTGGTGTTTTTTATACTTCCGCTTCCAAAATCGATATCCAGCGCATCCGATTTTGTGTTTGTAAAGGTGCAGCTGTCCACTGTAAATTTTCCTCGAACAATATTTAAAGCATCTTCGGAATTATTGTTGTTGAAAGCGCAGCTTGTAATATTTACTGTGCAGTTGTAAAAAGTAACAGCCCCGGTAACAGACCAATTTCCATCCGAAGGGGAAGAGAGTCCGTTGAAAGTAACGTTATGTAACTCAGAAGTGTTTTCGCAGTTTTTTATTAGGACACCTCCGGTTCCATCGGAATAAAATTTAATTGGCTTTTGCTTTGTGCCCAGTGCTACTATGGCTGATTCGCTAATTTGTTGGAGTTATTTAGCAGCGTAACCTCTGTGCCGGCAGACATATAAAATTTATATCCGGCAGGAATGAAAACGCTTTTAGTAAGTTTTGTAGTAGGATTGCGAAACGATATGGAATTATTTTTTTTGTCAACACGTAAAAGGATGGTGTCAATAGTTTCTTTCAGGAGAGCGCTGTTGATGTTATCTTTTTTTTCAAATACAATTCCTTTATATCGCTGGCTTGTATTTTCAAGTCCATAGAATTCAGTAAACAAAGAAAACTTTCTGCCCCAAGTCTCCGGGTTGTCAGATGCAAAGGCGATGGTGTCCGATGCAAAAGGAAGTAAAACTTTATGCATGGGAATTACGATGCCTGAATCAAGTTTAAGCTGCGTGATTAAGATCGGCAAGTTGCTCAAAGAGTGTACCACCAAAAATTTTTCTGTTCGATAAACATTGGCCGTAATTCTGTTATCGGTTGTGAACCAGTTTTTAATGCAAGTAATATTATTTAGGATGAGTGAAGAGCTGTGTTTTTCCTGAAATCGTTGCCGGTATAATTCAGGGTCAAGATCCTCTATCACTTGTTTGTATTGGGAAATATAATCAGTAACTTCACTGTTATGTGTGAACTGATAAAGCATGCTATTGAATTCTTTTAAATAGGTTGTATCTTGATTGAGGATATTGTGAATAGGGTAAAAAGTGTTACCACCATAGAGCTGCCCAGCAGTATGGGTAAAGCCGGGATTTACAGGAAGTTTTATTTTATATCGAATAAAGTTAGCCGGATCCCAGGCAACGGGCTCAAATTTATCGTTTATAGGATTAAAGTAAAGTTTTACATTATGGCATACATAGGAATGATGTGCCAAAAAAATATCACATAATGCAAAATACTTTGCAAATTGTTTTATATTAAAACAGTGATAAGGTTTTAACTTATTTTCTTGCAGAGATTTATATTTGAATATTGCTCTGCTATAAATGTTAGATAGGGCAGTGTCTTTTAAAGTCTTTTTTTCGCTGTATGCCGTTAATTCAGGAAAGCCGCTGTTGTTGTATGTTCCGTTGTTGTCTTCGCAATCATTTTTAAAGCGTAATAAAGCACCTTCTCGATAAGAGGCAGACTCAATCAGTTCCTTTGCAAAACCTTCTTGTAAATAATATATGCCATTGTCTTTTCCATTAAAATACAGACGAATAAAATGTATGTCATTTGAAATAAATCCCTGATGTTCGAAAAAATGAGAGAAGAGATAGCCGTAAAAGTTATTTTCTAAAAATGGTCTTACTAGCGAGAGCTTTTGCTTTCCATAAATAGCCGTTTCGCTTACAATATTTATTCTATACGTAGCATTTTCAAGACCTCGATTATAATTGGAGGGCATGTCGCCTCTAATCCTTATTTTAATATTATGAAGCGTGTCATTTAAAGCAATAGTAGCTTTTACATAGGGCCATTGATTTTGACCTGTAAGTGCCAAGTCCTCATCGTCTACAGCATCTAACTTGTCTACTATAATACTATCTAACTTTTGAAGTTGTTTTTCGTTTATTGAAAGATATAGGGCAGGAAGTTTTACTCTATCTTTGCTTGTGAAAGAAAAAAAGCGATGTATATCTTTGTTTACGCGTTTTAATAAGGATTCTTTAACATATTCTCGAAGTGGGAGGTCGTTTTGAATATTTTTAGCAACTATGTAAATAAAGGGAAATGCAAAAACAAACGTTACTATAACTATAATAAAGAATATATTTTTGAAAGGGTATTTCATTATAAAAAATAAGTTGCAAAACTATGAAATTTAACACTCCTTGGAATGTTTGATGCCCAGATAATTACCTTCTTTGATTGGCTATTGGTTCCTATTTATGTCATTGTTATATACATTGTTGCTTCCTATATTAAGAATAAAGAAATTAAAAAGCAACCCATCTACAAATATTTTTTGTGGGGATTATTTGCAAAAATAGTTGGAGCAATTTCTGTATGTATTATATATGTGTATTATTATAAAGAAGGAGGAGATACCCTTTCTTATCACTCTTCTTCTCAAGTGATGGTAAACTTGCTTCTTTACAGTCCAAATGATTTTTTTAAAGTTTGGTTGGGAGGTTTTGAAAATGAGTTTTATTATTATTTTAATAATGAAACAGGCTACCCATATTATTCGCCCACAGACATTCATGCCTGGAATGTTGTAAGGTTTGTAACTCCATTTGAGCTTTTAGGATTTAAGAGTTATCTGATTTCTTCTGTTTTAATAGCCGTAGTTTGCTATTCAGGAATTTGGAAATTATTTAAGCTTTTCACTTTAAGTTATCCGGAATTAACGAAGAGTTTTGTCTTATCTGTATTGCTTTTCCCTTCAGTAGTATTTTGGGGTTCAGGTATGTTAAAAGATTCCTGGACAATTGCAGCAGCAGGGTGGTTAACGTATTCTTTTTATTTTGTATTTATAAAAAGGGAAAAATTGCTTATTAATATCATTGCTATTTTGGTAGCGTCATCAATATTAATTCTTATAAAGCCCTATATTTTTATAGCAATACTGCCGGGTTGTTTGCTTTGGGGAGTTTGGAGCCGGATTATTACGGTGAAAAATTGGTTAGTTAGATTGCTCATTGTACCGGTGATATTTATTTTAGGAATAAGTATTGGTTTTATAGTTTGGAGTTTTGTAAGTTCTGATCTTGGGGATTTTTCAAGTATCGACAAAATGATTCAGAAAGCTGCAGTATCATCCGAAGATTTAAAGCAGGATTACTATCAAGGTAATTCATTTGATTTAGGAACGTTTGACCCAACATTAGCTGGAGTGATGTCAAAATTTCCTCAAGCAGTAGTAGCCGGTTTATTCAGGCCGTATATTTGGGAAGCAAAAAATATGGTCATGGTTTTATCGGGACTAGAAAATCTTTTAATCCTTGGCTTTACTTTATATGTTCTATTTAGAAAGCCCAAAACAGCTTTTACAAATCTTTTTACTAATCCCCTGGTTTTATTCTGTTTAATTTTTGCTGTGTTTTTTGCTTTTTCGGTAGCTATTTCAACTTCCAATTTTGGTGCAATGGTGAGACTGCGAATACCTCAAATGCCATTTTATTTATCTGCTCTATTAATTATTGATTTTTTAGGGAGGAAGAAGAACGCAGGCGCATCCTTACCGCTTAACAAATAAGCCTTTTAAGGAATCGCCCCAATTACTTAGCTTAAGAAATAGATTGATTATTTTTTTAGCCATCATGTAAATGGTTTTTTTTTCTGTTTTCTCCCTTAATAGTTCATCATTCGTATTGACTTTACTTGCGCCAATGCTATTATTAATTCTTGCCAAACTTATCCCGCTTGTAAAGCAGTATTTTTTTGTGAACCCTTGGTTAATTGCTAATTTGTTTAAGGTGCTACTTGTGTAGTAAGAGAGGTGTTCTGGATATTCAATCACATTCCATTTACTTCCCAACAATAGCCTGCTTAAGGAATTAAAATTAGGAGTTGTCATATACAGCGCTCCACCTTTTCTTAAAAGCTTGTTAATTGTATTAATCTCTTCTGTTGGGTTATTAATATGTTCAATGACTTCAAAAGATGTAATAACATCAAACGATACTTTTTCGTAATTATGAGAAGATAGTTTTCCGCTATGCATTTTAATTTCTTTATGTTCACATTTAGAAATTATTTCATCTCTATACTCTGTGCCATACACATTCCAATTTCTTTTTTTTGCAACTTCGAGAAAATAACCCTCCCCACATCCAATATCCAAGATGTTGTTTGTTTGTCTAAATGGTTCCAGCTGATCTAAAAGCTCGTGGTACCTTTTTTCGGTAATTTCAGATAGTACTGAATTTGGTGCATAATTTTTATAATGTTCTTTGAGTTCTGCTTCGCTTGGAATTTTAGAAGATAAAACAAAATCACATTTTCTACATTTAACTAAAAAAGCATTTTTATAACGATTTAATTTAATTAGTTGGTTGCTATTGCACAGTAAGCAATTTGAAAAGTGATTATTCATTTGCTGTATATATTTTTTTGTAAACAGATTCGGCTATTTCAAAATTTCTGTATGTCTCAGCCAATGGCCTAATATTATTATAAATTTCCTCTGAGGAATTGCTTTTTAATATTTCATCAATTATTTTGATAGCTTTTAAATAGCCAGAATTGTCGAGCGATTCGAGTACTGCGCCAGCTTTATTTTTAGCAATAAGATCACTATCGTCCGAAATGTTTGGCGTAATGACTATGGGAAGCCCTAAAGCCCAATACTCTCCATTTTTTATAGGCGAGCAATATTTTTTTGTAGGAACAGATTTTACAGGAGTTATTGCAAAGTCTCCAAGTCCCATATAGGATGGTATTTCGCTATGTGACACATATCGTTGTACGATAAGCTTTTGATTAAATTTTGATTTTATGCAGTAGTTGGTAATTTCTTCTTTTGAGTGTGAGGTTAAAAGTAGTACCCTGAAACGCTCGCCCCAATATTCATTTGCTACGTTTAAAAAATCAAATACTTCCTTGTCTAAATAGATTCCTCCAAATTTTCCTGCATAAACCAAAACTATTTTATTCTCTAATTGAAGTTCACTAAGTAGATTTTTGTTTTTTTTGTTTTTTATTGAAAAGGCATCTAAATCTACACAGGCTGGTTTGGTATAAAAATTTTCTAAAGAATGCTTATAGGTAGCTTTTGAATATTCAAGCATTTGAGGAGTAGTTCCTATTAATGCAGTAGCGTGCAGAGTTTGTTTTTTTTCAAAAAAACTTAGTATTTTGTAGGATAAATCCTTTTTTTTCCAGGTGCCGTTTTCTAACATTGCGTTAGCGTGCGGTTCGTAACTATCTATAATTAGAGGTTTGCCAGAAAATATTGATAGTAAATAACCAAAGGATCCTGCAGGAGTACACCAAGCGTGAATGCTACTCACTTTACGCAAAATGCAAATTTTATATAACTTGAAAAATGAAAAAATACCATTTGCCAATGCTTGAAGTCCAAATGAATAATACTTTAAGGGAATCCAGTGTATTCCTTCTTTTAGAAGTTCATTTTTGATTTTTTTAATTTCGTCTTTATTTATTTTGTAATACTTATTTTCAAAAGTTATAAGATAAAGTAGACTGTCATTTGTGATATTTTTTCTTATGATTCTAAGGTATGGAAGAGTGTACGTTTGGATAAGAGCGTCTTTAAAACTCCAGTAGGTAATAACTAATATGCTCCTTGACATGGAATAGCTACTCGTTTTTTAAATTTGAATTAAGAGAAGGAATCAAGGTCTTTGATTTCCAGTATATGTATACTTCTTTGGGGTTTTGTATCATGTATTCATAGAACCCATCTTTTCTTGGATTATTAATATCACAATAGTGTGGATCGTCAAATGCATAATAGGGCGAGTTGTTGTTTATTGACATATTCATTTTGGCTTCGTTTCTGACATTCCTAATCGTATAAGTATTAGTCATGCGGTTATCTATTAAAAAGAAAAAAAACAATACTAATCCAAGTATAATTGGTTTGAGTTTGTGAATGGATGAAGAAGCTTGTAAGTTTTTAATTTGCCATGTGCTAAAAATTTCTGAAAACAGTAAAATGAAGGGTATAAAGCAAAGCACGGAATAGTAGTCAGGGATTTTAATTAGACCAATTAATACACTGCCTCTTGCTAGTGGAACAGAAATGCTTGTTATGAAAAACCAGCCTAAGTAAAATAACAATAATTTTTTATTCGTCTTTTTGTTTATGAAGCCTGATAGGATAATGACAATGAAAATTACTATAGATATCCCTGTGGTAAATCTTCCAAAACATTTTTCACTTACAAAAAGATATCTAGCAAAGTTAATCTCTGAAAAGTGTATAAATGCATTCATGGTTTGTGGGAGTTGCTCAAACATTCCATTTGCTATTTTTTCACTTTTCCCTATTGTAAGCTGAATAGCTGCAAATGCAATAAAGATACTAAGGCATGTTAGAATTTGAAACATATTTATATGCTTAGGTATAGTAAGAAGACCTAAGATAAAGAGAAGTGGCATAAACACCCCATTTCCAAAAAAATAATTTTGTATTATGAGAAAAAATATGGAGTAATAAATATGTTTTTTAATATTTTCTTTAAAATAACTGAACAAAAAGAACACGGAGAGTATTTGAAACATAAATTGCAATGTTTGAGCTACTTGAAACGTCCATAACAAATGATTATGATTAATGGGATGCAGCAAAACAAAACAGCATATGATAAAACAAAATAATTTTGATGGGAAATGTAATTGCATTAATTTATATAAAAAATAAATAGTGAAACTGTATAGTGTCAAATTCAAGTACAAATATAATAAGGTGTTCGCCCCAAATAAATTGAGCTCCACGAAATAAAAAAATTTAAAAAGAGGAACAATTTGCCCATTTATTGGTTCTATTATTTTGGCAAATGAAATATTTTGCATTTCATTCATTAGATACCACTCGTCCCTCCAAAAAAAATGTGCGCTAGTCTTCCAAAAAATAAAAGATAGTGCAATGAATGAGAGAAGAGCTAGTTGGTCGAGTTTTTTCGGGGGTAATATAAGTGTCATTTTATTTTTTTTTAAAATCACCTTTAGAGAAGTATTTCTCTATCAAGCAATAGAGCATAATAAAAAAATAACGGCTTCCCATCTCATTGATTTTTAACTTAGATACTCCATGTTTTCGATTTGTCCAGGTGTTTGGTAGTATGGCATAGGAATATCCTCGTACGATAGCTTTAAGAGGCAATTCTAGCGTTAAATTAAAGTGAGGAGCTAGCAGAGGCTTCAGTCCAATGATAGTTTCTTTTCTGTAAAGCTTGAAAGCATTTGTAATATCATTATATCTAAAGCCAAAGAGAATGCGAACTAGGTTGTTTGCGATTCTGTTAATGATAAGCTTAATCATTGGATAATCAATCGTCTTGCCTCCTTTAATGAATCTGCTGCCAAAAACGCAATCGTAACCCTCTTGCATCTTGAAAAAATAGTTTACTAAATCGTTTGGTGAGTCCGATAAATCTGCCATCATAATTACTACACAGTCGCCAGTAAATTTTTCTAACCCATAACGTACCGCATAACCAAAGCCATTTGGTCTAGCGTTGGTATAATAATTTAAAGAAGGAATATTAAGTTTCAGTTTTTCTAGTACTTCTAGCGTGTTGTCTTTCGAATTATCATTTATTACAACTATCTCGTACTCAATTTTATAAGAAGACATGGTGTCTGAAAGGTTTTGTATCGTTTCAGGCAATGAGCCAGCTTCGTTGTAGGCGGGTATGACAATGCTTAGCTTCATTTAGATTAGTGCAAGGACTTGTGTATTTGAGAGAGAATATCTTGGATGTTATATTTCCAAGTCCATTCAGGGAAGTGTGTTTTGAATTTAGTAACATCACTTATCCACCACATGTGATCACCCACTCTGTTTTGATCAGCATATTTGTAATTCATTTTCTTTCCGGTAATTTCTTCACACATTTTTATAGCCTCTAGCATGGAGCAGTTTGAGAAACGACCACCACCTGCATTATATACTTCTCCTTTTTTAGGAGCGTTATAAAAATGCCAAAACATATTTACTAAATCAAAGCTGTGAATATTGTCTCGTACTTGTTTTCCTTTATATCCAAAAACAGTATAAGGAGTACCAGTTACAGCGCATTTCATCAAATAGGCTAAAAACCCATGCAGCATGGTGCCGGAGTGGTTAGGGCCTGTTAGGCAACCACCGCGAAACACGCCAGTATTCATGTTAAAATACTTTCCATACTCTTGAACTAGGATATCTGCTGCGACTTTAGATGCTCCAAATAAGGAATGTAGCGTTTGGTCAATGCTCATTTTTTCATCAATGCCGTTCTTAAAGTAAAAATGATTTTCGGCTACTTCCCATCGTGTTTCTTTTTCTTCTAAGGGTAAAACATTTGGTTGATCACCGTACACTTTATTGGTGGAGGTAAAAATGAATACTGCTTTTGGAGCATGAAGGCGTGTGTACTCTAAAAGATTGAGTGTTCCATTTGCATTAACGGTGAAGTCAGTAAAAGGCTCTTTGGCTGCCCAATCGTGACTTGGCTGAGCGGCAGTATGAATGATGAGTTTAATATCGGTATTGTATTCTTTAAATATTTTTTCAACCGCTTCTTGATTTCTAATATCAATATTGAAATGTTTGTAGTTTTTGTAAAGAGACTCCAAGTTTTTTCTATTCCACTCAGTAGAGGCTTCTGATCCAAAAAAGTTTTTACGCATATCATTATCAATGCCCAGCACTATGTCAAATTTTTCTGAGAAAAACTGAACAGATTCACTGCCAATGAGACCTGCAGAGCCTGTAATTAATGCAACATTCATTTCAAAATATTTTTTAGCGTGTTTTCGTTTTTATGAATCCAGTTAAAAGTGTCTTCCACAATGTCCTGTACCGATAACTTAGATTTCCATCCCATTATTTTCTCGGCTTTTGAATTGTCGGAATAGTATAGTTTAATATCTGCCGGACGATTTTGTTTTACCTGCTGAATTTTAATTTTATTGCCGGTTATTTCTGTACAGTATTTAGTCATTTCAAGTAGCGAAGAGGAAGTTTGCAGCCCTCCTCCTATATTAAAAGTTTGACCATTAATTTTATCAGCATGAATAATTTGGTAATCTATGAGGTTGAATAAATCGTTGATATGTAAAAGGTCTCTTATTTGTTTGCCTTTACCTCCAAAGCCGATGTAGGAAAGAGGCTGTTTCCAATAATGTTTTGCAACCCACAACGCTACAAAGCCCTGATCTACTTTGCCCATTTGCCAAGGACCTGCAATAACTCCGCAGCGATTAATTACTGTTTGTAGATTTAGGAAGGAATGGTATTCCTGAATGATAAGCTCCGAAGCAAGCTTTGTGGCACCATAAAGGGAGCGGCTGCCTTCAAGAGGAAAATTTTCTGAAATTCCTTTTTTAGAAACGCCTGCTATTTTTTGTCTTAATGCCAACGAAAAGCGAGTATTATCTTCTTTAAAAGATAATTGATTTAAGGTTTGAATTGGGTAGACTCGGCTAGTAGATAAGAATATAAATTGTGCTTTATTTTTTACTGCAAAGTTAAGGCAGTTTACTGTGCCAGTTAAATTGGTATTGATTAGGTACTCGGCCCCTTGCTCAATCCCCATTAATACAGATGGTTCGGCAGATGCATCTATTACAACGTCTACTTTCCCTACCTGTTCAAAATCTTCTTTGCAGCGAATGTCACCGTGAATAAAATCTATACCATTTTCTTTTAGCCTGATAATGTTTAATTCTGAACCTCGTCTTTTTAAGTTATCAAAAGCAATAACTTTGTATTTAGGATATTTTTCTTTTAAAGAAATAGCAAGGTTAGAACCTACAAAGCCTGCACCTCCCGTAACTAAAAGTAGTTTATTCATAGTAGTTGCATGTTTTTTTTATTAATTAGGTTGATAAAATTCCTCCCAAGCAGAGATTTAATCAGTAGTAGTAATATACTGCGATTTATGCCTATTCTTAAAATACTTTTCCATAAATATTGAACAGATTTTAGTTTAGAATTATCAAGATAGCTATGTATGGCGCAAAAATAATAAGAATGACCAAGTAGTAAGTTTTGTTGCTTGCTATTAAGTTTTACATTATTTATTATCCAATCTGTAGCAATTAGCCTTTTTTTAATAATCTTTAAGTTGTCCGCTCTCATTGAACGAGCTGGGTGGTCATTTACTAAAACTGAAATTTTGTCAACTATGTAAATTTGATCATGTAGTAGGTTTTGAACTAAATACACCCAGTCTTCTAGAGTAGAATATGCTCTATCTTCTAAAAAGGGTTTCAATTTAAAGTTATTTTTTAATATGCAAATCATAATACCAGTAACTCCGCCTCTTAAATAGATCTCGCCACTATGCCACCCTTCAATTAAAGATAGGGAAGAAGATGGTTTTATCTTTCCGTTATCTAGATAACTATATTTTGTACTTAGAAACCGAATGTTAGGATTTAAATGAATAACTTCATGAAGAATTGATAAGTGATTCGGGTACATCCAGTCATCTGAGTCGAAAAAAATAACATATTTCCCTTTTGAAATATTAAAGCCATGATTACGTGCGGCTCCTCTTTCTGTATTGAGTTGATAAATATATTTTATTTGATTATTGAATAGGTATTTGCTTTCTATTAGTTCCTTTGTGTTGTCTGTGCTGCCATCGTCTATAATAATAATTTCAAAATCTTTAAAACTCTGACTTAAAATAGAGTTTAATGTATTTTCAATAAAATCTATTCGATTATATGTTGGAATGATTATTGAAAAAAAGCACATATCTTATTGATTATTGTTTAACATCTATATTGACTTTAATCTAATAATCGAATGCATCATTCCTTTAAATCTATGCAGGTGTCTTAGTGAGGACTCGATATCAAATTTAATTAATAGAAAGTAAATTATTGCAAAAAAATTATTTAATGTAATATGTAGCCTTTTAGAAAACGCAAAATGCTTTTTTAATATATAAAAATCCGAGGCGCCAGCGCTTTCCATTCTTTTATTATAAGCTGAAAACAATTTCGTGTTATTTTTTCTTTCAACGGACAGGTTTAATAGTGGGTGCATTACAATTATAACACTATTGTAATAGCATTTAAACCCATGGTTGATTGCTCTGATAATTATATCAATATCTTCTCCTCCTAAAATCTTTAACTTTTCACTTCCTATTAAATTGTTTACAGCCCCAGGGCCCAGATTCTCATCAAACCCACCAATGGTATCAAATACTTTTTTTTGTATAAAAATCGCACATGATGCTGAAGAAAAAGAATCTTTAATTGTCATTTCTTTGTCATTCAACGATGAAGGCCATCTGTAGCCATTGTTTAAGGAATTTATTATTCTTATGTTAAGTACGCTGTGTGTGTTTTTTTTAAAAAAATCAACAACTTCTTTAAGTAACATATTAGGGTATAAACAGTCATCGTCTGGTACTGCAACAATATCGCCAGTAATGTGTGGTAGAGCAATATTTCTGCCCCTTGAAAGCCCTGGTGGACTTTGTAAGTGTTTGATGTTGAATGAGTATTTCTTAGGCGCTAATAAGTGGAAAAGTCTCTTGTCTTTGTTTTGGTCTACTAGTATTAGCTCAAAGTTATTATATCCTTGATTGTTTAGAGAATCTAGAAATTCTTCAACTTCCTTAATTCTGTTTATTGTGCAAAGGATTATACTTAGTTTCATGAAAAAATGCAGATAATTTTATGCTGAGTTTAGATTACTATCAACTGTTTTGTTGTACGCTCGAATCAAAATATCTTGATTGATTCCATGTCTTGAAAATTGCGTGTCTCCGTAAATGTCGGTGATATGGTATCCGAAATTATTAGACTCTAAAATTAACAATATAGTAGAAAGGCTGTCTTCGTTTTTTTCAAGATGATGATGGTACTCTATGCTTATTTCGGTAACTAAAGAAAGTTTTTTACTTTCTGATAGCTCCTGAAGAACTAAGGTTTCGGCTCCTTCAATATCCATTTTGATAAAATCAATTGGATGATTAATGAACTCTGATAAAGTACATGTAGGTACTTGAATTAAATTGTCTATACTATGGTTTTTTTTATTAATACTTGCTCCTAGTGTGCTGTTTTCTGGATTGGGCTTGTAAAAATCAATGAATCCTTTTTCCTTATATATTGCCAAGTTATGCAGTTGTATAGATTGAAGGTGATTTGTATGGACATTTTTGTGCAGTAGGTTGAAAGTTGTTGGTTCGGGCTCGAAACATATCAGTGATGCATTTGGGTAGTATATCTTGAAGAAAATCAGGCTTAGTCCAATATTACTTCCGCAATCAATTATAGTTGAATTTTGGTTTGAGGGTGTAAAGTAGTACTGGCGTTGAATAAAAATTTCTTCAAAAAGAAAGACAAAAGTAGGATAGTTGTTTATATACACAGATATGCCAAAGATTTTATCTTTTTTTATTTTTATTTTTAAAATTTTATAGAATAAATAATATTTTATCGATAGCCTTAGATATATGGCAATAAGATTCCATTTTTTTGAATCATTACGAGAAAGAACTTTTTTTATATTATTTAAGTGGCCAAGCATGTAATATTTTTATGATAATACCGATTGTGTCCTTAAATGATTTATTTTTTTTGTTTAGGGTTCGATTAGTTATTGAAAACCTAACGTTTTGTGTAAAGAACGGTATAAAGTAAGAGCCTTTGTTATATGAAAGAGTTGGGTGATATTTTCATGTAAATTCATTGTAATGTTTTCTTTTTGTTTTATATCCATGGCTTTGATAATATGTTCAATATGAGTGATAAAATCTTTTTCAGGAAAATCTTTATTGGCTAGAAACGAATTTACTTCATTTATTAGGTATTCATTAACGTCACCAACATCTTTACAAGCTAAAACAAGTTTTTTAAGTAGTCCAGCTTCTTTAATAATCACAGAGCTTGAGTCTAAAATTGAAGGGTGTAACAGTAAGTCTGCTGCAGACATGTAGTCTATTATATTTTTTTTATGTCCTAAAATGAAAACATTATTTGATAGATTATTAGTATTTACAAATTGAGCAAGCTCGTTTTCTTGAGGGCCACTTCCAAGTATAATTAATTTACAGTCCAAGCCCATTTCAATTATTTTTTTTATAATTATTATTGAAGTCATTGGTCTTTTTGCAGACACCAATCGGCATGCAGTTATTATCAGTAAGTTTGTTTTGTATTTATTTTTTATTTTTTTTACTTCTGCCGTGTTAGGGCTATCGTAAAAATTGAAATTATATCCAAGCGGAATTAGGAATATTTTGTGGGGGTCTATTTTTTCTTTTTTAATCATAAATTCCTTAGCTCTTTTTGATACTACAACAATAGTTCGAGCAAGGGTATATACTATTTTGTTGAGTATGATAAAATTTCTATTGTTGAATAAATATGCTTCATCAACAATATGCCTACAAACAACAACTTTTGCTCGAATAAAGTATTGTGCAAATACCGCTACTAATCCAGGCTCTTCCAAGTGAGCGTAAACAATGTCTATTTTGTTTTTCCAGGAAAAGTATATAAGGTAGGTCCAGTGATGTAGAAAGAAATGCCAAGTAGGTTTTCTGTTAACATTTGACCAATATGTTTTAGCGCCTAATTTAGAGCCGATTTCATGATACTCTCCTTTTGATTTTTGTGTTAGTATGTAAACAGTGTTTTTTTCTTTAATAAACCCTTCAATGATTGATTCAGTATCTCTTGATCGAATGTTGAAGGATGTGTAGAAAAGAATTTTCATATTATAATTTCAAGCCGCATTTATACACCTTTTTAAGTAAGCTAGCTCTCTTAGCTAAAAATGCATGATATGAGAAACATTAATTTGAACTTTTTTGGTGGTTTTGTACAAATTGGTTATATGCTATTGGTCCATTTAGGTTGCCTTTTTCAAGTTTAAATATTTTGCTACAATGTTTTAAGGTTTGGTATCTATGTGAAACAATGATTATAGTTAAATTCTGATTACTCAGAGAGTGAATTGCTTCTGTTAAACTTTCTTCAGTTTCAATATCTAGGGCGCTAGTAGCTTCATCAAATATTAGAATTTCACCACCATGATATAATGCTCTAGCAATAGCAATTCTTTGCTTTTGTCCTCCTGAAATGTTTATGCCTTTTTCTCCAATATTTGTATTTACGCCATTCGGCAAATTTTTTGTGAAGTCTTGTAGTTGCGCTAGTTCAATCACTTTATTGAGAAGAGATTCATTGATTTTATTTTGTTCAATTCCGAATGCAATATTTTCTTTTATCGTGCCTTCTATAAGTGTCATTTGTTGAGGTACATAGCTTACGAGTTTGTACCATTGGTCTCGATTTCCCTTGTCTACTTTAATACTATCAACAAATATTCCTCCATTTTCTTCTATATATAGTCGCAAGAAAATATTTAACAAAGTGCTTTTCCCACTACCAGAAGGTCCGACAATGCCAATATTCTCGCCTTTTTTTATTGTTAAGTTTATATTGTTTAATATATAATCTTCCTTTTTGAATTTAAAAGAAAGATTTTTTAAAAAGAGGGTGTCTGTAAAAAGTAGTGCCTGTATTGGTGCAATTTGATCTTTTGGGTTTTTTGAAATAGGGTCGTCATCGTCTTTATTGAAATACGAAAAAACAAATGAGCAAGATTTAATATAGTTGGAAAATAGAATTATTTTGTTTATGGAAGGAATGATTCGATAAGCTGCTATGGCAAATACAATCATGAATTGAGTTAGGGCTTCCATGTTTTCCTCGAAAATATAACCGAAAAGAAAAATATTTACTAAGCATAAAATTGCGACAGTTTCAACGAGCTTGGGAGAGAAGATGTTTAAAAAATAACCTGAAGAAGAAGCCTTCGTAAATGAATCTATAGATTTTTGAAATAATGGCTTGAAAAAATCAAGCTTATTGAAGACTGTAATCTCTCTAAATCCTTCTAGAGATTGAAGGCCAATTTTGTACATATTAGAGCTCTCTTTATCTCGGACTTCAGATATGTGTTTTAGTTTGCCTTTATATACCCTATTAAATAGGATTAGAAATGGGATAGCAAATGCGATAGTTACAAGAAACAGTAATGGATTATAAAAAGTCATCGCTAATATGATAACTAGCAATATGAAAAACTCATTTAGTAAGCCAATAAATGGGAAAATGTTATAAACAATTAGGTCGGAAGGTAGTTGTGTTATGTTTCTGAGGAGCACTGCAGTATTATTTTCAGAAAAAAAAAGATATGGCTTAGTAAGGTAGTTGTTGTATTTGTTTGTTGCTAGCCTTTTTGCTAAGGAAAACCCTATTTCTGTTTGATGTTTTAAAATATAGTATAGTAATGTATTTTTTAGAATAAAAATAATCCCAATTGCAATTAGGGTAGCCAGTACAAAGCTTAAGTTATTGTTGAACCCCCCTGCATTGTATAGGTAGTAAATTATTTTATTTTTATTTATTTGAGTTGGGTCGACTAATAAATTTATTACAGGCACAACAACTGCTAGTCCTATAATTTCGAACATAGAAGTGAGTATAAAGAGTGGTATTAGTTTTACTGTTGCTCTGAAAACAAAAGAGGGGAGGTCACTTTTGATTTTTTTGTAAGTAGAAAAAAGTAAATTATCAAATATGGTGAACATGTAATTGTTAAAAGGAGCTTTTCATTATTTGGAAAACCAATTTGGTGAATTTTACTATAATAAAATAAAATGTGTCGGATAATAACAAGGTAGCTAGTTTTGTATACAAAGATAAAACAATTAACTTTGTAGTTAAGTAAATCCTTTATAATGCATTATTGCTTTAATAGATTATTAGGCGCCTTCTTGCTTATTTTTTTTATTTTTTACAAAAATGATGTAATTGGGCAATCCTCAATTAAGCCTTCGGACATTAGTGGTTTGCAACTATGGCTAAGAGCTGATACTGGGCTTACGCTAACTGGTAATCTTGTTGATCAATGGAAAGACATTAGTGGGAATAGTAATCATGTTTTTCAAGGTGCTGCATTAAATAAGCCTTTGTGGAACACGTCAGATTCTTTATTAGGTCATTTTCCTGTTGTTAAGTTTGACGGGGTTAATTCAAGGCTAGAATCTGCTTTTATAAAGCCCGATGTGTTTAGTGTGTTTGTAATATACTCTCACCGGATTGGTAATACAGGGTGCTTATATAGCACAAGCCCTGTACTGGGTTATCCATTACAGAGAGATGGAGCTGTTTGGCCCAACTCAAATGCTGCTAATTATTCATTGTCTGGATTTCTTAATTCAAGTAATTTATATGCTGATTTCTATGATTTTCAAAACGATAAATACAATACATACTTAAATGGGAATCTTGCAGGTGGGTTTACTAATTCCCTTCCTTCAGTAGGAGGATTGATTTATATAGGTTCTGGCCCTGGCGAACCTTTGAACGGAAATATTGCGGAATTTTTAATGTACGACACTACGCTGCATGATACTATCAGAGTAAAAATTGAAAATTATTTAATGAATAAATATGCGCCTCCAATTAATTTGGGTTCTGACATTGCTTCAGCATATTTTTGTGATACTATGCTTTCTGATTCATCTTATTTTGTTTCATACTTGTGGTCAACAGGGAGTACAGCAAAGTCAATACAAGTTAATAAGACGGGTAAATATTGGGTAGATGCAACTGATATTTTTGGTAGGAATTCTTCAGACACAATTAATGTAACATTTCCCGGGAACTTGAGGCCATTTCCCGACACGACAATGTGTTACAGAGATACATTGATTTGGAATACAGGTCTTGATAAAACAGGTTTTAGTTTTATATGGCAAGATGCAACAACAGATTCATTTTTAGTTATTACTCAAGCGGGACAATATTATGTTTCAGTTACTGATACTGTTGGCGTGACAGGATGCACATCTACTTCGTATACTATTATTGTAAGTATTGATAATTTTTCTCAGACTGCTTCTCTAGGTGCTGATGTTTCAATGTGCTCAGGGGGAGGTATTTCGCTAGTTTCTGGAGCAGGACAGGCAACTTCTTATTTGTGGTCTACAGGAGAAACAACTGCTTCTATCATTATTACTTCAACAGGGTTGGGTACGTATTCGCTTTCTGTTCAGAATGCACTTGGCTGTGTTGCTCTTGATACGATTGATGTGAATGTTAAAGGTTATGCTCCAGCTGTTGACTTTTATTCTCCTCCCGTTTGTTTCGGATATTCATCTCAATTTTCAGACTCTACTAAGTTGTACTCGTTAGACAGCATTGCTTCTTGGAATTGGAACTTTGGTGACGCTTCGACAAGCTCAGCGCAAAATCCTGTACATACTTATACAGCAGCAGGTACCTACACCGTGCAACTTTCAGTTGTTTCTGATTCAGGCTGTATTGCTGCTTTAACTAAAACTGACACGATACATCCAATACCTATTGCTGCTTTTACTGTTACTACTCCAATTATTTGTGCAGGGGCTAGTATCCAGTTTTCAGATATGTCGACAAACGGATTAATGGTTTTTTGGAAATGGGATTTTGGAGATGGAACTCCTGTTTCTAATTTTAAAAATCCTACTCATATATACTCTACGGCAGGAGATTATCAAGTTCAATTAATAGTTACATCTTCATTTGGATGCATTGATACTTTTACCTTCTCTGTAAGTGTATTAAAATCCTGTTTTGTGCCTTCGGATATTAATAATTTAAAAATGTGGTTTAAGTCAGATTCAGGATTAACATTAAATGGGAATTTAGTAGATCAATGGGATGACATGAGCGGCAATGGCAATAATGTAATTCAAAGTATGGCGTCTAAAAAACCTATTTGGCTTTCTTCTGATACTTTACTAAATGATTATCCTGTAATAAAATTTGATGGAATAAGTTCAAAACTAGAGGCTTCTTATTTTAGACCAAATAAATACTCTGTATTTGTTATTTATTCTCACAGAACTGGTGATCAAGGATCTTTTTATGGGACTAATGCAGTATCTGGTTATCCGCTTCAAAGAAATGTTGCTATTTGGCCCAATTCAAATGCAAGTAGTTATTCGTTGGTAGATTCTATAAATTTAAGAAATCTCTATTTTGATTCTCACGATTTTGACAATGATAATTACGGTACTTTTTTGAATGGTGTAAACTCGGGTGGAGCAAGTAATGCCAATTCTAATTCAGGTGGGGCAATGTATATTGGTTCTAGTTCTTCAGAGTCACTTAATGGGAATCTTGCAGAGTTTATTTTATTTGATACTGTTTTGCATGATACTTCAAGAATAAAAGTGGAGAACTATTTAATGGATAAATACGCACCTCCTGTAAAGCTTGGGGTAGATATTGTTTCTAGTTATTTTTGTGACACTATGTTAGTTGTTTCTAAGTATTTCCCTAAATACAATTGGTCTACTGGAGACAGTTCCAAATCTATAAGAGTAAATAAATCAGGAAAGTATTGGGTAGATGTAGTTGATATTTTTGGAAGAGCTTCCTCCGACACAATTAATGTTTCCTACCCAGGAAACTTTAAGCCTTTTCCGGATACTACTATTTGTTTAGGCGATACATTACGTTGGAACACAGGCTTAAATAAAATTGGGTATAGTTTTTTATGGCAGGATGCTTCAGTGGATTCTGTTATGACAATTACGCAGGCAGGTAAGTATTATGTAAGAGCCTCAGATACTTTAGGCTGTATGTTTTTTTCAGATTCTATTACAGTGTCGATTGATAGTTTTGCTTTGAAAGTTTCGCTTGGTCCGGATACTGCTTATTGTTCAGGACAAAATTTAAGTTTAGCAGCAGGGGCAGGGCAGGCCGTTTCGTATTTGTGGTCAACGGGAGCAACAACTTCATCTATTCTTATTTCTGCTTCTGCAACGTACTCTGTAATTGTTCAAAATGCGTTGGGATGTGTTGCTAAAGATACGGTAGTGATTAATATTAAGGGCGTAATTCCCAATGCAGTATTTACTGCTCCTCCGGCTTGCTTTGGAAATGCAATATCATTTACTGACAATACAACAGTGCCCACGCCCGATAGTATTGCAACCTGGGCATGGAACTTTGGTGACGCTTCGACAAGCTCAGCGCAAAACCCTGTTCATGCGTATGCTGCTGCGGGTTCTTACTCGGTAATACTTTCGGTGGTATCTGATTCGGGCTGTCCGGCTTCTACGCAGTTGGTAGTAAACGTGTATCCTGTACCTAATGCAAGCTTTAATATTTCTTTGTTTCCTGCTTGTACAAAAGCGTCAACACAATTTTTGGATATGTCAACTATTTCAAGTGGTGCATTAAGTTCATGGAAATGGGATTTTGGTGATCCATCAACGTTAGCTGATACTTCGGTAGTTAAAAATCCTTCCTACACCTATACTGCTGCTGGAACATACACGGTACAATTAATTGTTGGCTCCTTGCTAGGATGTAAGGATACGATGTATTCAACAGTGCTTGTTTCTCCATCCCCTTCTTTTGGATTTTTGGTAGATACGGTTTGTTTGGGTAGTGCAACTACATTTACGGATACTTCGCTTGGCACGCTTTCAAATTGGCTGTGGAATTTTGGCGATGGCACTAATTCAACGATTCAGAATCCTACGCATACGTATTCTACATCGGGAACGCATAATGTTACGCTACAAGTAACGGCTTCTAATGGATGTGTGAGTACTGGAGGAAAAAATGTTATTGTAAATCATTTGCCTAAGTCAAAATTTGTAGCAAAAAATATTTGTGTTGGTAGTCCATTGCAATTTACAGATTCAAGTACTGTAATTGGAAGCACCATCACGCAATGGTCTTGGCAGTTTGGAAACTCTAGTTCTTCCAACTTACAAAATCCTACTGCAACGTATTTGTCGCCCGGAACTTATTCGGTTACATTAACTGCTACTTCGGCACAAGGATGTTCTGCTGCAAGCACGCAAACTGTTTCTGCCATGCCTTTGCCGGTGTCTAACTTTAGCTTTACGCCTGCTTATAGTTACCCACAGCAGCCGGTAAATTTTTCAGATCTTTCGGTTGGTAGCATGGTAATACATTGGAGTTTTGGTGATGGGGGAGTGGATTCAATTTCAAACCCAGTGCATACTTATCAAAGCACAGGTACTTTTGTTATTACTCTAATTTCTCAATCATCTTTTGGGTGTTTGGATACTTCGTTTCAATCAATTGTCATCGACATCCCTCGCTTAGATATGAGCGTAATGAACGTGATTGCAGGAAACTCATCTGGTGTGGTCTCTGTTTCTGCACTGCTAAAAAATGTAGGCACGCTGGATGTTACGGGTATAGTACTCTCTGCCTATTTGGATGATGGCACTCCAATTCAAGAATATTGGTCCGGATTGATAAAGCCGGGAGCTTCGATATTATACTCTTTTAATTCAGCATTTGAACTGGTCAACAACGAGCATAGCATCGTATGCGTAGATATCAAAAAAGTAAATGGGCAGCTAGATGATGTGGTTTCCAACAATAAAAAATGTATTGCCATTAACAATGAGTTTACCTTGTTAAACCCATTTCCTAACCCTACGATTGGAGAAATAAATTTCTTCTTTATTACTCCCGATATAGGAAAAACTAAAGCTGAAATAATTGATGCCCGCGGCAGGGTAGTGGCAATTCCATTAGATGGTAAAAGCGATAAAGGATTAAATCAAATTATCTTTAACACCATCAAGCTTGAAAAAGGAATGTACGTACTCCGACTTTCATACGAAGGAAAAGTGTTGACGAGTGTTTTTGTAAAGGAGTAATTTAGGGAATAGGAGGTGAGAAGGCAGATGGATAAGGGAAAGGGCAGAAGGAGAAAGGAATAAAGGCAAATGGCAAAAGGAATTAGGGATAAGGCAATAGGTAACCAAGAGCCGTCATAGTGATAAAATAAATTTTATCCTTTTTTTTCTAATCTTGTAATTGTAGAGACAATATAAATCTATATAATTGATGGGTACTGCGCACGGACAATATGTTCGCGCGTTCTGAGAGCTGATGTTGTGCAATACAAATTAATGTAGAATAATTTTTTGAAAATAACTTCCACGACTTGTTATCATGTTCAATATGTAAACGCCTTCTGATAAATGGGTGAGGTCAAGAGTATTGTCGCCTGAATTCAGTTCCAAAGTGTAAGCAATACTCCCGTTGGCGGAAAAAATATTTGCAACTGCATTGCCAGGATTTCCTGCTAAAAGCTTCAGGTTCATAACGCCTTTAGAAGGATTTGGATAGAGTAAAGCTACCTCCGTCAATTCATTTATATTGTTAATTGCAAGATTAGTGGAATTGATTTTATATAGCCCGTCACCAGCACCTATCCATAAGTTGCCTTTACTGTCAAATCGCATGCCGCTAAGCAAAAGATTAGAAGGATTGGTGGAATATTTTTTCCAAGATAGCCCATTATAAGAAGCCAGTCCAAAGCCGTTTCCCATGCCTAACCATGATACATTATTCCTAATAGCGACATCATTTAATTCCATGAGCACTAGACCAGCGAGTGAATCGAGCTTCCCCCATTTAGTTCCGTCAAAATAAAGGGTGTTCCACGAGCCTTGTGCTACAATTTTATTATCATGTGTTGTTTTAATAGTGCTAATTGTAGACTGTTGTTTAAAAAGAGAAACATTGCTGGTGTCATAAATGACCCAAGTGGATAAGGATGGGTTGTATTTTGTTACAGAAGGGCCGGAACCATTCGTAATCCATATATTGTTATTGGTATCTCCAACCATTTTTATAGGCTCATACTTAACATTAGAAGGAATTGTAACAGGTGTGTCCCAGGAAGTGCCGTTGTATTTTTGTAGGTCATTATCTCCAAGCCAGATATTACCGTTGGCATCTTTTGTAAAAGCCTTTGGGATTCCATTATTCGTAGAGATATCACTCCATGAATTGTTATTAAATTTTGACACCATAAAACCGCCTATGGCAAATACATTATTGTTCTTATCAACAATCACATCCTTGACGTAGTCTCCCGGAAAATTTGGTGTTGTTGCATCATACTTAACCCAATTTGTTCCGTCAAAGGAAACAAGCCCATTTCCGAACGTAGATATCCAGAGTACATCATTACTGGTAATGTCTAAGCCCATGACCTGATCATTTGGAAGGCCAGAATTTGCTGTGCTATATTTTATGGTGTTTAATACTTGAGCATTACTTACAGTTAGAGTTGCAAAAAGTAAAAAGAGGGTTAATTTGTTTTTCATTTTTTAATTATAGTTTTAAAGTTTTTATTTTTTTTTGAGATTTGTGTTCGTTGGTGCTATTTGAGACAGCTGTTATATTCAAAAATAATTTCTTTTAAATGTATGTATAGGTATTTTTTCGATTCGATTTTGGCTATTACTAATCCACAATCTGAAAGGAGGTGTTTTAGTTTTTTTTGATAGTTTGACTTGCTAATTTTCTGCACTATGCCAGACTCAGCCATAATAATTGATTTTTCAATAAGTCTTTCATTAGAAAGATTAGAATTTGGACCACCAACCGTTGTGGAGTTTATTTGATATTTATTTAATAGTTTGACTCTGCCATCTACTACTAGAGGAAGAAATATTCGAGAGTTTTTTGATAAACCAGAAATAGAAAGCAGCCTAACTTCATTGCCTTGAAAAATAAATTTTACTTCTTTTACATCATTGGGAGAGAGGGTTTTATTAAAAGTCTGATTATCGGAATTAAAATATGGTATTTTTTTTTCATAAATCCAGTAGGGAATACAATTATGTTTTGCATTATAAGTAATAGGGAATAAAGCCTCCGAGACGGAATCATTGTTCCAAATAATAGTTCCTGACGTGTAAGCTAAAGCGTTACAGTTGGCATTAGGAAAGAAAAGAGATATAAGCCACGTAATGAGAATTTTAATGAAGAATTGATTGCATTTATGTAGGATAGGCATAAGTATAGTTATTATTAATATTTTTTAGTTTTTTTTTTAATTATTTTTTACATGAGAATTAATCTAAAAAAATCTGCTATTATAACGCACGGACAGCATGTCCGCGCGAGCTGGTTCATTATTTTATAACGCACGGACAGCATGTCCGCGCGAGCTGGGGTCGTTATTTTGTTTGACTATTACGTGAAGCATTTGATAACTTAAGAAGTAGGCTTGTCTTTGTGAAATTTCTTCAAAGGTTTGTATTCGTTGGTATCTATTTTGTGATTCCATTTATCCATGATGAGGTGCCAATGTAGACTATCACTTTGTTCCTTAGTGTAGGTGGGGTCATAGCCAGTTGTATAAAATATTTTATTTATC
>Ga0163149_10001917_pt1 | contig 25964 bp, 26 predicted proteins | sample OliLakLV19MP5G1_FD_148604 | JGI IMG/M metagenome (GOLD analysis project Ga0163149, IMG submission 148604) | Freshwater microbial mat bacterial communities from Lake Vanda, McMurdo Dry Valleys, Antarctica - Oligotrophic Lake LV.19.MP5.G1 | ecosystem: Environmental > Aquatic > Freshwater > Lake >... | reverse complement strand
GGGAGGGGAACTTTGCCGAAAATTTTTGAGACTATTTTATTACAAAATATATTTGAGGAATATAATTTTCCATGTATTGCATTTCATGTTGAGGGAGAAAGTTTTCGGCAAAGTAATATCCAATATCAAATATCCAATGCCAAAGAAAATAAAATTGGAATTTTAATTGGACCAGAGGGTGGTTGGAGTGAGAAAGAAATAGAGCTTTTAAAAGAAAAAAATATTCCTTTGTACTCTTTGGGTAATCAGGTTTTACGCGCAGAAACTGCAGCAATTGCCGTTTCATCACTACTGCTTTTATAAAAAGAAAACCTCGCACGAGCGAGGTTTCGAGACTACTAAAGAATAGAAAATGGGTCGAAGTATATCGGAAACGGTAGGTGGCTTTCATATACTCAATCTTTTGCAGGAATCTCTTCGAAGATGATTCCTTGGACTTCGAGCCATTCATCAATTCCTTCTCTAAGTTCACATTTGAGTACGCCTTTTTTTCGGTTGCAGATATGAATCTTCAGTCCGAGAGATCTAATTTTTTTAATAACCTTTTCAAAAAACTGAGATCCTTTTAAGGTGATTTTTACTTTAAATCTCTGCATGAGTGACTCCTTGGTGTGTGTTTGGGTTACCAGTCTGGCTCGACATTAGCATGCCGGTATTTTATTTTCAAATAAAAAAAACGTCGCGGTTACCCGCGACGTTCTTGAATGTGTTTGGCGGGCTGACTACCGCCGGCTCTGACGGAGATCTTGCCGTCAGATGCCAAGGTTTCTGAAACGAGATGTCGAGACACGAGGAACGTTCCTTTTTTAGAATAGCAGATTATATATAAAATAAAAAACCACCCTTGGCTAATCCGAATGGATCTAGGTTGGGTGGTTTTTTTGTTTTTTACTTTTGTCCCTCTAACCACTGCATCACTTTTTCATTCGTCAGAACCATATGTACGTAAGCTCGAGCGCGACTCACGTCAACATCCTTGTGTTGTTTAAGTATGTGCTCAACTTCTTTTTCAAGCTGATCTTTTTCAGGTTCTATTTTTTCAGCTTCAGCAATTTTAGAAATGATGAGTTGTAACTGTGCTCTTTTTTCTGCAGATTCTCGCCAGTCTTTTTTTATATCACTTTCTGTTTTTTTAATATGTTCAAGATATTTTTCGTAGGTTGTTCCGGCTCGTTCAACGTCTCCTTTAAATTGTGCGAGCATTCTATCGAGTTCTCCTTCGATAAGAATTTCAGGTATTTCCATTTTTGCTTCCGCAATGAGAGTGTCAACCATTGCGCCGCGCTTTTTTTCTTTAGCTTTCCATTCTCTTTCTTTTGTTACGTTCTCTTTAATTTTTTCTTTAAAATCAGCAACATCTTTAAAGTCACCGATACTTTTTACAAAAACATCATCTACGTGCGGTAGTCCCTCTTCTTTAACTTCCTCAACAAATTTTTCATGATCGTGTGATTCATTTGTTTCATGAAGTTTGTCGTGAGCTTTTCGTTTTCGTATTTCTAAAATAACATCTTCAATATCTTTTTCTGTTACAGTTATTTTTTCTTCAACACTCATTGCTGTGCTCGCTATCTTTTTATAATTAGAAAGTGTTACTTCAGGTATGAGGTACACTTTTATTTTAAAGCCAACAGGAGTGTTCGCAACAAGTTTGGTAATACTTACATATGGTTCTCCAAAAATAGGAAGCTTTGCTTCTGTGAGAATTTCAGGCCATGCATTTTCAAGACAGGTAAAAGCTGCTTCTTGAAGAATTTTAAGGTCTCCTAATTGTTCAGCGACAACTTTTTCTGGAACTTTTCCTTTACGAAATCCTGGAAGTTCTGCTTCTTGAGTAAATTTACGAAGGGTTCGTTCCTTTTCTTTATCTATTGTTTCTACAGGAATTTCTCCTGTAATTTCTGCTTCAGACTTTGGAAGCTTTTTTATTTCAATATTTTGATATTTCATGATTTATATATTATATAGACCTGTAACTTATAACATGTAACAGTAAAAACTGCCACAGAAATGTGGCAGTTTTTTTATAATTTTTTACACCAAAGCGAGAAATTATTTTTAAGAAACATTGCGGAGCGCATAATGCGAGCATAGAAATCAAATAATGCAGTTCGCCTTGGCGAACTGCATTATTTGATATTCGTGTTTCTTAAAAGTAATTCCGAGCGACCTTTACTGAGCTTGGAATTCTGATTCTATATTTCCAAACCCTGAGTCGATACCGTCTACATTTGTTGCCTGTAAGTCTGATTCGATTGCTGAAATCTCATCTGAAGAGCTTTGGCTTTCAATTTTTTGAAGGTCTTCTGAGTTTTGGTACTGATATGCAGTGTCATCATATAGATAGGTATCGCCATAGTCAGCTTTTTCTTTTAAGAAATAGATACCTCCAAGAACGATAAGGATGACAATAATACTAAGTCCAACGAGTGGTCCGTGTGACTTTTTTTCTGGAGTAAATATTACTTGATTTGCTGACTGCTCTATAGGTGTGTTTTCTTGTGGTTGATTAGTTTCCATATGATTTATTAATTAGTTGTTGATGTTGCGGTTTCGGTTTTATTAATACCAGCTTTTACACTTGAAACGGCATTTTGAAGTGATCTATGTGCCTCTTTCAGATCTATTTTTATACTTTCAAGTACGTTTTTAAATGTTTCAAGAAATGCTTTTTTGGGTTCCTCACTTACAAGTGCTTCCTGTAGAGTATTTTCAAGGGTGGATGCACTTGTTTTTGCTTGAGCTATAGATTCTTTTGCTTGAGCTATAAATCTTTTTGCTTCTGTTATATCTACACCTCTTTCTTCAACTTTATTAATTCGAGATTCTGTTCGAAGAACAAGTTTTTCAACACGCTCAATCATTGCATAGGTTTTTTCAATGATGTTTTTTGCATGTCTCTCAAGACGCTCTTTGACAGCATTTTGTAATTTAGACTTTCTTTCAGCGATTCTTTCCTTCATTTCTCCATTCTGTTCAGTACGCTTTTCTGAAATTTGATCTCGTTTTTCCCCCATCTCTTCTTTTTGTATATCACGTTTCTCTTGCATCTGATCTCGCTTTTCTGTCATGTTTGCCCTCTTTTCTTCTTGAGCTTTTTTCATTTCAACCTCCCTATTTCTTCTCTCTTCTAGAGTTTCTATCTTCTTGTTCCTTGCTTCCACTCGAGTATTTACTGAAGTTTCTTCGGTTACTACCTCTGTATTTTCTTGTGCTTGTACGTTTGAGTAGTTACCAAGAGTGATGAGAAGCGAGAGTATGAGTAAGCTTATTTTTTTCATAGATATTCTTATAAATAATAATTAATTCTAATTTCTACATTATAACAAAATAGCTCCGTGATTGTACACAGAGCTATCTTTATAGACGTTTGAGTTGATTATTTCTTACTAAATTTCTCCTGATAGAGTTTTTGACCTCTTTCAAATGCATCAATAGCTTCTTTTTTTCCTTTAAATCCTGTTACCTCAACAGTTTTATTCTGGAGTTTCTTGTAAGTACTGTAAAAGTGTTCAATTTCTTTCAAAGTATGTGGATTTATGTCAGAAAGATCTTTAACATTATCCCAACGAGGATCTGAAACAGGAACAGCGATCACCTTGTCATCCGCATCGCCACCATCAATCATACCCATAATAGCTACTGGTCGTACTCGAGCGAGAATACCAGGCTGTAATGGGTATGTAGTGAGGAGTACTACGTCGATTGGATCATTGTCGTCCCAGAGTGTTTGAGGGATAAAGCCATAATCAAAAGGAAAGTCTTGAGCAGTGTGAGCAACACGGTCGAGAGCTATGAGTCCTGTTTCTTTATCAACTTCATATTTATTTTTAGATCCTTTATTAATCTCAATAATGACATTAATATTTTCTTTTTCTCCTGGATCTATGTCGTGCCATAAATTCATATCTATATAGTTAGTGTTGAGTAATTAGTACACAGGTCTATTCTACAGGAGTTTCTTCTGCAGGTTTAGTCTCTGGTGCAGTTTCTGCTACTTTCTCTTCGTCCTTTGTCTGCTCTTCTTCTACTGGTGCTTTCTCTACAATTTCTCCAGCAGTTTCTTCAGGTTTTTCTTGTTCAAGAGATCGAATGTCAATTTTCCAACCAGTAAGTTTTGCAGCAAGGCGAACATTTTGACCACCTTTACCAATAGCGAGAGACTGCTGATCTTCACCTACTGTAACTATTGCTTTTTTATCAGCTTCATTTATTTCTATAGAAATAACTTTTGCAGGTGAGAGCGCTTCCTCTATAAAACGCTTTGGATCCTCTGACCACTCTATAATATCTATCTTTTCACCTCCAAGTTCACTCATAACAGTTGAGACACGAACTCCACGTTGACCAACAAGAGATCCTACTGGGTCAATATGGTTGTCATTTGAGTGCACAGCGATTTTTGAGCGTGCACCTGCTTCTCGAGCAATTGATTTAACTTCAACAGCACCGGACGCAACTTCAGGGGATTCTGCTCTAAATAATTCTGCAAGAAAACGAGGGTGTGATCGAGAAATACGGAGGAATATGCCTTTTGGTGATTCTTCCACTCTATAGAGGTATCCACGAACTCTCTCACCTTGTCGGTAGCGTTCACCTGGAATTTGCTCATCATATGAGAGGAGTCCTGTTGCGCGACCCATATCTATAAAGATGTTTCCTCGTTCAATACGCTGAACTGTACCAGAGACAATTTCTCCTTCACGTGCACCATATTCCTTAAGAACAGAAGACTTTTCTGCTTCTCTAATCTTTTGGATGATAACCTGCTTAGCTGTTTGAGATGCAATACGTCCAAAATCATGCTTATTTTCAAGGGGAAATATCATTTCTTCACCTAAAACTACGTCTTTTTTGATTTTCTTAGCATCTTCAATCAAAATATGGTGTTCAGGGTTAAAAAGAACTTTTTCTCCACCAATTTTAAGGGCACCTTCTACTATTGGTTCTGTTATTTCAGCATCCTTGTCCATGATAACTTGAGAGTCATCAACAACAATTTTTACTTGGTAGAATTCAGTTGATCCAGTTGCAATATCAAATTTAGCCCGAATAATCTGGCCTTTTTTACCATATTCCTTCTTATAAGCTGTTGCCAAAGCCATTTCTATAGCTTCAAACACCTTTTCTTTACTTATTCCACGTTCTTCTTCTAATTGCTCAAGAACTGAATGTATAACTTTTAAATCAAACATATGTGTATTAATTATTTTTTAACAAAAGTGGTCCGCCCTTTCCGGCGAACCACTTTCAAACCTCTATTAACCACAAGTATAGTCTATTTGAGTGTTTTTGTCAAATTATGTATCAGAATGATTATTCCACATGTTTGATGTTGTCTTTTTTGAAAGGAAGGTTATTATATAAAGAAGTATGATTTCTTTTTCTAGTAAATTTATATTACTCACTCTTATTGTTGCATTTGCATCGGTATTTTTTATTTCAAGTTCTGTTGCTTCTGCAGCACAAATTAAACTTAATGGTTGGGGTTGGTCTTCAAATATAGGTCATGTGAGTTTTAGTAGTCAGACTGATGGAGCAACTGAGGCAAATGGAGCAAATGGAGCAGAGTATGGAGTCAAGCTCGATGATGAAACTGGTGTTATTTCAGGACATGCATGGTCCAGCTCTATTGGTTGGATTTCTTTTAATAAAAGCGATGTTGATGTGTGTCCAACTCTTTCAGAAGATGGTGGTAACAAGCAAGCGCGAGTAATAAGTGTTACTTCTGATGGAACAAGGCAGGTTTTGGGTTGGGCACGAGCGCTGAATGGTGACACAGACACTGCTCCGGGTAATTTTCAAACAGGTGACTGGGACGGTTGTATACATCTTTCAAGCGGAGCTTTTGGAAATCATCCAACAGGTAATGCAGAGATAGTAACTCTGAAAGCTGTTGAAGGTGAATTGGGTGTAACTCTTATAAAAAAAGACGGTAAAGATACGTTTGTTGGTTTGGCGTGGGGTGGGGAAGTTGTGGGTTGGTTAAATTTTGCACCTTTCTTAGCTAATGAAATAAATCCTACTCCACAGAATCCTCCTGGTGTGTGTGTGGTAAATTGTTGTGTTGGTGTGTGTGGTACAGGTACAACCCCTACTGTTGATGTTGTTGTAAATGAAGATACTGATGATGATGTAACTGTCACAGCAGATTCTAGTGGTCTTGTTGACGTGCGCGTTGTCTATACCGCAACTAATGTTTCTGTGTTGCAGTGTGATACATTCGGTTCATGGCCTGGCGCTACTACTAGAGCTCCCGGAACAAATATTTCTGAAACAGTAGCTCTTAATATTGGAAGTGCAACAACTCCTCAATTTAAATTTTTTAGGCTTAAGTGTGGAGGTTTTGATGATATTGTTAATGTGACAGTAAATCCTGCTAATAATAATATTCCAGGAAATCCTTTAGATATTGAATGTTTTGCAACAAGTGACGGGTTAAATCAAATAACAGAAATTCAAGCAGGAAAACCTGTTACATGGGTAGCGCGAGTAACAGACGGTCAACCTATTTTCCAATTCTCTTGGTCTGGAGATGGTTTCCCTTCGGGGGGAACTCCGTTTGAGAGTGTTTCATCTCTTGCTCCAGTAAATATATCTAAAGCGAGGGTCTATACAACAACTGGAACAAAAGTGGTGAACATTTCAGTATCAGATGCAAGTAACCCTTTAAGAATTGGAACCTGTGGTATTAACGGAACATTTGTTCAAGTTATTGCTAAGCCAGTTATCCAGCCATTTTAAGATTTGAAAGATTAAAAACAAAAACATGGATGAAAATCAAAAACTTTTAGAAAATCCTCAACAGTCGCATCATAAATTTTTATATATTTTTCTTATTTTAGTATTTGTTGCTATCCTTGTAGGTATTATGTTTTTTAAAGGTGGAGCAAGGTCTGATTTGGCAAAAGAGCAGGTTCTTGATTTAACACCTGAACAAGAACGAGAGGTTTTATTAAAGATAGACAAGGACGCTATTTCTCTCATTGTATCCAATAAAGAACTTACCAATGCATTACAAAAAGTCGACACAAGTACGCAGTCAGTTGAATAATCAATATAATAATTAATAATTTTATGAAAAATATTACCAAAGATTTAATACAAGTAGCAAAGATTGCTGTTATTGCTTTTATACTAAGTGTAGGTGTTTCGTACGTGTTTGCAGATTGGACACCACCTCAAAATACTCCGCCTACATGTCCAACAGGTCAAGCTGGTTGCGATGCTCCAATTCATGTCGGTGCTGCTGGACAAACAAAGAGAGGGAACTTTATTATTGAAAGTCTCAACTCGGCTGGACAGGTTCTAGCAAATGCTCTCGTAATTCTTAATGGAAAGGTTGGTATTGGTGTTGCAAATCCAACAACAAAATTACAAGTTTCTTCTTCGGGGGCAGATGGAATACTTCTTTCTCGAGATACAAATACAACAAGTCCTGGCGTTTATTCTGGAAGACTCTTTTTTCAAAATGATACAACTGCTTTCTCGTTAATGGCGGTCAGGGATGCTTTTGAGTTTCGTTATGGTGCAAATCCTGGAACATCTTCTGGTGTTGTTGGTATGTATTTGGATAATGCAGGTAAGTTGACTGTTGGTACCACAACTGAAATTGTTACTAGGCTTGATGTAATAGGTAGAATTCAAATAAGAGATGGCAATCAAGGTGCAGGAAAAGTTTTGACATCTGATGCAGATGGAATTGCTTCATGGACAAAATCAACAGGCGGTCCTGGTGCGAGTAGTAATATTGTTATTACAGAGTTTGGACCTTATAGAAGTTTGAGTAAAACAAGTCTTGGTATTCAGACATATTGTGCTTTAAGTAACATTGCTACTAGTAGAGAAAATCATGGTGCTCGGGTCTGGAAAGAAGGGAATGAATGGTTTACTGCTTCTATAAATGAAATTGATGCGATTCCTGGTTATGGTGATTCTAGGATTCAATCTTTTCGCGTGACGTGTTTTAAGGGGGATATTATTCAAGGAACTTCTTCTGGTGTGACGAAAATTATTGCCGGCACTAACGTAACAGTAAGCCCGTCCAATGGTATCGGTGACGTGACGATCAACGCGTCAGGTGGCAGTGGGTCTAGTACGCCAGCAACCACCTGCGCTGATCTTGGTGGAACATGGGATGGAACAAAGTGTAATGGTTTAGGAGGGGGGGCGGTTACCATTAGTCACCTCGGTCCGTTTTCAAGCTCTGGCGCAGATTCTCCCCGGACAGTCGACTTAGGGGTACATACTTACTGCGCATTAAGTCAATACACATCAATTGATGATAACCATGTAGGAGAGGTTACTCAAAATACGACTACTAAAGTATGGACGCTATCCCATCAAAAGGTGAAGAAGATTGCTGTGGTTTGTTTTGACGGAGTCGTAAGTGGTGGCAGTGGTTCAACTGGAACAGCGGGTTCTGGGGTTGAGGTTGCTCAGGCTTTTAGAAGTAAAGATGGTGGAACAAGAATTGTGCAAGGACCACCAGATGCAATTATTGATATTAATAATGTAGCTGCTTTTACTGGTTCGGTCATAACATCTTCAACCCATGATGGCTTACAGTGTAATGCCACTCAAGGTTGGAAATTAAGTGGATGTTGGACGCATGGTCAATCGGATCCTGACCTGTATCCATATTTAAATGGGTGTATAAGTAATGATTTGGATCAATCACCAACTAACGCAGAAATTTCTATTGCTTGTGTGCGATAGGTGGAGGAGGTTGGGAGGGTTTCAACGATAGGGCCTGTATCAATAGTTGTGCTTCTTGGGGGAGCAACTTGTTCAGGTAGTAATACAACATGTAATAAATTTATACAATGTCCATCTGGGTATAATAAAGTTATGACAGGTGATTATCAAGGAAAAAGCGATTTACCGAGTCATCATAATCCTTTTGGATTCACTAGTGTAGACAGAGGTGCTAGTTTTACTTGTTACAAATAAATGTTGATAAAAAAACCGAGCGCCGAAAGGCGCTCGGTTTTTTTATTTTATCAACACACAAAAAGTTTTGATTAAAGAGTTGGTGTTACAATTTACATAGCTACACAGTTGTTAGTTTATATTTTTAGTTTTTACACTAAAAGCTAACACCTAAAAGCTATAAGCTTTTTATGCACATAGACGACAAACAATTAAAAGAATTCATTACTGATTCAGGTCTTGTTTCAAAGGCTGATATTACGAGTGCTGAAAAAGAAGCTGAAAAAACAAAAGATAGACTTGATAGGGTTCTTGTAAGGCAAGGAAAAATAAGTGAAGACGATTTGCGTCGTATGCAAGCTTATATTTTAGGTATCCCTTTTGTTGATTTGAAAAGTCAGAAGATTGATTTTGAAATTCTTTCTGCTATTCCAGAGCCGATTGCTCGAAATCATAATGTTATTGCTTTTAGAAAAACAAAAGATACTCTTGAGGTTGCGATGCTTGATACCGAAGATCTTCCTGCAATTGATTTTATTAAAAAGAAAACAGGATTGAAGATTGTTCCGCGTCTCACTGATGATGATTCAATGAAAAGTGTTTTGCTTCAATATCAAAAAAGCCTCAAGGCTGAATTTGGCGATATTATTCAAACAGAAGCCAATACACTTAAGATGGTTGCTGACAAAGATGGTGGAGAGAATGTTGATGAGAAGGATTTGAAGAAAATGGCGGAGGATTTGCCTGTGGTTCGTATTGTAGACACTCTTTTAAAGCACGCTATTTTACAAAATTCTTCAGATATTCATATTGAACCACAAGAAGATCAGGTAGTCGTACGTTACCGTATTGACGGGCTTTTGCATGATGCCATGATGTTGCCTAAAAATGTTGCTCCTTCTATTGTTGCTCGTATTAAAGTACTTTCAAGTTTAAAGCTTGATGAGAAGCGCCTTCCTCAGGACGGTCGTTTTAAGATTGATATGGATAATGAAAAGGTTTCTTTTCGTGTATCTACGCTCCCTACATATTATGGAGAGAAAATTGTAATGCGATTACTGCGAGAAAGTGTGTCTGGGTTTACTCTTGAGGCTCTTGGTTTCCACGGAGAGGGGGCAGAACGTATTCATAACGCAACCAAACTTGCGTCGGGTATGATTCTTACTACAGGACCAACTGGATCTGGAAAAACAACAACCCTGTATACAGTCTTAGATATTTTAAATACACCTGATGTAAATATTTCAACTATTGAAGACCCTGTTGAATATCAGATGAAACGAGTTAATCAGACTCAGGTAAAACCAGAAATCGGATTCACTTTTGCTTCGGGACTCCGGTCTCTTGTTCGACAAGACCCGGACATTATTATGGTGGGTGAAATTCGTGACGGTGAAACAGCTTCTCTTGCGATTAATGCTGCGCTTACTGGTCACTTAGTTCTTTCAACTCTCCATACAAACTCTGCTGCAGGAGCTATTCCACGTCTTATGGATATGAAAATCGAACCCTTTCTGATCGTTTCAACAATCAATGTCATTATTGCTCAACGTTTAGTGCGTAAGCTTTCTGCTCAAAAAGAAAAATATACACTTACCGATGCTGAGATTGATCATTTAGGTAAGACGGTTGATTTAGATAGAATTCTTGAGGTTCTTAAGGAAGAAAAAGTTGTAAACAAGACTGATACGTGGGAAAAAATTCCTTTTTATAAACCAAAAACAACTCAAGGTGGTGAAGACGGTTTTTCTGGTCGTGTTGGAATACATGAAATTATGAAAATTTCTCCGACAATCAAGGATCTTGTTATGAAAGGAGGAACGTCTGACGCTATTGAAGCTCAGGCAAGAAAAGAGGGGATGACGACAATGATTGAAGACGGTATTTTTAAAGCGGTACAAGGTGTTACTACTATTGAAGAAGTACTTCGTGTTATTACAGAGTAGGGAAAGATACAAAATGAAAGAGCAAAAATTAAAAATAGCATCAACTAAATACTCTCTGACGATGTCAGTTACTTTTTACTCTTCTCTTTTTACTTTTTAATATTTTCCATGTCAACATTTAAAATCAAAGCCCTTGATAAGGACGGTAAAACAGTAGAAGAAACTCGTGAAGCCCGAGATAAGTTTTCTTTATATAAAGAAGTGCGAAAAGACGGTCTCACTATTGTTTCTGCTTTAGAAGAAAACAAAAGAAGGTTTTCACTTAAGGGTGGTTTTTCACTTTTTAGTCGAGTTAAAATGGCAGATAAGATTATTTTTGCTAAAAATCTTTCCGCCATGCTTCAAGCGGGACTGCCACTTTCAAGGGCTCTTTCGATCATGGAACGTCAGACTCGTAATAAAAAGTTTAGTGCAATTCTTAAAAAGCTCGAACACACCATAAGTGAAGGAAAGAATATGAGTGAAGGGATGGGGGATTTCCCAAAAGTTTTCCCTGGTCTGTTTGTTTCTATGGTGAAAGCTGGAGAAGAAAGTGGAAATTTAACTGAGTCACTCAAAATTGTTGGACTTCAGATGGAGAAGAGTTATCACCTGCAAAAAAAAGTGAAAGGAGCGATGATTTATCCGGTGATTATTATTATTTTAATGATTGGAATTGCTATCTTGGCACTTATCTTTATCGTACCAACTCTGACAGAAACATTTAAAGGTTTAGGTGTTGAGCTTCCTTTGTCTACACGAGCTGTTGTTTTTGTGAGTGATTTTTTGAGAAACCATATTATTTTAGTAATTGCGGGGATTATTTCTCTAATTGTTGGGATGGTGTTTGGTGTTAAATCAAATTTAGGGAAGAGATTTTTTCATTGGTTTGTACTTAAAATTCCTGTTATTGGAAATATTGCCAAAGAAGTTAACTCTGCGCGCACTGCTCGTACACTCTCTTCGCTTCTTTCGTCCGGTGTCGATATTGTGGTAGCTCTCGGTATTACTAAGGACGTACTTCAAAACTCGTATTACAAGGCTGTACTCCTTGATGCAGAGGAGGCAGTTAAAAAAGGAGTTCCTATTTCTGAAGTATTTTCTAAATATGAGAATTTATATCCGGTACTTGTTCCAGAAATGATGCATGTAGGAGAGGAAACAGGAAAACTTTCAGAGATGCTCCTTAATATGGCTATTTTTTATGAAGATGAAGTTGAGCAAAAAACCAAAGACATGTCGACCATTATTGAACCATTTATGATGGTCTTTATTGGTATCGGAGTTGGATTCTTTGCTATTTCAATGCTTGCCCCTACGTACTCTTTGGTTGATGCAATTCAATAACATTTATGTTTTCAAGAATAGAAACACTAAAGAAAAAGAAATCTTTTACTACGGGATTTACTCTTGTTGAGGTTCTTGTTGCTGTTTCAGTTTTTCTTGTAATTTCTATTTCTGCATATCAAGCTTATTTAGGTCTTATAAAAGCTGTTCAACTTTCACGGGTTAAGCTTGCTGCTTCAAACTTGGCAAATGAACAATTTGAGATTGTAAGAAATTTGCCTTATTCAGACGTGGGTGTTGTGGGTGGTATTCCTGTAGGTAAAATTCCTTATGTGCAAAACTTATCAAGAGGTGGGTATAATTTTACTGTTACTTCAGTAGTCCGAAATGTTGATTTGCCTTTTGATGGAACAATTGGTGGTAGTCCGAATGATTTATCTCCAGCAGATAATAAGCTTGTCGAGATTCTTGTTGCATGTAACTCATGCGGTACTTTTTCACCTCTTTCATTTACTACAAGGGTTGCTCCGAAAAATTTGGAGACATCTTCAACTAATGGTGCTTTATTTGTGAGAGTGTTTGATGCTAATGGAGTACCTATTCAAGGAGCTTCTGTTCAGATTCAAAATAATTCAACTAATCCTGTAATTATTATTAACGACACAACAAATGCTCAGGGAATGCTCCAAATAGTCGATGCTCCGCCAGCAAATTTGTCGTATGAAATAACTGTTACCAAGAGTGGTTATTCTTCAGATTACACAACTTCGATAACGGCTCAAAACCCAAGTCCAACAAAACCACATTCAACAGTTGTGCTTCAGCAAGTTACGCAGACTAGTTTTGCTATAGACAAAGTAGGTAGTTTAAATTTCTCTTCACGAACACTTAACTGTAACGCTGTGCCTAATGTTGATTTTAGTCTGACAGGATCAAAACTTCTTGGTTCTGATCCAAATATATATAAGTTTGATGGTTCATTTGAAACAAACTCTTCTGGACTTCTTTCACTTGCAAATATGGAATGGGCTTCGTATGAAGCTCTTGTAATAGATGCTTCATATGATTTAATAGGAACAAATCCGCTTTTACCTCTTAATCTTAATCCAGATTCGAGTTTTGATGTTCAACTTATTGTTGCACCAAAGAGTTCTCAAGCATTTCTTGTTATTGTAAAAGATAATAATTTATTATTGCCAGTTTCTGATGCGATAGTAAGACTTTATAAAACTGGTTTTGACGAATCACAAACCACAGGTAGAGGATTTATAAATCAAACTGATTGGTCTGGTGGGGGAGGACAGCAAGTCTATATAAATACAGACGAGTATTGGATTTCTGATGGTGGGGTTGATACATCAGTAAGTCTTGGTGATATAAAACTGATTAAAAATTTCGGTTTTTACACCACGGATGGGTTTCTGGAATCTTCTGTTTTAGATACTGGTTCGGTCAGTACTTTTTATAATTTGAATATTTTACCTCAAGATCAGCCTTCTGGAGCAGGGGCTTCTTCTGTTCGAATTCAACTTGCTTCTGGTAATGATCCAGCTACTACAACTTGGAATTTTAAGGGACCAGACGGATCATCTTCCACATACTATGACTTGAGCAATTTAAATATTGGAAGTTCTCATAATAATGATCGCTACATAAAATATAAGGTACTACTTCATACTGATAATACAGCCTTTACTCCTTCTATTTCAGATATTGCTATAACATACACATCTGCATGCTTACCCCCTGGTCAGGTTTCCTATCAAGGTTTAGCAAATGGTGACTACACACTTTCAGTTTCTCGAGTTGGTTATGAAACTCAAAATATTCCGATCACTATAGGTTCTCTTTGGCAAAAGCAAGAAGTTTCACTCATACCTACACCGTAATGTATACAAAAACTAAGTATAAAAAAGGGATGACAATGGTTGAAATGATTGTTGTTGTTTTTATTTTTGGGTTAATTGCTTTGGCTACTGCCCAGTTTCAACTTGATATATTTAGGTTAGCTGGTTTTGCTGATAAAAGCCTTAATGCTGTTTTTAGTGCAAGACAGATTTTGAAGGTTATGACTGCGGAAATAAGATCTGTTATTCCAGGAGAAAATGGATCATATCCTTTGCAGACTGTAGCAACCAGTACTCTTATTTTTTATGGAGATATTGATAGTGATGGAGTTTCAGAGAAAGTAAGGTACTTTCTTTCGGGTACAGATTTTAGAAAAGGTGTTATTGAGCCGTCTGGAAATCCAGTTGTATATACAGGAACAGAAACAATACAGACCTTAATCTCAGGTGTGAGAAATGGTTCAACTAATATTTTTGATTATTATAATTCATCATATGATGGAACAACAGCTGCTCTTTCAAACCCAATTACATCGGATGTTAAACTTATAAAGATAACGATTATTATAGATGAAGATCCAAATAAAATACCTGCACCGCTTACTTCAACGACCCAAGTTTCACTGAGAAATTTGAAAGACAACTTATGATTAAATCTACTCAAAAAAAAGGGGTGATACTTATTAATACGATTGTGTTTGGTGTGATCGCGTCCATTATGGTTTTTGCTCTTATTGGTTGGGTTGCTTTGGTTTTAAAAAATATTAGAAATATCGCTGTCCGAGAACAGGCCTTTCAAATAGCTGAAGCGGGAATAGATTATTACCGATGGCATTTAGCTCATAATCCGACCGATTACCAAGATGGAACAGGTGGGACAGGACCTTATATACATCCTTTTTACAATAAAGATGATACCCGGATAGGTGAATTTAGATTAAGTATTACAGCTCCTCCAGCAGGCTCAACTTTAGTGACAATCATGTCAGTAGGTAGTGTTGATATTCAACCCTTGTATATAAGAACTATTGTTTCCCAGTTGGCTATACCTTCGTTTGCAAAATATGCCGTGGTCGCAAATGACACTATGCGTTTCGGTAGTGGTACGGAAATTTTTGGACCCATTCATTCAAATGGAGGTATTAGATTTGATGGACTTGTGCACAATTTAGCGACAAGTGCTCTTGAAGATTATGATGATCCAGACCATGGTGGAGGTAATGAATTTGGCGTTCATACTCACGCAAGTCCTACAGATCCAAATCCACCTTCGGCAGTGCCAAGTCGACCAGATGTATTTGAGGCAGGAAGACAGTTTCCGGTTGCTCCGGTTGATTTTGCTGGTATCACCACAGATCTTTCTAACTTAAGAACTAAAGCACAAGCTCCAGAAGGTTTTTATCGATCAAGTTCTGGTTCTCAAGGCTATGAAGTTATTTTTAAAACAAATGATACGTTTGATCTCTATAGAGTAAATAGCGTGACTTCAACACCTGGAGGTTGTTATTATTCATATCAAAGTGATTGGGGTACTTGGAGTGTTGGAACAAGAACTCTTCTTGGTAATTACGCAAATCCTTCAAATGGAATCATGTTTCTCGAGGATCATGTTTGGGTGAAGGGGCAAATAAACACTGCTCGTATTACTCTTGCGGTAGGTAGATTTCCTGATAATCCAACAACAAGAAGGGATATTATTATTAATAATGATCTTTTGTATACGAATTATGACGGGCAAGACTCTATTGGACTAATTTCTCAAAGACATATTTCTGTTGGTCTGGTAAGTGAAGATAACTTGTCTATCGATGCAGCTTTAATTGCTCAAAATGGTCGTGTGGGAAGATTTTATTATAGTTCATCTTGTGGTTCTAATTATATTCGCAATACCATAAGTCTTTTTGGAATGATAGGGACAAGTCAAAGATATGGTTTTGCTTATACTAATGGTACAGGGTATATAAATAGAAACATTAACTATGACAATAACCTTCTTTACGCTCCTCCTCCAGATTTTCCGCTTACGTCAGATCAATATCAGACCGTTTCTTGGAAGGAAGAACTTTAAAACAGAAAAAATAAAAAACAATCTTTCTAGGGTTAATTTTTAACGTATAATAGAGGAATATGAAAAAAAGGCATAAACTTGTTGTGGCTAACTGGAAAATGAACCCTCAAACTCTTGAGGAGGCAAAAAAAGTGTATGGTGCGATAAAAAAGAAGGTTACTCAGTATAAAAATGTGGATGTGTGGATGTGTGTTCCTTATATCTACATGTCAGAGCTTAAAAAGGTAGACAGAAAGAAAATACTTCCTCTTGGTGCACAGAATGTATATTTAGAGACAGCAGGTGCTTTTACGGGCGAAATAGGTCCTGTAATGCTTCGAGAGATAGGTGTGACAGTTTCAATTATTGGTCATTCAGAAAGAAGGGCTCTTGGTGAAAGTGATAATGATATTAATAAAAAAATAACACTGTCTCTTAAGGAGGGACTTAGGGTTGTTGTGTGTATTGGAGAAAAAGAGAGGGATGTAGAGGGTGAGTATTTGGCATTTATAAAAGAACAGTTGAAGTCAGCCCTTCAGGGTGTTGAAAAAAAAGAACTTGAACGAGTAACTATTGCATATGAACCAGTTTGGGCAATAGGTAAAAGTGATACAGAAGCAATGAAAGGTAAGGATGTTCATGAAATGGCAATTTTTATTCGTAAGGCACTTTCAGATTTATATAGTCCAGAAGATGTTTTAAACATGAGGATTTTATATGGCGGATCAGTAAGCTCACTTAATACTGCTGATATTGTGGGAGAAGGTCATGTTGACGGACTTCTTGTTGGGAGACAGAGTTTATTTGCACCAGGTTTTCTAGAAATTATCAGTCTTGTAAATTCTCTGTAATATGCGTTTTTTGAAAGACTTACCTGAACTTTCTGGTAAAAAGGTATTACTTCGAGCTGATTTTAATGTGCCAATTTCAGGAGGGCGGGTTGTTGATTCATTTCGTATCGATAAAACAATTCCCACAATCTCTTTTCTAAGGGAGAAGGATGCACAGCTTATAATCGTCAGTCACTATGAGGGGAAGGAAGGTAATACCCTTAAGCCAGTTGCTGAGTTTCTAGAAAAAATATTTCCTGTAAGTTTTATAACAAATCCATTTTCTGACGAAGGTAAAAGTGCTCTACAAAAAGCTTTTGGTGAGAAAAAAGTTGTTCTTATTGAAAATTTGAGAGTGTGGCCTGGAGAAAAAGATAATGATGATTCTTTTGCAAAATCTCTCGCTTCGCTCGCTGATATATATGTAAATGATGCTTTTTCTGTGTCACATCGAAAGCACGCTTCTGTTGTGGGTGTTCCGAAACACATTCCTGCCTATGTCGGACTTCTACTTGAAGATGAAATAAAAAATCTTTCAAAGGCTTTTGATCCAGCTCGTCCATTTTTATTTGTACTTGGTGGTGCAAAATTTGATACAAAGATGCCACTCATAGAAAAGTTTTTCAAAAAAGCTGATATGGTTTTTGTTGGGGGAGCTTTGGCAAACAACTTCTTTAAAGAAAAGGGTTTTCCTTTAGGCAAATCTCTTGTTTCAGAAGGCGATTTTAAACTTGGTCAATTTAGTACTGATAGATTGTTTATTCCTCCTGATGTTGTTGTTCAGTCTGAAAGAGGTACACAAATTATAAAACCTACTGATGTAGCAGAAGACGAAACTATTGTTGATTCTGGTCCAGAAACTTCAAGACTTTTGCAGAAACTTATTTGGAAAGCAGAATTTATTTTATGGAATGGACCACTTGGAAACTATGAACTTGGTTTTACAGGAGGAACTGAAGATTTGGCAAAAGCTATTGCCCAAAGTAAAAGAGACTCAGTTGTCGGAGGTGGGGATACCTTAGCTGCTATAGCTAAACTTAATTTATTTAATAAATTATCTTTTGTTTCAACAGGTGGTGGTGCAATGCTTGATTTTCTTGCCAATGAAACCCTTCCTGGAATAGAGGTTTTGAATTAGCTGTTAGGTTTTAGTGTACAAATTAGCCACTAGCTTTTAGTGGTAATTTTTGTTTATATAAGGTAGGAAACTACTTCTTTGAAAGGATGTTTGTTATGGAAACGAAAAGAGTAATACTTTTTTTGTTGGTGGGTGTGATTATGATGTATGTCGCTCTACTTGGTATTTCTTGGTTGTATCCAAGACAGGTTGTCCCTCTTCTTGTTGTTGCGATAATGTACATGTTTGGAGCAGGTATTATTATCTTGGTTCACACGAAGAAGTCTACTCGTCCAAAGGGTGGGAGAAGTGGTAGGCTGTGCAAAACTTACACTACTAAAGGAGGTTCACCATGAATCGATTTTTGTTTGTTTCAGGTATTGTGTGTGCTTTATGTGTCATGTCCAATATTTTTCTTCTTTTGTGTCTCGGAATTTTGTTCCGAGACACTTCATTTGGAAAAGACGTTAAAGAGCTTTTTGATTTTTTGGCAGAAAAAAAGCTTACAGGGATTCTTTTTGTGACAGTGTGTCAAATTGGACTTATGTGGCTTTTTTCTGGTTTAAGAGAGAGGAGAAAGAATGTACGGATTAATACTGGTTCAGATGAATGGTTTTCACACCGTATCGGTAGTGGAGGAAGTGGAAAAAACTAATGTGTAATACAATCAAAAATCTCACCGTATACGGTGAGATTTTTTTACATCTGTTACTTCTTATTTTCGAGTTCGTTTCTTATTTTCTCAGCATTTTCTTCGAAATCTTCTTTGTTATCTTTTCCTTTGATATCAGGAAATACCCAAATATGAGCATGAGGAACTTCATCACCAAACACTTTGCTTCTCACAAAATCTATACCAAAAACCTTTTTTTGAGCGAGCGCTATTTTTTGAACAACCCTGAAATAGTCTCCTATATTTCCCGATATTGTTTGGTCTTGAGGTATGTCCCAGACCCATCTGTAATGCTCTTTTGGAATAACTTGGGTATGTCCAGGAGACTGAGGGTGTATATCCAAGAAGGCTAGGAAATTGTCATCTTCATAGACAATATGAGCTGGAATCTCTTTGGCTACAATTTTACAAAAAATACAGCTCGGTTCAGTTTTCATAAGTATTGCCTCGTCAGAAATTTTTGATGACGTATTTTTCATACCAATAGTATACTTTATGTTTCGTTAAATTAAACCACCATTATAATCGAGAGTAAAATTTCTATTGGGGTATAATAACAAGAATGAAAAAGTATGCGGTACGACCTATTTCAAACAATAAAGATGCTTTAAAAAGTTTCTCACCTCTCCTTCAAAGTTTGCTTATTTCTCGTGGTATTGAAACTCAAGAAGAAGCAAATATATTCCTTAATCCTGATTACGATATTCATACTCACGACCCCTACTTATTTGCTGATATGGAAAAAGCAGTTCTTCGAGTATTAAAAGCCATTGAAAATAAAGAGAAAATTCTTATTTACAGCGACTATGATGCTGATGGTATTCCTGGAGCTGTTTTATTTTCGGACTTTTTTAAAAAAATAGGATATTCAAATGTAGAAGTGTATATACCTCATAGACACAATGAAGGATATGGTCTGCATTTGGAAGCGATAGACACTTTTAAGGATAAGGGTATTTCACTTCTTATTACTATTGATTGTGGAATTGTTAATAATAAAGAGGTTGAGCAAGCACAGTTGCACGGTATAGATGTGATTATTACTGACCATCATGAACCAAAAGAGAAACTGCCTCCCGCGTATGCAGTATTAAATCCTAAAAGATCCGACTGCGTGTATCCCGAGAAGATGCTCTGTGGATCGGGAGTTATTTTTAAATTCATTCAAGCAATTCTGAGTAAAAAAGATTTTGGTTTAAAAAAAGGAACAGAGAAATGGTTTTTAGACATGGTTGGTATTGCAACTCTTTCTGACATGGTGCCCCTTACAGGGGAGAATAGGGTCTTTGCGCACTTTGGCTTGAAGGTCTTGCGAAAGTCCCCACGTCCAGGACTACAGAGGCTTCTTAGGGTACTTAATATCAATCAGCGCTATCTAAGTGAAGATGATGTTGGTTTTATGATAACTCCCCGTATCAACGCTGCATCCCGTATGGGACACCCTCAAGATGCTTTTAACTTTCTTTCAGAGGATGATCCTGTAAAAGCTATTGCTTCAGCTGATTATCTAAATAAAATAAACGACGAGCGAAAAGGTGTTGTAGCAAGTATTGTTAAGGATATTAAAAAACGTATCGGAAGCATGACTGAAGGTGTGAGGTCTGTATATGTAGCAGGAAGTATGGATTGGAGACCAGGGGTACTAGGTCTTGCTGCAAACTCAATAGCAGAAGAAATAAAAAGACCTGTTTTTCTATGGGGCCAAGATGGTGGTGAGGAAATAAAAGGATCATGCCGTTCGTATGGAAATGTAAATTTATTTGGACTTATGGAAAAGGCTAAACATGCTTTTATAGAATTTGGTGGGCATAAACTTGCTGGTGGTTTTTCTCTCACCAAAGATTCAATTCACACTCTTGAAGATGATCTAGTTAAGGCCTGTGAAAATGTTCAGGATGATGGCTTAAATGAGACTGTTGATCTTGATAGAGAGTTTGATCTTCATGATGTGACATGGGGTACATGGAATGACATAGATAAACTTTCACCATTTGGTATAGGAAATCCAAAACCACTTTTTATATTTAAAAATGTTACTCCAAAAGCTGTAAAAATGTTTGGTAAACAGAAAAATCATTTAGATCTTAGTTTTGAAAGGGAAATGGATAAACCGGTACGAGCAATTGGTTTTTTTATGAACCCAGAACAATTTAAAAATAAGCCCGAAGCAGGTAAAAAATGTGACCTTGTTGCAACTATGGAAAAATCATTTTGGATGAACCGCCCCGAGCTACGTCTGCGAATAGTTGATATACTTTAAATATATGGAAGATATAATAATTTTTACAGACGGCTCATCACGAGGAAATCCTGGTCCTGGGGGTTTTGGGGCAATTATTGTTTCAGATAAGAAAGTTAAGGAAATTGGTGGAGGAGAACAAAAAACTACAAATAATCGAATGGAGCTCAAAGCTTGTATAGAAGCTTTAAAGTATGTTCAAGACTCAAACCTAAAACCTAAAAGTGTAAAGCTATTCACGGATTCAAGTTATGTTGTAAATGGTATTACCAAATGGGTGTATTCATGGGAACGTCGCAATTGGACTACGGTAAACAAAGAACCAGTTTTAAACAAAGATTTATGGGAAACCCTACTCGAGTTAGTTAAAGGTAAAAATATAGAGTGGAAGCAAATAGAGGGGCATGTGGGGGTTAGGGGTAATGAAAGAGCTGATATTATTGCAACTGCTTTTGCAGATGGAGAAAATATTTCTTTATATGACGGATCGTTTTCTTTATATGACATACAAGACATTTTAGATATGTCACTTGATTCAAATAAGAAATTAGAAAAAGATAGTACAAAGAAGAAATCAGCTGGAAAAGCGTATTCATATGTAAGTGAAATCGCAGGAAAGGTTGAGGTACACAAAGTATGGGCTGAATGCGAAGCACGAGTGAAGGGCAAAAAAGCTCGATTTAAAAAAGTTTTTTCTGCTGAAGAAGAAAAGGTGCTCATGGCAGACTGGTCCCGTTAGAAGCCGTGGTCTTTCTTCGAAATAAAAAACATAAACACACTGATATCTTAATATTTAAAAATGATGTCGTACCAAAGCTTCAACTTAAAAGATTGCGACCTGCTTCTAACGGGATGGTCCCGTTAGAGATGGTTTAGTTTGTTATGTTGTTATAATTTATTTAGTTGTGTTGGTTACATTTGTTGCTAGTTTAAAATTTTGGAACGGAACTGTTTGATTTAGAAAGACACGTATGAATAAAAAAAGAATGTGAATTTCATAGAAAAATATCTGTTCTTTATTGAATTACACTTCCTATCTCTAACGGGAGGGTCCCTCTAAAGACTTAATATATATGCAAGGTAAACTCTTATACGTAGGTATTATAAGTTTCACCTTGGGAATTGGTATAAGATCTCTCATTAGTATTAATTATTTTGTAATAGCATTTCTGATACTCCTTACGGGAGTATTTTTTGTGTATGGAATATTTTTAAAAATATCTTCATCTACGCAATTCTTTAAAATAGTTTTGTTCGGGTCTTTTATTATCTCATTCTTCGCTCTTGGGATTATTCACTATCAAATAAGTGATTTAAAAAGAGGGGATTCTGCGCTCGATATTCGTATTGGGGAAGCTATTACTCTAGAGGGGTTTGTAGTCTCTGAGCCTGACGAGAGAGAAAATAATGTACGTTTAACTATTCAGTTTGAAAAATTGTATGGAGATAAGGTCGTTGAAGTTCAAGGTAAGGGGATTATTACTACTGATTTTTATCCAGCTTTTAGCTATGGTGACAGATTAAAGTTAACAGGCACTCTTAAAAAGCCAGAGAATTTTGAAAATGATTTAGGTAGAGAGTTTAATTATGTGGAATTTTTAGCAAAAGATGGGATTTTTTATCAGATGTTTCGTCCTAAAATTGAACTTATAGAAAGCGAACAAGGTGGTTTTATAAAAAGAAATATATTTGCGTTTAAAGGTGCATTTTTAAATAAAATAAAAAAGGTTGTTCCGGAGCCTGCAAGTTCACTTTCTGGAGGACTTTTATTGGGTACTAAACAGTCTCTTGGCTCGGAGACACTAGATGATTTTAGAAGGGTGGGACTTATACATATCGTGGTGCTTTCTGGCTACAACATTACTATTGTCGCTGAATCATTTGTTAAAACACTTGGTTTTTTCTTGTCGAAACAACTCGCAGGTGTATTTGGGATTATGGGAATTATTATTTTTGCAATTATGACCGGAGCAGGTGCAACGGTAGTTCGAGCCTCACTTATGGTTGTATTGGTCCTTATTGCTCGGATGCTGGGGCGAGATTATTCCGCTAACAGAGCTTTGTTTTTAGCTGGACTTGTAATGCTTATACATAATCCAAAAATTTTACTCTTTGATCCTTCATTTCAACTTTCTTTTGTGGCAATGCTTGGACTTGTAAATTTTTCACCAATTATTCTAAGGTACGTACAATTTTTACCAGAACGTTTTGGTATTCGAGAATTAACTTCCTCAACACTCGCTACTCAAATTTTTGTATTACCACTTATTTTGTACATGATGGGGGAGTTATCTCTAGTTGCGTTGCCGGTAAACCTTTTAGTGCTGGCTTTTATTCCTCTCACTATGTTTGTGAGTTTTGTTACGGGCGCTCTTGGTTTTGTTTTTCAAACACTCTCAATTCCATTTGGTTTTATATCTTTTTTGTTCCTTTCGTATATTTTTAAAATAGTTGAATTTTTTGCCTCATTACCATTTGCTTCAATAAAAATTTCTCATTTTCCACTGTGGTTAATGGTTTTAATTTATGTCGTATATGGGTATTTATTTTGGAAATGGGGTAAAAAAAGAGCCGACAACTAAATGGCTGTCGGCTTACTGTTTACCACTTTCGTTTTCTTTTCTGTCTCTCTTATCTTTCCGTCCTCTTTTCTTTTATTTTTTCCATCCGGAAATAACCTCATGATGCTCGCGTGTCCAGATGTATTTTGTTTTAATCTTCTCCTCTTCAAAAAAGTGGATCAGACTTTGCATAGTAACCCATCCGATACCTCTCTGGTTGAAAACTTTCTGCATTGGCAATTTGGCTATATCGCCAACAGTTGGACGGGCTTTGTTAGTTAGCTCACGAAAGGCATTTAACACCTTGTCGTAAGCTAGCCAACTATGATCTTTCTCGAGAAAAAAATCCCTTAACGCTTTGTTCTTTGAGACCATAACCACCCTTTCTTATTGTTTATGTTGATGTGTGCCGAATCGATTTAAACACAACTTTGTGTAAAAAAAGCAGGGTCGCCCAAAGGCGACCCTGCTTATCCTAATTTCTAATTCTATCTTCTAAATTCTACTTTTTTGCTTCTGCAAAAAAGCTTTCTACCACTTCCCAATTTAAGTTCACAAAAAAATCTTCAACCACACAGGAGAGCAAAGCTCCCTACGGGGCAGATATATTTAGATTATATCAATAGAATTAAGCTTTTATTTCGTTGCTTCTGTGTAATTTTTCTCCACAACAGACCAATTTAAATTTTCGAAGAAATCATTGATATAATCTTTCTTTCCACTTGGTTGATAGTCAGCAACAAAAGAGTGTTCCCACATATCAAGAGCGAGAACGAGTTGTGTACCTGCAAGTTGTCCTAAGTGTTGTTCATCTACCCAGTGAGTAATAAGTCTATTTTCTTGTCTGTCGTACGAAAGCATTGCCCAGCCGATACCGCGTGTGAGTGCAACTGCCTTGAATCGAGCAAGCCATCCATCAAATGAACCCCATTCTTTTTCTATAGCTTTTTTAAGTTCGCTTTTGTCGGAAAGATTTTTTGCTCCACTTTCAAGTGCAGAGAAGTAGTATTCATGATTTCTCATGCCACAAAACTCAAATCCGAAACGACGATTGATTTCTCCAAGTTCGTATGTATATTTTTCAGAATCTTTTCCAAGTTCTACTACATGTTCTTGGATTAAGTTGGAGTGTTTTACGTATCCAGCATATAGCTTTAGGTGTTCTTCAACAGTTTTCTTCGAAATTCCCTTAAGTTCTGGAATATTAAACTTTTTTTCTTCAAATTTTTTCATACTTTTGTATTTAGAATGCTGATAAGTGTTTAAAGTATACAGGAGTGTTTGAGGTAGTGCGATGTTGACAATATTTTAAAAATATGCAGACTGTATATAGTTTGTTCTGTATCAAATGCGGAAAACCGCTTAACATAACACTTTTTTAACAACGTCCTTCTTGCGAGGGACAGCTCAGTATAAACAAATGGGCAGGTCAAGAGGCAGGAAGGGTGTGAGACGATATAATTGTCTCCAGAACTCGCTTGTTGCGATTCTGTGTAAAACAGCAACCTTTTTGTTTTAAGGAGACCGCCATGATTAGTATTGCAAAAGCTGTTGGAACAGGAGTCGCTTCGGCGAGTATTTTTGCTTCAGGTGCTCCAGGATTTATCCTGCGTGCCTCTGACGCTCCGCTCGAAGTTGTTCCTGTAGACAATGACAACCTTCAAGAGGAGTATTTTCGGATGCGTTTCGATACTTATATCGGACGCAAGAAGTATGAGTGTCGAGAAGCGTACCCAGAAGGTCGCATGAAGGACCCTTATGATGAACATTCTCTCTGGAGTCTGGTTCGTCACATTAAGACGGGTGTTTATCTTGGTGCTGTACGTTTTGTTTTGCGGCCGGAAGGAAAGATCTTGCCTTTTGAGCAGTTTCGAACTCTGCCTAGTGTTAATGGTGCAGTTGCTGAGATCTCATCTTTCTTGTTTTGTCGAGGAAGAATCAAAGATGCTCAGCTCCCTCACACACTTAACGGAGGTAATCGAGGCTTTGGACTGGTAAGTCTCTTTCTGATGAAAGCCTGTTTCGAAATGGGTTCTCGACATGAAATCGAAGCTGTTTGTGGCTTGATGTGCCCTGTCCTTTTCGGAATGTTTAAGAAGGAAGGGATTGAATTTAAGTCTGTTCCTGACGAGAAAGGCAATGAGACAGTTGAGTATCATGGATCTCGTCAACCTTGCTGGAACACAGCATCAGGTCTTCTCAAGGGTATCAAGGCTCATAATGAAGATCTGTATGATTTGGTGAGACCTCGTGACGAGGTGTATCTGAAACGACTGATGGGAAATATTTCAGATTAATTGTACATTCGAAGAAAACAACCGCTTGCACATGGGTGCAAGCGGTTTTTATTTTCTCCACAAAAGAAAATAATGCCAGAAGAATTTAAATAACGTAATGACGGTAGTCTGACTACCGTCATGTATCGCATAACTCATTGTGTCCTATAGGACACAATGAGTTATGCGATACCAGCACCAAATTTTTTATGAAATAAAAGTAGTTTGGTG
>Ga0163149_10001906_pt1 | contig 26023 bp, 18 predicted proteins | sample OliLakLV19MP5G1_FD_148604 | JGI IMG/M metagenome (GOLD analysis project Ga0163149, IMG submission 148604) | Freshwater microbial mat bacterial communities from Lake Vanda, McMurdo Dry Valleys, Antarctica - Oligotrophic Lake LV.19.MP5.G1 | ecosystem: Environmental > Aquatic > Freshwater > Lake >... | reverse complement strand
GCACGCCGACGCGCACGATCTGAGCTCGCGCCGCGCGGGTCCTGGATCCGAACAACGCGCGCGGACGCTCTCGAGCCACGAAGTTCACCGGCGCTCGCGTCGAAGCCCGGGAGCGCGGGGTCGCCGGACCGGCTTGGGGCGCGCTGACCCACACGAAGGCCGGGTGTGCCCGAAATCGAGCCTGCACGCGCTCAGACACGGCCGGCCTCGCTTCCGCGACGAGTCGCCCGTGAATTCTCCACCGGCTCGGAGCGCGGGCGAAGGAAACGGGCCCACGCGCTGTCGGAACGCATTGACCCCCCGACGCTGAGGCTGCGAGTTCTTCTCGCGCTCCGGAGGCCGTGAAGAAGTCGGTTGCCCCGACCCTCAGGAACGATTCACGCCGCTCTGTTGCGGCCTCGAGCCCGTCAACTCTCCCCGGGCTCTGATCGCACCGATGCGCTGGATGCCCAACAAGCGACGGCAGAGCGTTGTGCTTCGAAGAGCTCTCGTATACTCCCGCCGCCATGTTGCGAATCCTCCACGTCGGGTTGGGCCCTTTGGGTGTCAAGATCGTCACGGACCTCGTCGAACGCGGCCTCGGAGAAGTCGTCGCGGCCGTCGACGTGTCACCCGCGCTGGCCAAGAAGCGCTTGTCCGAGGTCGTGCCGGCCGTGCGTTCCGACGTCGTGGTTCGTCCCGACCTCGACGTGGATCCGCGCAGCTACGACGCGGCGATCGTCACGACGTCCAGCGACTTGGCCGTGTGTGCGCCGACGTTTCAAGCGCTGCTCGAGCGCGGCGCGTGCATCGTCAGCACGTGTGAGGAACTCTCGTGGCCATACTTGCGTCACGAGAAGCTCGCGCGCGATCTCGACACCCTCGCGAAGAAGTCGGGTGGTCGATTGCTGGGCACGGGCGTGAACCCGGGGTTCCTCATGGACGCATTCCCGGTTGCAGCGACCGCGATTTCGCGATCCGTTCGGGGCGTCGAAGTGCACCGCTTCCAAGACGCTTCGTCGCGCCGCATTCCGTTCCAGAAGAAGATCGGCGTCAACCTCGACGACGCGCAGTTCCAAGCACAGGTCAAGGCCGGAACGCTGCGTCACGTCGGCCTCGGCGAGTCCTTGCACTTCATCGCCGCGCGTCTGGGCTTGCGTGTCGCGCGTTGGGAAGAGGACATCGCGCCGGTCTACGCGAATCGGGACATGCAGAGCGGTCTCGGCCTCGTTCCTGAAGGCCGCATCTGCGGCGTTCGTCAGGAAGCGCGCGGCTACGACACCAACCGGCTCGTCGTGAACCTGAAGTTCCAGGCGTCGATCGGTTACCCGGATCCGCACGACCGGGTGATCGTCGACGGCGTGCCTGCGATCGACCTCGTGTGGAAGGGCGGTGTCCAAGGCGACATCGCGACCAGCGCCATCACGTTGAACAGCATCGCGTCGCTGCGCGCGGCTGCGCCCGGATTGCACACGATGGCCACGATCCCGCTGGTGTCCTGCACGCCGCCGTCGAGTTGATCGCGTGGCGCGCCTCGCGATCGAGCGCGCCGTCGCGGGCGCTGTGAAAGTGCAAGGCCGCGAACTCGTTCTGTTCGCGGGCTGCGACTACCTCGGGCTCGCGCACGCGCCCGAAGTCCGTGACGCTCTGCGATCCGGACTCGATCGATACGGCGTGTCCGCGAGCGGCTCGCGCGCGACGACGGGCAATGCCGTCGCCCACGACGAACTCGAGCGCGATCTCGCACGCTTCTTGGGGCTCGAGGCCGCGTTGCTCGTGCCCGACGGATACCTGTCGAATCACGTCTTCCTGCAAGGAATCGTGCACGCCAGGCCGCACGCGATCATGGATCGCGAAGCGCACGTGAGCATGGCGGACGCTCTGGCATCGAGCGGCCTCGCCTCGCGAACCTACGAATTCTGCAGCGCGCGGTCAGCGCGCGAAGCGGCCCGCGAAGCACCGAACGGTCCGCTGGTGATCCTGACCGACGGCGTCTATCCCGTGATGCGCGGTATCGCGCCGATCCGCGAGCTCCTCGAAGTGCTTCCGCCTCACGGATGGCTCGTCGTCGACGATTGCCATGGCACGGGCATCCTCGGCGCGCGCGGCCGCGGAAGTCACGAGCACGCTGGCGTCGCGGATGCGCGCCTCGTCGTGACCGGAACGCTTTCGAAGGCACTGGGCTGCTTCGGCGGTTTCGTCGCTGGATCCCGTGCGGTCGTCGACGATGTCGCGGCGCGTTCACGCGCATTCGTCGGCTCCACCCCGATCCCTCCCGCATTGGCGATGGCGGGATCGGCGGCTATCGCCGTCCTAGAGCGCGATGATTCGCGACTCGCTCGATTGCGCGGAAACCTCGAGCGCGTGCGAGATCTCCTGCGACGAGTCGGCGTCGATGCGCACGATCTGCCGCTGCCGGTTTTCGCTTGGAAAGCGCCGACGCCGGATCACGGCGACCGCGCGCATCGAACGCTGCTCGATCACGGCGTGCTCGTGCCTCACGTGAGGTATCCCGACGGGCTCGGAAGCTACTTTCGCTTGGCCGTCACCGCCGCGCACGACGAAGCCGCGATCGCAATGCTCGAGAAGGCACTCCCTTCGGCCCTCGCGACACGATGAGACCCACGACCCTCGACGATGCGCTCCTGACGCAGCTCGCACGCGAACACGGCACACCGCTGTACGTCTACGACGCGGCGACGATCGAGAGCCGGATCCGCGACCTCATTGGATTCGACCGTGTGCGCTACGCCCAGAAGGCGAACTCGAATCTCGCAGTTCTCCGCGTCGTCCGTCGCGCGGGAGCGTTCGTCGATGCGGTGTCCGCCGGCGAGTTCGAGCGCGCGCTACGCGCCGGATTCGAGGCGCACTCGATCGTGTACACGGCCGACCTCTTCGATCGCGCGGCGCTCGCCGTGCTCGTGGAGCACCGCTGCCCCGTGAACTTGGGCTCGCCGTTCCAGATCGAGCAGTACGCAGCCCTCGACGCCGGTCGCGACATCACGTTGCGCGTGAACCCGGGCTTCGGTCACGGGCACGGCCGCAAAGTGAACACGGGGGGCGAGGCGAGCAAGCACGGCATCTGGCACACGGAGCTCGCCGCGGTCGTCGCGCGAGCTCACGCGGCCCGCTTGCGCGTGACGGGGCTTCACGTGCACATCGGTTCCGGCGCTGATTTCGCGAACTTGGCGCGTGTGCGCGATGCGGTGCGGCGCATGGCCCTCCTGGCCGGGCCGGACCTCGCCGTGATCTCCGCCGGCGGCGGACTGCCGATCCCTTACCGCGATGGAGAGTCCGCGTTCGACGCCGCACGGTTCGTGCGCGAATGGCTCGAGACGAAGCGCGCGGTCGAGAGCGATCTCGGGCGCGCGATCGAACTGGAGGTCGAGCCCGGACGCTACCTGACTGCGGAGTGCGGCGTCCTCGTCACGGAAGTCCGTGGTTCGAAGCGCAGCGGGAGCGTCGACTACGTGTTCGCGGACGCGGGCTTCCACACGCTGATCCGACCGGCGATGTACGGTGCGTTCCATCGCATCACGGCGATCGGAAAGAGTGGATCACCGCTCTCTCCGCGCGTCGTCGCGGGCCCGTTGTGCGAATCGGGCGACGTGCTGACGCAGAGCGACGGCGGCGTGCTCGAGCCGCAGCTCCTGCCCGAACTCTCGACGGGCGATCTGCTCGTCGTTCACGACGCGGGTGCATACGGAATGGCGATGGCCTCGAACTACAACACGCAGCCGATGCCGGCCGAGGTGCTCGTCGACGGCGGCCTCGCGAAACTCGTGCGGCGTCGACAGACCTTGGACGGATTACTGTCCGACGAAGTGACCAGCTGATTCGGTCATGCTTCGTCGAGTGCGTCCGATCCGGCGTGGATCCGTGCCTACACCGGCGGTGGCTCGCGCTCCCGTCCCGAGAACCCACGAGCGACGCCTCGTCTGTTAGCTTCTCGGCTCACCCACTCACGCTTCCTGACACTGCACTCCACTCGACATGGCCAAGAAGAAGCCCGATCACCGCGACGCAGACCTCGTCCTCAAGCTCTACGAGCTCCGTCGAGAGAACGTCATGCGAGCGTCACGCGCCTCGATCGTCCAATGGTTGCCGCGTTCCTTCGAGGACGTCGTCGCGATCACGCAGCCCAGTCACACGCACAACGTCGCGTGGCGGCAGGTGTCGAGCTATTGGGAGATGGCGTACGGTTTCGCGCGCCACGGGATCGTGCACGCGGATCTCCTCGCGGAGAACGGTGTCGAGGGTCTGATCCTCTACGCGAAGCTCGAGCCGCACTTGCCGCGCCTGCGCAAAGAGGTCTCGCCGACGATTCTCCAGAATGCGGAGTGGCTCGTGCGGAAGTCGCCTGTCGCCAAGAAGCGCATGGAACTCGTGCGGAGACGTGTCGCGACGATGATGGCGGCCGCGAAGGCTTGAGGTCGGGAGAACATCGGGCCGAGGAAGGTCCTGAGGAGCTGCAATCATGATCGTGACCGGCAAGATCGCGCTCGCCGCGGGCCTCGTGCCCGTGGCGGGATCGTGGATGGTGAAGACGTTCTGTTGAGGCCATCCGTTGGCAGCGCTCGGTCAGGGCGCTTGGGTGGGCGGAATCCTGCTGACGGGCTGGACCGCGGTGACGGCGCTGCGCGCAGGTCGCGATCCGGCGTTCGCGTGGGTCGCCATCGCGCTGGGAGTCGCGTCGATCGCAGCAGTCTTCGTCCTCTGATCGCTACCGTGAGGCGATGATCACCGTCCTGCTCCTCGCCCTAGCCGCCGTGCAGAAGCCCGAAGCGATTCGGGACGATCCTGTGCTCGTCGAAGCGCTCCGTGCTCGACCTCTGGCGCTGGCCGTCGTCGAGCGCGCCGAGGAGTATCGAGCACAGGTACTGTTCGCCCGCATCGAGAAGGACGCAAAGGGGCGCCTCGTCCTCGCGCGCCGCGGATTCCGCGTCGATGCCGAGTACTTCTATCCGGCCAGCTCCATCAAGTTCCTCGCGGCGATCGGGGCCCTCGAGGACCTGAACGAGCGTCGTGCGAAGGATCCGCGACTCACCGAAGAGACGCCGCTGGTCTTCCATCCACTTTTCCCGGGCGAAGAGATCGAGGAAAAGGATCCGACGCATCTGGGCGGCGGCACGATCACGCTGCGCCAGGAAATCAGGAAGCTCTTCCTCGTGTCGGACAACCCGGCGTTCAACCGGCTCTACGAGTTCGTCGGACAGGCCGGGCTGGCGAAGCGGCTCGATCGAGCGGGTCTCGAGAGCGCGCGCCTGATCCATCGCTTGTCCGAGTCGCGGTCGGAGGACGAGAACCGCCGCGCGCCGCGCATCGACTTCGTCCTCTCGGAGCGCGAGCGCGTCACGGTTCCCGAGCGCACGAGCAAGATGAAGTTCGCCGACCTGCGCACGAACGGCGTGCAGGTCGGTAAAGCTGTGCTCGAAGGCACGAAAACGGTCGACGGTGCGATGTCGTTCGCGCGGAAGAACGCCATTTCCCTCGTCGAATTGCAGGACGGCTTGGCTCGGCTCGTTGAACCCGAGCTCGCACTCGATGGCGAGCCGTGGGCGCTCCAACCGGCCCAACGCGACATGCTGCTCGCCGTCGCGGCCGAGTACCCGGCCGACTCGCGCGATCCACGCTATCCCCGCGCGGAGTATCCCGACTCGTGGGGGAAGTACCTGCTGGAGGGACTCGAGAAAGTTGCGCCGAAGGCGAGCTGGCGCATCGTGAACAAGATCGGTCGGGCCTACGGATTCTCGGTCGAGAACGCCTGGGTCGTCCACGTGCCGAGCCAGCGCGGCCTGTTCGTCACGGCGACGATCTACACGAATGCGGACGGCGTCCTCAACGACGGCCGGTACGAGTACGCGGAGATCGCGGACCCGTTCCTCGAGGCGCTCGGAGAGATCGTCGGCCGCGAACTCGCGCGCTGATCGTCCGAGGGCTCTTCACGGTCTGGACTCAGAGGCGCATCCTCGTCTCGCCATTCGCACCGCGACGCAGAGTCCAAGATCCGTGGGTGGATGGCCTCGCGGCCTGATCCTGTGGCGCTCCGATTCCCATCACGATCAGCCCGCCGCGCGCACCGACACGAGCAGGTCGTGAGCGACGACGCGGTCGCGACCGCCCTCTTTCGCCAGGTAGACCCGCCGGTCAGCGACCTTCAGGAGGGCGTCCATGTCGGCGTGTTCGTCCAGGCACTGCGCCACGCCGAGGCTGACGGTCACGGCGCGGTCGAAGGTGCCGAACCGAATGATGTTTTCGCGCACCGATGAGCGCAGGCGCTCCGCGATCTCGACGCCGGCGGCGAGGTCCGCTCCCGGACATATCGCCAAGAACTCCTCGCCCCCCATCCGACACAACGCGTCGCCCTTACGCAGGCGAGCCGCCGCGAGCTTGGCGGTCTCGCGCAGCACGACGTCGCCCGTGTCGTGGCCGTGAACGTCGTTGACCGACTTGAAGCGGTCGATGTCCATGGCGATCACGGAGAGCTGGAGCGTCCCGTTGCGGCACAAGTCGAAAGCCCGTTGCAGACGTTCGACGGCGAAACGGCGATTGAACAGGCCGGTCAACGGATCGGTGACCGCCGCGACCTGAAGCTTGCGGGTGAGGATCGCCAACTGCCCGATCTGCCCCTCGCGCTCGGCGAGCAGATCCTGCACGCGCTCGTCCAACTGCACGAAGCGCAGTGCGGCACCGGCGCGGGCCGCCACGATGCGCGGGTCGAACGGGCGGAAAAGGTACTCGTCCACTCCCGCCTCGAAGGCTTCGAGCAGCCGTGTCGACATCTCGCGATCGGCCACGACGAGGAAGTGAAGGCGACTGCCCAGATCGCTCTGGCGCAACGTGCTCACGAGTTGCAGCGCGTCCGTGTGGGACGAATCCCAATCGCAGAGCACGAGGTGCGGCGCGTGCTCGAGCGCGAGCCGGAGACCGTCTTGGCATTGTTTGGCCGTGAACAACGTGTGACCCCGCTCCGTGAGCAGGTGTTGCAGCTCCGTGTCGCGCGAGAGTTCCCGCCCGACCACGAGGATCCGCAGGCCGACGCTGCGAGCCTCTGGTTCGGCGCGCGCGGTGACCAGGGTCGATTCGGCGGCCTCGGTGGCGGGGCACTCCGAGTTCGCCCGCTGACGGATGTCGTCGATCCCGAGGGTCGCCTTGGCGCGGATGCTCATGACCTCGCCCCAGCCGGCCCAGTTCTTCATGACGCTGGCCCACAGAGCCCCTAGCGCCGCATCGTCGAGCTTCAGTCGCTCCTGCATGCGCGCCAGTTCGCGCCGCATGCGTTCACACGCCGCGGGCGAGGCGTCGATGTCGGCCGTCAACGCGCGCGCCAGGTCGCGTGCGTCCTGGAGCGTCAGCGCCAACTGCACAGCGTCCGGCGTGCACAAGTCCAGAGCTGCAGCGCCGCTGCCCACCTGAGCAACGGCCAGCGCGAAGTGCTCCGGCAACCGCCAGTCGCGCAGCATCGCCGCGGCGACCTCGCGATGGTCCATGCCGAAGCTGTCCTTCTCGATTTCGGCCAAGCGCGCCGAACTCAGCCCGCGTGCGCGTTCCAGGACGCCCTCGTACGCCGAAGGGTGGATGCTCGCCAGCGCGAGGCGGCCCATCCCCTGCAGGAGTCCGCACGTGAAGGCTTCGGTCGGGGCCGAGTGCCCGCGGAACTCGGCCACGGTTTGCGCCGCGGCCGCGACGGCCAGCGAGTGGGACCAGAAGCCGTCGTAGTCGAAGGTCTGGCAACGACCACTCCGGTTGCCGGCGAGCAGGCTGAAGCCGAGGCTGATGTTGCGCACGGACTGCAGGCCGAGTCGGACGGCGGCCGCGTGGGCCGTCGTGGCCACCGAGCGACCCCCGTTCGTCCCCGAGTTCGCCAGCTTGAGCAATCGACCGGTGAGGGTCGGGTCGGTTTGGAGCACACCGGCGACGTCATCGATCGATGCGTCGTCGCTCTGGGTGAGCTCCAGGATCTTGAGGCCCACGCCGGTGGGCGAGGGTAGCCGGCCGGTGAGGCGCAGCTCCTCGAACTGAGTGTCCAACACGAGATAGCGACCTCAGGGAACGGGTTGAGGGCGAGCAGCTTTCGACTTCGTCGGGAAGACGTGAACGGCCTACAGCTATCGGACGAAACGCCTTCGGACTTGCGACTCCCACTGCGATCCGCGCCGACCGCGGGGCGCTCTGCGGTCGCACGCGAGCACGGACCCGACCACGCGTCCGGCCGGCCTGAACCACGGGAAGGACGGCGAGAGCGCGCCCGGTCTCGCCGCCGAGAGGTCAGCCGCCCGACCGCCCCGCCGACTCGCGCAGGATCGGCACGAGCGCTTTCCGCAATTGCGAGCGCTCGAACTTGGCTTCCTCGGTCTGCGGATCGAGCACATCGCTGCGCGAGTCGAAGATCTTCGAGTACGCGAACAAGCTCCATCCGTCGAAGTCCCGCTTGCCGGAGTCGAGGAACGCGCGATGGGCCTCCGCGTCGCGGCCGCCGGCCATGATGCCCATGACGACTTTCGTGTTGCCCGCGATCTCGGTCCACGTCCGTCCGCGCTCCGCCCACGTCGCGAAGTCGGCGGCGTAGTTCATCGGATAGACGACGTCTAGGAGTCCCTCGTTGAGCCACGTGCGCACGTCCTGGAAGTGCTCCTTCTTCGCTTTGTCAGGCACGGCGCCGCACGCCGCGGAGAGCAAGGCGTTGGGCCGGGCGTGCTTCAACATGCCGCGCAGATCGCGGACGAGTTGCGTCACCTGGTCCGCGCGCCACGAGCTCCACGCGGTCTTGTCCGCGTCGGGAGTCTTCCCCGTCGCCGTGCGGAAGAGCCCAAGTGTGCGCTCGTCGCGCGGATAATCGAGGCCCTTCGGCGTCGCCGGTGGCTCGTTCGGGAACCGGATGTAGTCGAGGTGGATGCCGTCGACCGGATAGTGGATCGCGAGATCGCGCACGACTTCGACCAAGTACGCGCGAACTTCCGGCAGGCACGGATTCAGCGAGACGTAGAACTTCTCGCTGAACTTCTGGCGCTCGCCATGTTGGTCGTACCAGCTCCATTCGGGGCGCGCGTTCCAGACCTGACGCGGATCGGTCGGCGGCGTCGTCCCCCACCACGCGGGCATCACGTTGACCCAGGCATGGAGGTCGATGCCGCGCGCATGCGCGCGATCGATCGCGACGCGCAGCGGATCGAAGCCCGGATCCTGGAAACCGAACTGTTCGCCCCACGGCTCGAGCTTCGAGCTGTAGGACGCCGTCGCGTTGCCGCGCACCTGGAACAGGATCGTGTCGATGCTCGCGCTGGCGCAGTCGTCGACGATGCGCTCGACGTCCTCGCGTGTTCGATAGTCGAAACGCGTGACCCACATGGCGCGCTCGGGCCCGCGGCCTTCCGTGGGAATTCGGGCGACGGTCGAGCAGGCCGAGAGCAACGCCGTGGCGATGACGAAGAAGAGCGCGATGGGTCGGATCATGTGCGGGAGAGTGTGGGCTCGAGCCGCGGCGTCGTCCGCGCGAGCAAGTGGCCGAGTACGAAGGCGAACAGGCATCCGGCCGGAACGTACCAAGGAAACGCGAGCGACGACCAACGTCCTGCATCGCTGGCGATCGGTTGCCACCAGAATTCGCCGTGATATCCGACCCAACCGCACAGGACGAGCGTGACGCCGAGCACGAACGTCTGGAACGCCACGCGACCTAAGCTCGCGCCGGCGCGCAAGTCAGGCCATGCGCGTAGGAAGAGCCATGCGGCGAGACACGCGAAAGCGATCGGCGGCAGGAGGAACTCGGTGCGCGGCCCGTGCCACGCACAGCAAAAGACCCAGAATGCGGACAGCGGCGCGGACCAGACGTAACCCGATCCATCGATCGGCGCGCGCGTCACGGCCAGCAAGATGCCGGCGAGGAGGGCGCCTTGCGTGTAACCCGGCAGCGATAGCGCGAGATCGAGGACGGATCCGTAGCGCACGGCGACGGGCTGCAGCGAAACGGCCAGGACGCCGAGGATCACGGCGAAAGCGACGATCAGGATGCGCGATGCTCGCAACGCTCCGCGCTCCTCCGCCGCGGACTCGATCACGATCCCGCGCTGCGCGCGCAGTTTTCGAGCGACGGGCATCCACAAGGCCGACAGCGTCGTCTGCGACAGCGAGCTGAGAGCCGCCGTCATCGTCGTCAGCGCCGCAGCGAGGATTCCAGCGATCACGAGCCCGCGCAGGCCCTCGGGCATCGCTTCGAGCACGAAAACAGGGACGATTCGGTCGTCCGCGCTCGCGATGAGAGCCGCACCGGCATCCGACATCGCGTGTTGCTCGTACCACGCGGCCAATGCGACTCCGACGATCGACACGAGCAGCGTGATGACCATCGCCAGCGAGCTCGCGATGATCGCCTTGCGCGCGTCGTGCGCGTCGCGACAGCACAACAGACGCTGCGCAACCTTCTGATCGACGCCGTAAGCGCCGATGTTCCCGAACGAGCTCGCCAACGCCGCAGCCCAGAACGTGTACGCCCGCGCAGGACTCGTGTCGAAGTCGAAGAAGCGGAAGCGATGGCTGTCCACGCCCACGCGCCAGATGCGCTCGACGCCCAGATCGAGGCCGCCCGCGATCACGACCAACATCGCCGTGACCGATGCGAGGACGACGAGCACGAGGATGAAGTCCGTCCACGCGACCGCCGCGACGCCGCCGATCGAAGTCCACAGCGCCGCGAACGCCACGACGATGCCGACCGCGAGTGCGAGGGAAGGCACGCCCGTGCGCTCCGATAGAGCGGCGAGATCCTGGTTCAGCACGACCTCGAGCACGAGCGCAACGAGGTAAACACGCGCCGCCTGCCCGAGGAGATTGCCAGCGACGAACAGCGCGCTCGCCATGCGTCGCGCTCCTTCGCCGAGCCTCTCGCCGAGGATGTCGTAGGGACTGTAAACCTCGCGCGCGAAGTAGATCGGCACGAGCTTCCACGCGATGACGAAGCGCGCCAGGATCGAACCGATCGCGAGCAACTGCAGCGCCGTGAAATCGCCGCCGGGGCGGAAGACGACCCACGGCACGGCCACCAGGGTCACGGCACTGATCTCGGTCGCGACGATCGAGAACGACACGATCCACCAGGGCAGTTTCCGTCCACCCAGATAGAATTCGCGCAGCGTCGTGTGCTTGCCGAGGAGCGAGCCGACGAGCGTCGTCAGCGCCAGCACGCCGGCGACGACCGACCAGTCGAGCGCGCTGAACCGGTTCAGCTCGGGCATGCTTCGTCCTGGAGGCCCAGCGCGAGCGCGGCCGCGCCGAAGCACGGGGCTTCGAGCAGCGTGGACGCGCGCACGAAGTCATCGGGAAGTCCGGCGGCGCGCAAGTGCTCGACGATCCGGTCGTGCAGCATCTCGCGCGTCTCAGGCATCGCGATCAGGGCGCCGAGCCGCGCACCGACGACGGCGCGTTCGGGGACGACGCCGGCTTGTTCGCGAAGTCGCTGCATGCGGTCCTGGATGTAACGGACCAGCGCATCCGCGGCCACGCGCAGCGTCGAACTCGTGCGTTCCGGATCCCGCCGCACGGCGTTCGACCAGTCGACGTGTCCGCGCGCTTCCCCCATCCGCCGCACGCGATGCACGTGCGACGCGGGCGGCGACCAGCGGCCCGGCGACAGCACGTCCTCGTAGACCGCAAGGCCATGATCGAGGGCTTTCAGCGTTGTCCGCCACGACGGGATGCGCAGTTCGAACGCCTTGGGCACCGGAGGAGTCAACTCATCGAGCGCCCGCACGCGACCGGCGACGAGCAGTGCTTCGGCGAGTCCGCTCCCGCCCGCGAAATACAGCGCATTCAGGACGTCGCGCATCCCGCCCAGCGCGGCCCAGCGCTCGCCGAGCGCACCCGTGACGCCATCGCTCGCGAGACGTGGGATCGGCGCAGCGAGCTCGATCCCGCGCGCGGCCAACTCCGCCTCGAGCTGGTCGAGAAACGCCGGGTCCCGCGGCCCATTGCGCATCACGACGATGCCGCGACCATCGGCGCTCTTCTGACCCGGCCAGCAGATCCCGAGCGGGATCCGACGCGCTTCGCCCGCCGCGGCCGCGACCACGTCCGCCGTCGCGCGCACTCGCTCGCGAGCGGCCTCGATCTCGACGTCGGCGAGGTACGGATTCGCGGCTTCCGCGCGCTGCGTGACGAAGTCGTCCGCACCGAACGGAGTGTGATCCCGCCGCGCGACCTCGCCCGCCGCCTCGAGCAACCCGTCTGCCCGCCGTCGCACCAAGAGCGCGCGCACGCCGCTCGCGCCGCCGTCGACGCCGATCGCGAGCATGCTTGCGTGTGTCATGGCGGGGCTCCGCGGAGCGTCGGGCCGCGCGGATGCTCCGTCAAGATGCCACTCGATTCCGCACTGTTCCCGACGGGCCCCGATCCGGTTGGAATGACCGCATGATCGCTTCACTCGCTCTCGCGCTCACCACGACGACCCCCCAGGATTCCGCCGGCCTCCTCGAACCCGTCGAACTGCGCGCGCTCCTCGTGCGGCCTTCCGAGATCGACGTCCTCGCCGATTCGCGCACGATCGCAGCGGCGATCGACCGGATCGCGGAAGTCGGCTTCAACGCGATCGTCGTCGTCGCGTGGGAGCAGGGCCGGACGATGGCTCCGTCCCCCACGCTCACGGCGGGAGGATTTCCGGAGTCCTTGGCGTTTCCGGGTCGCGACGTGCTCGGCGAACTCGTCTTCGAAGCGCATCGCGTCGGGCTCGAGGCACTGGTCGCGATCGACGGGACGCTCACGGTCGACCCCACGGTGCCCACGAAGCTGCCGCTCGCCGCGGGGACCAAAGATCGGCTGAATCCGCGCGACGCGAAGGTCCGGGCTCTGGCACGCGGGTTCGCGCTGGACCTCGTGAAAGCGGCGGAGATCGACGGCGTCGTCCTGTGGAACGGGATGACGGCGTTCACGGCCCAGGAAGCGATCGACCCCGTCGTGAAGCAGATCGTGGACGCAGCCGCGATCGAGCTCGGCACATGGCGTGAGGAGTTGCGCGCGTACGACAAGAACTTGGTCGTGGGCTGGGTCGCGGCGGATCCGCGGTTCGCGTGGCCGACCGAAATGAAGCAGCTCGACTTCCTCGTCGTGACCGAGGCCGGGGCGAACGTGCCGGCACCTCTCCTCGCGTGGATGTCGGAGAAGCCCGGACGCGCGGCGATGTGGCGCACGCTCGACGACACGCCGACGCCCGAGGCTTTCGGCCAGAGCCTCGCGGCGGCCCGCGTCCAACCGTTCGGCGGCGAGATCCTGGCGAACTACGCCGCGCTGACCGCCGGGAACGGAGCGCTGGCCGACGAGCTGAACCAAGGCCTCGACGCGCCCTACTACGCTCGTGCGACGCTCCCGTGGCGGAACGGCGTCGCGTGGCGAGCGGAGGCCCAACGGGCCGAATTGTTCGACGATTCCGGCAGTTTCGAGGACGTCGATGCGGCGATTCCCTACTCGACTCTCGCGGCCGGCAAGCGTGCCGACGCGAGCTGGTCCATGAAGCCCGCCGAAACCGGCGCGCACGACCTGTGGATCTGGCTCGAGCCCGTCGCGGACCCGCATGGTGAACTGCGCTTCACGATCCCGATCGACCCGCGGCGCGCGCAGAGGGTCACGATTCCGGCGGGCCAGGCGCGCGGCTGGACCCGCGTCGCGCGCGTGAACTTCACGAGCAAGAAGAAGGAGGACGTCCTGCGTCTCGAAGTGCCTGAGGGAACGACCACGGGCCTCGCGATCGGCCCCGTCGTTGCACTTCCGCGGCGTCGCGTGGAAGGACGCTGAATACCGCGGGCGAAAGCGCATACTCTGCGCTTCGTCCGCTCGAGGAGGTCTCCCCATGATCGTTCGTCCCCGTACGCTCCGTCCCTCGCCGCCCGTTCGACACGGCGGTTTGTCCCTCGGTCTCGTGATCGGCCTCGGGCTGGTCGCGGTCCTCGTGATCGCCCTCGTGATGGGGGTTGGCGCGTACAACGGCCTGGCGTCGAAGAAGCAGGATGTCACGGCGAAGTTCGCCCTGCTCGACAGTCAGTACAAGCGTCGCGCGGACCTGATCCCGCAGCTCGTCGAGACGGTGAAGGGCGCGGCGAACTTCGAAAAGTCCACGCTCGAAGCGATCACGGCAGCGCGTGCGTCCGTCGGTCAGGTCAAACTGCCCGCGGACGCGACTTCGGATCCGGAGGCGCTGAAACGCTACCTCGACGCGCAGAACCAGTTGGGCGGCGCGTTGTCGCGCCTCTTGGTCGTCGCGGAGAACTACCCGGAGTTGAAAGCGACCCAGAACTACCTGTCGCTCCAGGATCAACTCGAAGGCACGGAGAACCGCATCAACGCTGCGCGTAGCGACTACGTGACGAGCGTGCAGATCTACAACACGAAGACCGTGACGTTCCCGGGCAGCCTGCTCGCGGGAATGTTCAACTTCCAAGCCATTCCGCAGCTCGAATCGACGACGCCCGCGGAGCGCACCGTGCCCAAGATCGACTTCGGGGCGAGCGGCACCGGCGGATGATCGCACTCGCGCTGGCGATCGCGCTCGGGTTCACGGCGCCTGGGTTCACGGCGCCGAGTCTTGCGGGGCCGACCCTCGCGCCTGCTCTCGAGCGCGTCGATGGATTCGATGCGGACTCGGCGCTCTTCGCGGAGCCGCGTGACCGTGAGGAGCCGATTTCGGCCGCGATTTCTGCACCGGCAGCCGCGACGATCGCGGTCGAGTTCCGCGTCCCGAAGAACGACGGTTGGGTCACGGACCTGGCGGACATCCTGTCGCCCGCGGACGAAAGTGCCCTCGAAGCGCGGCTCGAGGAGTGGAAGCAGCGCACGGGTCATCAGATCGCCGTGCTGACGGTCCCCACGCTGGCCGGCGAATCGCTGGAAGAAGCCACGTTGTCGATCTCGCGCGCGTGGGCGGTCGGCACCGCGGAGCGCAAGGACGGCGCGCTGCTCTTCGTCGCCCAGGGCGACCGCAAGCTGCGCATCGAGGTCGGGAGCGGACTCGAAGGCGCGCTGACCGATTCGATCTCGGGCCGCATCATCCGCGACGTGATCGCGCCGAAGTTCCGCACACGCGAGTTCGGCACGGGCATCCGCGCCGGCGTCGAAGCGATGATCGGCGTGGTCGAGAACGGCGTCGACTCCGTGCCCGCGCTGCAAGGCAAGAAGAAGGGCGCGGCTGCCGGCGGATCGATCGCGCTCTTCATCGCGTTCCTCGTGCTCATGATCGCCATCTCGCGCCGCAGTCGGCGCGGTGGCCGGGGCGGCGGCTTCGGTTCGAGCGGACCGTTCTTGCCGGGCGGACTCGGCGGTCTCGCCGGACTCGGTGGACTCGGCCGGATGGGCGGGCTCGGCGGTTTCAGCGGCGGTTCGCGCGGCGGAGGCGGCGGCTTCAGCGGGTTCGGTGGTGGCGGATTCTCCGGCGGCGGCGCATCGGGAGGTTGGTGATGAACGCGAACCTCCAGGAGACGGCGCAGCAAGTCGGAGCTCAGGCCCAGTGGGACTCGTTCGGCGCGACGGCGCTGGATGCTTTCGAGCGCGCGGGCCCGTGGATCCTGCTCGCCGCCGTGATCGCGCTGCTCGTTCGAGCGCTCTACCGCGCGCACCATTTCCGCACCGATTCCGTGCTCGCGCCCGAGGCCGAGAAGCGAGTGCACGCGGCATTGATCGAGGTCGAGCGACACACGATCGGTGAGGTCGTGCCCGTCGTCCTCGGACGATCCGATGCACACCCGTCCGCGGAATGGCGCTCGGGACTCGTGATGCTCCTCATCGGTTCCGCGCTGCTCGAGGGCGTGCTGCCGTGGACCAGCCCGTGGCTCGTCATCCTGTGCCAAGTCGGACTCGGCGCGATCGGATTGGGCTTGGCGCGCGCGCTTCGCGGCTGGAAGCGCATGTTCGTGACGGAGAAGCGCGCCACCGAGGTGGCGCTCGAACAAGCGGCGCTCGAGTTCCAACGGCTCGAGTTGCATCGGACGGAAGCACGCACGGGAGTGCTCGTCTTCGTGAGCCTCTTCGAGCGTCGCGTCGTCGTCCTCGGCGACACGGGAATCCACGGGAAAGTCGGCGACGCGCCCTGGACTCGAACACGCGATGCGGTTTTGGCGGGCATCGACCGCGGCGATCTGGCGAGCGGGCTCGTCGACGGCATCCGCGCCAGCGGCGAAGTGCTGACCGCGCACTTCCCAGTTGCGGTCGGCGACCGCAACGAAGTGCCGGATCGCCTCGTGGTGCGGGCTGAATGAGCGACGCGGCGCTGTGTCAGCCGCTCGGCTCAGAGCGAGGACGCCGCGTCTAGGTCCAGATAGAGCCGCACGTCGGCGTGACCGCGCAACCACGTCGAAGGCAGAGCCCTGCTTTGCGACGCACGTAACGTCTGGCGCACAATTTCGGCCTTTTTCGCGCCGAGCGCGATGACCCGGAGGCGACGCGCATCCAGGATCGTCGCGACGCCCATCGTGATGGCGCGCAGCGGAACGAACTCCATCGAGCCGAAAGACTTGGCCGCATCCTCGCGCGTCCACGGATGGAGTTCGACCGCTCGAGTGCGGCTGTCGCGATCGGAGCCCGGCTCGTTGAATCCGACGTGACCATTCCGCCCGATGCCGAGAATCTGCAGGTCGATGCCGCCCGCCGCGCGGATCGCGTCCTCGTACTCGCGCGACGCCGCGGCGCGATCATGCGCGTCCGCATCGGGGAAGTGCGTGCGCGCTGGATCGAAGTCCACGTGCTCGAACAGATTCTCGCGCGTCCAGCGCCGGAACGACTGCGCATGCTCCGCGCCGAGCCCGACGAACTCGTCCAGGTTGAACGTCGTCGCACGGGCGAACGAAAGCCCATTCACTCGTCGGCGGCGTGCGAACTCGCGGTACGCGTCGATCGGAGTGCTCCCGGTCGCCAGTCCGAGGACGGCGCCTTGCGATCGCGTGACGAGCGCTTCGACTTCGTCAGCGAGCGTGCGCGCCAACTCCTCGCGATCGTCGAAGACGAAGGTCGGGATCGGTGAATCGACGATGGGCCGCATGGCGGGGCGCGAGAGTCTACCGATGCATCCCAGTACGGCGCCCGCGGTCCCAGCCGCTACCCGAGCGCGAGGCGTCGAGTCGAGCGTGGCGCCTTCCCTGCGCTCCTCCGAGCGCTCGACACCTCGATTCCAGGCACTGCTTCAGACCTGCCCTCGCGGCGGCCGATCCCACAGCGAGGCCAGGCGATTCGGTGGGTGTGTCGCGAGTGCGATCTCGGGCATGCGAACGGCGCGGGGCACGACCAGGAAATGGGATGTCGATGCGAAACGGCAGTCAGAGTGTCTCGATTCGCGCGCTCAAACACGCGCTGATCGCATCGTGCGCGGTGCTGGCGGCGTGCTCAGGCGGGGGCAGCGGTTCCGAATCCCCGTCGGTCACGCTCTCGTTCGCGAGTGCGAGCACCACGACCGCGGAGGGTTCGGCTCCCATCCAAGTGTCGGTCGTGCTGCATACGACGCATGCCGCGCTGCCTGCCGAGGTCAGCGTCAGTGTCGTCGACGCGACCTCGGGCACCGCGACGAGTGGTAGCGACTACTCGGCCTTCGCGCCGGTCACGATCGCGTTCCCGATCGGGTCGCTCGACGGTGATGCGCAGACGATTCCATTCAGCGCTCTCGACGATTCGCTGGTCGAGGGTACGAGCGAGACGGTGCTCCTAGCACTCGGCGCAGCGAGCGGCGGCGTCACGGGCGGCTTCACCACGCACACGGCGACCATCACCGACGTGAATGTCGCGAGGATCCACTTCGCCACGTCCTCGAGTACGAAGTCCGACGAGTCGGGGGTCCCCCACGATGTGACGATCGCCCTCGACCTCGATCCGGGAGAGACGTTGGGGGTCGCCGCGAGCGCGCGCCTCGTCGACGCGGGAGGCGGATCCGCGGTCACGAGCGTGGACTACGCGGCGGTCCTTCAGCAGACGATCACCTTCTCTGCCGGGAGCCTCGACGGCGCGTCCCAGGAGGCGAGCGTGCTCGTGCTCGACGACTCGGCGATCGAGACGAACGAAACGATCCGGCTCGGCGTCACGACACCGAGTTCGGGCGTGATCCTCGGCGCGAACACCTTGCACCAGATCACGATCCTGGACGACGATGCAACGTCCGCATCCGCGCTCGTCGTATCGCAAGGAACCACGGGGACGGAGAACGTCCTGGTGCACGATGCGCTACTCGCACTGGGCACGCAGACGGTCGCGGCGGGCCCGAACGCGGGCACGTTGGTGCGTCTTTCGAACGCGGGTGGATCACCGATGGATCTCGGTACACCGCTTGTTTCCGGCGCGCATTCGAACGATTTCGACGTCGTCGTCGACGCGGCGCCGCTCGAGCCGCCGCCGGGCCCGGGTGAACTTGGTTACGTGATGGCGCCGGCCGCGCTGGCGCCGTTTTCGGAGCCCGTGACGACCAGCGGACCCGGCATCGCGTTCACTCTCGACGCCGAGTTGCTCGCGGAGCTCGCCTCGATGCCGCGCGCGACACTGCACGGATTCAGCGTGCCGGAGCTGGGCGACGTGACGCTCGATCTACGGCGACTGCCCTTGCCCATCGCGGCGAACGCAGTGCTGCGCGTCGACGGCGTGGACGTTCCGGGCGGGCTCGTCGCGTCCGTCGGAGATCTCACCGTCTGGAGCGGCAGCGTGCTCGACATGCCGGGATCGCGGGTTTTCCTCGCGTTCTCCAGCGACAGCGCGCGCGGATTCATGGAGCTTCCGATCGAAGTCGATCGCTTCGTGCACGTGTACACGGAAAGCGGAGCCAGCGGTCAACCGGCCGTGTGTCGCGTCGTACGCAGTCCCGAACTCGCGGCCTTGGGCGCGGGCGCGACGCCGACGATCTGCGGGGGCGAACGCATCGTGCCCGGCACGGACCTCCATCTCGACCTGACCGCGGAGTCGTTCGCACCGCCCTCGACCGAGGCGCTGACGGCCGCGAACTGCCGCATCGCGATCGAGACCGACTACCAGCTCTACCAGCGATTCGGTTCGACGAACGCGACGACGTCGTACGTCACCCAGTTGATGGCGGCGATCAGCGACCAGTACTTCACCGATGTGCAGACGACGCTGTCGATCGCGTACTTGGGCCTTCATTCGAGCGCGTCGGATCCGTGGCTTTCACAGGATTCAGGCGGCGATGCAGGCGCCTTGCTCGACGAGTTCCAAGGCGCATGGAACACGAGCGGCTGGCCCGTTCAAGCGAACCTCGCTCACTTCATTTCGGGCGCGGGCCTCGGAGGCGGCGTCGCCTACGTCGGCGTGTTGTGCAGCCAGAGCTTCGGCTACGGCGTCAGCGGCAACATCAGCGGCAACATCAACTGGGGTACGTGGACGGGCGCGCCGGGCGGTTTCACGTGGGACTTCGTCGTGATCGCGCACGAGCTGGGTCACAACTTCGGTTCGAGCCACACGCACTCGTACTGTCCCCCCCTAGATCTCTGCTACTCGAACTGCAACAGCACGACGGCGTGCTCGCAGGGCACGATCATGAGCTACTGCCACACGTGCGGCGGCATGGACAACATCGACCTCGAGTTCCATCCGGTGTGCGCGAACATCATGCGCAGCGAAGTGACCTCGAGTTGTCTCGAGGATGCGGCCCTCGACGCCGGCAACTACGTGCAGTACCGCGTGCGCTTCAATCCACTGACGGCGACGGGCGTGCGCAACGCGAACCTCGACTTCGCGCACGACGCGCCGAACGTGTCGCAACCGTTCCGCATTCGATTGAGCGGAACGGCGCAGTAAGCCGCTTCCCGCATGGAGGTAGCTCGAAGAGCCTGTGAAGGAATGACGGGCTCGAAGCAGCCGCGGAGAGGCGCCCGTAGATTCTGAGAGCCGGTTCGATCGATTTCTTCGCTGGCTCTCAGCCGAACCGCCCCGTCACGTAGTCCTCGGTCTCGGACAGGTGCGGGTTCAGGAACAGGTCGTTCGTCGGCCCGTACTCGATCAAGCGACCGAGGTACATGAACGCCGTGAAGTCGCTCGCGCGTGACGCTTGCTGCATGTTGTGCGTCACGATCAGGATCGAGTAGCTGCCCTTCAGCTCTTCGATCAGGTCCTCGATGCGCCCCGTCGCGATGGGATCGAGCGCGGAGCAGGGCTCGTCGAGCAGGAGCACCTCGGGCTCGGCCGCGATCGCGCGCGCGATGCACAGACGCTGCTGTTGGCCGCCCGACAGCGCCAGCGCGCTCTCCTGCAGCCGATCCTTGACCTCTTCCCACAAGCCCGCGCCGCGCAGGCTCTTCTCGCAGACTTCCTCGAGCACCTTCTTGTTGCGCTCGCCGTCGATCCGCAGCGAATAGATCACGTTCTCGAAGATGCTCATCGGGAACGGGTTCGGCTTCTGGAACACCATGCCGATGCGCTTGCGCAGCTCGATCACGTCGACACCTGAGTCGTAGATCGAGTCGCCGTTCAGACGCATGTCGCCTTCGATGCGCACCGTGTCGTTCAAGTCGTTCAGGCGATTCACGCTGCGCAGGAGCGTCGACTTGCCGCATCCCGAGGGTCCGATCAACGCCGTCACCTTGCCGCGCGGAACGGGCAGGTGGATCGAGTACAGCGCTTGCTTCGCGCCGTACCACAGGCGGAAGTCCTGCACTTCGAGGACGTACTCTTCCTTGCCGACAGCTTCGTGCACCTCCGTCGCGAACGCTTGTGAGCGCGAGATGGCGTCGAAAACGGGGCTGGTGACGGGGTTGCCGTCCTTCGTAGGAGTCGTCACGCCGCGCGTCGATTTCTGGCGCGGGAGCTTACCGCGGACTGAGACTTCCATGGGATCCATCTCCAATCTGGGTCCTAGAAATGCCCGGCCTGGAACTTGCGCCGGAGCCGACCGCGAACCCAGATCGCGGTGACGTTGAGGACGATGATGAGCGCTATCAGGAGCAGCGTGGTCGTGAAGACCATCGGCTTCGCGGCCTCGCTGTTCTGACTCTGGAAGCCGAGGTCGTAGATGTGGAATCCCAAGTGCATGAAGCTGCGCTCGGGGTGGAAGGACACGAACGGGAACGCGGATCCGATTTCGACGGGTAGCTCGGGCGCGAGCTTCACGGCGCCGACGAGCATCAGCGGCGCGACCTCGCCCGCCCCGCGCGCGATCGCGAGGATCATGCCCGTCATCACGCCCGGCATCGCGCGCGGCAGCACGATGCGCCAGATGGTTTGCCACTTCGTCGCGCCGCAGGCGTAAGAGCCCTCGCGCATCGAACTCGGCACGGCAGACAGCGCCTCTTCCGTCGCTACGATCACGACCGGCAGTGTCAACAACGCGAGTGTGAAGCTGGCCCACATCAGGCCGCCCCGACCGAACGTCGGATTCGGCAGTTTTTCTGCGTACAACAGGTCGTCGATGCTCGCCCCGACGATGTAGCAGAAGAAGCCCAGGCCGAAGACGCCGAACACGATGCTCGGCACGCCGGCCAAATTGTTCACGGCGATGCGCACGCCGCTGACGATCAAGCCCTGCTTCGCGTACTCGCGCAGATACAGCGCCGCGAGCACGCCGAACGGCACGACGAGCACCGACATCAGGAGCGTCATCACGACCGTGCCGAAGATGGCCGGGAAGACACCGCCTTCGCTGTTCGCCTCGCGCGGCGCATCCGTGAGGAATTCCCCCCAGCGCGAGAAGTAGACAGCGAGCCGCTCGCTCCATGCGAGTTGGTTCGCGGGATAAGCGCGGACGATCTCCGCGGCTGGAAGTTCGGCCGTCTGTCCGTCCGCTGTCGCCATCACGAGGACGTAGCGCGCGTTCTCCTCATTCAGTGCGCGGATCTCCGACTCGATCTCGGCGAAGCGCTCCCGCATCTCCACTTCTTGCTGCTCTGTGGCAGCTTCGGCGGCGGCGTACTCGGGGCTGGCGCGACCCTTCTCGAGCTCGAGTCGACGGAGCGCGAGGCGGGCCTCTTCGATCTCGTCGTTCACCGCGCCGATCTCGTGTGTCTCGAGATGCTCGACCTCTGCGTGTCTCTCCAGGCAAGCTTCGTGGTGTTCCTGGAACCGAGCCCATGCCGCGCCGGGCGTGCGACCGATGACTTCGTCACCGATTCGGAACTCGCGCGGCTCGCCGTAGAAGCGCCCCCACGACAAGCGTTCGACGACGACGGACCATTCGGGCATCGAACGCTGGAGCACCTCGAAGTCGCTGATCCACGTGAAGTGCGTGCCGGAGACGTCGAAGTTGCCCGTGCGCAACATCTCGCGCGTGCTGTTGCCTTCGCTCAGGGCCACGAATTCCGCAGCGCGAGGGCGCTGTTCGACCGGCAACTTGTCGAGCGCGCTCGGTTCCGGTCGGTAGGTGTCCGTCGCGGCGACTTCGCCCAGGAACTTGCGGCCGTCCACCGTGTCCACGCGCCAAACTTCGGGGGGCCAGAACGTCGACGTGCCTTGGTGCACGACGAGGGCCAGCAGCCCAACGATCATGAAGAGCGCGATCGCGAGCGCGCCGCCGGTTAGCCACAACATCGGCTCGCCGAACGCACCGATCGACGTGATGCGACGTCCTTCGCGACGGCGCGGGGCGGACGCCGCCGGCTTCGGCGCAGGCTTCTCGAGTGTGAGCGTCACAGTTGGTACGCCCGCTTGCGGAAGCGCTGCCGCACGACCTCGGCCACGGTGTTCAACACGAATGTCATCGCGAACAAGCACAACGCCGCGAGGAACAGCGTGCGGTAGTGCGTGTCGTTCTTGACCGCCTCGGGCAGCTCCACCGCGATGTTCGCGGAGAGCGTGCGGAACCCGTCGAAGACGTTCCAACTCATGACGGGCGTGTTGCCGGTCGCCATGAGCACGATCATCGTCTCGCCGACCGCACGACCGAGTCCGACCATCACGGCCGAGAAGAGCCCGCTCATCGCCGTCGGGATCACGACGCGCATCGCGGTTTGCCACGGTGTCGCGCCGGCGCCGAGCGACGCGAGCCGCAAGTGCCCGGGCACGGAGGTCAGCGCGTCCTCGGCCAGCGTGTAGACGATGGGCACGATGGCGAAGCCCATCACGAAACCCACGATCATCGCGTTGCGCTGCACATAGGTGTCGAGCACGCCGCCGCGCGCGTCGAAGCCGGCGGTGTCCAGGCCGAACGCCGCGAAGGCGGCCAACGCGAACACGAAGCCGGTGGCCATCACGAAGCGCAGGAGTTCGTTGCGACCGGCGGTGTCGCGCGTCCAGCCCCGCTGCTTCGACCGCCACCAGGGATCGATCACGCGCGAGGAGAAGAAGGCGAAGACGAGCGCCGCGGCCGGGATCAAGAGGAGGAACCAGCCTCCGAACGCGCTACCGAATCCGCCGTGCAACCACTTCTCGAGGTTGCCCGCGAACATGACTCGCTCGGCGAGCGGCCCGATCCACCACGCCAGCGCGACACCGAGCGGAATCGTGAGTCCGATCGCGGCGAAGCGCTGCGTGCCCGACCACTGCACGTACTTCTTCGACGGCAGAAGCGACCACAGTCGCGCGCCGAAGAGCAACGCGAGCGGAACGCACACGAACGTCGCGAGGACTTGGGGCAGCACGCCCTGGACGAACGGAGCGAAGACGATGGCAGCCAGGAAGCCGAGCACGACGCTCGGTAGGCTGGCCATGATCTCGACGGTCGATTTCAGCGGCGTGCGGAGTCGGGGATGAAGGAACTCGGACGTGTAGATCGCGGCGAGCAGCGCCAGCGGAACACCGAACAGCATCGAGTAGAACGTCGCCTTGATCGTGCCGAAGACGAGCGGCCACAGGCCGAGCTTGGCTTCGAAGTCGTCCGTTCCGCTCGAGCTCTGCCACACGTGCTCGGGTTCGGGATAGCCCTCGTACCAGACCGGACGGAACAGCGCGGCGAGCGTCGCTTCGGGGTGGAGGAGGTCGACCTTCCAACTCGCGATCCGACCGGCGGAGATCGCGACGAGCCCGTCATCCTTCGGCGTGAGCAGGACCGCGTCGATGCCGCTCGCGCCCTCGACGCGCGACGAGAAGAGTTCCTTGTCGCTCGTGACATAGGCGACCGAGATCGTTCCGTCGGCGGCCCCGGAGACCACCGATCGGCCGCGCGCGGAGGACGAGATCCAGCGGATCGCCGCGCCTTTTTCGAGGATGTCGTGCGTGCGCACGAACGTCTCACCGTCCGCAGTTCGAGCGTTCTCGGGCTTCGTGCCGAACCAAGCGCGCATGCGCCCGCGGGAGTCGCCCGTGACCAACGTGCCGCGCCCGATCAGGAAGGCTGCCGCCTCGAGCGTGCCCTCACCGTCGACGAGATCGACCTCCTCGACCGGAACGACGTTCTCGACGTCGCGCGCGTCGTAGCGACGCGTGACACCGTCGCGCCACGACACGAAGAGCCGATCTCCGGCACCACCGACCAGCACGCGTGCGGGCGCGACTCCGTCGGACCGCGGCGACCAGCGCACCTCGTGGATCGCGACGCTCTCCGTGAGCTCGCCGGTGAACACGTTCTCCTTGCGCTCGACCTCGGCGATGCGCAACGCGCCCGCACTCTCGTACGCAAAGACGCGCGTCGTGCCCCCGCCGAGCACGGCGTCGACCGCGAGGAGCGATGAACGCGCTCCGATGTCGACCGCCTCGCCGACTTCGAGAACGAGGGACTGGCTGCGATACTGCCCCTCGGGCGTGTGTTGGACGACGCCCCCGTTCCAGGTCGCACGTTCCAAGTTCTCGAGCTTCTTCGCGAGCTCGACATCGCGAGCGGGATCGAGGAACTCCGTGAGGAAGGCGAAGTGCACGAGGCGTACACGTCCGTCCTCGAACCCGACCGCGTACCGCCCATCGTCGAGCGGCAGCGAGACGGACGTCGGTCGCACGTCACCGAACGGGCGCTCCTCGCGCAGCAATTCGCCGGTGTCCAGGCGCCATGCGCGCACCACACCATCGGCACCGAGCGCCCAGGCGATGACCTGATACTCGTCCACTCCGGCCGCGATGGGCGTCGATTCTCCGGCGGACGAAGCCGCGAGGACGCGTGATCCGCCATCTTCGAAGTCCGCACCGCGGAACAGAGGTGCGACGACCCACAGCAGGAACGCGAGGATCAGCGAGACGGCCAGGATCGTGCCGAGGCCGCCGATCGATATGAGGATCCGCGCGACCCGTTCGGCGATGAGCACGCCGCGGCGCGTTTGACGGCGCCGGCCGCGGCCGGTGAAGGATTGGGGGCTCATCCCGGGTGTCTATTGATTCCGGCGCCGCGTCGTGCGTGAGGTCGAGAGAAACGCACGCGCTTGCGGAATTCGCTGCTGCCCGAGCGGAATCCGCGCTCGGACAGCAGCTCAGGATCAGCGGCCCGACGAGGCGGGAACTGCGGCAACCGCACCGAGGCCGATCGACTTCAACGCATCCGTCACGAGCTTGGCGGTCAGCGGGTAGTACCCGTCCTTCACGACGTCTTCCTGACCCTGCTTCGAGAGCACGTAGCGCACGAACTCACGACGCAGCGGCTCGATCTCGGTGCCCGGCTTGTAGTTCACGTAGACGTAGAGGAAGCGCGCCATCGGGTACGCGCCCGAGTACGCGTTGTCGGGAGTCGCCGAGATCGGCGCGCCCTTCGCGTCCTTCGCGAGCGGGACGGCGCGCACGTCGGCGGTCATGTAGCCGATGCCGCTGTAGCCGATCGCGTACTTGTCGGCCGCGACGCCTTGCACGACCGAGCTGGAGCCCGGCTGCTCCTTCACGGAGTCCTTGAAGTCACCCTTGTAGAGCGCGTGTTCCTTGAAGTAGCCGTACGTGCCCGAAGCGCTGTTGCGGCCGTAGAGGCTGATCGGCTTGTCGGCCCAGTCGCCGGTGAGGCCGAGCTCGCCCCACGTGACGATGTCCTTCGCGAAGCCGCTCTTGCGCGTCTTCGAGAAGATCGCGTCGACCTGCTCGAGCGTGAGGCTCGCAATCGGGTTGTCCTTGTGGACGTAGACCGCGAGCATGTCGATCGAGGTCGGGATCGCCGTCGGCTTGTAGCCGTACTTCTTCTCGAAGTCGTCGATCTCCTTCTGCTTCATCTCGCGGCTCATCGGGCCGAACGTGGCCGAGCCTTCGATGA
>Ga0163149_10001904_pt1 | contig 26050 bp, 23 predicted proteins | sample OliLakLV19MP5G1_FD_148604 | JGI IMG/M metagenome (GOLD analysis project Ga0163149, IMG submission 148604) | Freshwater microbial mat bacterial communities from Lake Vanda, McMurdo Dry Valleys, Antarctica - Oligotrophic Lake LV.19.MP5.G1 | ecosystem: Environmental > Aquatic > Freshwater > Lake >... | reverse complement strand
TTTTAGCTTCTGCTCATACTCCTGCTGCTGCTCTTGTGCCAATCTCGCCCGATAGTCCTCTTCTGCTGCCGCTAGAATCGGCGTTGTGATCACCGCAACTTCCTCATCACTCAACTCGGCTACCAAGATAAAGCGGGACAGCGAGGCCCTGGGCAGATGGAATTCGCCTCATCATAGAAAAACCCTGCGACCAAGCGCGAGGGCAAGTATCCTACCCTCAAGGGTTAAATGAGGAACGGATGAGACTCAATATACGAGAACGGTGTCAAAAAGTCTTCCAATCATTTTCTGCAAAAGGACACCCCACGATTCGAGCCCTTGCTCAGGCAACCGGAATTGAGTAGTGTGCATCGACATCAGCAAGCCATGAAGCGAAGCGTCGGCATCAGCATCCAGAGTCAGGGGTGTGGGAGAGTCCCGTCGGAGCGCCGTGGTTAAACCGGCTGGTGATTGCCACGATCTTTATATTCTGCTTCAAGCGAGGGGTGGGCTGTGAGAGCTTAGCTGAGTTCTTCCGACTGCTGGGACTAGAACAACAGGTGGGGGTTTCCGTTAGCTCCTTGCGCCAGATTCGCACCCAGATGGAAACGCAAATTTTGGACTATCAACGTCTGCAACAGTCTCAGTTGGAGCACCCTCAAACGCCGGTTGAAGCGTGTGTCAGCGTCGATGAAACTTTCTTTGACCAGGTGGTGTTAGTCATGTTGGACTTACCCAGTGGATTCATCCTGGTGGAGGAGATTTCTCAGGACTACCGGTATGAAACTTGGCAGCATCACACCCAGCAGGCATTGAGCAAACTAGGGTTGAACATCCGTTACTGCGTCAGTGACCGAGCCAAAGCATTGGTCAAACTCGCGCTTGATGAACTGGGCTGTCCGAGTATCGCCGATCTGTTTCATGCGTTGCGGGAATTGTCGCAAGGGATGGGCAGTGAACTGTCTGATCGTCTGTTTCGAGTCAACCGACGATTTCGAGCATTGGATAACACGACAGCAAACGCCTCCTTAAAGCAACAACTGCAAGTCCAGCAAAGCGGGTTAGAGAAAGCTCAAGCCCAATACCGCTCCATCTTGCATGAACTGACGACCACCCTCCATCCTTTGGCGATTCGGCTGGGCATTCCTCAGACGAGCAACATGGTTGAATCTGCATGCCAACAGCAAGCGACCACCCTAAGCACCCTGAAACAAACCTATCAGTTGTCAGATCAACCGGGCAGTCTCTCCAAGTTTGAGCGTCAACGGCACGACTTGGCAGCCGTGGTTGACCGCTGGTGGGAGTGGGTAGAGCAAAGCTTGAGCGTTCGGAACTGTGATCTATCCACTTGCAATTGGGTGAAGCAACACCTGTTGCCTGCCCACTACTGGCACCAGCAAAGTGTTCGCACTAAGACCCCAACCCTCAAGTCCGCTTACCAAATCGCTGCTCAACAAGCTCAAGCGGCGTTGATGCGCCATCCGATCACCACGGCTCTGTCTGGCGAGCCGTTCACCCAGTGGCAAGCCTGGGCTACCTCGATGGTGACTAAATTCCAACGAACCTCTTCCCCAGTCGAAGGACGCAACGGCTACCTGAGCCAGATTCATCACAATCGCCGAGGCTTAGCGACCCGACGTTTACGGGTGCTGACCACGATCCACAACTTCCACCTCCAACGCTCTGATGGCTCGACAGCGGCTGAACGTCTCTTTGGCAAACCCTCTCCTGACCGCTTCGAGTGGCTAGTCCAACAGCTGCCAGACCTCCCGCAAGCGCGGCGGGGGAAAGCTGCTGCCAAAGCTAGAACTCCCTTCCTGCCAACTGTCCCGGCTTAAATCGGTAGCCGATTTTCTGATTTCAAAGGGGACTGTTTCGGTTTTAAACAGGAACGTTCTGTTCTTGAAGCGGAATCGCCAACTTTCAAACAGAAACGTTTCTATTTTTTGTAGGAACAGTCCACGATCGCACCGGAACGTGCCACATTTCAACAGAGGTGATCCGGGTTTAGACAGGAAGTCTTCAGCTTAAAACGGCAACAGTTCACGATCAAACCAAACAGTCGCCGTTTCAAACAGAATCGTTCTTATTTTGAGTGAGTCGCGTCACCCTTGCCACCCCTTCAAGCCCTCACACCGTATCCCAAATGATGAGTTGAATTGGCGTGGGATTATAGCCATTGCAAGGGTTGTTCATCTGCGGACAGTTAGAAATGACCACTAGCGTCTTCATCTCTGCCCGCAAATCGACGATGCTACCGGGGTCAGAGATGCCGTCTACAATTTCGAGGGTGCCGTCCTCGCTCACAGGCACATTCATAAAAAAGTTGATGTTGCTCGTCATATCCCGTTTGCCCAAGCCGTAATCTTTGAGCGCATAGAGGAAATTTTCCACACAGGCGTGCTGCCATTTTTTATCCAAGCCAAAGCGCACCGCATTGCTCTCGCAGCTACACGCGCCGCCCGATGTATCGTGGCGACCACAGGTATCCTTCAGCACCGTCATCAGCGCATTCCCATCGTTGGAATACAGCTTGGTGCCTGTAGTGATGAAAATGTTGCCCTGGGCGCGAATCGTATCTGGGGCGCTGTACCGCTCACTCGGATCGTCCGCATTGTAAACGAGAAAATCCACTGCCTGATTGCCGCCCAAGTCCACAATCCTTAGCACCTGCCCTTTGGTCAACACCTTCGCCCAGGGTTTCCGGGAAGGCAATACCTGATCATAAATGGCAGTTTTTGGGTCAAGTTCAACCAACGTTGCAACCATCGTTTTAGCCTCCAACTTGTGAGTTTTGAGTTTTGAGTTTTGAGTTTTGAGGTTTGAGTGAGGTGAGAGGTGTGAGGTGTGAAGAGAGTTTTGAGTTTAGCCTTTAGCCTTTAGCCTTTTTATTCCCCACTCCCTACTCCCTACTCCCTCAAACCAACTGCCCCAAATACGCATCAGTATTTTGGAAGCCGCGCACGGCTGTTGGGCTATTGGTGCGAATGGGGTCATCGGCAGTGACTGCGGGAGAGTTCCAGACGATCGCCCGAATCGGCTTTGCATCATGCGTGGGGCTGGGGTCAAGCGGATGGGGACAATTAGAAAGCACCACTAACACATTCATTTCTGCCCGCAAATCGATAAAATCTCCAGGCTGCGCGGTCTTCTCTGCCCAGGACAGCTTGCCGTCTGGGTCAACCGCAATGCGGGTAAACAAATTGAGATTGGGCATGATGTCTTTCTTGCCCAGGTTGCGCTTCGTCAGCGCCAGCAAGAAGTTATCCCGCGAGTTCTTGAAGTCTCTTTCACGATACTTCGCGTTTGTTGCCAAATTGCTACAGCCGCCCAACGTATCGTTCAAACCAGCGGTATCTTCTGTGATGGAAAACAGGACGCGACCCATATCGGAGTAGAGCAGCATCCCTTTTTTCAGAAAGGCGTTGAGCTGAATTTTGGCAGTATCGGCAGCGTTGTAGCGCTCGATCTCGTTGTCAGCGTTGTAGCAGAGCACCGCGACTCCTCTAGAACCGTCTGTCGCAAGCAGGCGCAGAGTAGTGCCACGCTTGATGACACGAGACCAATAGGCACCGCCAGGAATCACTTCATCCCAGGTAATCAAAGCTGGATCGATCGTGGTCTGTAATGCAGTAGACATCCCGTACTCCTTAACTAAACAAACGACTGAAACTACAAAGCCCAGGAAGCCGACAACAGTAGGCACCTGTTGCTTGGCTCTCCCGGGCTTTTTTCCCGCCGTGTGACCGTTTCACTTCTAAGTAGTTAAACGAAATCAATTACACAAAAAAGTGGCTGAAAGGCTGGATTGTCGCGAAGCTAGTGTGAAAATAATTCTGTTGGACTACTTACCTTTCAGACAGTCTTACAAACGGCTGCTTCTCTTGGACCAGACATCTCACCCACACGGAGCAAAACCGGAACCCTAGAAGCGAATAATTTTGCTGGATGCGATCGCATCAAAAGCGACAGCCCAAATATTAGCACCTCTAATCAAGGCTTTCTAGCCTAAGTTACAAAGTCCAGATAACTGCAAAATGAGAAACGCGATCGTATCAGACACTACATTGTTAGCCAACGTCCCTTGTCCGTGGGATAAATTGAGGTAGCGACTAACTACCTGCTGCGATCGCTGTTCTACGGGCTGAGTTGAAGCATGGCTGACATGGCAGCCGTGACGGATGATGGGCATTACAGTGCAAAGTGGCTGTAACCGCTGTTGTCTAGATATTACTTGAAGACTGAGCGCGTTATGCTTTGAGCTTAGCGACGATCGTCGCCACCTGTTCACCAAGACTCTCTACACTTGCCTGCTGCTTCGGATCTTTGAGGCTGCCATTAGAGTTGAACGCTTCATAGGCTTTTGGTACCGCAATTTGATCTGGCAGCACAATGACTTTGATGTTGCTCAGGAGCAATCGTAAGGGTACCAGCCCACGCAAGCCGCCTAACGCTCCTGGAGACGTGCTCATCAGCGCAGCGACTTTAGCCGCAAAACAGCCCAGTGGCGCTTCACCTTCCGCCGGACGCGATGCCCAGTCGATCGCGTTTTTCAACACTGCTGTGAATGAGCTGTTGTATTCGGGTGAGGCAATTAGTAAGCCATCATGTGCCAATAGGAGATCCTTAAACTGACGCGCTGTCGCTGGCAGTCCGTCTCTTGCTTCGAGATCTTCATCAAACAATGGCAGTGGAAAATCTCGCAGATCCACAAACGTTGCGTCTGCCCCTGCTGCCGTTGCACCCTGAGCAGCGATCCTTACCAGCTTTTTGTTGAACGAATCAGTCCGGGTACTACCAGCAAAAGCCAAAATTTTGGGAGCGTTGGTCATGGGGTGCCACCGTGTCTTGCGAGTATTGCATGAAGCGTTTTCCTCTCAAGTGTAGGGCAGACCATATCTTACTGAGACTGCTGTTTAAGCGGGATTTCAATGATGAACTCTGTGCCTGCTTCAGGAGACGAAACGCAGCGTAATGACCCGCCATGCCGCTCAGTCACGATTTGATAGCTGATGGATAAGCCCATGCCTGTGCCCTTACCAACTGGCTTGGTGGTAAAGAAGGGATCAAACAAGCGCTGACGAGCGGCTTCGGGGATGCCAGGTCCGTTATCCGCGATCGCGATGATGACGCGATCGTCCGTTATAATCTTGGTGCGAATCCGAATCGTACTGGGGTTTTGCTCGATAGCAGCAGCACCACGCTGACCATCCCCCTCATCTAGCGCATCAATGGCATTGCTCAGGATATTCATAAACACCTGGTTAAGCTGTCCGGCATAGCATTCAACTAAGGGCAACTCATCGTATGCCTTCACAATTTCGATCGTCGGGCGAGTGTACTCTCGCCCCTGGCTACGAAGCTGTTGTCCTTTGAGGCGACTCTGCAAAATCATCAAAGTGCTATCAATGCCTTCATGCAGGTTGACCGCTTTAAATTCCGCTTCATCCATGCGAGAAAAGGTACGCAAGGACGCCACAATTTTTTGGATACGATCGGCACCCACTTTCATCGAAGTGAGCAGTCTGGGCAGGTCGGTCATCACAAACTGGATGTCGATCGCGTCCGCAACGGTCTTAATGTGTGTAGCGGGAGTGGGGTAGTGCTGCTGGTACAAGTTAAGGAGGTTGAGCAAGTCCTGGGTATATTCGTTAGCGTAAGTGAGATTGCCGTAGATAAAGTTGACGGGATTGTTAATCTCATGCGCCACCCCTGCCACCAGTTGCCCTAGACTGGACATCTTCTCGCTTTGCACCATTTGAGCCTGCGCCTGCTGAAGCTCTTGCAGCGCTTGCTCTAGCTGTTGTGTTTGCTGCTGCGCGGTATTGGCAGCAGTCACGCTCTGGTTATAGAGTTCTGCCTGGTTGATGGCGATCGCAAGCTGGCTGGCAACCGCTTGCAGTAGCTCGATTTCAGAATCACTCCACGGTCGTATAGCGCTGTGATGACCGCAATGAATACCGCCCAATTGACCCGAAAGGATGGGGACTGGCAGTACCAGCTCAGAACGGTAGCCATAAAAATGCAGAATTTCGCGGGCTTCTGGCTTCAGGTGTGGATCGGTCGCCATATCATCGACGCGATAAAGTGTCTGGCTCAGCAGGCTTTCCACAATCGGGTTGTGGCGATCGGCTGGCTTGCTGAGATCTTGTGGGTAGGTGCCAAGAAAGCTGGGGAATGCCGCATCACGCGATTCATGGGTAAATTCGAGACTGGCAAGCTGATCCGATTGCACGTGATACCAGCAAAAGCTACAGCGATCGATTTGCAGTAAGCTGCGAACTTCGTGGACGGTCGTTTGCAGAATGGTGTCCAGGTCTAGAGAACTGCGAATTTGGTTGGCAACGCGATTGCTCAATTCTTCACGCTGAGCCAGTTCTCGCAACTGCGCTTCGCTCTGCCGCAGCGCAGCTTCTGCCTGTTTGCGCTCGGTAATGTCTTCGGTGATGGCTAAGAGGTACTGTGGCTTGCCGTCCTCATCAAAGACAGCCGTTTTCTTGGTGTGTAAGATGCGAGCTTCGCCATTGGTCATCACCGACGCTTCTGGAATATCGATAATGCGGTTGCTTTTTAACACCTGGCGATCGTGTTCAATCATCGCCTCAGCCTGCTCTAGCGCCAGCAGATCGTAAGCATTCTTGCCCATCATGTCTTTAGCTGTCGCACCCAGTACTTCCTCAGCAGCAGGGTTCCACAGCACGTAGCGCAACTCCTTTGCCTCTTTCGCAATGACGGCAACGGGCAGTGTTTTAAGGACAGACTCTAGAAACTTGCGGGTGTGTTGCAGTTTAGCTTCAGCCTGATCGCGTTCGTGCAGCGCATCTTGTCGATCGTGAATCTCTTGCTGAAGTTGGATCACCGTATGCTGAAGTTCGATCGTGCGTTCCTCTACCCGCGTCTCTAACTCGTCTTTTGCCTGCTTAAGAGCCGCTTCTGCGTGTTTTAAGGCTGTAATATCGCGCATGGTGCCAACCATAAACCGATTGCCAGCCGCATCATGCAGGCATGATTTTTTGGTTGAAAAGATATGGGTCGTACCATGCAGATTGGTGAGGGCTTCTTCATCTTCGCGATCGTCACCGCTATCAAACACCATCTGATCGGTATCGCGAAAAAAGTCAGCCTGTTCAGCGTCAGGAAACACCTCGTGGTCGTTAAGTCCGATGACTTCAGCGCGATGCCAGCCCATAAATTGACAGAAGGGATCGTTGAGTACGATGTATCGATGCTGCTGATCTTTGACAAAGAGAGGATCGGCTGTGGCATTGATAATGTCGTTTAAAAAAGCGGGTGAAATGTGCGCGATCGCGTCTGTCTGGATCTGCTGCTTGATACTTTCTGGTGGGGTAGAACCGTTCAACGGGCGATCGTCTGAGGACTCAGGCAGCACTACTGCCTGTTCGGTACAGGCTTGCACCACTATCTGTTCAGTACAGGCCTGCACCAGCGACAGCATCCCAGTCACCTGTCCCTGGGCATCAACCAGGGGTGTATTGTGCCACTCACAGGTCAGCACTCGACTGTCTTTGGTGAATGTGCGAGTACGGGCGCGATCGCTCTCACGCTGGTGCAGCCAGGTCTGCATCGACTGCTGGCTATGTTCTGGGGTCAATAGTGTCGTAGCATGACGACCCATCACTTCTTGCCGGGTGTAACCCAAAAGTCCCTCAGCGGCTGGATTCCAGTCCACTACTTCCAGCGCGGCATTCCATTCAATTGTGGCGATCGGTGCCTGCTGTAATACCACTGAGAGCTTCTGCTGCGACGCGTTGAGTGCATTTTCAATCTGTCTAGAGCGCAACAACTGTTGCTCAACCTGTGTCAGCATCGCTGCCTGCTCAGCGACACGCTGGCGCAAGGCAATTAACTCTTGGGATGACAATTCAGAAAGCATAGTGGCTCTTTAAGGGCACTCTAAAAGTTCATCAAATCCATCTAAACCGCGAGAGAGCAGCGATCGCTAAACACATCTGCCTGTAGCGACTTTCGTGTGAAGGTTCGGATGGGTGCTGCACAACTTAAGCACAACCTTCTCTTAAGTAATCTTAAGTATCTTAAGGCTCAAGCGCGGTGATCCAATCCCAATCCACTCAATTCTGACGATCCGATCGATGAATTTTGCATAAAGACCTGTCGCTCTAAGGCGTTCAACGAGCGATCTTGCTCATATAGTTCCCCCAAAGCTGTGCTGCCTGACCACTACTGCCAGACGTGGGCGAATTGTTATCATTCCCCAACCAAATGCCTGTCACTAAACTACTGGGAATGTAGCCAACAAACCAAAGGTCAACATTGTCATTGGTTGTGCCAGTTTTACCCGCTTCGCCCTGTCCGATCGCGGCAGCTCGCCCTGTACCACCGCGCACTACACCTTGCATGAGGCTAGTCATGGTATCGGCAACCTCTGGCTTCAGCACGGGCTGATTTCGCTGTGTATCCTGTTCAATGCTGTAGATCACGCGACAGGTCTTGAAATCTTTTGGATTTTTGCAGTCGCCACCGTCTAGAATGCGTCGAATCGCACGAGGCGGATTGCTGATGCCGCGATTGGCAAAAATGCTGAATGCGCCTGTCAACTCTAACGGCGTGACTTCACTTTGACCAATCACCAACCCTGGCGTGGCTTTCAGGGCGGAGCGAATGCCCATACGCTGCGCGGTACGGATGACGTTGTTTAGCCCTACGTCTTGAGCAAGCCGCAACGCGACGACGTTTTCAGACTGCGCCAGTCCGGTGTACAGATCAAGGCTACCGCTACCAGCACGACAGCCTGCAAAGTACTGCCCGTCCCAATTTAAGGGCGCACATGAGTAGGCGTTGCTGGGTGAAATGCCCTGTTCGATCGCCGTCGTATAGGTAAACACCTTGAACGTTGAACCCGGTTGTCGCATCGCCTGGGATGCCCGGTTGAACTGGCTTTTTTTGTAATCGATGCCGCCAACAAGCGCAAGAATTTCGCCTGTTTTAGCGTCGAGAGTGACGATCGCGCCTTGTGAAAAGCCATTGCTCACACCTGCACCACCGACAGCATCGCGGAGGCTGGCTTCTGCCTTGGACTGCATGGGAAGGTCGAGTCCCGTTTCGATGATGAAGTTGCCTTCCTCGGCAAGCTGTGCGCCTAAAAGCTGCTGAAGTTCGCTAAAAACATAGCTGTAGTAGTAGGGCGCAATCACGTTATCAAGTTCAGCTTTGGCTTTGGGATTCACCTCAATGCGCGATCGCCGTGCCCGTTGGATCTCCTCCGTACTCGCCATATTCAACGCTGCCATGCGTTCGAGCACACCATTACGAAGTTCGATCGCCTTGTCGTAGTTTCGTGCTGGGTTGAAGCTGTTGGGTGCAGGCAGAATACCAACTAACGTTGCCGCTTCAGAGAGCGTTAAATCTTTAGCAGACTTGTTCAAATAAAGCTGTGCCGCATCTTCAAACCCGTATGCCTCGTTGCCTAAGTAAACACGATTGAGATAGGTCAGCATCAGAAAATCTTTGCTGTAAACCGTCTCCAGCTTCAAGGCGACCGCTGCTTCGCGTAGTTTGCGTCCCGCCGAATCTTCTGTGCCCACGTACTGTCGCAGCACACTCCGAGCAAGCTGTTGAGTGAGCGTACTGCCACCTTCCCGAATCTTGCCGCCCCGGAGATTGGCAAGGAGTGCCCGCAGTGTCCCGATCGGATCAACGCCCAAATGCCAGTAGTAGCGGGAATCTTCAGACGCGATCGCTGCCTTTACCAGATACGGCGAAAAGTCTGACAGGTTCTTAAACTCAGTATGGGTACGGTTTGTCACCGGACTCAATGGCGTTTGCTCATCCCGCGCATAGACCACAAACGGACCTTGCACCGACGCGGGTAAAGGCTGCACCGAGAACTTCTGCCACTCAATCAACACGCTGACCACTGCCAGCGCCGTGATGCCTCCAATCCCATACATGCCGTAGCGAACGGCTAACACGTACCAGGGTGGCGGATCGATAAATTGAATGCGAACGGCAGCGGCTAACTCCGGTGGCCCGAGCGTGTAAACGGCGTTGTGCCGCAGTTGGGTCGATCGCACCCGACGCTTGCCCCGATAAATCCCATTCGTAGAGTTTTCGTCTTTGAGGAAAAAAGGCGGACGGAAAATTGCCCCCAAAAGCCGTTGCCGTTGGCTATCCCGATTAAGCGACAAATGCACCTGGCTGACAACCGGATTACGCACCACAATGTCGCACGACTTGGAACTGCGTCCCAGCATGTAGCGATCGCCCAACAGCGGATACACATCTGCTTGATCAGCGCCCGCATCTTGCACTCGCAGTTCTGGCACCCGCGCCTTTGGTTTCAGCTTCAGCTTAGAAAAATTGATCTTCGCCTGAACAGTCTGTACGGCTTGAGTAATGGCACCTACAAGCGTTTGCGATCGACGAGGAGGCTGGGGCGGAGTCATGAGTCTATGCAAAAGAGTGCAATCAAAAGCTGCCAAGTTTCAGAATTACAGCGTTGTGCGCTTCGGTCTGCTTCAGCCTTATTCTAGACAACCGTTGCCATTTCGACTCCTGACTGCAAGATCTGCTTGACGAAACTACAAGCAAGCTACAGACTGACAACTCTGATTTTCAGTGCAAGTCGCGATCGCCCGTCCTTTCTGAGTCAGGTTGAAAGTCGCCATCCCTAGGTTCAAATGATGAGATCTGAGTTGAGAGCTGACAATGATGACATTAATTTGTCACCGCTAGTTTCATGACAGCAATCGGTCACAGCGACAACAACTTGTCGTCACCAGCAACTTGTCGTCACCAGCAACTAAGCTGTCACTGTAAGAGTTTTCTTCAGAAGTTATCTAAAAACTGGGGCGCTAGGATTCGAACCTAGGGATGGCGAGACCAAAACCCGCTGCCTTACCACTTGGCGACGCCCCAATGCGCTGCACGTTTCCTACTGTAGCATCTTAAGTCCCAGACGTGTCAAGAATCGAAACTCAGAAGGCGGTGTGGTCGCTAACTGGGTAGACAAAAGATGTCTCTGCCGATCTGCTCCGTTCAGCGTGCCAATACCCTCCTCTCACTCATAGCACGTCTTCAGGGTAGCTTGTAGCTGGCGACACGCAATGTCAGTTTTCCTTGCCTGGGGTCACGGCTAAAGATGAATGCCCCTTCCGCTTTCTCATCGTTAGATAAAAAATTGATTTCTACCGTAGCGGCTTCTGAGATCGCGCCACCCACGCGTAATTCTGCCGCTATTTGTACCGATTCTGCGGTTTTGCCGCCGCTATTGGTGACTGTAAACGTACGTAGAATTGCCCCTCAGCGGCACGTATGGTTTCAGTGTTAAGCACCGAAAGGATGGGGGGTCGCTGTTGCCGTTCGTCCAGCCAGGTATAGCCAACCAGACCCGCCACGATCGCTAGAAGAGAGGATGCAATCCCGAACGTAATCCATTCAGCACGCGATCGTGGTGGTTGGTGATTAGAGTCAGAGGCTTGCGTGGGCTGATTCATACTGCCAACCGTCCGGCAGCACCGCCGATAGTGGTTGGCAAACCCAGCAGCAAAATTTGTTCTAACCACATCGTCCAGGGATCGCTAAAAGTCAGGCGATCGAAGAACCACAGCATCATCGCGGCTGCTAACAGCGAAACCAGATAAGACATGATAGTTTCACTCAAAGGACGTTGAAAAATGCCTTGCTGCTGCCGTCGCTTGCGTTGATCTGAGAAACCTGCCTCGAACACAATGCCATATGAAATGAGCAGTGATGCAGCCATGATGCCCAATAGCCACGGGGCTGAAAGAGCCGCAGCAAGCGTCCGAATTTCGTCGGTTGGTGAAATGTTAAAGCCAACAACGATCGCGCCAAGAAGAGTAGCACCAATGTCAGCGAGGGTTGCATTAAGTGCATCTTTATGATCGGTTGGTTGGCTGTTGTCTGACGGTTTTGACTCAGCATCGCGGGTATCCCCAAGAAACTGATTCGCCAACGAAACTCCTAACGTAAACGGCACCGACTCAAAGATCACCTTACCTAAGGATTCGCGTAAGGGCACGTCAAGCGTCAGCTCTCGCAGTAACAGCAGCACAAACGCAGAGCAAACTAAGCCGATCGCCATCGCCTCTACGGTATCGGTCAAGGCATCGTAGGGGCGAGAACGACTGGTCTTACGAAAGCCTTCCGTGCGGTTGAGCCAAAACACGGCAATAAATGTGCCTGCGATCGCCATCATGATGCGAGGCGGTTGAGCCATCGAGCCAATCCACCACACTTCCATGGTGTAGAGCAGCGGAATGCCAAACAAAAAGCCCCCGCACGCTCCCCGCACCAGGTCGTTGATCTCAGTTGCCCACGCGGTCGAGCGTCGTTTCGCTAGAGCCATTGTTGCGTCTCCTCTAACTCTAGCGGTTGGCTCAAGTAACCACTAGCTTACGAGTGATTGACTGACAGCAGTTGATGATTGAGGAAAATAACTAACTCTTCTACTGTAGTAAAACTTTGGGGATCAAAGCGATCGCTCAAATCAATGCCGAAACAGCTTAAAAAGTCTTCATCAAAGGACGTTTGCCAGTCAAACCAACAAACGAGCGGTAAGTACAGGTCTTCATTGAGGCGATCGTTTGGGCGCACTCTAGCAAACTCTAGCCCGGAGTAGGCTTGCATGTGGGTATACACAAAGGCGGCGAGCGGCTGAGCGATACCCTGCGGCTTCCAAAAGAGTTCAAACCATTCTTCTACACTGAGTGCAGGACGATCGCGCAAACACTGGTTCACCCGTCGTCGCATCCGCAAATCAGGACTGAGATCGGCGTAAGCCCTCAAGCTAGCGAAAATATTTCTGAGCCATCGCCACATGCGTCTAACGTTGCCAAACTTTCCTTCAGTATTCCCACCCTCTTTGGGATCTCTCAAGTGGGTGGAACTCTTAATGCTCTTGCTCGTGTGTCTTAAGCGTCGGATGCAACCTCAATTTTGTTGACAACTCGTAGCAGTAATGCTGATTGTTGGCATCTAGCTTGAGATATACTTGGCGGACACGATTGCTTGGGAACCCCAAGAGTCAAAAAGTCGCAGCCCATTGCCCTGGTGAAGCCGCCTATGCTATCTAAACGAGACCCTGCACAGCCTTCTTACCTGCAACTGGAGCGAGAGATCTCGAAAGTCGTCTACGCTGTGGCAACAAGGAACGCTCAGATCAGCAGTGAGGTTGTTACCAGCCTGTGCGATCGCTTGTCGCTTGAGGACGTAGCAGGCGTTATCTTGGTCAGCCTAGAGCAATTGCTTTGGCTCGATACGGATGCGTTTGCCTGGGCTGTCAACCACCTCCTACCTGCCGAGGTACTAAGAGAAATGCGTCGGCTTTCCGCTGTTATCGTTGGCAAACGTCTTGTCGATGGCGGTTTTGTGCCCGGTCAAGATTTTAGCGTTGGCGCAGCGGGTAACCTGTTGCTAAACAACAGCGCACGTAAGCTTGTAGTTGGACGCTAGAGGCTATTGCCGGTTAAAGCTTCACGTTCAAACGTTATCTCTGCAAGCTCACATGTTGGTTCTCTATTGCTTTTAGAAAGTAAGCGTAAAGCGCTTCTGATAGCCCTTCGCACCTCCGCTGACAAGTCACTGTTGCCCTTTAGTGCCATCGGTTGCTCCGACCAGGCTGAGAATTTCGGCGGCAGCACGATCGCACACACCGACTGTTCCAAGCGCGAGACGCATAGACTGATAGCCGTCTAGCATGGTTTGGCGGCGATCGGCATCCAACAGCAGCGCGAGTGCCTCCTGCACCAGATGCTCAGGCGTTGCCTGGTCTTGCAAAAATTCCGGCACGATCGGCTTCATCTCTACCAGGTTTGGCGGTGAGACAAAGGGCACCGAGAATTTGAGCAGACGGTCTAAGATCCACGCGGTCATTGGATTGACTTTGTACATGACCACTTGAGGCACGTTGAGCAAGGCAATCTCTAGATTGACAGTGCCGGATTTGGTAATCGCTAAATCAGCCGCCGCGATCGCCTGAAGCGTCAGCGATGTTGCGGCGGAGTCACTGGCAGCAGCCTGTGGCTCTGCCAGCACTGTTGCGCGTAAGCCATAGTGTTGGATCGCCTGCTCAACGAGCGAACGATATTTTGTTAGCGCTAGCGGAATCCAGAAGTGGACGTTGGGTAACTTCGCTTGTAGCTGTTGCGCGGCTGCAAACATCACGGGCATCAGATACTTTAATTCTTGCTGACGAGAGGCAGGCAAGAGCACGATCGCCGTTTGCTCTGCTGGAATGCCTAATGCGATACGAGCACTGTCGCGATCAAGTGCGCTTTGCATCCGATCGAGCAGCGGATGCCCGACCCAGGCAACCTGCCCACCTTTGCGCTGGAAGTAGCTGGCTTCGCCTGGAAAAATTGCCAGAATGCGCGTAGCCGCCTTGACGACAAGATCTGACCGGAAAAGCTTAACGCCCCAAGACCACCGATCGCCCCAAACCCATTCTTGCGGTGCGATGTAGTAGACGATCGGGGCATCGGGAAACTGTTTGGGCAAATACTCACAGAACGCCAGATTCGGACCCATATAGTCAATGAGAACGATTAAAGCGGGTGGATGCTGCTGCAAATACCGCTTAGCCTGACGCTGCACGCGCAGGGTGGGCAGCACAAACGGCAGGGATTCAAAAATACCCATTGATCCGATCGCGCTGGTGTGCGCCAACAGGGTTGCGCCTGCTGCTGCCATGCGATCGCCTCCCATTGCTAAAAGCTCTAGCGTGAGTCCTTGTTGCTCAGCCTGGCGTTTCAACGCCTGAATTAACAGCGAACCCTGAAGATCGCCAGACACTTCGCCTGTGCTAATAAAGAGGCGAATGGCAGGGGCGACCGTTTGAGTTTCGAGTTTTGAGTTTTGAGTGAGGTTGGCTGACGGAGCACGCGCGCTGTGCGCTTGAGTCCCTCCATCGCCACGCCCACTCTCGCTTTCTGGCTCAATCATCATCATCACCTGATAGTCCCACCCGTCTACCAGGAATGGGTCCACGTCGCCCTGCTTGTTGAGATAACTGCAAAAAGCGCTGGAGGTGATGGACGTGCTCATCGTAGGGCAGCATTTCTAGCTTCTCCAGTGCCTCGTTGAGGGTTAGCCCGGAGCGATAGAGGATGCGGAAGGCTTGCTTGAGCGCCTGAAAAGTTTGCCTGTCCGTAGCATCCAGAAAACCTGCACGTTTAAGCCCTACAAGGTTGAGCGATCGTACCTTGGCTGGATTGCCTTCAACCAAGGTGTAGGGTGGCACATCACGACTAATGCGGCTCATCCCCCCGACCATAGCGTGTCGCCCAATGTGGACAAACTGATGTACGCCAAAGACTCCACTTAAGCGGGCTTTCGATTCGATATGAACATAGCCTGATAGCGCTACCGCATTGGAGATGACAACCCGATCTTCAATGACGCAGTTGTGCCCAACGTGGACATATGCCATCAGCAGATTACCGTTCCCGATCACGGTGACTTCGTTGGCGAAGGTGGGGCGATTGATCGTGACGTATTCGCGGATGTAGTTGTCGTCGCCGATGCTGACCAAGCCTTCAGAGCCGTCATACTTTAGATCTTGGGGTTCTGAGCCGATGGTAGCGCTGGGGAAAATACGTGTTCTCGCCCCAATCTCAGTCCAGCCATCCAAAACAGCATGGGACCCGATCGTGGTTTCTGGACCAACCTTAACCCGTGCCCCAACCACAGCGTAGGCACCCACCTGTACCGTTGGGTGCAAGTCAGCACCAGGATCAATCACAGCCGTTGGATGAATTAAGGTTGCCATAAGTTATCAGCGATCGATGATGAGGTAAGAGCTTTTGTACGTTAGGTGGTGGAAACTGACAACTCAGCAGACTCTTAGCCGTTGACGCGCACCAGACAAAGTTTAGACAGAGGGTAGAAACCAGATAGACGTTAGAGGCATCATGCCGCAATCAGCCGCAAAACGCAAAAGAGGCTCAATCAACCAGCGCAAACTTTAGTTCACCCTCAGCGACCAGTCGCCCGTCTACTTCAGCGCGTCCTTGCATCGCTCCAAAGCGACGGCGCTTCACAGATAAAAGTTCCACCGTCATGACGAGCTGGTCGCCTGGTACAACCGGATGGCGAAACCGCACTTTATCAATACCAGCAAACATAAAAAGCCCTCCTTGAACGTCTGCCATCTGCGTGAGCACAACGCCTCCTACCTGCGCCATTGCCTCCACGATCAGGACACCAGGCATGATCGGTCTTCCCGGAAAGTGCCCTTGAAAATGTGGCTCATTAAAGGTGACGTTTTTGATGCCAACGGCAAGCTTTCCTGGCACGTACCGAATAATGCGATCGACCAGCGAAAAAGGATACCGATGCGGTAAAAGCTTTTGAATTTCTTCAATTGAAATGATCACCTCTGCTTCTGGATGGGAATGCCCAGCAGTGATGCGATCGGGTTCAGCTTGAATCTGCGTGGTCACATGGCTGGAAGACGCACCGGGAGTATTGACATCAGTAAAGATCGACATGGGTTTAAGGCTTCGATAGAGGTGCGGTAAGGCTGGAAGACGCTGCTAGTCTTTAGAGCTTAGCGGTTCACAACTAACAACTTTTCTTGAATGCCCTTTCTGGTATGCCTGAGAGGCTTTAGGGCTTTACAACCAGCAGCTAGGAGTGGAGGGCAGCGATCAAGCTTGCTAGTTGAGTATGCAGATGGTGACTTGCTTTATATGCCAGAAAATGTGAGGTGGGAAAATTTCCTAGCAGACTCAAATCTCCTATTAAGTCTAAGAGTTTATGGCGCACTGGTTCATTTGGAAAGCGCAACGGTGGATTTAACCAGCCCTCTGAACCACAAACCAGTGCATTGTCCAGACTGCCGCCTCGAATCAGCCCCCGATCGCGGAGCGCTTCGATTTGATGCGCCAGCCCAAAGGTACGGGCTGGCGCAAGGGCAGCAGCAAACGTTAAGGAATCATCATGAGCCGCTTCGGGTGACCAACTGTACCACTGATGACCGATCGCAGGCAGATCAAAATCGATGCCATAGGTAAAGCGGAGTTCGCTGGAGGGACGTGCCACCACAAACGCATCGCCCTCTTGTACACAGAGCGGTGCTTGCAGTGCCCAGGTCGATCGAGCTTCTGTCTGGGCAACCGTACCGACTTGGGCGATCGCGTCTACCCATTCCTTCGCCGACCCATCCAACAGCGGTACTTCTGAGCCATCGATCTCGATCCGAGCATTGTCCACACCCAATGCTGCCAAGGCAGCGAGCAAGTGCTCTACCGTTCGCACCGTCGCCTCTCCCTGCGCCAGTTCGGTTGAGAGCATGGTCTGACGCACGGCTGCCACGTCTGCCCTGACCTCTGGTGCACCGGGTTGATCAACCCGTACGAAGTAGCGCCCTCGCCCAACGGACGCAGGTAAGATGCGCACCTGCACAGGCAACCCCGTATGGAGACCCACACCCGATCGCGCAAATTCAGCTTGCAGGGTATGTTGTAGCCCCTTCCCTAGCTGCTGCGACCCTGCACCAGGCTGAAGGGTCGCAACACTCCTGGTACGAAGCAAGCTGTCTCCTGGCTGCCAACGTTTGTCTTGTTCCATCAGAAGCGCTCTCCAATGCCGAAGTGGAACTGCGTATCACCACTATCGTTGAGACCGAAGTCAATCCGAATGGGACCAAGCGGTGACTGAACCCGTAGACCCAAACCGTAGCCAAAGCCCTGACCAGGCTTACCCCTCACCCCTGCTGGATTACCAATGACATTCTTGCCACTACCAAAATCAGTCGCGGCATCAACGAACAGAGCACCTGAAATCACTGAGAAGACCGGGAAGCGATACTCCGCTGTTGCCTGAATGAAGCTCTTGGCGCTGCCCAAGTCACCTTCGTCATAACCGCGCACAGAGTTGCTACCTCCTAAGGCAAAGGCTTCGTAGGGCGGTAGATCGCCTATTACAGTGCCCCCTTGAAGGTTGAAGGCGAACACTTGTGGGCAGTCGCTGGGCTTAGCTTTGGGATCTCGACACGCTTTGGCAAGTCGCAGGAGACGCGTGGGTACGTAGAAGCTATAGCTTGCACGGAGGCGGTTGAAGAAAATGCTGCCTGTACCTAGCGGAATAGACTGCTCAGTGCCCAGCCGCAGCAGCGACCCTGCCGTAGGACGGAGCAGATCATTGCGTCGATCGCGCACCACGCCAAACTGCACCGTATATAAATCGTCTCTGCCCGTGCCGCTAAAGCTGAGATTGTTACCAAACTGGTCTCTGGGGCTGAGTCTGCCATCACCGTCGTTAATTCTGACGCGCTGATACTGCGCACCCAGCGAGGCAGCCCATTCTGAACGAACATAGGGGTTGCCATTGAGCGGACGTGAGAAGCTAATGCCCCCGCCCGTGCGCACTACTCTAGGCGTGTCACCATTGGGCAGATCGACATCGGTATCGCCACCATCAAAGATGAGCGAGATCGTCTGCCGTCGGAAGAGGTTTACGGTGTAAGACGTACGGAACGGATCGCCGCCAATCCAGGGATCGGTAAAGTTCAAGTCAAACAGAAGTTCTCGTATCCCTAGCTGCACTTCAGCCCCTAGCTTCTGGTTGTTACCACCCACGTTTTGCTGCTGGTAGCTAACCGTGCCAAACAGACCGCTAGCAGAGCTGATTCCAGCACCAGCCGCGATCGAGCCTGAGTTCTTTTCAACAACGTTGGCAACCACCACAACCTTGCGTGGATCTTGACCGGGAGAGAGCGACAGCTTTACATCCTCAAAAATCCCTAAACCAAACGTCCGCTGCAAGTCGCGTTCTACCTTGGTACGGTTAAAGACCTGCCCTGGCTTCAATTCAAACTCGCGGGTAACAATAAAATCGCGAGTGCGTACCCGACACCCAGAAGGCTTACCCTCTTTATTCAAGACCGGGCTGCCCTGAGGATCACGAAGGAAAAACTTACCCTGCTCGTTCCGTGCACATTCGTTTCCATCCTTGTCGGTGTAGCGAACCTGGATACTTTCGACCACCCCTTCGGCGACTTGAAGTGTCACAATACCGTCTGGCGAAACCTGCGGCGCGTCAACGACTTGAGCCAGCACATAGCCATTATCTTGATACCACTTGTTGACCTTCTTAATGCCTTCCTGCAACTGCACCAGGTTCAATACTTTGCCGTATTGGTTGCTGAAGGCATCGTTAAGCACGGGTTCTGGCAGCAGTGTGGTGCCGTTTAGCTGTACCTTCTGTAAAACAGGATTGAGCTGCACCTCAAACGTGACGCGTACACCGAGAGGCGTATCGGTCGGTACTGCCCGTACATTGGAGAAGTAGCCTGTCGCAAAGATTGCGTTGATGTCCTCCTGCAACTGGGTGCGCGTTGTAGTGCGTCCTGGTTGGGTGCGAATGACCTGATAGACCTCTTGCTGAATGTCCCCTTCAACGCCTTGTACGACGACTTCAATCACCAGCACTGGCGGTTCTTGTTCTGTAGTCTGTGTCGTCCCAGGTGTTGAGGGTGCAGTCGGTGTCGGCGTTGCTTCCGGTGATGGCGCTGCTTCCGGTGATGGCGATGGCGATGGCGCTGTCTCCAACGTTGGCGCTGGCGAAGGAGACGCTTCTGGCGCTGGCGTTACCTGGGGTACAGAAGGCGTAGGACTGCCAGGAGTGATCTGGATCTGAGTTTGGGTTGGCGTTTCTTGTCCGGGTCCTGCTTGCGCGATCGCGGGCACTGCTGGCGATCGCTTGCTGGCTGGCATCCGTATCGTTGTCGGTGCAGAAAGCCCACTGAGCAGGTGTGCCTGATTGGCTGAAACGGTAGGCTTTGCTGCAATGGCTGCCCCCATTGTCTTTACCGTCGAAGTACTATCTGCTGTAGCCGAGCGAGCCGCTGCTTGCACACGCGCCGGGTCGGGAGTCTCCCCTCTAGCGGTGCTGGATAAGCCCAGCGTTGCCATAGCAGCCAAAACTGCCACCAAAACTGGAGAAAAGCGCATATTGTTCGGATTAGTTGACACGTCCACACACCACGTCCTGTCTAAAGCAGGACCCACGAAACAGCAAAAACTCAGACCGATTAAACTTGGGCGAACTTAAAAGAACTGACAAACTGTGAAATTCTACCGCATTGATTGGTACCAATAGTGGGCTTGCTGTAATGAGTTCTCCACGATCGCAGTCAGAAGCCTGGAAAAACACAGAGTCAGAAGCCTGGAAAAACGGCTCTGGTACAAACCAATCGATCGCTATAAAGTATGCTGCAAGACTCTCTCCATCACTTGTTGGTACGCCAGCGCCACATCGCCCAAATCGTGACGGAAGCGATCTTTGTCCATCACGCGTTGCTTTGGGTCATCATCCGTTTGATTCCAGAGACGACAAGTATCAGGGCTGATCTCATCTGCCAAAATAAGTCGCTGCTGCTGATCTAGCCCGAACTCTAGCTTGAAATCGACCAGCGTGATCCCACACTGCAAGAAGAAGGGTTTTAAGACATCGTTGATTTTGAGCGCCATAGCTCGTAATTGAGTGACCTGCTCCGCCGTGGCAAGTGCTAGCAACAGTAGGCGATCGAGCGTGAGCAACGGATCGCCGAGCGCATCATTTTTGTAGTAAAACTCCACTAGCGGTTGGTGCAAAACAGTTCCCAGGCTCAATCCAGTCTGTTGACAGAGACTACCCGCTGCAATGTTCCTGACGACGACCTCAAGGGGCACAATGTTTACTGCTTGCACCCGCATCTCGTTCGCACTTGTTTGGTCGATAAAGTGAGTCGCAATGCCGCTGGCTTCAAGCTGCTTAAACAGGTGGCTAGCGATCGCACAGTTAAACGAACCTTTACCCTCAATACTGCCGCGCTTCTGAGCATTAAAGGCGGTAGCATCGTCTTTAAAATATGTCAGCAGCACCCCTGGATCATCAGTGGCGTAGAGAATTTTAGCTTTGCCTTCGTAGAGCTTTGAGCGCACAGTCATGCAGAGATTAGTTTGTGGATTAAGATGTTTCTCAGTATCAATGTTTCTCAGTAAGCGTTTAAACAAGCAGTCGCTTTGTTTCACCTACCAACGCATCGCCAGCGTCGTTCGTTGGATCGATCCACTCATTGTAGCCCCCTGTGATCCCATCCCTTCATCCTTAGCCTTAGCTGAGGCAGGCTAGAACTGTAAAAACGAGCCTAGTGACAGTTTAGTGAGGTCAGTCTGACCATCCGTCTCGTCTCTCATGACCCACGAGCGAAAGTGATGCCCTATTTGCGTTTAACCATCATTTTATCGATCGGTATGCTGCTAGCAGCGTGTAGCGCTGGCAATCGTGGCTTTGCTGATGGTTCAAGTCAAGCGCTAACGACTGACTCGACCCAGCTAGGAACGACATCATCACAGGCTGCTTCAGCACTAGGCAATTTTATTGCTGCCCGCAGGCTTGCATGGGAGGCAGCCGTGCTGGTGCAGCGTCCACCGCATCCAGTCGAGACGTGGCAAGCGGCACGGGTTAAGTGGAGGCAGGCAATTAATCGTTTAGAAACGATTCCTGAAGGGACAGCGGTTTCAGCACAAGCGAAGGGAAAAATTGCAGCTTACCAGGTTAACTACGCGGCAATTAGCGATCGCCTGACCACTGAAACCGCTGCTGTTGATAGCTTTAAAGCGGCTCAAACGCTGGCATGGCAAGCTGCGATCACCGTGCAAAAGCCGCCCCACTCACTCAAAGTTTGGCAACGTGCAAGCCAAAAGTGGGAGTCTGCGATCGCACTGCTACAGTCGATTCCACCGACCACCGCGATCGCGGCACAAAGCCAAGCAAAACTGATCACGTATCGCAATAACCACAGCGCCATTAACCAGCGCCTTGCAACTGAATATCAAGCACTTCTAACGCTCAAAAAGTTTGCAGCGATCGCCGCCAACCTGAGCAGCATACCGGATAACGTCTATCAGGCAAATTTGACCCCGCAACGGATTGGCATTAGTTACGAAGACTACACCCGTCTGGTACAGGAACTACAGCAAGCGTTTAACCAGTTTGCATCCCAACCAGATGCCAGGAACCACCCCGTTTATCCAGTGCTAGTAGAGGCGATCGCTGATCATCAAGCTGTTCTTAAACTGTGGAAAGCTTACCTGGCATTCAAAGCAGCCAATACGCAATGGCTCTACGATGATGTTTTTGATCAGCTAGCGCCCATCTCCTTCACGGACGCTACTCTGCTGAGGCAGAAGTACGGCTTGAAAACTGATGCGAGCGGCACAAAAGTGTCCCTCCGCCTCACTGCCTGGACAATCTGGCAAAAAAATAGCCAGCACATGCAACAGGTACAGCAGCAGATGCTGAGCCTGAACTGAGGTGAGACAAGAGCGAGTAGCAAGCGATGAGTTGAAAATAAGCCATGAAGCGCGGTAAAGCAAGGCGCTAAGGACACGGTAAACGCTGCAACTCAGACGCTGCAATCTCTCTGTATCCGTTATCTTCCTGACCCCGCACCGTTACCCCCGCACACCTTCCATGTCCATCTCGCCTGAACGCTCTACACCAACTTGGCTGACAATTTTTCGCCTTCTACGCTGGGACAAACCAGCCGGTCGCCTGATTCTCATGCTTCCTGCCTTGTGGGCTGTTGTCCTTGCGGCACGGGGCGCGCCACCTTTAGCATTAGTAGGAGTCATTGTTTTAGGTACGCTTGCGACCAGTGCCGCAGGCTGTGTTGTGAACGATCTTTGGGATCGAGACATTGACCCCAAAGTTCAGCGTACACGTAGCCGCCCTCTGGCTGCACGCACATTATCGGTCAAGGTTGGGATCGTCATTGCGTTAGCCGCCTTTGGCTGCGCGTGGGGATTGTCGCTCTATCTCAACCCACTCACGTTTTGGCTCTGTGTCGCAGCCATCCCTATCATTGTGCTTTACCCGCTTGCAAAACGCATTTTCCCCATTCCGCAGTTGGTCTTAGCGATCGCCTGGGGGTTTGCAGTCCTCATTAGCTGGAGCGCTGTGAGCTGTAACGCCACTGCCGCCCCCACGCCCTGTCTAGGCACTGCCACCTGGCTGCTATGGGGCGCAACTGTACTCTGGACGCTTGGCTTCGATATCGTCTACGCCATGTCCGATCGCGAGGACGATCGCCGTCTTGGCATCCAATCTGGCGCACTCTTCTTTGGTGCCCATGTCTCTCACGCAGTCGGCATCTTTTTTGCGGGTACAGTGCTGTGTTTGCTGAGATTAGGCGTTGTCATGTCGCTGGGACTGGCATTCTGGATCGCGCTGACGATCGCTACCATCCTTTGGGCTTGGCAATACTACCGACTGTGCCAAAAAACAATTCCTCATCGCCTGTATGCTCAATTGTTCCAACAAAACGTCGCGATCGGCTTTGTCCTGCTAGTCGGTATGCTTTTAGGCGCAAAGGGATAAGGCAGAAATTAAAAAGCTGGATCAGCCGCAGCCAACCCAGCACAGGATACTAGGGCGTGTTTTAAAACCTTCTGAGCACGTTTGCTAGCCTAGAGATGGCGCGTTCAATATTGACTGATGATTCTTCCTCCTCAACGTCGCGGCGATTTGAGCCAGGCTCAATGGCAAAAACTGCAACCGCTGCTACCCCTCCAAAAGCCCGCAGTCGGGCGACCGAGCAACGATCATCGCACGACCATCAACGGGATTTTGTGGATCTTGCGCACGGGTGCGCCGTGGCGGGATTTGTCCGAGCACTACGGTGCCTGGGAAACAGTGTCAGGACGCTTTTACGGTTGGCGCAAACGTGGGTTATGGCAACGGCTTTTAGAGCGTCTGCAGCAGCAAGCCGATGCCGTTGGCAAAGTCAATTGGGACAGACACTTCGTCGATGGCAGTGTCATCCGTGCGCACCAACATGCGGCCGGGGCAAAAAGGGGCCTCTAGACCCCGACTCGGCGCTGTCTGCCCTTAAGCAAGTGCAAGACCGCGAGGCTTTAGGGCGTTCCCAAGGCGGCTTAAGTACCAAACTCCAGCGGCGCTGTGATGGCAACGGCTTACCGATCACGTTCTTGGTGACGGTGGGCGAACGCCATGAAACGGTGGTCTTTGAGCAGTTAATGGAGCAAGGAGCGGTAAAACGCTCAGGGGCGGGACGACCGCGCTTGCGATCGAAACGCGTGAGTGGGGACAAGGGCTCTAGCAGTGGCAACATGCGTCGGTAGCTCCGACGACGAGGGATTCGGATCGCCATGCCGCGCAAAGCCAACGAACGTCACAGAGGTAAGTTTGACAAGTCTCTCTACCGTGAGCGCAACCGGGTTGAGCGGTGTTTCAAGCGCTTGAAACAGTATCGTCGAATTGCAACTCGCTATGAGAAAAAGGCTGAAAACTACCTCACCATGCTGACTCTAGCCTCTATCATGATGTGGCTATAGTTTTAAAACAGACCCTAGTATCCAAAGAATTTCGTAAAAGCTCGACGGTATGAAGGAATCAACTGATTCAGAGCAAGCTTGAATCATTGAGCCCAAAAAAGTGATTCGCCCAAAAAACTATTGTACGTTTTGCCTTAGTAGATAAATTACCAGGGCTTTTTATTAAGCTTGTATCCCGTAAACATAACAAGGGTCTCCTGGGTTTGCGGTTGAAACTGTATCTCAAGATACAAAATTAGCCTTGTGTGAGCGCTGAAACCCTTGTCAGGAGATTTATAGGTTTCACTTATCATCGGATAGTCAGGAGAGCCCATAACAATTCAGGTCAGTTAGCTTATGTCTAAGTCTGCCCATCGCTCAAAAATCACCAGAAAAGGTCAAAGGATTCGTGAACAGCATCAGCGGAAGATCTGTGCGAGAGATGAAGCTGGTAAGGGCAAGAAATCAATACGGGGTGAGCCAGAGGATTACAACGAGCTAAAAAACAGGCTACTTTTGGTATTACTCCAACGGCTAAAGCAGGACTGAATTCACTTAGCAGAAGTCGCTTGATTTCTATGAGCGAACTAATAGAACGCATTGGCAGAGGGACTATCGAACTAGCCAACGAACAGGGCTGAGCTTATATTGAATTGCTTGTCATCCCACTTTGCTAAAAACCTAGCAGTTTAAATTGATTTCTAGTTTTTATAAATCAATCATTCATAGCTTTTAGCTTTTATTTAAGACTTCATATTTATTTGATTTTTTAAATTTTTTATTAGAATTCTCTCGCTTAAATCGCTTGAAATGGTTGATAGAAAGATGTTTCGCATGATTGATTGAGAAAGACTGTTAGATGGAGGATTAATGGCGATGCCACCGATAAAAGCAGTTAATTTAATAATAAGGCGCTTTGCTTCACTTCGGTTAATGCTCATAGTCTGAAGGTCTTTAGTTGATCAATATGAGCAAATCTAATCTTGCTTTTTTGTGTCATTCATAGGAGAATTTATAAATGAATCCCAACAATTGGTATGAGGTTTATAGCCTCTACCGTGAATACATTTTCTCGACTCAATTACACGCCAAGGCTGAAGCAAACTGGAACACATTTAAGACGGCTTTGCTTCGCTACCTTCTCCAAGCATTTGATTTTGTTCGAGTCGACCCGCTTCGCAAAATGACGCAGGCCGAAGTGGAAGCGGCTGAAGCCTATTTGAAGATACTTCCCATACGATCGCTGCTACGAGTCCGAATCGCAATGGTAGAGGCGCTGAAAAAGCTGGGAGCGTCCCAAAGCAGTTGTAACACTTACACCTCTCGCATGAAGCAGTTCTTGGATTGGGGCGAACAGCAAGTGTGGTGGCCCAACAATCGAGGGCAAAACGGGCCTTTTCGTGAGCAATGCTGCCCGCCTCGGCGAACAGGGGGGAAGGTACGCCCTCCGAAGCTCATACCCGGCAAGTGTAAAACTGAGCCTTATGCCCTTAAGGAGCAACAATTACCTGAAGCGATGCGATTGCAGTTGAGAGCAATGATCACCTTCTTGACAGAGCCCAACAATCCAGAGCGCACCTTCAAAAGGGCTGAGGAAAGTACGGCATAAGGCTACTGTAAGGATATATTAGACCTCTTGCAAATTAACGTAACTGGGACTCCAGAGACAATGCATAGTTGTACAAAGCAGCAATGAGATTACAGCGCAGCCCATAGCGACGACGGCGGTTGCGCTAGCGTTCAGCCAGGAT
>Ga0163149_10001902_pt1 | contig 26060 bp, 21 predicted proteins | sample OliLakLV19MP5G1_FD_148604 | JGI IMG/M metagenome (GOLD analysis project Ga0163149, IMG submission 148604) | Freshwater microbial mat bacterial communities from Lake Vanda, McMurdo Dry Valleys, Antarctica - Oligotrophic Lake LV.19.MP5.G1 | ecosystem: Environmental > Aquatic > Freshwater > Lake >... | reverse complement strand
TTTAGTGAGCTGCTGAGACCGTCCTTCTAAAATAAGAAGGAGAGAGAAAATCATTATAAAAAATGAACGAATGCGAATGGGTTGACTGATCATGCTGAGAATGTTTTCAGAGTAAATTCCTGACCATCGTATTCGGCATAGGTGTTGAAGTGCACCCACTCGCCCAGATTTAAGTAGCGACTGTTTTCTCCCACCTTAAGATCGAGTGGCAAATGCCGATGACCAAAGACATAGAAGTCGTGATGACTTAATTTTTCCAGTTCACGACAGTAGGTGAGCAAGAACTCATTTTCTTCGCCTTCAAATTTTTCTTCCATTCTGGTATTGCTGATGCGGCTGTGCTTGCTCCAGTAATTAGCAATGCCTATGCCGAGATTGGGATGAATGCGTGCAAACAGCCATTGACAAATGGAACTATTAAAAAATTTCTTTAAAAATTTGTAGGTGTTGTCGCCAGGGCCGAGGCCATCTCCGTGGCCAATTAATAATTTGTGATTTCCGATTTCAAGTACCTGTGGTTCCCGATAAATGATAATCCCAAGTTCTTTTTCAAAGTAATCAAACATCCACATATCGTGATTGCCTGTGAAGAAGTAGATCGGTAATCCTTTATCACGCAACTCGGCTAGTTTTCCTTGTATTCTGATGAAACCCCTCGGGATAGCATGACGATATTCAAACCAGAAATCAAAAATGTCTCCTAATAAATAGATGGCTTGAGCATCTGCAGAAACTGTATCCAACCACCTTACAATTCGCTTTTCGCGGGCTAGGCTTGAATCATAATCGGGCACACCCAGATGAAAATCGGATGCGAAGTATAATTTTTTACCGCTGTTCAGTTGAATCTGATGCGTCATAGTCTGCAAATAACGCTAAAACTAAATCAATGAAAAAAGCCTTCCGGTTTTTACATCGAAAGGCTTTTGGAATTTTTATTTATGTTCCCCTTATACTTTTTCGGGAGCGACTTCGGCAGTTGCCTCCTTACTTGGCTCTTCAGTCTTAGGTTCAACCGGAGAACCATTTTTTGTTGGTTCTTCAGTCTTCAGTTCAGGAGTCTTCGCGTTGGTAAACTTCTCATACGTGGTCTGATGAGCAAAAGGTCTCTTGCCGATCAAACGCTCCAGGTCACTTTGGAAGAGAATCTCTTTCTCCAGCAACTCCTTCGCAATGATTTCAAGATGCTCGCGATGCTCGATCAACATTTTCTTAGTGCGCTCGTAGGCAACGTCAATAATTTTCTTGGCCTCGTTATCAATTTTTTCGGCAGTAGCTTCTGAATACGGTTTATTGAATGCATAGTCAGCTTGCTTCGAATCGTAGAAGGAAAGATTTCCAATGGCATTGTTCATTCCGTAAACGGTAACCATGCTGTAAGCCATCTTCGTAGTGCGCTCAAGATCACTCAATGCACCGGTAGATATTTTGCCAAACACAATTTCTTCCGCAGCACGTCCACCAAAGGTCATGGACATCTCATCCAATAGTTGTTCGGTCTGATATAAGAACTGCTCTTTCGGTAGATATTGAGCATAACCCAATGCAGCAACGCCACGTGGCACGATACTTACTTTCACGAGTGGATCAGCGTGTTCCAGGAACCATCCCGCAACAGCGTGCCCTGCTTCGTGATAGGCAACAATGCGTTTCTCTTCGGGCGAAATGATTTTGGTTTTTTTCTCCAGTCCTCCAATGACACGGTCAACGGCATCTTGAAAGTCTTGCATGTCAACTTCACTCTTATCTCTGCGTGCAGCAATCAATGCGGCTTCGTTACATACGTTGGCAATTTCTGCTCCGGCAAAACCAGGAGTTTGTGCGGCCAATTTTTTCGCATCCACATCTTTGGATAGTTTGATCGGCTTCAAGTGCACCTTAAATATTTGCTCACGACCAGAAATATCGGGCTTATCAATACTGATTTGTCTATCGAAACGACCTGGACGCATCAAGGCTGAATCCAACACATCTGGTCTGTTGGTTGCTGCAAGAATGATTACACCGCTGTCGGTGGCAAAACCATCCATCTCCACCAACAAGGAGTTCAATGTGTTTTCTCTTTCGTCATTCGCACCCGGCATCTGACCTCTTCCGCGTGAGCGGCCGATGGCATCAATCTCATCAATGAACACAATACAAGGCGCTTTCTCTTTGGCCTGTTTGAATAAGTCGCGAACGCGTGCTGCGCCCACCCCCACAAACATCTCTACAAAATCAGAACCCGATAATGAGAAGAAAGGAACACCTGCTTCACCCGCTACGGCTTTCGCCAACAAGGTTTTACCGGTCCCTGGAGGTCCTATCAACAAGGCCCCCTTTGGAATTTTTCCACCCAACTTGGTGAACTTCTGAGGAGTTTTTAAGAAATCAACAATCTCTTTTACTTCTTCTTTCGCTTCTTCCAATCCGGCTACATCGGCAAATGTGATGCGTACTTTGTTTTCGGCATCAAACAATGCTGCCTTTGATTTTCCAATGTTAAAGATCTGCCCGCCTGCGCCACCGCCTCCAGTCATTCTGCGCATCAGCATCCAGAAACCAAATACCAGCAAGACCAGGAACCCAATGTTGAAGAACATGTTGGTGTAATCCTGACGATCTTCCACTTGTAAATCAATTTTCTGATCGCGCGGGATGTTCTTAATAATTAACTCGTATTGCTCATAGAATTTATCAATGGAGCCTATTTTATACTTGTAATGAGGTCCATTGGGTTTTAAACCCAGCGGACTACTTTTCTCAATCTCCTGCTTGTACTTCGCATTTTGAAGTGCCTCCGGTTTCAGGGTGATTTCAACGAGCTCTTCATTCTTAATCAGAACGAGTCTTTTGATATCGCGCGCCTGCACCATATCCTCAAAGCGGCTGCTTTGAATTTCTACCAACTCACCACTTCGATTTAAATAGCTGATTCCCAAAATAACCGCCACCAACACCAGAATAACCCACATTTGATAGTTAGGTTTTGGAATTTTGGGAGATATGATCTTCTTTTCTTTTTCCTTGTCTGCCATTCCTTTAAAAATTACAATTCAATAACGTCTTTAAACAATTTAAGTTCTTAATCTTCGATTTCAGTGATTTCTGCATCCCCCCACAATTTCTCCAATGCGTAGAAATGTCTGCGATCCTTTCTGAAAACATGAGTGACTACATTTATATAGTCGAGAATCATCCACTCTTTATTGCTTTTACCTTCTGCGTGCCAGGGTTTTTCTTTTAGGGCTTTATACACCTCTTCATCCACTGAGTCGCTAATGGCCTCCAATTGTTTGTCAGAATTACCAGAACAGATTACAAAAAAGTCCGCAACAGCGTTTTTCACTTCTCTTAAATCCAGCACTACGATTTCAGAAGCCTTTTTCTCCTGCATGCCTTTTACGATCGCTTTTGTTAGCTTTTCTGAATCAGGCCCCTTCTTTTTTTTCGCCATTAACTATTTTCGTTTTTTTAATTTGAACAATTTGCAAAGCTAACCAAAATACCTTGTATAAAATCCCTGCCAATACGCTTTTCATGGGTAAGAATCTGGTTTATGTGCCAGAATGTCACTCAACCAATACACTGGGTTCCGAACTTTGCCAAAGGTCAGCTACCGCAGAAGGAACTACCATAATTACTGATAATCAGACCATGGGCCGCGGACAAAGGGGTAATTCATGGCATTCTGATCCATACAAGAACTTGACTTTCTCTTTGGTTTTGAAGCCCTCCTTCTTAAAGCCAATCGATCAGTTCAATCTCACCGTAGCTATTTCTCTCGCGCTTCGCGATTTTCTTACCCACAGAATTCCAGGAGAGGTGAAAATCAAATGGCCCAATGATATTTTGGTAAACGATAAAAAATTATGCGGCATTTTGATTGAAAACACGCTGTCAGGAGATACCATTCAATGTAGCGTAGTAGGAATTGGATTAAATGTGAATCAGGATTCATTTTCAATGGAGTCGGCCAGCTCAATGAAAGTAGTGGCGGGTCACGACTTTAACTTGTCCGATGAGTTATCATTGTTATTCGAATTTCTCGAGAGACGATATCTTCAGTTGCGATCTGGTAAACTAACTGATCTGAGAAATGATTATCTGAGTTCGCTCTACGGAAAGGGAGAGGAGCGAAGATTTTTGGTAGGAACAAGTGAAATCATTGGTGTGATTGAAGGGTTTAATCAACAAGGTAAACTACTGCTTGCCACGGGAGGCGGCACCAAATCGTATGACCTGAAGGAAATTCGTTTTATCGGATAATCGCACATCTACCACTTAAATAATACTCTCCCTTTCTATCATTAAAATACGGCTGCCAATACAATCACCTGTTTTTGGTCTGGATCAACTGTTATCTTTCGCACGATAATTCGTTAACTATGAGAAAATCGTTTCGATTAATAATTCTGTTCATTGTTGTAGCCTGTTCGGTGCATGCTCAAAAACTGGATATGGAAAAACTCAAAGGCATGAAGCCGAGAGCGATTGGCCCTGCCGGTATGAGTGGACGTATCACGTCTATTGATGCAGTGATATCCAATCCTGATATTATTTATGCCGGTGCTGCTTCAGGCGGTGTGTGGAAGACCACCAGCGCAGGTATCAGCTGGGAGCCGATATTCGACAAGGAGGCAACTCTCGCCATTGGTGCCATATCGATTCAACAAGATAATCCAGCAGTAATTTGGGTAGGAACAGGCGAAGGAAATCCACGCAATAGTTTAAATGGTGGTTATGGAATTTATAAAAGTTTAGATGCCGGCAAGACCTGGAAGTTGATGGGCCTTGAAAAGACCCGACACATCCATCGTATCGTCATTGATCCCAAAAATCCAAATACGGTTTATGTGGGTGCTATTGGGTCACCCTGGGGCGAACATCCCGAGCGCGGTGTTTACAAAACTACCGATGGTGGTGCTACGTGGAAACGTATTCTCTATGTAGATGAAAAAACTGGTTGCGCAGATTTGATGATGGATCCATCTAATCCAAATAAATTATTTGCTTCGATGTGGCAGCATCGCAGACAGCCCTGGACATTTAATTCCGGTGGGCCGGGATCAGGATTGCACGTAACCGTTGATGGTGGTGAAACGTGGACAAAGCTAACAAGCAAAGAAGGATTACCCGAAGGTGAACTGGGCCGCATTGGTTTGGCCATAGCCAGGAGTAAACCTGAAGTAGTATATGCGTGGGTAGAAAGTAAAAAAAATGCGTTGTATCGCTCCACCGATGGTGGTCAGAAATTTCAGATGATCAATGATAAGATGAGCGAAATTGGCGATCGGCCGTTTTATTATTGCGAGATTTATGTTGACAGCAAAAATGAAAACAGACTGTACACCATTTTCTCTGAAGTGAATATCAGCGAAGACGGTGGCAAGTCATTCAAAACATTACTTCCTTATTCGGGTGTGCACCCCGATCACCATTCCTGGTGGATACATCCGGAAGATCCTTCATTGATCATTGATGGTAATGACGGAGGTTTAAATATCTCCCGTGATATGGGTAAGAGCTGGCATTTCATCGATAACATTCCTGTGGGCCAGTTCTATCATGTCAATGTGGACATGGATCAACCCTACAATGTATATGGTGGCCTTCAGGACAATGGCTCATGGGCCGGCCCGGGTTACCTATGGCGCGATGATGGAATCAGAAATTATTATTGGCAGCCTGTCATGTTTGGTGATGGTTTCGATGTAGTGCCAGATCCTGATAATAATCGTTATGGCTATGCGATGTCGCAGCAAGGAAATTTAGGTCGCTACGATAGGCAGACCGGTTATGTAAAGACGATTAAGCCCACACATCCTGATGCTAAAGTAAAAGTGCGATGGAACTGGAACTCTGCCTTAGCTCTTGATCCATTTGATAACGCTACGATCTATTATGGTAGTCAGTTTGTTCATAAGTCAACCGATAAAGGAAATACCTGGGATATTATTTCTCCAGACCTTACCACCAACGATCCTGAAAAACAAAAACAACATGAGAGCGGTGGACTTACGATGGATGCAACCGGAGCAGAAAATCATTGTACCATTCTTGCAATAGCACCAAGCCCTGTAGAGAAAGGTGTGCTTTGGGTTGGCACGGATGATGGTAAAGTTCAGATCACGCGCGATGGTGGCAAAACATGGAGTGATGTTACGCCAAAGATTATTGGAATGCCAAAAGGTGCATGGATACCACAGGTGAAAGCTTCTTCATTTAAAGGAGGTGAAGTATTTGTGGTGGTGAACAATTATCGTCAGTTTGATTTCAAGCCGTACCTGTTCCGTTCACGTGATTATGGACAGACCTGGGAGAGCATGGCAAATCCTGCGCAATTGGGTGACAATAATTACACGTTGGCGGTTGTTCAAGATCCTATCGAGCCCAAATTGATTTTTGTTGGAACAGAAAATGGTTTGTTCGTGAGTTTGGATGAAGGTAAAACCTATAACAAATGGACGAACGAATATCCGGCTGGAGTACCTACGATGGATTTAGTGATTCATCCCCGTGAACATGACTTAGTGATGGGTACCTTCGGTCGCGCAATTTATGTGTTGGATGACATTCGTCCGCTGCGCGAAATGGTGAAAGAAGGAACTCAGATTTTAGCAAAGACATTACACGTGTTTGATGCGCCCGATGCGTATCAAGTGGTATATCAGGATCCTGCCGGAATTTTATTCCCGGGTAATGCCATGTTTAAGGGAGAAAATAAAGCGGATGGTGCCATGATTTCTTATGTGGTGAATAAGCCTGAGGAAAAGAAAGAAGCAGTAACCGCTACAAAAACAGAAACAAAAAAAGCAGACGCCAAAAAGGGAGAACAAAAAGTTGAATCGAAACCAACCGAAGAGAAAAAGCCAGAATCAAAAGTGAAATACGATTCACTTACGATGGAAGTCTTCAACGCAAAAGGAGAGAAGATTCGCACAGTAAAACAAAAGGCCCCTGAAAACAATGGACTCAATCGCATGATGTGGGCTATGAATGAAAAGGGATCAGCTCGTCCGTCACGCGAAAAGCGAAAAGCCAATGCACCAGAGCCCGGTGGCGGGCAAGTATTGCCTGGTACTTATAAGTTACGATTGACATTTGGTGATAAAAAAGATTCGACCACCATCCAGGTGAAGTCTGATCCGAGATTCAATACTGCGGAGTCAACCATCACGGCACGTTATAATATGATTAAGGATTTGGAAAAGTTAACAGGCCTGGCAGCACAAGCCATGGATCGCTTGCGAGAGTCGAAAGAAATCGCGGATGAGTACGAAAAGAAAATGAAAGATGCCATGCGTGATGACTTAAAGGATCCAACCGATAAAACCAAGATGGTGAAAGATTCTATTAATGCCATCATGGATTACATTGTTGGAAAGGAAGATAAGCGTCAGGGTATTATCCGATCCCCAACACCAACACCGGTTTCTTTTATTTTCACCGCACAGCGCTACATTGCTACTTCTAAAGATCCGGTTTCGGCAACCGATCAGCGTGTGCTCAAGCAAGCACAGGAAGAGATCACTAAGTTGGCCGATCGTGTTAATAAATTTTATGACAAAACATGGCCTGAGTATCGTGCCGTGATGGAGAAGGTGAGTTTATCTCCATTTAAAAATTATGAGCCTTTGAAGCAGAATTGATATTAGGCGTCTGACCGCTTTTTTGCAGATGTATGGAGTGGTCTGACGCCTTCCATTTATATAAAGTCGCTTCGAATGTTATTGAGGCGACTTTTAAATTTTAATGAGTAACCTTTAATTTTCAGGCTATATTTCAATTGTAAAACCGAATGATCAACACCAGCGCTCTTTCTTATTCTTACCATGCTGAAAAGAAAATTCAATTCGGTGACCTGATGATTCAAACAGGAGAACAATTCCTGTTGCTGGGAGAATCGGGAAGCGGAAAGACAACGCTGCTTCATTTGCTGGGTGGATTACTGAAGTCACAGCAGGGAAGCATTGAAGTGAATGGAACGGATATCACCAAGCTTTCTGAGTCGGCCCTGGATCGCTTTCGCGGACAGCATTACGGATTTATTTTTCAACGTAATCATTTAATCAGTGCGCTATCCGTGGAAAAGAATTTGTTGATGGCGCCCTTCCTGGCTGGATTAAAACAAGATAATGAAAGAGTAGGGGAAGTACTGAATCAACTGGATATTGGTGAAAAGAAATATGCTGCCATTCGCGAATTAAGTTTAGGCCAGGCGCAACGGGTAGCCATTGCCAGAGCGATTTTGAATATGCCTTCGGTAATCCTTGCGGATGAACCCACGTCCGCATTGGATGATAAAAATTGTGATCGTGTGAGTGACCTGCTCTTGTCGGTAGCTGATCAAAATAAAGCTACGCTCATCATTGCCACCCATGACCAACGCTTGAAGAATAAAATCAAAAACATGATCCAACTCTGATGAATCTTTTATCACTCGTTGTCAGTTACCTGAAGGCTAAGCCGCTTAATACGTTGCTCAATATTGTATTGTTGGCCTTAGGTATTGCAGTCATTACCATTCTCCTTTTATTCAGCAATCAACTAAAAGAGAAAATCTCAGATAATACAAAGGGGATTGATTTGGTGGTAGGTGCGAAGGGAAGTCCGCTACAATTAATTCTCTGTAATATTTTTCATATCGATTTTCCTACGGGCAATATCAAATTATATGAAGCTGATCGATTGGCTAAACATAGATTGGTGAAAAGTGCTATTCCACTTGCCTTGGGTGATAGCTATCAGAATTTCAGAATCATTGGCACGAACCGTCAATACACTGAGTTGTATAAAGCCGAACTGGCTTCAGGTGATTGGTGGAATGCCGATATGGAAGTTGTTGTTGGTTTCAAAGCGGCCGAGCTTCTCAAACTCAAAGCAGGAGATACCTTTGAAAGTTCACACGGCCTTACCAAAGAAGGCAGCACCCACGAAGCGCATCCTTTTGTGGTGAAAGGAATTTTGAAGAGGACCAACAGTGTAATTGATAATTTAATCTTTACCAATATTTCCAGCATATGGAGTGTTCATGATGAACATGCTGAAGAGAAGCACACGGTTGATTCCATTAGCAATCCATCACGATTGGTGCCATCCGCGGAAGCGAGTGATTCAACAAAAGAAATCACATCCCTCTTAATCAAATACAGAAACCCGATAGCTGCCTTACAGTTGCCCAGGTATATCAATAGTCAAAGCAGTATGCAGGCCGCTTCACCATCCTTCGAGGCAGCGCGACTTTTTTCAATTCTTGGTGTGGGCGTAGAGGCGATGACTGGCTTTGCTTATGTAATAATATTTATCTCTGCTTTAAGCATTTTCATAGCATTATATAATTCTCTAAAGGAGCGTCAATATGATTTAGCCATTATGCGCACGATGGGAGCTAGTAAGTCAAAATTATTTATTGCTACGCTGACGGAAGGCACAACGTTGACATTGTTGGGAAGCATCATCGGCCTGGCATTAGGTCATGGTGTGCTTTATTTGTTTACGGTGCTTGTGGAGGAAAGTCAGAAGACCGGTATTTCGGCTTTGATCTTTTATAAAGAAGAAGCCTGGTTACTGCTGGGTAGTTTTGTGTTGGGTATTATTTGCTCTCTTATTCCGGCATTTCAGGCCTACCGCACCGATATTCATGAGGTATTGGCGGGATAGGAACTAATTTGAAAATCTATACGTATTTGAGTAAAATTGCACATATGAAGGCGAAGTTGACGTTATCGATAGAAAAAAAGACCCTTTTGAAGGCGAAAAAATTATCCGCTCGAAGGAAGAAAAGTATTTCCAAATTATTTGAAGAGTATGTGGAGAAAAATCAGCTTTCTACAACTACTCCAATATCTGATTCCTTAAAGGGTATTCTAAAAAAAGCGGCAGGAAATAACTCATATGATGAATTAAGAGCCGAAGCGATCAAGGACAAGTATGACCTATAGAGTTTTTCTTGGTACAAACATCCTTGCAGATCACTTGCTAGATAGAAATCAGTATTCTTCAAATATTATAAACCTGGTAGAGTCAGGTCAACTCATTGGTTACGCTTCCTCCGCCTCCTTTTTTACCCTTGCTTACATTATTGAAGATCGGTTGAAGTTGAAATCACAACCTATCCTTCAAAATATCAATCAGTTTATTAACACGATTCCTACCGATCAGCATATTCTGGATTATTCCTATGCATCAAGATTTCATGATATGGAGGATGCATTTCAATATTTTACAGCGCTTAATGAATCTGGTTTACATTTCTTTATCACCAATAACGTGAAGGATTATAAATTTTCGCTTCCTAAATTACCAGTATTTTCTGCCAAGGATTTTATTACTATTATTTCGAAAGAGTTATGAGATTTATTTTAGCCCTATTTTTAATAATGTTCATCGTGCCTGCATCTGCTCAAACGGATGGCTGGCTATCTTTTGCCAAAACCAAATTTGATGCGAAGTACAACGAAAAAGCAGGAGAGTATTTTTTGTATCCTACCTTCTCTGCTGACCTGAAAAGTATGGTTGGTAAAGAATTTAGTCTGGAAGGATATTACCTACCCATTGATGTTGAAGGTAACGCCTATATCATTTTATCGAAGTTCCCCTATAGCCAGTGTTTCTTTTGTGGAGGGGCTGGCCCTGAATCAATTGCCGAGGTATTTTTTAAAACACAGCCGGGCAAGTTTGATCCCGACCAATACATCCGTGTTAAAGGAAAACTAAAACTCAACGAGGCTGACCTGGAGCATGGAAATTTTATTCTGGAAGAGGCGGTATTGATTAAATGAAATTTAATAGAATGGCATTGCCCCCTTCCAGCGGAGTGTTCCGCCTTGGGGGCTCATGCAACTTTTTTTATTTCGACTTCATGTCTTTCATTTTTTCTTCGTGTTCTTTTAGCATGTCCAAATGACTTTTCAGGCCAGGAAGTGTTTTATTTATCCAATCTTTCAATTCAGGATCTTCTGTTTTATTCCACCGATCTTCAAAGCTGCTTATTGTCTTTTCATGTTTATTAACCATTAACGAACACCACTTTTTATCAAAGTCTTTCGCATCTTTCTCAGTTAAATCTTTCATATTGTTTTTGGCTTCTTCGCTTTCTTCCAATGGAATACTAATGCCATTTTTGTTGGCATAACCTTTTAGTTCTGTTAGTAATTTTGTGTGAGCTGTTTCCAACGTGCGCGCGATGTTCTTTACTTCTGAATGGGTGGCTGAGGTAAGGGCCATTTGCGCCATTTTGATTTCTGCATAATTGCCGGCAACGGCCTCTACGATAAAGTCCGCATCCTTTTCGTCTTTTCGGGATTCAAGATTTTCATCATTGGCTTCCTTAGCAACTTTTACGCTGTTCTCTTCTTTTTTGGATGGATTGCATGATGTAATAGCGGCTGTAATAAACACCACAGCAAGCATAGTGATAATGTGTGTTGATTTCATAATAGGTTTTTTAAGTACAATTGTTTGTTTTGTCGAACCCGTTTCGAAAATCATACCAAGCACGATAAATAGGTATTGAAGGTTTATGGGCGCATTTCCGTAGATAGCACAGCACGTGGGTATGGAAATTATTCCACACATTGGCCATGGGTTTGGTCATCATTTTCTCAACATTTATCTTTTTGAGCCTGGCAGGCAGTGCGTGCTATTGGTAAATGATTCTAACGATGCAAAAGGAACTGTTTGCGTCATCATTACAAACGATCAGAGTAAGATCATGGAAATTAATATCTTCAGGAAAATTCAAAGGCTGACAGCAATAGAAGGTGAAAGGTTATACCCCAAAATAAATTTAAAGAGCGGATCAGTTTACATGGAGGATTACATCTGTTGTCTTTGTAGAATTCATTCCCCATTTGCCGGAAATTTGCTAATCCAATTTAGCTCATATTCATAAACTAGAGAGAATACAGGCTTTTAGTAACGGCACACCATTTGACTATCCATTCACATCAGTTCTGGGTTATGATTTACCTGGGTCCTGATAACTAACCACCATTGTTGATTTTTACAAGGTTATGAAAAAACTCCCTGTATCGATCTTCATCATACCGTTTTTCACCAAATTAATCATTGAATATGGAAACACATCAGGATATGGGATCGCAGATGAGTGACGGATATCACTACTTTGGGATGCACGCTGGGTGGTGGGCATTTCTGGCGGTGATGGTGATTGCTGTTGTTATGTTCAGGTGGTTTCGCAAGAAAAATTGAGAGCCGCAATTTATTACACAATAACTCTCACTCAGGTTGTGTGATATAGTTTATACTTCGATTTTAATGACCAATAATCGTCTAAGCTAAAAGTACAGAGCAATCTAAATCAAACAAGATCGTAATAGTTTTGCCTATTCGGGGATTGCAATCCTGCTATGTTGTATTTCGGTGGCCATTGTGCCATCCCGCTCGCCACTATGCCAGACAGTCGGATTTCGGAACGGAATCGAATCTGATTTCGCTCGCCACTGCGCCACTTTCTATGGGATTTCTCAACTCGCGTTCTAAACAAAACGCGATGGCTGGAAAACGCATAGATATTATGGATCTAAAGCAATTAATTACGCTCAAAAGGCAAGGTGTCAGCAACCGGAAAGCAGCTCAGATTCTTCACCTAAGCCGCAATACCGTCAATGACTATATGCAGCTCCTGGAAGGGCTGAACTATATTAGAAGGCCTAAGAGCTGACCGTGTGAAAGACACACTTTCATCTTCTCCGATCCAGGACATTCCGGACCCGCCCGATCACTTTGGAGAAATTGCCCGAGCGGAGTGGTTTTCACTATTGAAGGAACTAAAGGAAACAAAGAAACTGGAGGTTGTTGACCTGCCACAGCTTCGTGTGTATTGCTGGAATATTCAACTCATTACTGAATGCCATGAGCGACTAAGTAAAGAGGGATATATCCAGAGGTTAAAGTCAATCGAACACAAAGAAACTTTCCTAATCCATCTTTGAAAATTCTGAATGAAGCTACAACGATAGTTTACAAAATTGCCGGGCGTTTTGGTTTTGATCCTGTTTCAAGGACTCGCATTCCAACGACTATTAAGGAGACCGATCATCCGATTATGAAACTTATTCAAGGGAAGCAAGCAAATAACAGGGTGTACCCTTTTATGTAGCCCATAGAAAACAAAAAAAGCAGTTACTCTCGTAACTGCTTAATTATTAAGCTCCTCCTTTTGGACTTGAACCAAAGACCCTCTGATTAACAGTCAGATGCTCTAACCAGCTGAGCTAAGGAGGAATTTGGTGTGCAAAAGTACAGGATTGAGGTTCAATTATCCAAATCAGGTTGAAAATTTATGGAAACACTTTTTTTACGCCCTTGCAAGTATAATTCCGTTTACTAACTTTGAACCACAAAGTACTTTGATATGAATCAAAACCAAACTTACCAAAAAGATATCGAATCCATCCGTCATTTGATGGAGCGGTCTGTGAAATTCTTATCCCTCAGCGGTTTGTCAGGAATTTTATCCGGATTCTATGCTTTGATAGGGGCCACGGTCGCCTACCGGATCATTTATAATCCCGCAACGCCCTTTGAATATCATGACCAATCCGTAAAGGAGATAACGGTTGCTGTGAAACTCCTCGCCATAGCCGTGGTGGTGCTGATTGTTTCATTGTTTACCGGTTACAAACTGGCTTCCGCGAAAGCGAAGAAATTAGGATTGAAAGTTTGGGATGCCACCAGCAAACGCCTGACGGTCAACTTAACTATACCGCTGCTGGCGGGAGGTTTATTTATTTTGATACTATTAGGAAACGGAAATTATGGAGTAGCCGCACCCGCCTGCCTGGTCTTTTACGGGCTCGCCTTGATCAACGCCAGTCAGAATTTATTTGATGAAGTGCGTTACCTGGGCTATTGCGAAATTATATTAGGCCTGGTAGCGGCCATCCTGCCCGCCTACGGATTATTTTTCTGGGCCTTCGGATTTGGCGTGCTCCATATTATATATGGTGCCGTGATGTTTAAGAAATACGATCGATGAAAAATCCGTTTGAGAATTTGGACAAAACACTGGAGCATCGGCTGCGGCTGCAAATTGTTTCGGTTTTGGTTGCCAACGATTCTTATGATTTTAGTGCGCTCAAAGAATTGCTGGAGGCAACTGATGGTAATCTGGCCACGCATCTTAAGGCGTTGGAGCGTGAAAAATATATTTCTATTACAAAGTCGTTTGTCGATCGAAAACCCAATACACGCTATAAAGTTACCGAGCGCGGGCGCAACGCTTTTAAGAAGCACCTGGATGCCCTGGAAGAATTAATCAAACAACAGAAGAAATAATTTTTTTATCCTCTAACTTTTAAATTCAAAGTACTTTTAATTAAAACAATTATGGAAACAAACACAACACCCAACCTCATCGAGCGCTTTAATCAATGGATCGCGGAGTCGGTCATGATCAAATTGTTTTCTATTGGCTTTCTGATTATCATTTTGATGATTCCTGCTTCGTGGATCGAAAGCCTCATACGCGAACGACAAACGCGCGCTTCCGATGTGGTGCGCGAAGTATCCGATAAGTGGTCGGGCAGTCAAACACTTACTGGCCCGGTGCTGGTCATCCCATTTACCAAAATTGAAAAGAACAGAAGATGGGATGGTGGAAAGCAAATAGAGGACGTGATCGAAACAAAACACAATGCCCACTTTCTTCCTGAAAATTTTTCAGCTACCGGTAACGTGAAACCTCAGGTATTGCATCGCGGCATCTTTGACGTGGCAGTGTATGAATCTCAAATTTCGATGGATGCACAATTTGTTTCTCCGGATTTCGCATCCTGGAATATTCCAGATGAACAGGTGCATTGGAGCGAAGCTTTTTTAGTCAATGGGATATCAGATTTACGCGGCATCGATGATGATCCGGTCATTGAAAGCGCATCTAGAAAATTTGTGGCAGAGCCATCAAGCAATATTGGTATTAGCAGTAATCAGTTTAGTGCCAATCAGGTTTTAGATGAAGCAAGTTCAACCAATGAGCAGAACATTACATTAACCAGTGGCATTGTGGTGCCGCTCAACTGGAAAACCCGGGAGGATTTCACCAATCGTTTTAATGTGAGTTTGAGTTTGAAAGGAAGCGAAAGCCTTTACTTTGTTCCAGTTGGAAAATCCACACAGGTGAATGTAACTGGCCCCTGGTCTTCGCCTAGTTTTGAGGGGAAGCTTTTACCTTCTGAGCGTTCTATTGATGCTAACAGTTTTTCTGCCATGTGGAAAGTATTATCCTTCAACAGACCTTTCTCACAAAAGTGGATTGATGAGGAACAATCGTTGGGAGGCTCTGAGTTTGGCGTTCGATTATTGATCGCGGCCGATCAATATCAAAAGAGCATGCGCACCGCTAAATATGATGAACTCATTATTATTCTGGCCTTCACCGCTTTGTTTCTTGTGGAGATTACAAGTAAAATTAAAATCCATCCTTTTCAATATATCTTAATTGGTGTGGCCCTCATCGTTTACTATACCCTTTTACTTTCATTGTCAGAGCACGTGGGTTACAACGTAGCTTATACCATTGCCTCGATAGCCACCACCGCCCTGGTCAGCATTTATGCATCCACTTTTTTAAGACGAAAGCAGATTACACTGCTATTCACCGGGCTGATGATCTTTTTCTATGTATTCATTTATGTCATTATACAGGCCGAGGATTTTTCATTGCTGATCGGAAGTGTTGGATTGTTCCTGGTCATTGGTATGCTGATGTATTTCTCCAGAAATATTAAGTGGTATAAAGAAATGGATTCTGATAGGCCAGCGCATTGATGAATCTCTAATAACTTGAGACTGTCTGATTGGATTGGGTGGTCTCAAGTTATTTTATATTCTTTTGTCGATAATACATGAAGGCATTTTTGTCTGAGAATATTCATGGGCAGTAATGGAACATGAATGATTTTTGCTTCTTCGTCCCACTTTCTCAGAAGAATGCTTAAGTCAAACAAGCTGTCATTTTCGAATGCTTCTGCTTCTTGCTTACTCATCACGCCCCCTGAAATTCCAGTGTCTTTTTACTTGCCACCGAAAGATTTTCATAGTAAGGCGGAATCTTATAAGTAAGGTAACGCTTTGCCTGAACGTGATTTTCCACCAGTTTAGCTACCCGCTCCGGAAATCCTTTTTCGCGAAGAAAATCAGCGCCAATTTTTTCGTGACTTCTAACCCCATAACCCGCCATACTTTGCTCAGCAGTCGTTTGCACACAAATATGCCCAATGTCATGAAAGAATGCGGCCAGAACCACCTCATCGTCATAGCCACTTTGCATCGCCAACTGGGCGGATTGCGACATGTGTTCTATTTGGGATACCGGTTCACCAATGTAGTCAGCTTGACCATATCGTTCATACAATTCAAAAATCTCATCAATCACAGCTTGCCGGGAGTCCATATTTTTTTAGTTACAAACTAACCTCAATGAGTATGACTCAGCGAAGTTTGAATATTATGCTTTTGTAAAGAAATCCCGCAAAACTTAAAAATAGAATCACATCAATTTTTTGATCGGGGAGTTTGATCTGCCCACTTTAGTAACATGATTAAACCCAAGTTGATTGTCTTCGATCTGGCCGGAACAACCGTAAATGATAATAAAGACGTGCCTCGTATATTGCAGAGTATTTTTAAGAAAATACATACCCGCATCAGCATACAGGAAGCCTGCGAAGTGATGGGTATTCCAAAACCGGTAGCGATCAGGATGCTGCTGGAGCGTCACAAATATCCTTACATCAGTGAAATGCTGGTGCTTGAAATGCACGCTCACTTCGTTGCGAAAATGTCGAAGTTTTATCAGCAACATGAATCTGTCATTGAAAAGGAAGGGGCCAGTGATGTTTTTAAAATCTGCAAGCAACATGGAATAAAGGTAGTCGTTGATACGGGTTTTGACCGATCTATTGTGGTGCCCTTGCTGGAGAGAATGGGATGGGAGAAAAAAAAATTAATTGATGGCAGCGTTACCAGCGATGAAGTGGCCAATGGCCGTCCGTATCCGGATATGATATACAAGGCGATGGAATTAACCGGAGTTACCGATATAGCATCGGTGGCTAAGGTAGGCGATACCATGTCAGATATTCAACAAGGAACGACTGCCGGTTGCCCGTGGGTGATTGGTGTAACTACCGGTGCTTATACACACGATGAATTACAGAAAGGTCCGCATACGCATCTAGTGCAAAACCTTGTTGAGATATTACCCATTTTAGGGATTAAGCAGTAGCCAGGCTTTATGTTTTTTGTGAAAGTATATCATCGACCCGCCAATTAAGAGTGCCCCCATCAATGAGACAACATATCCTCCTGAAATAAAGAAACTCAACCAACTTAGTTTGGCGTACCCGAATTCTTTGAAGAACAACACGCCCACACTGCCGAGATAGCCAAACGAATCGGACACATACATAATAAAACCGACCGTGCCCGCATAACGAAAGGTTGCAAGCAAGCGATCAAATAAAATACTATTGAAGGGAACATACCCCAGGTAAAGTCCGGTGCCGATCAGCGTCATCCAGACAGAGGCGTTGATGATTGATTGTTCAAACAGGAAGTTGGCTGCGCCAATAAGCAGGAGTCCAAAAATGATGATCACATGATTAATCATGAGAGCAAGTTTATTGTTTTTCACCAGCATCATACTGCCCATGCAGATCAAAATAAAAATGGAAACAGGTATTTCTGTGGTGGTGTAAATGGAAGGGTCGTTCGCTACACCCAGCGATGTCCATATCTCTGCGGAGAAATTATCTCTGAAATCCCGAAAGGCAGTGAGCAGCATATAGGCGATCACAAATAGAACTATGCCTGGAAAAAATGTTGTTAGAAATCTCTTTCTATCTTCGGCATTCATGGGCATTCGTTTAGCACGTAGTGTTTCATCCTGGATGGAGGGCGGAGGAAGTTGATCCAACAACAAAAGAAAAAGGAGAAAGGGAAGCGCAAACAGACAACTGGTAACAAAGGGCATCCAATATTCTGACGTTCCTAAATACTGCATTATAAATGCCCCCGTTGAGCGAGAAAGTCCGGCTGAGAATATAAAACTAACGGAGAGTGCAGCACCCAGTACTTCTGTCATTCTTCTTCCTTCGAGGTAGCTGAATACCATGCCCCACACCATGCCTAGTGGTAATCCATTCATGAAAAGAAAAATGATGTTGTAAGGAGCAGGCACAATTGCGAATAGTAACCAGGCCACCCCTGCTATTACTACCAGAAAGAAAATTCCCAGCATGCGCGAATGTGCTTTCAGCTCGGCCACTACCTTAATGCCTATGAATTTGGAGAGTGCGTAACCAACCACCTGAAACGTAACGAGCCATACTTTATAACTCATGCCTGCAAATTGTATTCCATCAAACGTAGCCACAGCAAACGTTTTTCGAAATGCATACACGCAGGTATACAAACAAAACGCTACTATTGATGCGTAGAATGTAAACCAAAACGGATTAGCCTTGCTAAGAAGGTGGTTGATTGAATGCCTTATTTGCTTGGGCATGATCAGTAGACGGGATGGGTAGAGAATATTTTCTGTATGCTTTTTTCAGCATAACCTGCTGATGAAGTCATTCCCTTTCCTCCTATTGCGGTGCGAATGTGAATCTTGTTTTCTATGTCGATCTCAACAATATCTTTTTCAGGATGCTGTGCGTAAAATCCGGCCCATGTGCTGGCAATGGCAGAAACATCAAACGAAACAATTTTCTGAGCTTCCTTAAACATGAGTTGATTAATATGGTGCTTGATCTCAAAGCCCAGATCATCCATATCGTTTACTCCGGCATATTCGTGCGAATCGCCAATAATGATGGAACCATCCTGTGCTTTCTTGAATAAAATGTGAATGCCCCATCGTTTTAGCTCTTTCAGATGTTCGGGTGTTTGAAGAGATGAAAAGGAAGGACATTCAGAAAATGATTCATACCTGCGAATGGTAAGCCCGGTGAGAATATTTCCTTCTAATCCCACATCAGGCATGGGGATCGTTCGTAACATCTGGAGTTTACTGATTTCAATTCCGCTATCGCGAAAGAGATCTGGAAAAAGAATTTTAAATTCGCCACCATTGCAGATGATTACTTTATCAGCAAGGAACACTTCACTTTTATGTGTCACCACGCGCACGTCATCGCGGGAGATATGACAATTAATGATGGTGGTTGATGGTTTGTAAGTAAGGTTGGGAAATTTGATACTACAATATTCAATCAGACGATGAATCATGGAAGCTGGTTCTGCGCTTACTTCCTGAGGAAAAAATAAGGCCTCGCGGCAATAGCTTCGTTTTAAAGCCGGCCACTTCTCATGGCATTGTTGTTGAGTAAGTAGTTGTGCTTCATAGGCGCGATCATCCATCACGGCTTTTAGTTCATGAATGAGTATTTGCTCTTCATCATCCGATGCGATATAAACACTTCCATTTTGACGAATGGAAATATCAAACTCTTTCTGAATCGTTTTATATAATTGTGTGCTATACACACCGTATTGAAACCAATCGGTCGGCATACCCGAGGGAACAACCTGGCCAAAGTTTCGCACCGTAGCATGTACGGGGTATTGATCCTTCTCTATATGTAATACCTTTTTTCCTAGCGCGGCTGCGTGATAGGCATGGAATGTTCCTAACACTCCGGCACCAATAACGATTAAATCAAATTTTTTGGAAGACATCATACATGCATTTTCGTGCGGGAAAGATGCGATGCAGAGATCACCAAATCAGATTACCGGGTTTACCATCTTGTTAAGAATGATGCGTGGGTGTTACTAAATTTTTAAATGGGATAAGGCATTTGAGTTTTCTGTGTGTGTAAAACTGAGTGGTGTTACCGTTTTGTTAACCTGAATCGTGCTCTGATTCAGGCAGATGAAACATCTCAGTTTGGAAAATTTTACCGCTACATGATGCAATTAATCTTGTAAGTACGATCAATTAACCGATCAATAACCTGCCCCTAAACAACGCTTCAATGGAATAGCACATTTTTGTGTCGCTAATCAGTATTGGGTAAAAACTAAACCAAACTATGAATCAAATTTTACAACAAACAAAAAAGAAAAGCATGAAGTGCCATTTTATGGTAGGCTTCATGCTGTCGATGATGCTCTTTGCCAGTCAGCTGGCAATGGCGCAATTCACGGTATCCGGAAAAGTAACGTCCGGAGATGATCAAAGTCCTATACCAGGGGTAAATATCTTGGTAAAAGGTTCAACCAACGGAACCATCTCTGATGCAAAAGGGGTTTATAACCTTTCTGCAAATTCATCCAGCGATGTTTTAGTGTTTTCATTTGTAGGCTTTACCACACAAGAAGTTGCACTAAATGGTAGATCCTCACTAGATGTGGTATTGGCTATTGATGCCACTCAACTTTCTGAGGTGGTAATTACCGGTTTGGGTATTGAGAAAGACAAATCAAAAATTGGTTATTCCACACAGGAAGTGAAGGCCAGTACGATTCTCAAAGCTCGTGAACCTAACGCTATCAACTCTTTGGTCGGCAAAGTAGCTGGTTTGAACGTGGGTTCTTCGGCTGAACTTATTGGCGCACCTGCTATCTCGCTTCGCGGAAGAAGTAACATATTGTATGTGGTGGATGGGGTGCCTATTAATTCTGACACCTGGAACATTAGCCCGGATGACATTGACTCCTATACAGTGCTCAAAGGTCCGACCGCTTCTGCAGTTTATGGAACCCGCGGTGTGAATGGTGCCATCATCATTACAACGAAAAAAGGTTCTGATGATCAACGTGGTTTTAGTGTAGACTTTAATTCTTCGAATATGTGGGATAACACCTTCCTCACGATTCCGAAAGTACAAGATGAATATGGCCCTGGCGATCATGGTCGTTATGCTTTTGGTGATGGAAAGGGTAGTGGTCTTTATGATTCTGACTATGACATTTGGGGCCCTCGTTTTGATGGCCAGTTGATTCCTCAGTATGATGGTGTTGTAGATCCTAACAATACCTATACCACTACCTTTCCAAGTGGAACTACGTACACCGGAAATATTATTCCTACACCATGGGTAGCAAGAGGGGCTGATAATTTGGAGCGCTTCTTACGACCTGGCTTTTTAACGACAAACAACATTGCCGTTTCGGCTAGTGGTGATAATTATGACTTGCGTTTCTCTTATTCTCACAGTTATCAACGCGGACAGGTTCCTAACTCAGATGTGAATAGCGATAATTTTAACGTTACCTCCGGAATAGATTTTTCAAAGAAGCTGCGTTTCGAATCAAACATCAACTATAATCGCCAGTACAGCGAAAATTTTCCTGATGTACAGTATGGTCCTAACAGTATGATTTACAACATCACCATATGGGGCGGTGCCGACTGGGATATTGATGATATGAAGAGCTATTGGCAAAAGGGAAAAGAAGGTGTGCAGCAGATTTATGCTGACTACACCCGTTACAACAACCCATACTTCTTAACCAATGAGTGGCTTCGCGGACATCAGAAAACAGACATCTATGGTTACATGTCATTGAAGTATAAGATTACTGATTACTTGCAGGTATTAGGAAGAACGGGTGTGAGCACCTATGAACTTTTCAGGAATGAAAAATTCCCTTATTCTGCTACGGTATATGGACGTGAGCAAGCTAAGGGTGACTATCGGGAAGATTATAGAAATCTTTTTGACAGCAATACCGATTTGTTGGTCACCTTCAATAAGGATTTGACTGACGGAATAAACGTAACCGCTTCCGTTGGAGGAAACATCCGCTCATATAATTATCGCTCAAGCTATATTACTACGGATTACTTAAACGTGCCGGCATCTTCACTAACTCCGGGTGCTTATACGTTTGATAACTCATTGAATCCGATCAAGGCATATAACTATAAAGCTCCTATGGCGATTTATAGTTATTACTACACGCTGGATTTTTCTTTCCGCGATTGGTTAACACTTTCTACCACCGGTCGTGTTGATGATAACTCAACGTTGTATCCTGCAGAGACGAAATATTTCTTCCCATCGGCCTCCATGAGTCTAGTGTTGTCAGAGGCATTGGAATTACCTTCCGCTATTTCTTTATTGAAACTGAGGGGAGCTTATGCGAAAGTTGGTGAAGGCTTTACCACGGCTACGATTGGAGCTACTCCAAATGCACCTTATCCTTTGAATTATGGCTCATCGTATACAACACCCTATGGTGGACCAACGTATGGGAACCAGGCGGTTTACAGCACTCCATTAGTTTATAATAATCAGCCAGGAGCTTACTATCCAAATACATTAACAAACCCTACGTTGGAGCCTTACTTTAGCTCATCAACAGAAGTTGGTTTCGATGCGCGTTTTCTGAATGATAGAATTGGATTAGATGTTACTTATTTTAATAATATCGATGGTCCTCAGATTTCCAATCAGCCTCTTTCGCCAACAACGGGTTACAGCGGTTATATTGCCAATGGTGCAAAGACTCAACGTTCAGGCCTGGAGATCGTATTGACGGCTAAACCAGTGGAAAATCCTGATGGATTGAACTGGAATGTTTTACTAAACTATGGTTCATTTAAAGAGACACTAAAAGAACTACCAGGTGGTGCTGATCGCTTAGGTTTTATTAAGATTGGTGACCGTGTCGATGCATACTATGGTCGTGCTTTTTATAAGACACCCGATGGTCAGTTGATCAATGATGCAAGCGGTCGTCCGATCCGTACTGCCGTAGCCCAATTCCTTGGCAATACTAATCCGGATTGGTCATGGGGTCTTACTAACCGAGTTAACTATAAAAACTGGGGATTAACATTCCAGTTTGACGGAAGAGTTGGTGGTGTTCTTATTGATTACATTCAGCGTCAAACATTCCGTGGAGGCCGTCATATTGAAACGGTGCAAGGTGCCATGGGGGTTGCCAGGGCTCAGGATGCATTAGGAGTCAAGTCATGGGTGGGTGAAGGTGTGGTGATTTCTAATAGTGCCGCCATTGAGTATGATCCCATCTCGGGAGAGATTACCAACTATGATGAATTGCAATTTGCTCCGAATACAACTAAGACATACCTGCAGGATTATATCAGCCGCTACTATGCTGCTGAACAGGCCAACGTGATCAGTCGTTCTTATGCAAAGTTGAGAGAGGTAACACTTACCTACAACTTCCCTTCCGCTATGTTGGAGAAATCATTTATGAGGAAGGCTTCTGTTTCATTGGTGGGAAGAAACCTGCTTTATTTTGCTGAGAAGAAAGACGTGGATATCGATCAGTTTGTTGCTCCCGGTGCATATTCTTCTCTGCAATCTCCTACACTTAGACGTTATGGATTTAATGTCAACATTACTTTTTAATTTATAATCATGAAGAAGATAACGTTATATATGACGCTTGCGATAGCCACGATGGTATCGTTTAGCTGCCAGGATTTTGAAGAAATTGGCTTGAATGAAAACAGGCCCGCATCAGTACCTCCATCATTGGTGTTGCGTGGAGTACTCAGTGATCTTAATGAAAGGCCATGGTCTTTGGAACATCGCCAGAATCAGTTCTGGTCATGCAACTATGCCTACTATGGTTCCAATGAATATTGGACAAACTATGGACTCGACTATCTTACGTTGAAGAATGTGATTAAGATGGAAGAGGAAGCAGCCAAGTCAGGCGCTGCAGTGAACCCGTATTCAGCATTGGGAAAATATATCCGAGCAGTATACTTTATAAGAATGACGCAACGCGTTGGTGATATTCCTTTAAGTGAGGCATTGAAAGGACTCGATGTAAAGGAGCCATCGTACGATTCTCAAAAGGAAGTGTATCTGCAAGTGTTAGCCTGGCTGGATGAATCAAATGCTGAGCTTAAACAATTAATTGCAGCAAATGATCTTTCATTAGTAGGCGACTTTTATTATGGAAGCGATTTATCAAAATGGAGAAAGGCTGTGAATACGTTCAAGCTTCGTGTGTTGATCAGCTTAAGCAAGCATGATACCGATACTGAGTTGAAAGTGAAGCAGCGCTTTGCAGACGTGATGAATAATCCTGCAGAGTTTCCGGTAATGGCCAACAATGGCGATAACATGAACTATGTGTATAATGGCATAACACAGATTTATCCTACTAATCCAGGCAACCGTGGTTTTGATAAGGGGCGTTATAACCTGACAGAGACGTATGTAAAAGGACTAACCGATCGCAATGATCCGCGCGTTTTTGTAGTTGCCAATCCTGCCAAAGCAAAGATTACGGCAGGTGCCTCACCTACGGATTTTTCGTCCTATGTGGGTGCTCCTTCCGGTGAGAGTCAGGATGATATGACCGTGAAGGCTGGTAATGGTGTTTATTCTTTTTCTAATCAAAAAAGATATTACACAACCTTAACCGGGCCCGAGCCGGGAGTTCAATTGGCCTATTGGGAATTATGTTTCTCTGTGGCAGAGGCGATCAATCGTGGATGGGTGACTGGAGATTCAAAAGTGTATTATGAAAATGGTATCAAAGCATCGATGTCATTCTATGGTATTTCCGAAGGAACACAGATTCCTGTTTATGAATCAGATTTTGATAATCAAATAGGAACAGCAACGGCATCAGTAGCCAACTACCTTGCACAAGTTTCCGTGGCTTATGCGGGTAACAACGCTACCGGTTTGAATCAGATTCTTACCCAGAAGTATTTGGCTTTCTTCCAGAACTCAGGACAGGAAGCATACTTCAACTATCGCAGAACAGGTGTTCCTACGTTTCATGTAGGACCCGGTACTGGTAATAGTGGCGTGATACCTAAGCGGTGGTTGTATCCAACCTCTGAGACTTTTTACAATCAATCAAATTTAAAATCGGCATTGCAAACTCAGTTTGGATCAGCCGTGGATGATGTGGATAACGAACTTTGGATAAATAAATAAATTGTAGTGGGTTAATTAATGTTTTCCGGGGCCGCAAGGCCCCGGTTTTTTTTAAAGCATCTCATTTCAAAAATATAGACAGCAATGAAACGTAAACTAATACCAATAATTGTTTTTTCAGTTTTGTTTTCGTGGCCTCTGCTGGGTCAACAGAATGGAAAGACTGAGAATGTAGTCTTGATCACGCTCGATGGATTGCGTTGGCAGGAATTATTTACGGGTGCCGAATCACGACTGCTGCTGGATAAAAAATTTGTTGATGATACCATCGCGGCTGCTAAATCATATTGGCGCGAAACCCCTCAACAAAGAAGAGAGGTTCTCATGCCATTTTTCTGGAATGTGATTGCAAAGCAAGGACAATTATATGGCAATCGCCTGGAAGGAAACAACGTTAACACGACAAACAAAATGTGGTTTTCATATCCGGGCTACAATGAAATACTTACTGGTTTTGCCGATGATGTTCGGGTCAACTCCAATGATCCAGTAGATAATCCAAACCAAACGGTACTTGAATTTTTGAACAAGAAAAAGGAATTTAAGGGGAAGGTAGCTGCGTTTTCTTCCTGGGAGACTTTCCCATGGATAATCAATACTACACGCAGTGGTATCCCGGTGAATGCCGGATTTGTTAAGGAGACAATAAATCCAACCGAGCGTGAAAAGCTCATGAACGAATTAATGTTTCAACTGCCCAACGAATCAGGGGGAACAAGAGCCGATGCTTTTACCTTTCATTATGCATTTGAGTATTTGAAGAAGAATAAACCCCGGGTTCTTTTTATTTCTTTTGATGAGACAGATCATTTTGCCCACGAAGGTGAATATGACCGCTATCTGATGTCTGCTCACTATACCGATGGATTTATAAAGACACTGTGGGAATGGATTCAGTCGCAACCAACTTACAAAGACAAGACCACCTTGATTATCACAACTGACCACGGCCGTGGAGGCAAAAATCCGGAAGACTGGAAACATCACGGGAGCAAGATGCCAAATGCCGATGAAATCTGGTTTGCCTTTCTCGGGCCGGACATAGCGCCCTTAGGGGAATCGAAAGCAAATCAGCAATTATATCAGAGTCAAATTGCCAGCACGTTGTCTGCCTTACTAAATATTGAATACACCAGTGAGCAAAAAACCGGTGATATTATTTTACCG
>Ga0163149_10001901_pt1 | contig 26069 bp, 19 predicted proteins | sample OliLakLV19MP5G1_FD_148604 | JGI IMG/M metagenome (GOLD analysis project Ga0163149, IMG submission 148604) | Freshwater microbial mat bacterial communities from Lake Vanda, McMurdo Dry Valleys, Antarctica - Oligotrophic Lake LV.19.MP5.G1 | ecosystem: Environmental > Aquatic > Freshwater > Lake >... | reverse complement strand
GAAATTAGAGATGCAAAAATACTCCTCGAGATAAAACAGACAAAAATATTTCCGCAAAAATTAAAATCTAAAAAAAAATACGGTTACATTTGTTAAAATCAATTAATAGAACCTCCCTTAAGGTAACCCACCAGCAAGGCAATTAAAAACAATTTAAAATAAAACATTTCGTTTCCAAATCAATTTTATAAGTATAATTACATGATTACCAGTAAATTAAGAACAAATAAATTACGCGTTTAAATAATAGGGGGATGTTGAAATTAACTCTCTTACTTTAAATATAACTCAAGAAAACCGGGGCTTCAAAAAACCAAATGAAATGATTGTAGGTAATCACAACGGAGTAAAATTTCCAAATTGATTGGAAAACAAAATAATGCCAGTACATTATTGGTAATCCGGATTAAGACGGTGTTGAACTTTTTTAACTGATTTTTGTAAATCTTCCGAAAACACCAAGCGGTAGTTTGTTGCCTGATGTACCTTGCAAATACAACTCACCTGTATTTAAGTCTTTGCCGGATTTTTCTTTGAGCATGTTTTCGATCACCATAGCTGAGAAGCCTAGTGAGTAGGCGTTGAGGATTAAAAAATGTTCATCGTTGTCAAGCAGCTGCGATACATGCTGCATCATTTCACTAATGTTGTCTTCGAGTTTCCATTTTTCGCCCGTAGGACCGTGGCCATAGGCAGGAGGATCGAGAATAATTCCGTTGTATTTATTTCCGCGTTTCACTTCACGTTTCACAAATTTCAATGCGTCTTCAACCACCCAGCGAATATTGTTTAAGTTGGAAAGGTCCATATTTTCCTTGCTCCATGTAATCACTTGTTTTATTGAATCAACATGTGTTACATCGGCACCCGCTGCTTTTGCTGCCAGCGAAGCTCCGCCGGTATATGCAAATAAATTAAGCACACGAGGTGTTTGCGTTTTCATTTTTTTTATTGAAGAATAAATATAATCCCAGTTTACCGCCTGTTCAGGGAAAACACCTACATGTTTAAATGAAGTTAAACCTAACCTGAATTTTATTTGCTGTTGAGGATCGCCGTTGATGTTATATTTTATTTGCCATTGATCTGGCATTTTTTTTGTTTTTTCCCAAACGCCGGATGAACTTGATTTAGAAACAAATTTTACATGCGCCAATCGGCTCCATTCTTTTTCACTTAATTTTTTATCCCACAATGCCTGTGGTTCAGGCCGAATAATAATGTATTCGCCAAAGCGTTCGAGTTTTAAAAAATCACCGGAGTCGATTAATTCGTAATCTTTCCAATGTATGGGGCAAAGCAGTTGCATAGGGCAAAGATAAGTTTAAAGTTAGTAAAGAGGCGATTTAAATACTTATTCTCCCTTTTTACAAGGAATTTTTATGTTGGCATAATTATTGGATTCGCAACAATAATTTAAAAATCTACGATCATGAAATTCAAAACAACCATATTATTTTCCGCACTAGCAGTAATGTCTATTAATTCTTTTTCGCAATCGCTGATTGGTATTTACGGTGATTTTTTAAAACCAGTAAATAGTTTTTCAAAGAACGGATACAAAAATTCAGGCGGTTTTGAAATAAGATATTTATCACCATTATTATTTGGCGAAAAAACAAGTATGCCTTTTAACTTACGCGCCGGCCTTGACTTTGATTGGGATTTTGCCGGCCGGAAAAAATTCAGGGACATGGTATTGGATAACCCGCAGGGAGAAGCAACAGTAAAATACAGAAATCAATCAATCGCATTTGGAGCCGTAATTAGAATTACACCCGGTAAGGTAAACGAGTTTGGATGGACGCCTTACCTGGATTTAAATGCAGGGGTCAGAGGTTTTTTGACATCACGTGTGATTAAGCCCGAAGTAGTTGCTGTTGGGTATGAGTCATCCACAAGTGATAACATATACAGCTCAGGCGTTCTTGCGTACGGTTTTACATTAGGATGTACCAAACCGTTGAACAATGATGTTCAATTTGATGTAGGTGTAGGATATAGCACAAGCAGTTCAAATGCAAATTATATTCCTTTAAATACCTATACGAGAGAATCGAACAATGTCAATTATGCGTTTAAGCAAAGTCATGCGGACCGTATATTTATCAAAGCAGGATTTTTATTTACTATCAGGGAAACAAATTGTAGGCGTACTTGCGCAAGCAGGGATGGCGAAATAATAACAACTACTACGAGCAATGATCTTGAGATAAAACCATCAGGGGCCCAGTCTAAGATGCAAAAAAATAAAATTAAGAAACCAACACCAACCCCAAAACCAGCCCCAAAATTGAAATAAAGGTTTTATTTTTTTATAAGGAGCTTAAATCCCTTACCGTGAATGTTTAAAATTTCGATGTTAGGATCTTCCTTAAAATATTTCCTTAAACGACTTATATAAACGTCCATGCTTCGGCTGTTAAAATAATTATCGTTTTTCCAAACGGCATTCAGTGCGAAATTACGATCAAGTACATCATTAATGTGTGTGCATAATAATTTAAGCAGATCGGCTTCCTTAGTAGTTAAACTTTGTTCTACACTATTACGTGTAAGCTTTTGTGTGGAGTGATTAAACTGGTAACTCCCAATTTCAAATTGTTCTCTATCTGTCGAATCAACTTTTCCTGTTTTTGTTCGGCGCAATATTGCATTAAGACGAAGCAACAATTCTTCCATGCTAAATGGCTTGGTAATATAATCATCGGCACCTGCCATGAATCCTTCAATGGTGTCTTCTTTCATCGACTTGGCTGTTAAAAAAATAATCGGAATATTTTTGTCGTTGCTCCGTATTTCTTTCGCAAGTGTTATCCCGTCTTTTACGGGCATCATGACATCAAGTACGCACAGATCAAAAGTTTCTTTCTTAAAAAAATCAAAACCTTCTTTGCCATTCACGGCAAGTTTTGTTTCAAAACCTTTTGCATTGAGATACTCCTGTAACAAAGATCCAAGATTCTTATCGTCTTCTACCAGTAATAATTTTGTTTTTGTATCGCTCATAATAAATAATTTTAAAAATTAATTCAATGGAAAAAATATATTGAAACAACTTCCCTTTCCCGATTCACTTTCAACTGAAATATTGCCGCCGTGTTTTTCAATAACAGCTTTGACATAACTCAATCCTAATCCAAAACCTTTTACATTGTGTATGTTGCCTGTTGGTACACGGTAAAGGGTGTCAAATATTTTCTTTTGATTCTCTTTGCTTATGCCTATTCCGTTGTCTTTAACCGAAACGAGAATGCCATTTTCTTTATTGGCAGTCGCAACGCTTATTTGCGGAATTTGCTCAGTATATTTAATGGCATTATCAATGAGGTTGTAAATCACATTGGTTAAATGTACCTTATCTGCTGTAATAAAATTTTGTGTCGCCTTAAGATCGGTAGAAATGTTCCCGCCCTTTTTTTCTATTTGTAATCTTATATTTTCAATTGCTTTTTCTATAATGTAATGTACATCTATGCTCTCCTTTTTAAGCTTGAATTCGCCTTTGTCGAGGATAGCGGTTTGTAAAATATTTTCAACTAATGTACTTAGTCGTTTGTTTTCCTCACTTATTACATTAACATAATTGGCAATTTTATCTTTTGATTTTTCTATACTGTCATCATTCAATACTTCGCAGGCGAGAGAAATAGTTGATATAGGAGTTTTAAATTCATGCGTCATGTTGCCAATAAAATCATTTTTTATTTCGGATAATTTTTTTTGCCGCATAATTGTTGCAACAGTGTAGTAGAACGATGCGATGAGTAATAATATAATTGCAGATGAGCTGCTCAGCATAAACCACATTGTGCCCAGTAAATAATTAGTTTGATTTGAAAAATGGACTGAAAGATGTTTGGGCTGGATAAAAACGTTTTCGGGAGTGAGACTCACATTAAATTTGCTGGATAAAATATTCTCATTGCTTGCTTCTCCTTTTTTCCAGACAACAGTTTGTTTTGCGGGGTTGGTGACTGCAGGAGAATATTTGGTGTCAATACCCTTCGCGCGGAGTGCGCCTCTTACCAGCGAATCAAGCATCACTGTATCCGGCGTTTCATTGTAATCGTTATAAATGTTAATGCTTACCAGCTCATCGAAAATATCGTTCATCAAATCATTTTTGTGCAGGAACCAGTTTGGGCCCTTACTGAGTGAATCATTCCCGGTTCCCGAGATGGAGGGCATATTTTTTCGCAGCAAATCAAAATCAGTGCCTGCATCGTTAAGCGAATCCACTGTGAATGATTTTTCGGAAGTGTGTTTGGTGATCACTCCACCTGAATCAGAACTGATTTCTTCGAAAACCTTAATGCCGTATTTATTATTGGCAGCGGTGTATTTATACAATTCGGCTAATGAATCTCCAATGAGAGTGGTAGGATATTTCCCATCTGGGGCAATGCGCGTTCTTATTCCTTGCTTACGAAAGTTAAAGCGTTTGGTAATTTTTGCGGCAGCTGAATTTTTCTCCATTTTAAGAACCACATCACTTAATGCATCCATCACGCGTTGATCAAAAGCTTGTTCTTTAAGTTGAATAGCTTTATTGATCCAGTATAATTGAATCGAGATCAGCGCTATCAGCGCAAATGCAACAACAATACTTATGGTTTTTATTCCGCCCGTATTCATTCCAATTTCTTAGTTCAAAGTTAAAGTAAACAGGCCATTCAAACAATGTTTAACATCTTTTAACATAACGATGTAATAACTTTTAATGAGTATTTTTGTAGGAGTTAATATGGGGGTTATGGAAATAACCATCTGCATTTTATATAGTGAAAATAGGTAGACCAAAATGATATGGTGTATTCCCTGCCCGATGGCAGGCGGCATACAACAATTAAAATTAAGAATATACATATGAAAAGTATAGCAAGGTATTTTGTTCAGGGACTGCTGGTAATAGTTCCGGTGGCCATTACGGCTGTTGTAGTGTTCAAGATCATTTCATTTATTTCATCATTATTCACTTCCGTTGGTATTATAGTAAATCCTCTTGTCGATTTTTTTATTGTATGTGCTTTAGCTGTGGTTCTTATAGTTCTCATTGGTTTTATGGGATCTTCATTTTTCTTTCGACCTTTATTTTTACTGTTTGAAAATTTTCTTGAGAAAGCTCCCGTCATTAAAATTGTTTATTCATCTATTAAAGATTTTCTTTCAGCCTTTGTAGGAAGCAAAAAAAGATTTAACCGCCCTGTATTAGTGGATATTGACAAATCAAACGGAATACAACAAATGGGCTTTATTACGCAGGATAGCCTGGCTTTACTTCATTTGCCAGAAGGAAAAGTTGCGGTTTATTTTCCTTTCTCTTATGCGTTTACTGGAAAATTGCTGCTTGTTCCAAAAGAGAGTGTAACTATGCTTAATATATCTTCTTCTGATGCAATGAAGTTTATCGTGTCCGGCGGAGTAACGGAAATTGACTAAGCTCTTAATTCCACAATTGCCTTTTTGATTTTTGCTGCCGCATCATCAACTTGCTGCTCTGTGGTTTGATTTCCTAAGCTGATGCGTATTGATCCGTAGGCCATCTTTTCGCTGATGCCCATCGCTTTAAGAACATGTGAAGGTTCCATTACTGCTGAGGTACAAGCTGATCCCATTGACAACGCGATCTCGGGAATTTTAGAAATTAATTTTTCTGCCCTGATTCCTTTTATTGAAATGCTGCTCGTATTAGGTAAGCGGTTGCGTATACTTCCGTTGATATGCACATCTCCTACCTGTTCTATTAATTGCTCTATTCTAGTTCTTAATAAAGAAGTGTTTGCTGCATAATCCCAACCATTTTTTTTGGCCAACTCACATGCGGCTCCCAATCCTACAATCCCTGGCACATTTAGTGTTCCGGATCTGAATCCTCTTTGGTGTCCTCCGCCATCAATTTGTGATGCGGGCATCACTCTTGGATCTTTTCTTCTAATAAATAATGCCCCCGTACCTTTTGGTCCGTAAATTTTATGCGAAGAAATACAAAGCGCATCAATACCATCTTCATTTACATCAACAGGGATTTTTCCAACCGCTTGCGTAGCATCGCATAAAAAAATGCTTTCCTTTTCATGTATAATGTCTGCAATTTGTTTGATGGGTTGTATAGTCCCCGTTTCATTATTCGCGTACATTACGCTGACCAAAATGGTTTTTGATGTTATCGCTTTTCTCAATTGATCAAGATCAATGAGCCCTTCGTGATTAACCGGGAGGTAAGTGATGCTTGCTCCTTTTTTTTCTAATTTTTTGCAAGTGTCCAATACTGCTTTGTGTTCCGTTGCAACGGTAATAATATGATTACCCTTGGTAGAATAATTTTCGAAAACTCCTTTAATGGCGAGGTTCAAGGATTCGGTGGCGCCTGAAGTAAAAATAATTTCCTGCTCTTCGCAATTAATCAGTGACGCGACCTGTTGCCTTGCTTTTTTTACAGCTTCTTCCGCGATCCATCCATAGCTATGTGTTTTGCTTGATGCGTTACCAAAATGTTCAATGAAATAGGGGAGCATTGCCTCCATTACCTTTGGGTCAACAGGAGTAGTTGAATTATAATCGAGATAAATTGATGGATTCACAATACAAAGATAGCCTTAATGAATTAACTCGCCATATTCTCAACAGTTCTCGATACTCCCTCTAAAAAGCGGGAACTCGAACTGACAGCGCGGGATGTCTCTTCGAGCCCGCCCGGTGAACCCCGTTCGGACGGGTAGTCACGACGTAGAAAGGGCATATCGAGAAGTGTGCGTTGTAGCAAAGAAGAATACAAACAGATTCTTAATAAGCTATAAAAAGTTTTATTAATTCTGCTTAACTTTGTCTTTTCTAAATTATATGCTCGAAGATAAATCAGGTCGTACAGAATTAAGCGAATTAGGAGAGTTTGGTCTTATAAAACACCTTACCGAAAACATCGTATTAAAAAACGAATCAAGTGTAAAGGGTGTTGGTGATGATGCTGCAGTAATTGATCATAACTCAAAACAAATTGTAGTAACTACGGATCTTTTATTGGAAGGTATTCATTTTGATCTGGCTTATGTTCCATTGCAGCACTTGGGCTACAAAGCTGTTGTGGTTAATTTATCTGATGTGTATGCAATGAATGCAATACCAAAACAAATAACTGTTTCCATTGGTACATCAAACCGATTTTCTGTTGAAGCCGTTGAAGAATTATACAAAGGAATATATATCGCGTGCGAAAAATACAATGTGGACCTCGTTGGCGGTGATACAAGTACTTCTGTTTCCGGCTTGGTAATTAGTGTTACCGCAATTGGTGAAGCCGAAAAAGAAAATATTGTTTACCGTTCAGGAGCAAAGGACAGTGATTTGATTTGTGTAACCGGAGATCTGGGTGGAGCATACATGGGATTGCAATTATTAGAAAGGGAAAAACAAATTTTTAAGGAGAATCCGAAAATACAGCCAGACCTCGCCGGCAACGATTATATTTTAGAGCGGCAATTAAAACCAGAAGCCAGAAAAGATATTCCTACACTTTTAAAAGCACTTAACGTACTTCCAACATCAATGATAGATGTTTCTGACGGGCTTGCATCTGAACTCTTACACATTTGTACTCAATCAGATGTTGGTTGCACAATTTATGAAGATAAAATTCCGATTGATCCAACTACATATACTAAAGCGCGGGAATTTAATTTAGATCCTACGGTTTGTGCAATGAGCGGGGGTGAAGATTATGAATTACTTTTCACTATTGATCTAAAGGACTACGATAAAGTAAAAGCCAATCCTGATATAACTGTGATCGGGCATATTACAAGTAAAAGTGCAGGATATAATCTCGTAACAAAAAGCGGTACACAGCATCCGATCTCTGCTCAGGGTTGGGACGCGTTTTTGAAAAAATAGTGTGCCCTCATTCAAAGACTCCCTTAAATCTGACTTGTAATATTATTAAAATTATTATTAACTGTTCCTGCCATTTAGACCATTAGTGGTTTAGTTGATCAAATCATACCGTTCATTACTTTGTCGTAGATATAATTTTTTTGTAGAGGTAATTTGTCATTAACTAATAACAAATACTATGAGACCAGCTATACTACTAACAGCAATGATTGGATTTGTTGCTTCGTCACAGGCGCAGTATGCAAACTTGGATATAAATAATATAAGAGCGAGGATTAATGCTGATGGCACTTTGTTCAATGACTATGGATGGTTAAATGGATCATCCTATCAAATGGGTTTTGAAGCTCCCAAAAATAGTGGGAAGCATCCTGTGTTTGCCGGAAGTATGTGGATTGGAGGGGTTGATGGAGGAGGGAACTTAAGGCTATCAGGTCAAACGTACAAACAATCTGGTTCTGATTTTTGGCCTGGCCCTTTAGATACAATGAATCTTGCGATCGACTCTCTTACTTCTCTTTCTTGGAATAAAGTTTGGAAAATAAACAGGTCGACCATTGATAGTTGTAAGGCGGGAAGTTTTGGATCATCCCTGCCGCAAAATATTTTAACATGGCCGGGAAGCGGTACGTCTAATAACAATGCAAAGTCTCTTGCTCCATATAATGATAAAAATAGCAATGGAGTTTACGAACCTTTAAGCGGTGAGTGCCCTTGTATTAAAGGTGATCAAGCAGTGTATTTTATTTTCAATGACGTTAAAAATCATACTGAATCTGGTGGAACAGCTATAGGATTGGAAATTCATGGAATGGCCTATGCTTTTGATATGCCATTTAATATGCCGATCAATAATTCCATATTTGTGAATTATCAAATAATTAATCGCTCAGCTATAACATTAGATAGTGTTTATCTTGGCAATTGGACAGGTTTTGATATTGGGGGTGCTGTGGATGATTATGTTGGATCCGATGTTATGCGTGGAGCTTACTTTGGATATAATGGAGATAGTAGCGATGGGGATTTCCAAGGGGCTTTGGGGTACCATGATACGCTTGGTGCAGCTGCGGTTGTATTTCTTCAGGGGCCTTATGCCGACATTGGCGGCACTTCTGATGTTCCTAATAGTGTGCTTAATTCCGCTTCGGCGAGTGGCATAGGTTATGGCGATGGTATTGCAGGAAACGAAAGATCGGGAATGAGCAAGTTTGTATACTATAAAAATAATTTTTCTGTAACGGGAAATCCAAGTGTTCCGGGAAATTATTATAATTATTTGTCCGGATTATGGAAAGATAACACTCCTTTTACATATGATGATAATGGATATGGCGGAAATCAGTCTACCTCTTTTATGTTTCCTGGTGCCTCGGATCAACTTGGATACGGAACCGACGGAAATATACTTGCGGGAAACTGGTCAGAGATGAACGCAAATAATGGATTGCCCGCAATACCGGGTGACAGAACGGCAATGGGGTCAAGTGGGCCATTTAGACTAGAGCCTGGTGCGGTTAATTGCATAAGTTATGCTTACGTATTTGCACAAGGTCCTGCGGGTGGCACCAATTTACAAAGCGTTGCAGTTCTGCAATCCGCAATAGATACTGTTAAAGAGTTTTTTACTACAAAAGGACTTGGCGATTGTGGATGTAATTCATCTTCGGGACCCACTTCGGTAAATAAAATAAATAAACTTAAAAAGGACATGGTGTTAATGTATCCTAATCCTGTGCGCGACAGGTTGTATGTTAAGTTAAATGAACTGGAAGGAAAAAACATACATGTTCAATTGATCGATATAGCAGGAAAAGTACTTAAGCAAGATATAGTTGAAAATCAGTTATTGGTGATTGATATAAAAGATCTTGCACCGGGAATGTATTTGTTGAACTTAAATGATGGCGGGGAGACTTATAATTATAGATTTATCAAAAACTAATTTTAATTGGATGAAAATTTTAATGACCTGAGAATAAACTCAGGTCATTTTTTTCAGGTATTGTTTAATTTATTTTTAATTATTAGTACAAATGATTTTTTTCTGATTTTACTTTCCACCCACGAAATAAAATCAAAATATTCAAAAACAGTTTTTTCGAAGCGATCATCCTGCAAGGGAGCTATTTTTTCATAAAGCTCCTTGTAGTTTTTCATATTGTATATTCCGGCTGATGTTTTTAATGCGGCACTAAAAAAATTTAAAAACGCCTCTTCAAATTTATAAACCCTGTTTCTCGATTTTAAATAACGCTCTGTTGATTTTAATGCGTAAGGTATCAGATCCGTGTTTTTTAATTCAATGTGTACAATGAGGTCAAGTATTTTGGCGAAACAATAAATGTCTTGTGTTTCTTCAATCTGTATATCGTTTAATAGTTTGTTCAGCCATTTAAGTGCCAGGGAATGTTTGTCATCACCAAAGCAAACAGCGGCCATATTAAAATAAAAATCTGCCTTTCGCAGTTTCGTAAGATTCGCGGAAAATTCTTCAAGGCCATTATTAATGGCAGGGATCAATTCAACGGCACTAGAAAATTCTCCCATCGCTTTGTACAAAGCAAGCTCAATGCTGTACGAGGTTGAAAATAATTTTACTGCAAGGTCCTGATTTTTTTGTGCATGAAGGAGTATAGGAATTTCCCGAAGTTTTTTTAGATACAAAAAAGCCTGGTCATGTTGTTTTAATTGGTTGGCAATGTATATGGCATTACTCAATATGGAAAAATAAATGTTTGGCTTTTCCCGGAAAACCCGCGGATGTTTTTCTACAAGTTCAATATTTTTTATCAGGTTTTGATAACAATTTAAATAGTCATCTATGCCAAAGTAATAGGCGCTGTAAATATGGTAGTATAAAAATTTTGTTTCTAATGAAAGTGCCTTGCTTTCACTTTTTAATAAAACATTGTCAATCGCATTTTTAAATTGTATCAGTTCAGTTTCATTGCGCACCTTCCCTTGCTTGTTTAGAAAAAGAAAAAATCGACTCTTTATATTCCAGAACTCGTTAAAATTTTTCATTATTTCTGCAATCGAAATATCTTCTTCTAAAATTGATGTAATAGAATAGTCGCTTTCACCGGCATAATTTTTTGTCTCCATTATTTTTTTCTCCCAGGAGGATACATCGCTTAGTACAGAATATTTTTCGTGTTTGACAGCTGTTTTTTTTATACTTCTTAATAATTGTTGGCACTGTTTGTATAAAGTTCTGTCGTATAAAATTTCAGCGTAATGAAGTTCTCTTTTTAATATGGCATCAATTGAACTGTCGGCATGAAAGGCATGGAGGCTTTTTAATATCACTTTATAAAGCCGGGCTGTTGCAATGGAATATTTTTTTAAAAAAGATTCGCCTTTAAAAAATTCAAATACGTTTTTACTTTCGTATGCTGGTTGTTTTTCCAAAAATTCAAACAGCCGTATATAGTTGTTTTCTTCGGAGGAAGTATGCCTTGAAGCATAAAGTTTAAAGAACCTTTTTTCGGATTTCGAAAGCGATTTTATTAAAATAAATAAAGTGTCCGATTTTTTGTTTGACATGTATATTTTTATTCCTTTATACTATCAGTTAAGTATTAAATATAATAATTATTGTTAATTAGATATGTATAAAAATTTGAAATTTAAATGAACGGTTAGATATGTATAAATAGTAATAGCGTATCAGCCTAAATTTGCCATAAAATTGAATTAAAAAAATGGATAGAAGAGTATAAAAATGAAGATTATTAAAGTAATGGGTATATAATTACAGTTATTTTTGAGTTAAACAATTACCACGGTTAACATTTATCAGTCGGAAAAATTTAGAACCCCGTTACTATGAAATAGCCATAATCCTAAGCGGCATACAAACCGAAAATGAATATGGCGTATTCCATGTGGCAATAAAAAACAAAAATATATACACATGAAAAACAAAAACATAATCGCTTCGCTTATGTTGGCAACAACATTTGTATCTCTGTCTGCTTTTGCGAGGGAGAGCGTTGATGTGCACAGTGGGAAAACAAGTAACCAGGCAAATATCGCGGCTACTCTTGCGGCTTGTACGCGGGCACAAGCACGTACTGTTTTTGAATTGAACAATGTTCGTACAATTCTGTTAACAGCCGGTGATATGTGGTGGGCCGCTGCAAATAACGCACCTCAATATGAAATTCCAAAAGGGGGCGGGGCACACTCCTTGTTTGCAGGTGCATTGTGGATAGGAGGCATTGATGATGGGGGTAACTTAAAAGTAGCTGCTATGACCTACCGCCAGGGTGGTGATGATTTTTGGCCGGGCACAATAGATACTGCTAATCTTCAAACGGAAGCAAACAGATGTACCTATTACGATAAACATTTCAGGATCACGAGGAAAGAAGTAGAGGAATATATTGGCTGGGTTAGAAATGAAGCTGATTATCCGGGATATGTTGTTCCGGAATCAATAAAAAAATGGCCCGCTTACGGTAATGATGAAAATCAGGCTTGGACCAATGAAACAAAGTCCCTTGCTCCGTTCCATGACGATGGTGATGGTATCTACACAGTGCACTTAACATCACCAAATAATCCTAATGAAAATTTTGACTACCCTAATTATAACGTAACCAATACAATATCATGCGATAAAAACTATTTGTTTGGTGATGAAACATTATGGTGGGTATTTAATGATGTCGGAAATATTCATACTGAAACAAACGGTGCTCAAATTGGTTTAGAGATACAGGCACAGGCCTTCGCTTTCCAGACCAATGATGAGATTAATAACATGACTTTTTATAAGTATAAAATAAGCAATCACTCTCAACAGACTTTGGATAGTACTTTTTTTGGTCAGTGGGTTGACTCGGATTTAGGTGGTGCAAAGGATGATTTTGTGGGATGTGATGTTGGAAGAGGTTTGGGATATATCTACAATGGAGATAACCTTGACCTCGATTTCAATGGATCCAAAGGCTACGGAGATGAGCTTCCTGCAATGGGAATAGACTTTTTTGAAGGTCCTTTTGTGAATCAGGGAGGTACACAGGATTTGCCAAAAACCGTGCAAAACCCAGCCTCTGCAAATGGCTTTGGTTATGGCGATGGCTTTCCCGGAAATGAAAGAGCGGGTATGTCAAAGTTTGTGTTCTATAATAATGGCGGTGGATTAAAAGGAGATCCTCATAGCGCTGTTGAATATTACAATTATTGCAGCGGTTCCTGGATCGATGGCACACCATTCACCTATGGAGGTGCTGCCAAAGGCGGTACTCAGAAATGTAGCTATATGTATCCCGGATCTTCCGATCCTTTAGGTTTCGGAACAAAAGGTAATATTACAAATGCTACCTGGTCTGAAGTGAATACTTATGACGGCTCACCTCCTGCAACACCAAACGATCGACGTTTTTTCCAATCCGCAGGACCTTTTCAATTGAAACCAGGGGCGGTTAATTATGTAACTGTTGGAGCAGTATGGGCAAGAGCTCCTAAAGGTGCTCCTGCAACAGATGCTATAGCTTTATTGCAAGCTGCAGATAAAAAAGCACAGAATTTATTTGACAATTGTTTTAAAGTATTGGATGGCCCTGATAGTCCGGATTTAACTATACAGGAAATAGATAAAGAATTGTTGGTATACATTACCAACAAGCCTTCGTCCAATAACTACCTGGAAAAATATAAGGAGAAAGACCCATCAATTGTTGAACCTTCATATACCGATACAACATATAAATTCGAAGGCTATCAAATATTCCAATTGAAAGATGCTTCTGTTTCTTCGACTGATCTGTATGACATAAATAAAGCCAGGTTAGTGAAACAAATGGATCTCAAAAATAATTTTTCTCAACTGGTGAATTTTGATGATGATCCTAGTCTTGGCGCAAATGTCAATGTTCCTATGGAAATGGTGAATGGAGAGAATAATGGAATTGTACATTCATTCCGGATAACAGAAGATCTTTTTGCACAAGGAAATAAAACACTTGTTAACCACAAACAGTATTATTATATGGCTTTGGCTTATGGCGTAAACATGTATAAAAAATATGATCAATCATCCGGCTCTGGATTAGATGGTCAAAAGAAACCATACAAACAGGGTCGTAAAAATCTTAAGGCATATACGGGAATTCCTCATATACCAAGTCCTGAAGCAAGTGGAACTATTGCAAACTCAGCGTATGGTTATGGACCAAAACTGAGAAGGATAGAAGGACAAGGGAATGGCGGGCAATTGTTGGAATTAACTTCCACAACGATAAGTCGTATTATGTCAAGTGCAACATTCCGTGACTCCTTGCCGGAGTATGAAAATGCTAAAGGACCTGTTAATATTAAAGTGATTGATCCTCTTAATGTTCCTGCTGCTGATTTTACTTTCTATATGTTGGACACAATTAGCGCTATTCCAGCGAATGCACTTGAGCTTGACGATGCACATTGGATGTTAAAAAATAATACTTCGGGAGAGATTGTCTATTCCGGCAGTAATATTAAGATCGAGGATGAAGCGATTATTACCAAGTGGGGATTGTCGGTTAGTTTAAAACAAATGCCACATCCAGTGGATTCCACAGAATTGAATGGTGGTTTCATTGCAGCATCTATACATTTTGCTGACGAATCCCAAAAATGGTTAACCGGTGTTGTTGATGACGACAGTTATACTACGCGCAACTGGATAAGGTCTGGTATAAATACCAGTACATTAGTTGGCCTTAAATCATTTAATGACTGGGAGCATTTAGATGATGACCAGATATATGAGAAAGTAGTTGGAGGCACTTGGGCTCCTTATGTTCTTACTTATAAATCGGATGCTTATGATCCTGCAGCCAATGGAAGCCCTTATGCTAAGGGTGGACTTAATACTGGTTATCAGGGTTTTTCTTCACTTAAGTATTTGTCAAGTGTAGATGTGGTATTTACAAGTGATAAAAGTTTATGGACACGCTGCCCTGTATTAGAAATGTGTGATGACCCTGCCCTGGCAGAAGGAAATGCTCCTAAGTTTACTCACAGACGTTCACCTTCTGTAAATGCTTACGGGCAAGCAGGTATCTCTGGTTCAAGTGATTTGCTTAATTCAAACTTAACTGATGCGGAAGGAATGGGATGGTTCCCGGGATATGCGATCAATGTTGAAACGGGTGAAAGGTTGAACATGGCATTTGGTGAAGACTCCTATTTAACAGATGGAAACGGAAGGGATATGATGTGGAACCCAACTGCTACAGAATATGCAGGTTCTACCAATTATCCTTATTTCGGAGGAAGGCATTATATCTATATTTTTAATCACCTTGAAGATCCTAGTACTCCTCAGTATACGCAATATATGGCTGCTTTTCCACGGTACGATAAAGGGAAATACTTTATGGGTATATATCCTAGTCAAAGTTTAAGAAACATAGATAATCAGAGTAATACCGGCCTTCAGGCAACTCTTTGGAGGGCGTGCATATGGACTTCTATTCCATTGCTTGCAGATGGATTTGAGTCATTGTCAAAGCCAGGAGAAACTACAACAATACCTAATGAAGCAAAGGTTAGGTTGAGAGTGAATAAGCCTTATCAAAGAGGTTTTAGTACTCAATATAGAAGTAGTCCTCTTGCGCACGCACTTAAAGATTTAGTTTCTGGTACAGCGCAAAACAATGACAGGCCAATGTATACATTTAGTACTATGGATCTTCAGACTCAGGTAAGTGATGCTGATGAAGCTAAAAAAGCACTGGACCTTATCAATGTAGTTCCTAATCCTTATTATGCGTATTCTTCTTATGAAAATACTAAGCTGGAGAATACAATTAAGATCACGAACCTTCCTGAGAAATGTACAATTAAAATATATACACTCAATGGAACATTGATCAAGAGTTTTAATATTGATCAACCTGCTACTGCGCGCAATACTATGGGCGTTGCTGTTACGTCTCAGAATTGGGATCTTAACAACCAGGCGGGAATACCTATTGCCAGCGGACTTTACATTATACATGTTGATGTTCCGGGCGTAGGTGAGAAAACGTTGAAATGGTTTGGTGTTATGCGTCCAATAGATCTGGAATCGTATTAAACATACTTTCTAAATAATAGCGGGGAGACTTATAATTATAGATTTATCAAGAACTAGTTAAAAGATTAAGTTTTTAATGAGCGGGGAGTCTAATAATGGGCTTCCCGCTCGTCATTTTAACCCGCCAGTTATTTTTTTGAATGACCGTTCATTAAAAAAACCATACCGCTCCTCAATTAGTACTTGTTATCGGTTTATTCCAGCAGTATACTTGTAGTAAGTTTAACTATCAAAATAGATGTTTAACCTAGGCGTTAAGCCTTAAATATTAGATCGGCCGGGAAGTTTTCATGGGGATGTTGCTTACCGGCCGACTATATTTTCAAAGTTCTTAGAATACTGCTTATATATATACATAGTTAAATGGGGATTAACTATGTAACACCAGGTTGGTCGGTTAAAAGACAACCTGGTTTTTTATTTAATAATTTTTTGATCCGTCATCTCCTTCCAATAGCAATATACCCTTTCGCAAGTTTAGTGATCAAATAAATTCTCTTCACTTTTAATTTATGTGCAATTCATAAAATAAATATTAAAAGTATTTTTTAGGTAAAATGAAACCGTAGAATGATGATAATTGGACTAAGATAAGCTGCGATTTTAGTAAAAATTAGAGATATTATACTTGAGATGTACCGAATGGATGTAAAACAATTTGATTTATTTGTTTTGTCATAGAAATTCCCCAAGGATATATTTATAAAATATACAATAATAAAATTTAACTAATATAATCACACTATGAAAAAATCACTTTTAATATTTTCGGCAATCATGATAGTGTTTGCAGGATGTAAAAAAGAAAAAGACGAAATAGCTCCTGACCCTATTGTACCTGCTGCCCCTCAAGGCATAACAGTTGCGCAAACGAACACCGCTATTTATAATAAGTTAACTGCTACCTGGTGCCCTCCATGTGGCTCCTGGGGTTGGGAATTGAGTAATGATATTACAGCGGATATTGGTACAGATGGTATTACTATGGCTACGTATGGTTCTTCATCTTCTAGTTATGGCAATACAGATTTTTATAATCAAACTGCTGCAGATTTCAAAGCAGGATTTGCACCAACTGCCGGATGGCCTGCTTTTTGTGTTAATGGAGTAAATATTACGCAATATGTAGGTTCAGGTATAGATACTGGTACTACTCATACAAATGCTATTAATGCTATTAATGATCATAAGAATGCTCCGGTTGTAGCTAACTCGGGGTATACAACATCTATATCAGGCAATACTCTTACTATTGAAACAAGAACTAAATTTTTTGCGGATCTTCTGGGCGAATACTATATAGGTGCTTATGTAATTGAAGACGGTGTTTTACACATACAAGCAAACCAATCAGGAAGCGTTGCTCACCACCATGTACTAAGAGGGACTGCTGATGATTCAACCTGGGGAGAACTTATTACTTCTGCTTCTACTACAGGGTCAACTTTTGACCATACATTTACCATAACGTTGGGTTCTTCATGGGTACAAAGCAATATAGAAGTTGCTACGGTTATCTGGAAAAAGAATGGCAGCACTTACGAATTCGTAAATGCGCACATGAATCACTAGTAGTTTAAAGTTTTAGTAAAAAGGGAAGCATTTAATGCTTCCCTTTTTTTATGTGAAACATTTTCTCGCAAAGCTTTTGATCGCTTTCATACATTCTTTTTCAGCTTCCAGGAAGCCCATGTGTCCTGCATTTTCTATCAACAGTAACTTACCTTGTTTGCATAATTTTACCTGGCTTTTTAATGGTTCAGGAGGAATAACCGCATCTTGCGCACCCGCAAGAAAAAGTACAGGATAATCAGATTTTGTAAGTACTTTTCTTCTATCGGGTCTGCTCTTCATGCCTTCCAGCGCATTTACTATATTTTGCTTTTTTATTTTCTCAGCATTTTCCCTGAGTACATCAATTTTTTCTCCAAGGGCCGTAATGTTTTCCGGTGCAAACAATTTTGCAAAAAAGTTTTTTACGAATAAAATCGGATCTCGTTTTACGATTTCAATTACTCTAGTGCGTTCTGTTTTTTTCTCGTCACTGTCGGCGGTTGCAGTAGAGTGGAACAAACAAAGTCCTGAAATATTTTTCGGATACAATTCGGCAAAGGCCAGTGAAACATAGCCTCCCATGGAGTGCCCAACTATAGCGTATCGTCTTAAGTTAAGGTGATCCATTACAGCCTTCACACTACACGCCATCATTTCCATACTATGCACATAGCCTATTCCGGGTGTTTCGCCAAATCCGGGAAGGTCAATGCAAATTACCCTGTATAGTTTTGAAAGTTGTTTTGAGAATTCTTTCCAGATACTTTTATCTTCTATAAATCCATGCAATAAAACAATGGCTCTTCCTTTACCTTCATCGGTAAAAAAAATATCGGTTTGCCTAAAGGAAGCGTGTTTGATCATTTATTTTTTATTCATCAATTCCTCGATCTCTCCTGCTTCAATAGGAATATTTTTCATAAGATCAACCGGTCCGTTTTTAGTAATTAGAATATCGTTCTCTATTCTTACTCCCAACGACTCCTGGGGTATGTAAATTCCCGGCTCACAGGTAAATACCATTCCATCTTCAAACTTTCGGTGCTTATCACCCACATCGTGTACATCCAATCCAAGAAAATGTGAAGTGCCATGCATAAAATACTTTTTATACAAAGGCTTATTCGGATCCTGCTTACGGACTTCAGAAAGTTTTAATAAACGTAGTTTTATTAATTCCTCTTCCATTAATTTTCCAACAGCCTCCTGGTAGTCGGTTAAATTATTTCCAACCTTTAACATTTTTGTAGCAGCCCTCATCACTCTTAGCACTGCATCATAAACATTTTTTTGGCGCTTAGTATATTTACCACTAACGGGAATTGTGCGCGTTAAATCAGATGCGTAATTTGCATATTCTGCGGCCACATCTAACAACAAAATATCACCAGCCTTACACTGTTTATTATTGTCTACATAATGCAATACACATGAATCACTACCTGCAGCTATTATTGGTCCATAAGCAAAACCCCTGGAGCGATTGCGTAAAAATTCATGCGCAAACTCGGCCTCTATTTCGTACTCCCATACTCCAGACTTAACAAAACCTAAAATCCTTCTGAATCCTTTTTCTGTAATGTCGCATGCCTGTTGCATCAGATCAATTTCTTCTTTTGATTTGATTGCTCTGAGCTTATGCATAACAGGTGCAATGCGCTGGTATTTATGTACAGGATAGGTTTCCATACACCATTTGCTGAATCTTGTATCACGTGTTTCAACTTCAATAACCGCCCTGGTGTGTTCGTTGGTATTCAGGTAAACATTTTCACACTCGGCCATTATTCCCTGGAAAATTTGTTTGAATTGTGATGCCCAGTAAACAGTGCTAATGCCCGAACGTTCTGTTGCTTGTTGCTTATTGAGTTTTGCTCCTTCCCAAACTGCAATATGCTCACTTGTCTCTCTAACGAACAGTATCTCTTTATATAGTTTGGTTTTACTATCGGGATATATCAATAAAATAGTTTCTTCCTGGTCAATTCCGCAGAGCCAAAACAAATCAGAGTTTTGCCTGAAACCCATGGTACCATCAGCATTGGTAGGCATAATATCATTGGAATTAAACACTGCGATCGAATTCGCCTTCATTTCTTTAACCAGCTTTTTCCGGTTCTCAATGAAAAGCTTGTTTTTAATTGGTAAATATTTCATAGGGCTGCTATATATAAATGTTTTAATTATTGATCTCAATTATGCAATGTTTTATAAACAAAGGTCTTCATTTATAAGCCATATTCAAAGAATCAATCTAAATTAATATAAATACCCTAAAATCTTTGGTATAAACCGTTTCTGCTTCTACATTTGTGTTAGCATTGCAAACCCAATTTAGTTTATGGATAAATTTCTGAGATCATCGTTAGGTAAAAAAGTAGTAATGGGTCTTACCGGCCTTTTCTTAATAACTTTTTTGCTGGTACACTGCTTTGTGAATGCTCATATTTTTTATATGGATGGCGGAGTTCGTTTTAACGAAGCCGCGGAATTCATGGGAACCAATACCTTAATTAGGATAATGGAATATGTTCTTTTTATTGGCATAATCATTCACATTGTTCAGGCGTTAATCCTAACACTTGAGAATAGGAAGGCGCGCCCAATTAAATATGCGGTTAATAACCCTAGTGCAAACAGTAAATGGTATTCTCGTTCAATGGGTTTATTAGGAACGTTGATTCTATTGTTTCTTATTATTCACCTAAAACATTTTTGGGTGGTGAGCCGTTTCACTGATCATATTACCAGCGGTGAAGAAACATTGTTTGATGAGATGAAAGAGGTATTCGAAAATCCTCTTGTGGTTGTTGTTTATATTCTTGGCGTGTTATCATTGGGTTACCATTTGCTCCACGGCTTCCATTCTGCATTTCAAACATTAGGATTGAACAACAAAAAATATTCTCCTATTATTAAAAAAGCCGGAATGGCATTTTCCATCATCATTTCTGTAGTATTCGCGGCGATGCCGTTGAGTATGTATTTGGGGTGGGTGAAATAGTTGGAAGTACGAAGTTGGGAGAACGGAGCGTGAAGTTGGAAGATAGGAGCTGGAAGAACAAAGTAAAATTATAGCTTGGAAACAGAGATTGTAAATAAAGAGATAAAAACTATAACGGCTAGATTTAAGTTTGAAAAACTTATTATCTGGGAAAAGGCTATGGAGTTTGGAGAACAAATAAATATTATGTCGTATAAATTTCCCAAAGAAGAGCTGTATAATCTTTCGTCTCAAATCAGGCGCGCGGGAGATTCAATAGCTCTTAATATTTCTGAAGGCTCAATAGGTCAATCTGTGCCCGAGTTTAAAAAATTTATAGGATATTCAATTCGTTCCTTGGCGGAGGTCGTTACATGTTTGCATAAAGCGCATAGAAGGGAATATATTTCAAAGGAAGAGTTTAATAATAAGTATGAATACGCTTTTAATCTAATGAATATGATGGTCGCATTTAAAGAGAAAATAAAATAAGGAAGCAAGAAGCTCGGAGTCGGAAGCACGAAGTAAAAAACTTCTGACTTCCAACTCCGAGCTTCCAACTAATATTTCATATATGACGAAGCTAGACGCAAAAATTCCTGAAGGTTCATTGGAAGAAAAATGGACGAAGTATCGTTCTACCATGCCTTTGGTAAACGCCGCTAATAAACGCAGCCTCGAAATTATTGTGGTAGGTTCTGGTCTTGCCGGTTCCGCCGCAGCTGCTTCGTTGGCAGAGATGGGATATAAAGTAAAATGTTTTTGTTTCCAGGACTCTCCGAGGCGCGCGCATAGTATTGCAGCGCAAGGCGGGATTAACGCAGCAAAAAATTATCAGAACGATGGAGACAGTACATTTCGTTTATTTTATGATACCGTAAAAGGTGGAGATTACCGTGCACGTGAGGCGAATGTTTACAGGCTGGCAGAGGTAAGTTCAAATATAATTGATCAGTGTGTTGCGCAAGGTGTTCCATTTGCACGTGAGTACGGAGGATATTTAAGTAACCGTTCATTTGGTGGTACGCAAGTACAAAGAACATTTTACGCAGCTGGTCAAACCGGTCAGCAATTATTATTGGGTGCGTACAGTGCATTGGAAAGACAAATTGGTTTGGGTACAGTAACAATGTATTCGCGCCACGAGATGCTGGAAGTAGTAACGATAGATGGAAAAGCACGCGGAATTATTGCACGCGATTTAATATCAGGAAAATTAGAAAGACATTTTGGCCATGCTGTGCTATTGTGTACAGGCGGGTACGGCAACGTATTTTTCCTTTCTACCAATGCCATGGGAAGTAATGTTACTGCTGCATGGAAGGCGCATAAAAAAGGAGCGTTCTTCGGCAATCCTTGCTATACACAAATACATCCTACTTGTATTCCTGTTTCGGGCGATCATCAATCTAAATTAACATTGATGTCGGAATCGTTACGTAACGACGGTCGTATTTGGGTGCCGAAGAAAAAAGATGACAATAGAAAGGCAATTGATATTCCTGAAGACGAAAGAGATTATTATTTAGAAAGACGCTATCCTGCATTTGGAAACTTAGTGCCACGCGATGTGGCATCACGTGCCGCGAAAGAAAGATGTGATGAGGGTTATGGAGTGGGCACATCAAAAATGGCGGTGTACCTGGATTTTTCTGCGGCTATTGAGCGTTACGGAAAAACTCAAGCCAACAAATTAGGAATTCACAATGCGGATGCTGCTTCAATACAAAAAATGGGGAAAGAAGTAGTTGCGGAGAAATATGGAAATCTTTTTGAGATGTACGATAAGATCACGGGTGAAAATCCGTACGAAATGCCAATGCGCATTTATCCCGCTGTGCATTATACAATGGGTGGCTTGTGGGTCGATTATAATTTAATGACAACAGTTCCAGGCATGTACGCTTTAGGTGAAGCTAACTTCAGCGATCACGGAGCGAACAGGTTAGGAGCATCAGCATTGATGCAAGGATTGGCTGATGGGTATTTTGTTATCCCATACACTATTGGCGCTTACCTTGCCAATGAAATTCGTACGAAGGCAATTCCAACCGATCATGAAGCATTTGTTGCGGCGGAAAAAAATGTACAGGACACATTGGATACATTGATGAACATAAAAGGAACAAAATCAGTTGATCACTTTCATAAAAGATTAGGAAAAATAATGTGGGAGAAATGCGGAATGGCCCGCAACGAAAAAGGATTAAAAGAAGCGATAGAAGAAATAAGAACTTTACGTGAAGAGTTCTGGAAAGATGTTCGTATTCCCGGAGAACAAAATGCACTTAATCCTGAATTAGAAAAAGCCGGACGTGTTGCAGATTTTATTGAATTGGGTGAACTGATGTGTAAAGATGCATTGAACCGTGCAGAAAGTTGTGGCGGACATTTCCGTGAGGAATCACAAACCGAAGATGGCGAAGCAAAACGTGACGATGATAAATTTGCATACGTTGCTGCCTGGGAATTTAAAGGAGTTGGAAATTCCGAATTGCATAAGGAAGAATTGGTGTTTGATATAGTGCATCCATCACAAAGGAGTTATAAGTAGCTGTTAGTTATTGGTTGGTTGTTGTTAAGTTATTGTGAAATAGTTAATTTATGGGAGCAATAGATTCTTTTGAAGATTTGGAGTGTTGGAAGACCTGTACGGAGTTAAGGAGATATATAATTGATATAGTAAAAAAATTTCCGACAGAGGAAAAGTATGAATTAACTTCCCAAATGAGACGATCCTCTAGGTCAACAACACATAACATTGCAGAGGGCTATGGTAGATTTCATTTTAAAGAAAATGTTAGATTTTGCAGGATGAGTAAAGGATCTTTAATGGAATTACAAGATCAGTTTATCACTTCATTGGATGAAAAATATATAACTCAAGAAGAATATGATTTTGCGAAAAAACTAATAAGTAAATCCGTTAAAATATTAAATGGATATATTAAATATTTGAGAAGCGCTGAATCGAAACCTCGTTACGTTTCGGATGTTGAAGATTCTTATATACTGCAACAACCGGCAACTAACAACAACTAACAACCGACAACTATGAACTTAACCCTCAAGGTCTGGAGACAAAAAAATGCTAATGACAAAGGCAGTTTTGCTACATACAATGTAAAAGATATTTCTGAAGACATGTCGTTTCTCGAAATGTTTGATGTGTTGAATGAAGAACTGATTTCAAAAGGAGATGACCCTATTGCGTTTGACCATGATTGTCGCGAAGGCATCTGCGGTATGTGCAGTATGTATATCAACGGCCGCGCTCATGGTCCAATGCAGGGAACAACTACTTGTCAATTGCATATGCGTAAGTTCAAAGATGGAGAGACCATTGTTGTTGAGCCCTGGAGAGCATCTTCTTTTCCTGTGATCAAGGATTTGGTTGTTGATCGTGCTGCGTTCGACCGCATCATTGCTTCCGGAGGATTTGTTTCAGTAAATACCGGCAATGCAAAAGATGCAAATAATATTCCGGTTAATAAGGATGATGCTGATGCAGCATTTGCCGCAGCGGCCTGTATAGGCTGTGGAGCTTGTGTTGCGGCGTGTAAAAATTCTTCTGCCATGTTATTCGTCTCTGCTAAAGTTTCTCAGTTGGCATTATTACCGCAAGGACAAATTGAACGCACGCAGCGTGTGTTGAATATGGTAAAACAAATGGACGAAGAAGGATTTGGAAGTTGCACTGTTATCGGGGCTTGTGAAGCGGAGTGTCCTAAAGAAATTTCTTTGGAAAATATTTCTACTCTGAACAGAGAATACATGATGGCGAATCTTAAAAATCCGTAGGGAATTTTTACAGATCGTTGTGGGGAAGGGTTTGCTGTATCGCTTTGTCAAAAGAAATATTTTGTATTTTACTACGCAGCCAAGCTAGTATATCAAAATAACTAAGTACACTTTGTTCATAGGAGTTGGTAAATACTGCCTGTAATTTATCATGAAGTGTTTGCAATCCTTTTCTTATCTCTGCTTTTGAGTTCATGTTTCGAAGATCTTTTCGAATGAAATCAAGCAAAACCGTTTCCATCTTATACAGGCGATTCCGTTTGTATAAAAAACGGTAAGTCGATTTAACACTGTACTCAAGCAGGTCTTGTTTTTCTGTTTCATAATAAATAATAAGCTGAAGTATTCTTGCAAAACACTGCAAGTCAACTCTGAAATCTGTAACATCGCGCAAGACCAATTGCAATTGTTTATTGGCGGCAGTATAATTTCCTGCACCAAAATAAATGCAAGAGAAATAATAGTCAATATTTGCCTGCTGTTGTTTGTCAAGTACGGTGAGGGACTCGTTTTTCATTTTTGCAATGAGCTTAATCCCGTTCTCGAATTGTCCCGTGGAGTTATAAAGTACTAGTTCATTAAGATTGGAAAGATAGAATACTAGCCGCTCCTGCAATTTTGAACGGAAAATAACTGCCCTCATTTTTTTTAATGTTTCGGGAACTGCATTGTATTTTTTTAATGCAAGTTGGTTGTTGGCGAGGTTGTTTAGTATACCAATGTGGGTATATGGCTTTTGTGTTATTTGTGCCGGGTAATGATCCATGAGCCCCGATATTTTTTCTAAGTAGGGGTAAGCCTTTTCTGGTTCGTTTAGGCGGGAGTGACAAAGTATGTGTGAAAAATAAAAAAAATACAATGCCCTGTTGGAAAGAACCTGTTTCTCATTTTTTAAACCAGGAGTTGATAAAATATTTCTGAAAAATACTTCACCTTCCTTACCTCTTGCAGATGCTCCATGATATACTGTTGCCTGGGTGCGGGAAAGCAGGAGCATATACTCGTTTAAGTTTTTATACTTGCTAATTGTTGTAAAGACTTCATCGTATAAATTAATCATTGCTTTTTCATCGTGACCTAAAAATGATTGGGCGCGTATTAATTCGTATTCAAGAAACAAGAGTTCCATGTACTGTAAAAATTTTTCATGCTCTTTTGCTATCTCTTTTGCTTTTAATAATTTTTTCTGACAAATTTTAAACAAACCTTTTTCTAAAAGAATATTTAGATTTTGGATCGTTGCAGTAAGCTGTACATCTATACCAGAGGATTGGTAATGCCGGATACTGTCTAGGATCAATTCCTGTAAAACATATTTTGTTTTGTTAAGTTTGGAAATACCCAACTCCGGAATTTTTATAAGGATAATTTTTTCATCAAACTCTTTTTGCTTTTCAATAGCATCAAAAAGTTTTAGGTAGATCATGTCTCCGTTGGCGTCTCTCGCTTTTGCAAAGAATTTAAACCGCCTTTTTTCGTGTTTATCCAGCGATTTTATCAGCGTAAACAGATCGTTCGATGATATTTTAGGCATATGAAAATAAAAGAATTAAAACATTGAATATCAGATAAATATATAAAAAGTATATCAGTAAAGCAAAGGATAATATAATAACATATGATATAATCTCCAAGGCATAAACGGTAAATTTATTGTAATGGGGAGTTCTAAAAATCAAATTGTTAATAAATAACGATATAACTAATTGATAATCAAATAATTATGATTATATTTACGTTATAAATAAGTTAGACAAAAAATGAAGTTAA
>Ga0163149_10001898_pt1 | contig 26083 bp, 16 predicted proteins | sample OliLakLV19MP5G1_FD_148604 | JGI IMG/M metagenome (GOLD analysis project Ga0163149, IMG submission 148604) | Freshwater microbial mat bacterial communities from Lake Vanda, McMurdo Dry Valleys, Antarctica - Oligotrophic Lake LV.19.MP5.G1 | ecosystem: Environmental > Aquatic > Freshwater > Lake >... | reverse complement strand
CTTCGCGGTATCCGCCGATCATGTCGAATCCGGCCATGCCGGAAGGCGTGTAGAGGTTCACTTCGCCGCAGCCGAAGCAGAACTGCATCTCGTAGTTCCCCGCAGGTCCTGACCAGCGCAGTTCGTAGTCGGGGTGGAAGCCGCCGCACAGCTTGTACGCGTTCGGATCCCGCGCGCAGAAGTTGCCGGGATTCGAGAACGCGATGCGGAGTGCGTCCTTCTCTGCCGATTCGAGCGGCATCGGCGTCGCGTAGAACGGCCAGTCGTGGCTGCGGATCACCAACTTCGACGCGAGCTCCGCCTCGAGCAAGTCGCATTCCCGCGTGTGATGAGGGAGGCCTTCGTAGAGCGTCACGTCGGTAGCTGATCGCAACGCGTCGGCCGCCTCGTCGAAGCGCGCATCGTCGCCGAATTTCAGAAGCACGGGCGGCTCGCCCATGCCGAACGCATCGCTCTGATCTTCGCGACCGCAAGCGATCGAGCACGCGGCGGCGAGCAAAACAAGGATCCAGACTCCCCAATGCGTCGGCATCGCCACGCGCATACTACATCGGTCTCTGCTGCGGGTTTCGTGCGGGCGATGCCGAGTCCATATCGGAGACGGCGCCTACCGCAGAGGAATCGAGGTACCCATCACGACGTGAGGCGATCACGAGGAGGCGCTCGCCGTGCTCGTCGAGCGTGAAATCTCCGACGTCGCGTCCGGGCTGCTCCGTCTCGAACTGTTTCGTCCCGCTGTCGACGTCCCACACGGACCAGCTCACGACCCACGCGCCGGAATCCGGTGCGGAACTCGCGATCGCGAGCCGGCGTCCGTCGGAACTCCAGCGCAGCGCGCCGACCTCGCCTCGATTCACGGGCAGCCGCGTGAACGCGGAATCGCGGGCGGCGTCGACGATGCGCACGATTCCGAGCGCATCACCGACGGCGACGAGGGAACGGCGCGGGCTGGGATAGCAACACGTGACACGGACCGGGGCCGAAGTCCCGATCAGGCCGAGTGCGAGCAGCAGCACTGAGTTCATGCACTCGACAACGCCGCTCGACGCGAGAACTGTGCGCGAATCCGAGGTCGGCGAGTGATCGCGGCCTCGATGTGCCGCGGGGGCAGGTCATCCAAGCGCATGACCGATCCGTCCCCGGCCTTGAGCGCGGCGTGCGCAGGCTGTGGCTCGTAGCGCCGCAGAACGTCACTCGCCGCGCAAAGAGTTCCCTTCGACCCGCGGAGCCCCGCCGTTCAAGATGCCGCTCCACGTCGATCGCGCGCCGGCCGGCCAGGATCGCTCAGTCCTGAGCGAGTAACCGCTCGAGTGCCTGCCGCGCCACGCTCGGCCCGCGCAGTCTCATCGACGCCGAGCTCGTGCGCGGTCCGACTTGGATCGCGATGTCGTCCGGGCCGAGCGTCGCGAACAAGTCCTCGTCCGTGCGGTCGTCGCCGAACGCGACCAATAGCGCGTTCGGTCCGTGCTCGACGCGTGCCTCCGCCGCCGCCAGTCCCTTGTGCACGCCGTGCGGACGCACCTCGACGACTCGATCGCCGACGAGCACCTCGACCGCGACGTTCGACAGCATCTCGGCCAGATGCTGGCGCAGCTCGTTGCTCTGCCGCGCGCCGAATTCAGCGTCGGCCCGGCGCCAGTGCCACGCGAGCACCGACGACTTCTTCTCGACGAAGGCGCCCGGCGTGCGCTCGGCGAAGTCCTCGAGGATCGCGGCGATCACGTCCGCGGACGGCAGCGCGGCCGGCGCGCGGCGGCTCCAAGACTTGGCGCCGCGCGGGCGCGACCACAGGCCGTGCTCCGCGTGCAGCGCGGCGTCGAGTTCGCCGAACCAGTGCGTCATGTCGTCGCGCGGGCGCCCGCTGACCATGTGCAGCGAGATCCACGGCGTCGCGGCGAGTCGCGCGAGGAGCGTCGTCAGCTCCGCGTCGGGACGCGCCTGCTCGGGTAGCGGGGCGAACTCGACCAGCGTGCCGTCGTAGTCGAGCAGCAGCACCACGCCACGCTCGCGGCCGTTCTGGATGCGCGCGGCAACGTCGGCGGGATCGTCGAAGTCCGTGCGGATGGTCATGGGCGCCTCCGTGCGTTCGAGAGCGGCCAGGAAATCGCGCGCCCACGTGTGCACGTCCGCGGACGCGACGCGCGCGCGGAGGAGACGCATGCGCTCGCGTCGCTCGTCGCGCGGCATGTCGAGCGCGGTCGCGATGCCGCGCGCGGTCGCTTCGATGTCGTAAGGATTCACGAGGACGGCGCCGGCGAGCTCCGACGCGGCGCCGGCGAACTCGGATAGCACGAGTACGCCGTCCTCGTCCGGTCGCGACGCGGCGAACTCCTTCGCGACGAGGTTCATCCCGTCGCGGATCGGCGTCACGACCAGAACTTCGGCGGCGCGGTACAGCGCCACGACCTCATCGCGATCGAGCCCGCGGTGCACGTACCGGATGGGCGACCACGTCGGAGTCGAGAAGCGTCCTTGGATGCGGCCGACGAGTGCATCGACTCGATCGCGGATGTCGCCGTACGCCGGGACGCTCGAGCGCGACGGCACCGCGACTTGGAGCAAGTGGATCTTCCCGTGCAGGTCGGGGCGCAGCTCGAGCAAGCGCTCGTAGGACGCAAGCCGGCGACCAATGCCCTTCGTGTAGTCGAGTCGATCGATGCCGACGAGCAAGCGCGGCGCGGATCCGCCGCGGATCTCGGACACGCGCTGGAGCACGGCCGGTGTGCTCGCAGTGTCCTCGAAGGACTGGGCATCTACGCCCATCGGGAAGGAACCGAAGCGCACTTCGCGGCTGCCGACGCGCGCGCGATCGACGCTGACTTCGAGACCCAGCACACGCTGCAGCGCCGACGCGAAGTGGCGCGTGTACGACTGAGTGTGGAAGCCGACGAGATCCGCGCCGAGCAGTCCGCGCAAAAGCGCCTCGCGGTGCGGCAGCGCGCGCAGGATCGGCGTCGGCGGGAAGGGGATGTGGAGGAAGAAGCCGATGCGCGCGCTCGGCACGAGTTCGCGCAGCATCGCGGGCACGAGCAGGAGCTGGTAGTCGTGGATCCAGACCGTATCGCCCGGCTGCATCCGTGTTGCGGCCGCTTCGGCGAAGCGCTGGTTGACCGCGCTGTACTCTTCCCAACCGCCAGTGTCGATCGGCGCTTGATCGAGCAGCGAGTGGAAGAGCGGCCAGAGCAGTCCGTTCGCCCAGCCCTCGTAGTAGCGCTCGACCTCACGTTGCGTCAGGTGCACCGGCGCCAGCCGCAGCTCTTCGAGTTGCGTGTCGAGCAGTGCACGGTCGGCCGGCGTCAGATTCCACGTCGGCCCGGGCCACCCGACCCAGGTGCCGCCGCCTTTCGCGTGCGGTCCGGCGAGACCCGTCGCGAGTCCGCCGCTGCTCGGCGCGACCTTCACCAGGCCGTCGCGCGCGACCACGGTCACGGGCAACCGATTCGACACGAAGAGCGTGCGTGTCACGGCGCGCACCTCACGGCGCGCACCTCACGACGAACACCAAGCGCGGACCCGGCCGTCGCGCGCGTCGAGAAGTCCCCCGATCGTCGTCGCCGCGTGGATCAAACCGACGTGCGTGTACGCTTGCGGGAAGTTGCCCAGCAGCCGCCGCGTCCGCGGATCGACGTCCTCGGAGAAAAGGCCCACCGGGTTCGCGTGCGCGGCGATGTGGAGGAACACCTCGCGCGCGCGGTCGAGGTCGCCGATGAGCGCCAACGCTTCGGCCCACCAGAACGAGCAGATCGTGAACGCGCTCGTGGTCTCGCCGAAATCGTCGTCGTTCCGGTAGCGCAGCATCATTCCGCCTTCCACGAGCCTCTCCTCATAGGCGCGAACGGTCGAGACGAAGCGTGGGTCGTGCGCGTCGATGAGTCCGAGGCTCGGCAAGAGCAGGTTCGAGGCATCCGGGTTGACGCCGTCGAGCCCCTGCGTGAAGAAGCCGAGGCCTTGGTTGTAGCCGCGCTCCAGGAGTTCGGCGCGCAACTCGTCGCTCGCGAGGCTCCAGCGCCGCGCGTGCTCCATCCGGCCGAATCTCTCGGCGATTCGCGCTCCGCGGTGAGCCGCGACGGCGCACATCGCCAGCGAGAACGTGTAGTGCCGCATCAGCGTGCGGAACTCCCAGATGCTCATGTCGGGCTCGCGCGCGGCGGCGATCGCGTCCTCGACGAGTCGCTCGATGACGGGCCAATACGCTTCAGGACGCTCGACGACGACGCGCGGGTCCGAGAGCATCGTGTCGAAGCACAGGACCAGCTCGCCCATCAAGTCGTTCTGGCGCTGGATCGCCGCAGCGTTGCCGACGCGGACGTGACCGTTCCCGGCGAAACCGGCGAGGTGCGGCAGCATTCGCTCTTCGAGGTCGCGCTCACCGCCGATCCCGTAGACGGGTTGGAGCGGTCCCGACTCGACCATGTCGCGCAGGAAACGCAGCAGTTGTTCGCCCTCGGCGAGGTGCGACAGTCGCCGCAACGCCTCGACGACGAACGCGGCGTCGCGCAACCAACAGTAGCGGTAATCCCAGGTGCGCTCGGTCCCGAGCGCCTCGGGAACGCTGGTCGTCGCGGCCGCGATGATCGCGCCCGTGTCGTGGTACGCGTGGAGCTTCAGCGTCAGCGCGGACCGCAGGACATGCTCGGGCACGAAGCTCGGCAGCGCGCACGTCCGCGCCCAGGCTCGCCAGCCCGCGATCGTGAGGTCGAGGTCGCGCAGGATCCCGGCCGTTTCGCGTCGCTCGGTCGTGGCGCCGTACCGCACGGAGAACCACGTGGGTCGCGTCAACGCGAACTCGCGCTTCCCGAGCACGTAGGGGATGGGCAGGTTGGTCTGCAGCGAAATCGGTCCGTGCCCACTGACGACGTCGACGCCGCACGTGCTCTCGCGCAGTTCGACCGGCGCTGCCGCATAGCCCGGGCGCGGATCGAAATCGATGCTCAGTCGCGGCTCCCCGGAGATCGGTCGCAGCAAGCGCACGTGCTCGATCGGGACGCTGACGCCGAGCCCCTCGGGTACGCGCGGTGCGAAATCGAGGAGCTCCCAGGCCTCGTCGCCGTCGCGGAATTCCACGCGAGCGACGTTCGTGTTCACGAGGTACTCGAGCTTGCCCTCGATCTCGGCCCCGCGGCGCAGGACGCGGAATCGGCCGCCGCGCTCCTCGTCGAGGAGGCGGGCGAACACGCTCGGCGAGTCGAAGCGCGGCAGGCACAGCCAGTCGAGCGAGCCGCGTGGCGACACCAGCGCAAGGGCGCGGCCGTTGCCGACGGCTGCCTGGTCCAGGTTCGCGGCGTGAGGGATGGTCGGTTGCATCGGCTGCGCGGCTGTCGAGTCCGCCGATCTTGCCAGGAAATGGCCGCGAAACCACGCGCTGCAGGCTGATTCAGAGGCGCGGGCCGGGCGGCCAGTGCGCGTGCTCGAGCAGAGCACCGTGCTCGAGCACCGTCTCGGCGTCGAAACGCGGACGAACGCCGGCACCGAGTGATCCGCGGTCGCGTCCGTGCTCGAGGGACCGACGCACTGCTCGATACGCGAACCAGGCAACCATTGCGATGACGACGCAGGGCGCGGCGGTCGCCCACGGATTCCGCAGCATCGTCTGGCGGCGAGCGCCGAGCGCGACGGCGAGTGCGTCGAACGTGAACGACACCAAGGCGCCGCCGAACACGACGTCCCAGAGTCCCATTCCGCGCGACAGCAGGAGCACCTGCCCAGCGAACGTGCCTGCCCGAGCCTGCTCAGGAAGCACGATGAAGGATCCGGGCCGCTACTCCGCGAACTCGAACTCAGTACCGTTCGAGCGGACGCGCTGCATGGCGACTCGGTCTACGGTCCGAGGGCTGCCCAGGATCTTGGCAGCATGATCAGGCCGTCGGTGAGGAACGCGAGTCCGTTCCCGCCGTCCGTCGGAATGCAGGCAGGTCTGCACGTCGATGATAATGCGCGCAGCAGGAGTTCGGCCCGTGGCGCTCCTCGCCGTGCGTGCCATCCGGCGAACTCGGCGAGAGTGGCACGATGAGCTCGCGCCACTTGGTCGCCGGCGCCAGCACGACGTGAGACGTCAACATGTGCGCTCGCGGCCGCGGCGCGAGCGGGGCGAGGAAGTCGAGCTGCTCGAACGGAATCGAGGAGGTGCCGTCGCGCCCGCACCGACGAAGCGCGTTGATCACCTTGCCCTCGGGGTCGAGCGATAGCCGCTCGAGCTGCACGAGTGGGCGAGTGACCTACCGACACAGCCGCTCGAGCCCGTTACGATCGCCTGCCTCGGGCACGAAGGGCGTCCTGCGTGTCGACCAGGTCCTCTTCTAGGGACCGGTTTTCACGGATAGCGCGTCCGCTGCAGGAGCATCATGGCCGCAGGCGTTGGAACGACCGCGAGGACAGGCGGAGTCGCGGTAATGGTCGTATCCTCGCGGCATGAGGTCCCTCCACAGCGCCGTCTCCTCGTTCCTCGCCGCCTGCACTGCGCTGATCGCCACGGCCAGCGTCGCCCCGGCCCAGGCGTCCGAAGTTCGCTCGTGCTGGCTCACGCAATACACCTTCGTCGGCAAGAGCGAGCCGCAGCTGCGCGCGATCGCGCAGAACATCCGCAACGGCGGCATGAACACGGTCTACGTGGCCATGTACTCCGGCCAGTCCACGCTGTGGCCGAGTCGCGCCTACAAGGCCGCGGGCGGCAACTGGGCCAGCAGCAGCATCGACTACGCACGCGATCTGTGCCGCATCTTCCACGACGAGGGCCTGCAGGTCGGCGCGTGGTTCGAGTACGGGCTCGCCGTGGGGCTCGGCTCGCATCCACTGGCCGTCGCGCACCCGGACTGGCTGGCGCGCGACATCGGCGGGGATCCGGTCACCAGTGAGAACGGCGGCTTCGTGTTCCTTTCGCCGGGCAGCCAGCCCGCGACGGACCTCTTGGTAGCGATGGTGACGGAGCTGGCCCAGGACTACGACTTCGACGACATCCAGCTCGATCGCATCCGCTGGGGCCGCAAGTCGACCGGGCGTGAGTACGGCTACGAAGCTCCGACCGCCGCGCTCTACTTCGCGCAGTACGGCGTCAATCCGCCGTCGAACGTGAACTCCGCACAGTGGGTCACGTTCCGCGAGGGGCTCGTGAACAGCCTGATGCAGCGCTCCTTCAACGCCGTGAAATCGGCCAACCCGACGATCGTCGTCTCGTCGGCGCCCACGGGCTCGTACGGGATCACGCAGCACATGCAGCGCTGGTCGAGCTGGCTCGCCGGCGGCTACATCGACCTCGTGATGCCGCAGATGTACCTGACGTCTCTCGCGTCGTTCCAGACGGAGTTCCAGACGTGCCGCACGCAGGCGGGCTCGTACCTGTCGAAGCTCGGTGTCGGCTATCGGGCCAGCGACGACACCGATTGGTCGCTCGTGCAGAATCAACTGAACTATGCGCGCGGCCAGGGCGTGCCGCACGGGGCGCTGTGGGTCTACCACCAGTACACCGCCCAGATCGCGATCCAGGACGAGATCGACAACTTGCCGGCCCCCGGCGGTCCCTGGAACGCGTCGGCAGTGAACCCGTTCGTGTCCTCGCGCAGCATCCAGATCGTCGGCGACGACGCGGACGGCGCGGCGACGTATGCCGAGACGTCGGGTGGGTGGCAGGCCTCGGCACAGTCGGGCGCGATGCGCTTCGGTTCGCGCGTCGCGCAGGGGACGGCGCCCGCGTCCGCGGAATGGCGCCTCGCCGTGCCGCGCACGGGCACGTACGACGTCTACGTCTGGTACACGGCCGCGGGCAATCGCAACGACGCGGCCCCGTACACGGTGCACAGCTACGACGAGACCGCTGTCGTCCCGATCGATCAGCGCGCCAACGGCAGCCGTTGGATCCGACTCGGGCGCTTCCTCTTCGGCCAGGGTCCCTCGGCCGTGCGCGTTTCGCTGACGAACACCGGTGCCGACGCGGCCGAGTGGACGTCGGGTGATGCGGTCAAGCTCGTTCACGCGCCCGAGGGCGAGAACGAGTGCTCCACCTCGCCCAACACCGCCGGACCGGGAATGCTCGTCGGCTGGTCGGGCACGACGAGCGTCTCCGCGAACAACCTGGTCCTCGTCGCCGAGGGCGGGCCGCCGAACTCGGTCGGACTCTTCTACTACGGAGCTGCCGCGACGCAGGTCCCGTTCGGGAACGGCTTCCGGTGCATCGGCGGGAACACTTGGCGCCTCGGCCCGGCGCAGCCCTTCGATGCGAACGGGAACACGTTGCGCTTCGTGAACTACACGAGCCCGCCGATGAATTCGGGCGGCGGCGCGATCACGGCCGGTGTCCAGCGCCGCTTCCAGTTGTGGTACCGCAACGCAGCCGCCGGAGGTGCGGGCTTCAACCTGTCGGACGCGATCGCGCTGACGTTCACGCCCTAGGTGCGAGACTTCCGACGACGGGTCTCGACGCTCGCGACTTCGAGCGCAGCGACGCTCTCGTCCGAGGTACCGGTGAGAATGCGGCGAGGCGGACCCACAAGGGGCCCGCCTCGCTCGACGGCTCGACGGTTCGACGGCTCGACGGCTCGACGCGAACTAGCCGTCCACGGTTGGACCGGTTCGGCTCGGTGGAATCACATCGACCACACGATCGCGCGCCCGTTCGAGAGGTTGAACGTCGATGCCGTGCAGAAGGCGGCTGCGTTCCGGTACCAGATCTGGTAGGTGCGCGTGCCGGGCACGCTCACGAGACCACGCACGGAGACCGACGGGTCACCCGCTGCGGGGTATTGCGACGCACCACCGACGTTCGTCTTCGTGCCGAGGCGAGTGATCGTCCCGCCGGCGCAGCGCAGTCCGTCACCGAACAAGGAACCGGCGCCGCCGCCCTGCTGGGACGTGCCCTGGAAGTAGAGCGCCGAGCTGTTCGGCATGCCGCTCCCCGCCAGGACGACCGTGTCGCTGCTGATGCTCGCGACTCCCGTCGAGCCCAGGTGGGCACCGCTCGGGTTGACCGAGCTCGCACAGCCGTTCCCGGCCACACCGGAGTTGGCGCACGGACAGGCCGTGCCTGTTCCGTCACCCGAGCAGAAGGTCGTTCCGGCTTGGACCGAGCTGACCGAGAACAGGAAGACGCTGCGGTTCAGGAAGTCGAGGATCGCCAGCGTGCTCGAGGCGGGGTCGTAGGAGAAGTCGTACCAGCCCACGCTCGTCGGGGGCGTGAACGTGCCCGGCCACTGAACCGTCGCCGCGTTGCCGTTCGTGTCGAACGCCTGGACGGCGGAGAAGAAGTTCTGGCCCGCGGTCGTCACGGTGCGATCGTTGGCCAGGAGGAACGTGCCGAAGTTCGTGTTCAGGACGGCCACGTTTTGGCCCGAGATGCCTGCAGCGTTCACCAAGCCGCTGATGGTCACGCCGGCAGCGCAAGCGTTCGTGCCCGAACGGACGGCCTTGACCAGGAAGTTGTCCATCCGCAGGTAGACGTCACCCGTCGCCTGATCGAACTCCATGCAGCGCCAGACGGTGGGCTGACCCGTGACGGCGAAGATCATCCCGTTCGTGAGGTTGAAGTAGGAGGCGCCGCTGTTCAGGTCGTTCAACGCCCGGCGCCCGGCGCCGAGCGTCGTCCAGCCGATGCCCGTCAGGCTGCCCGCGGCATTGAAGTCGGGGTCGAAGCCCGGCCCGCAGATCCCGCGCGTGTTTGCGGCCCACAGCGGCGCGAACGTCGAGCCGTCGTAGGCCGCGATGCCGTTCGGATCCGTGGCACCGCTGTCGAAGGCGGCGCCGACGATCGTGTTCTTGACCGTCAGCCCGCTGTAGCCGCGCTGGCCCGGCGTCGTGAGGACCGCGAACGCCGTGGACACTGTCGGAGTCGTCGTGGCGTTGTCCACGCGGACGATCCCGGTCGTGCCCACGAGGCCCTGGTTGTTGAAGCCCGCGACCCAGAGCGTCGTGCCTTCGACCGCGATCGCCGAGGGATTGATCCCCGCGGGCGAGCCGGTGAAGAACGTCGGGTTCAAGTCGACGGGCGGCGCGATCTCGGTCAGCGTGATCTGCGCAGCCGCACTGTTTGCCAATGCGAGGAAGGACAGAAGGGAGATGGCTCGTGTGTACATGGCTTTGAGTCGAGGACTTCGGGATGGTGGAGCTGCAGGATCCACCGGGTCCGCCTCCGGCGATCGGGAAGCACTCCGGTCGCTGCATCGGCACCTTCAGAGATCATGATCGAGCACCCGGGATCTGCGGGATCCCAAGTGCGGAATGCGTCGCAGAAGGCCCGCCCTCACGCCGGTCTCCGGAGCCCGCGCAAGGACACGGCGGGGCCGTTTTCAGACCCATGATTCCGTTGGCTCGTCGCAGCGCACGACGCCCGCTCGGCACAAGTCCTCGGGGCCGCCGTGCAAGATCGGATCCTCGGCCGACGCGGCGGCCGTCCTGAGGTACGTTCCGCCCGCATGGGCATCGGCCTCCTCCTCCTCGCGATCTTCCTCGGCGCGGCCGTCGTGATGTTCACGCGCACGCTGCCGGCTGTGATCACGCTGCCGCTGATGGCGCTGGCCATCGCCGGTGGCGCGGCCTGGATCCACGGGGGCATCAGCTCGCAGGACGTTTTGCAGGGCGTCGTCGGCGACGGCGCGGTGCGTCTGCACGCGGCGATGGTCGTCGCGTTCTTCGGTGGCGCTCTCTCGTTCCTGATGCAGAAGTCGGGCGTGGCCGAGAGCGCGATCAAGCAAGGTGCGGAGCTGGTCGGCGCGGATCCTTTGCCGGTCGGCGTCTTCTCGCTGCTGCTCGTCGCGCTGCTCTTCACGAGCATCGGTGGACTGGGCGCCGTGATCATGGTCTCGATGATCGTGCTGCCGCTCCTCGCGACGGTCGGGCTGTCGCCCGCGGCGGGCGCGGCGATCATCCTGTTCGGGATGAGCTTGGGCGGCGTGCTCAACCCGTCCAACTGGATCCTGTACGTCGAGACGATGCAGGTCCCGGTCGGCACGGTGAAGAGCTATGCGCTCGTCGTGTTCGCCGCGGTGATGGTCGCGGGCTGCGCACTGATCGTCGTCGAGCTGTTCAAGAGTCGGCTCGTGCGCTGGGAACGGCGCTTCGTCGTCACCCTGCTGCTCTTCGCCATCGTCGTCGGCGCGATCTCGTTCGCGCTCGTGAGCTCGGCGCGGGGTCCCGGCGAGGAGGGCGCGGGCCCCGCGACCTGGCTCGTGTGGACGCGACGCATCGGGCTCGTGCTGTTCGCCGGAGTGCTCGCGGCCATCGCCCTCGACACCTTCCAGCGGATCCGCCGCTGGCGCCAGCAGGAGGTCAAGGTCCGCGGCTGGGCCTACCTGATCCCGATCGTGCCGCTCGGCGCGATCCTCGTGTACGACGTGCCGATCCTCGCGGCGTTCGGGATCGGGCTCGTGTACGCCGTGTTCGCGACCCTGCGGCCCGGCTCGATGGCGCTGCTCGTGCGCTCGCTGATCGAGGGCGGTTCCAGCGTGATGCCCGCCGTGATCCTGATGATCGGGATCGGGATGCTCGTGTCGGCCGTGATGGGGCCCAGCGGGTGGAGCGCGGAACACGGCGGCGCCCAGTGGCCGGTCCTCGCCGCGATCGAGCCGATCCTCCAGCGGTTCACGCCCTCGACGCCGATCGCCTACGTGCTGGGCTTCGGTCTCGCCGCGCCGCTCGCGCTGTACCGCGGACCGCTGAACGTGTGGGGTCTGGGCTTCGGGGTCGCGACGATCCTGCTCTCGTCCGGCGTGCTGCCGCCGGCCGCGATCATGGCGATGCTGCTCAGCGTCGGGCAGATCCAGGGCATCTGCGACCCGACGAACACCGCGAACGTCTGGGTGGCGAACCACCAGGGCGTCGACGTGCACACGATCCTGTTGCGCACCCTGCCCTTCGTCTGGTTGGCCGTGTTCGCCGGACTGGTGGTGTCCGCCGCGTGGTTCCTCGGATGACGGGACGACGGCTGAAGATCGGCATCGACGTGGGCGGCACGTTCACGCACGCGGTCGCGATGGACGTCGATGCGATGGAGCTCGTGGGCAAGGCGGTCGTGCCGACGACGCACCGCGCGGAGGAGGGCGTCGCGCGTGGCGTGGTCGAGTCCATGCGCAAGCTGCTCGCCGAGGCGCGCATCCTGCCCGACGAGGTCGCCTTGATCGCCCACAGCACCACGCAGGCGACGAACGCCCTGCTCGAGGGGGACGTCGCGCGCGTCGGCGTGCTCGCGCTGGGCTCGGGAGCTCCGGGCCTGCGCGCGCGCCGCGAAGCGAACGTGGGCGAAGTCGATCTGGGCGGCGGCGCCAAGCTGGCGACTTCGTTTCGATTCCTGGACACGGAGAAAGGCCTGGACGAGACGCGCGTCCGCATCCTGGTCGGCGAGCTCGCCGCCGAAGGCTGCCTGGCGATCGTGGCCGCGGAACCGTTCAGCGTCGACGACCCGCAGCGCGAGGAGCGCGTCTGCGTCCTGGCGCGCGAAGCCGGACTCCCGGCGACGGCGACCAGCGCGCTCTCGCAGCTCTACGGCCTGCGCATGCGCACGCTGACGGCCGTCATCAACGCCAGCATGCTGCCGAAGATGGTCGAGACCGCCGAGCGCACGGCGCAGGCCGTCGCCGAGAGCGGCATCACGGCTCCGCTCATGGTCATGCGCTCCGACGGCGGGATCATGGACCTCGCGGCGATGCGCGAGCGTCCGATTCTGACGATGCTCTCGGGGCCGGCCGCGGGCGTCGCCGCGGCGCTGATGTACGAGCGCATCACGAACGGCGTGTTCGTCGAGGTCGGCGGCACCTCGAGCGACATCTGCCTGATCCAGGACGGTCGACCCCGGATCCGCCACGCGGAGATCGGCGGCAGACGACTCTTCGTCCGCACACTGGACGTGCGCACGGTGGGCGTAGCGGGCGGATCGATGCCGCGCGCGCGCGCCGACCGTCTGTTCGACGTCGGCCCGCGCAGCGCGCACATCGCCGGGCTGCGCTACGAGACGTTCGAGCGCGAGGACCTGGAGTTCGAGGTCGTCAACGTGCGCCCCAAGCCGGGCGACGGCGACGACTACCTGGCGCTGCGATCCGGAGACGGGCCCACCGCGACGCACGCCCTGACGCCGACGGGCGCGTCGAACGTCCTCGGACTGGCGACGGGTTACAGCCGCGGGGAGAGCCGTTCGGTGGAGCGCGCGTTCGCCGCGGCCGCTCGCCGGCTGGGTGGCTCGCCGCGCGACGTCGCCGATCGCGTGCTGTCCCTGGCCTCGCGCAAAGTGATCCCGGTCGTCAAGGCGTTGCTCGCCGAGAACAAGGTCAAGGCGCAGGCCTTCGTGATGGTCGGAGGCGGCGGCGGCGCGGAGGCGATCGTCCCTTACACCGCCAAGGCGCTCGGCATGGAGCACCGGATCGCGCGCCACGCGGAGGTCATCTCCGCCATCGGCGTCGCGCTCGGCATCCTGCAGGACAGCGTGGAGCGGACGCTGCTCAGCCCGAGCGAGTCGGACCTGCTGGCGCTGCGCAAGGAGGCCTTCGACCGCGTGCTGCGCATGGGGGCCGACGCGGCCTCGATCGAGGTCCACGTGGAGGTCGACCGGAAGGAAAAGCGCGTCCGCGCGACGGCCCGCGGCAGTCCGCAGATGCGCACGCGCGATCTGACGGGCGCGCTGCCGACCAAGGCCGAGCTGATCGCGATCGCGGCGAAGGTGCTGGGCGTCGAAGCGCGACACGTGGAGTGCCTGGAGACGGGCGGGTGGATGCGCGTCTACACGGCCGAGAAGACCGTGCGCGCATTCTTCGGACTCGTCCCGCTGATCCGCACGCCGGTGTGCGCGCTCGACGCCGACGGGATCGTGCGCTGGTCGACCGACGATGCGTTCACGAGCCGCGTGCGCCCGGCCGAGTTGGAGGCCGCTCTCTCGGCGCAGCTCGAACGCTTCACGACCTGGGGAGATGCGGGGCTGGTCCTGCCCGAGGTGCACCTCGTGAAGCCCAGCCAAATCGTGGATCTGTCGGGTCTCGTCGAGGCCGTGCAGCTCGTCGCGCTGGCGCGCGCGGAAGCTGCCGCGCTGGGCGGCGACGAGCACGTCGTCCTGGTCGTCCGTCGGCGCGTCTGAGCACCTTGAAGAAATCGAGTGTACGGGCTCTCGGATCCATGTTGCGACGCGTCGCGTCGCGACCGCGTGTGACTTCCTCACACGCGCTGAGAGCGTGTGAAGAAATCGTACACGCTCTCGGAAACTAGTAGCGCTGCTCCGCAGCGTGAGAGCGTGTGAGTTCCTCACACGCTCTGAGCACAGAAACCGTCGAGAATTCCGGCGCTCTCAGCGCCGCAGTGCATCGAGCGCGGCGCAGTACTCGCCACGCGTGGAACCGCGGCGCCAGGCCCCGATCGCGGCGGACTCGCTGCAGATTCCGGCGGCATCACAGCGCCGCGCGAACTCGACGACTTCGTGCTGAGCGAGGACGGCATCGGGCGCGAAGAGCAGCGGATCGCTCGCGACGATCAGCCCACGTACGGCCAATCGTTGGATCGCCTGGAAGTGAACGTGGGTGTCCGAGACATCCCGCATCGGAACGAGCATCGTGCGTTCTCGGAGCAGCGCCTCCTGCACGTCGCGCGCGGCCACCTCGCGCGGTTCGACTCCGTGCTTCGCGGACAACGCCGCCGCGGCACCGGCGGCCTGACCGATCAACATGACGACCGGCTGCAAGCGCGAGCAGCCGTTCACGATGTGCGACACCCCGATGGACTTCTCGGCGACGATCAGCCCGTCGACCTCGCGCGGCACGAGCGCCGACAAGGGCACCTGGAACGGCGCGTTCTTCGGGTACTCCTCGACGAGGCGTTGCGCGGCAGGCATGTGGCTCTTCGAGTGGTGGTGATCGAGGTAGTAATCCCCGACCGCGATCGCATCCGACTGCATGGCCGGCCTGGGATCGTCGCCCGCCGGCACGACGTCGCCCTCGAGCATCCAACGCACCGGCACGACACGCCGCGACTCGCGGACGTAGGGCAGGAAAGGCAGCGCGTCGGCCGTGCCGAACTCCGCGGCGGCGAGGCCCCACTCCGGATGGCCGAGTTCCTCCTGGATGTGGTGGACGAAGGCCAGCGTGCGTGCCTTCGCGTCGCGGATGCAGCGCGCGCGCGCCTCCACGCCTCCGAACAACCCGTCCGCGGGGCTGTCGTTCGAGTGGAACGGCCAGTTCAACATGAACTTGTCGTTCGGGAGGAGACCGTAGCCGAGGAAGCTGTCCCAGTCGTGAAGGACGTGGTTCCACTCGCGCTCGTCGGGCCGCGTGCAGAAATCCTTCGTCGCGCAGTCGAACTCGCGCGGGTCGTAACCCGTCGGCCTGGGCACCGACGGCGCGCGTCCTTCGAAGCGCTGCAGGATGGCCACGTAGGTCAAGTCCTGCAGCTCCATGTCCGGTTTCTCCGGCGCGTCGGGCTCGCTTAGTTCGGCGCGTGAGTCCCGACCCAGCCTGTACGGCACTTGGGCGAGTTCGAGGACGTCCCCCGTCTCCGTCGCCTCGATCGTGACGCGCGCGCGCACCTCGAAATCGCCTGTGGCGCGGCGGATGCGCGCCCCGTGGACGCGCCGGCCTTCGCGCAGCACCGCGAGACACTCGCTCTCGAACCACACCTCCGCGCCGCTCTCGCGCACCAGGCTCTCGATCACGCGCGCCGCGACACGGGGTTCGAAGCACGTGTTGCTGACCCAGCCCGTACGCACGTTCCCGGGCCCACCGTAGTGCGCTTCGATCTGCGCACGGAACGAGCCGAAGAACCCGCTTCCTAACGCGCCTTCGTTGCCATCCAATGCACTGACGCCGGCCGCGCTCACCATGCCGCCGAGCCAGGGGCTCGATTCGACCACGAGCACCCGCGCTCCGAGGCGCGCAGCCTGCCACGCGGCGGCCGACCCCGACGCGCCGCCACCCAACACGAGCACGTCGACGGACCGAGGATCCTTGTTCATGAATCACGCCATCGTAGCGGCCGTCTTGTGCGTGACGACCGGAGCAACCGCGCGAGCCGGGGAGCGCGAGCTGCGCGGCGTGTGGATCCCCAACACGGACACGGCCTTCTTCGATTCGCGCGCGTCGATCGCTGCCGGCGTCGAGGAACTGGCTCGCGGGGGGATCAACGTCCTCTTCCCCGTCGTCTGGAGCAAAGGCGCGACCCTGTACCCGAGCGCCGTGATGCGCGGGATCACCGGTGAGGAGATCGACCCACGCTACGCCGGACGCGACCCGCTCGCCGAAGTCATCTTCGAAGCGCACCGTCGCGGGGTCGAGGTCATCCCCTGGTTCGAGTACGGGTTCTGCGCAGGGCACGAACGCTTCCCGGGCAAGCTGCTCACGGTCCGCCCCGAGTGGGCCGCGATCGGCATCGACGGACGTCCGGTCGTGAAGAACGGATTCCTGTGGATGAACGCGCTCGATCCGGCCGTGCAGAGCTGGATGAGCGATCTCGTCCTGGAGGTCTGCCGCGACTACGACGTGGACGGCGTGCAGGGCGACGATCGTCTGCCCGCGATGCCGTGCGAGGCCGGGTACGACGCCGCCACCTCCGCGGCCTGGAAGGCGAAGACGCGCAAGGATCCGCCGAAAGATCCGCGCGACGCTGCTTGGACGCAGTGGCGCGCCGAGCGCCTGACGGACTACCTGGAGGAGCTGCGAGACGCGGTCAAACGCGTCGACCCAGAGCTCGTGTTCTCGATGGCGCCGGGAGCACCGGGCTGGGCCTACCGCGAATACCTCCAGCAGCAGGATCGCTGGATGGAACGCGGGCTGATCGACGCGCTGCATCCGCAGGCCTACGAGCGCAACGCGTCGGGCTACGACCGCCAGATCGACGCGATCCTCGACTTCAAGTGGATCGCGAAGCAGCGCGACAAGCTCTTCCCCGGTGTCCTGTCGCGCGTCGCGGACTGGCGCGCGACGCCGGAGCTGCTCGCGCACGCGATCCGGACGAACCGCGCCGCGAAGCTCGAGGGCGAGGTCTACTTCTTCCACCAGGGACTGCTCGACGACGGCGGACTTCAGTTGAAGGCCTTGGCGAAGGGGCCCTACGCCAAGTCGGCCACGCCGCCGTGGCGGAAGGGCGACGATTGGCGGCCGGGTTCCGATCCCGTCGCGACGACGCGGGTCGCGACAACCGGATCGGCGGCCGGCGATTCGGCGGCGAGCGAGGTCGTGCGCTACGACTGGAATCTCCAGGCCTCCGTGGACGGTGCGCATCGCCTCCACGTGTGGTCCCCGGAAGTCGACGGTGTGAGCGGCCCTCTGACCGTGCGCATCGCGACGGGCAACGCGAGCACCCCGCCCGTCGTCCTGGCTGTCTCATCGAGCCGACCCGGCGCGTGGGTGGATTGCGGGCTCGTCACACTGGCCGCCGGTCGCAAGTACACGGTCCTGATCGATCTCGCCGCGGACGCCGGATCGAAGCGCATAGGCGACCTCGTCGCGCTGGTCGATCGTCGCGCCGCACGCAAACCGTGAGCACGTCGGCGATCGCGGCGCTCCTGGCGACACTCGATTTTTGGCGCTTCCAATGCGGCGCCTTCGACCTCTACCCGAGCGGCCTACACGCCACCCAAACAGGTTCCTGAAGACTCCAGAAACAGCGCCGTCCGCGGGTGCATCCGCGCCCAGACCTGACGACCTGGAGCATCATGCTCGAGAGGGTGAGCTCAATCATGGTTGGCAGTGACAATCCGTCACTACTTCGGAACCTGCAGCCCGGCGAGCATTTCCATCAGGGCTCGCGGGTCGACCGGCTTGACCATGTGGTGATCGAACCCGGCCTCGAGGGAGCGGCGGCGGTCTTCGTCCTGCCCCCACCCGGTAACGGCGATCAGAACAGCGCCCTTACCCCATGGCTCATTCCGAATGCGGCGGCACGCCTCGTAGCCGTTCAGCTTGGGCATGCCAATGTCGAGCACAACGACATCGGGCCGGAACTGCGCGGCCACGTCCACACCATCCTGCCCGTCGTAGGCTGTGCGGGTGTCGGCGCCCATGATGCGTAGGATCATCGCCAAGCTATCTGCAGAATCGAGGTTATCGTCCACAACGAGGACGCGAAGCGACGACTTGACGGGCTTCTCCTCTTCACCGCCCGGCGCTTGTGGTTTCGACGCCTCGACGACGATCGGCAAACGCAAGACGAATTCGCTGCCCTTGCCCGGCCCCTCGCTCTTGGCCTCGACGCTGCCGCCGTGCATCTCCACCAGACGCCTCACCAGCGTCAGCCCGATCCCCAACCCGCCCCGCTCGTTCTCCAATGACCGATCAATTTGCGTGAACATCTCGAAGATGCGCGACAACTGGTCAGCGGCGATACCGATGCCGGTGTCCCTCACCGTCACCACCACGTCATGCTCTTGACGACCGACATTCAGATGGATGCGACCGCCCCGGCCGCTGTATTTGGCAGCGTTGTTCAACAGGTTCTGGAACACTTGCGCCAGCCGAGTCATGTCGGCATCCACGATCAGCGGTTGCTGCGGGAGCGTGACGGTGAGTTCCTGACCCATCCGCTCGACCAGCGGGCGGACGACCTCCACGGCACTGTTCACGACCGCCGCCAATGGGACGTGCTCCTTGCGCAGTAGGAGGTTCCCTCGGGTGATGCGGCTAACGTCCATCAGGTCATCGATCAACCGCACCATGTGGGTCAGTTGGCGATCCATCATGGAGCGGGTTTGCTCGACGGTCGCCACCTGCACACCCGGCATCTTCATCAGTTGCAAGCCGTTGCGTATGGGGGCCAGCGGGTTGCGCAGTTCGTGGGCCAGCGTCGCCAGGAATTCATCCTTGCGGAGGCCCGCCTCGGATAAGTCAGCGGCTAACTGTCGCAACTGAATCTCCGCCGCTTTTCTGTCGGTCACGTCCAGATTCGTCCCGACCACCAATTCGGTTTGGCCTTGCGGGTTCCTCCGCGCGGTTTCCACGGCTTCGATGAGACGGACTTCGGCATCGTGGCCCCGGGTGATGCGGAACTCAAGTCGGCTCTGACCGGCGAGGCGCACGGTGTCCTGCAGGATGCGCTCGCATTTCGGCAGATCCTCCGGCAGAACGGCCCCGCTCCAGTCGGCGTATTGCACAAAGCCATCCGCCGTGGGCGGGATGCCGTAAAGGCGAAACATCTGCGCATCCCAGCGGATCACGTTGGTCAGGACATTCCATTCCCAGATGCCCACCTCCGTCGCCTCGGTCGCCAGCCGCGTGCGCTCCTCGCTCGTGCGCAGCTTTTCCTCGGCAGCGCGGCGTACATCAATTTCCATCGCGGATGGAATGAGGTGCGTGATGCGTCCTTCCCCATCGCGCAGCGGCGCGATCTGGAAATCGATCCACACCCGCGCGTCGCCCGCCATGCGGACGGGCACGTCATAGCGCACGACTTCGCCCCTGGCTGCACGCTCGAACGCCTCCCGCAATTGCGCCTGGATTTCAGGGGAATAGTTCCACCAGTAGCAGTCCCAGAACTTTTTCCCGATCACCTCGCTGGCCGGGATGCCGGCCGCCTCCAGCGGCGCGCGGTTCGCGTAAGTCACGGTTCCGTCCGCCATCGTCACGCCCACGAAGCTAGAGAGATTGTTGTCCAGCACATGGCGGGTGAATTGAAAGCTTTCGCGAAGCGCGTCGGCCGCCTGCTTGCGCGCGGTGATGTCCTCCACGACCGCGCCGAAACCCAGGACCTCACCCGCGTTGTCGCGCACTGGGTACCAGCTTTCATTCCAGAAGCGCGTCACGCCGGGCGCGGCGGGCGTCTCACCGGTGAACTCGTGATTCAACACGGCTTCGCCCGTCGCCAGGATGCCGCCCGTCAATGTGCGGAGAGCTTCGGCGAGTTCGGGCACGATCTCGGAGACATGCCGACCGAGGTGTGCCTCGGCGGAAACGCCGTTGATCTCCGCAAGACGTTCATTGATGCGCACGAAGCGCAGATCCCGATCGAGGAAGCAAAAGCCGATGGGCGCGGTGCGGACAAGGGTGTCGAGTAGAGCGCTGACACGTTGAGCCTCCGCCGCACTGCGCTTGCGCTCTGTGATGTCGCGGATGGCGGTAACCATCCCGGCTTCGGCGCCGTCGTCGTCGCGAAGCAGGGTCAGCCCCGCTTCGACCTGCAACTCACGGCCATCGTGCGTGTGATGGGTGATCTCGCCGCGCCATTCGCCGTGCTCGCGGAGGGTAACCCACATCGCGGCTTCCGCCTCCGCGGACGGCCACTGCCGGGAGAAGATGTGGCTGAGCTGACGTCCGAGTACGTCGCCGGCGGAGATCCGGTATTGCCGCTCGGCGGCGGCGTTCAGGTAGGTCACGCACTGGTCGAGATCCACCGCGATGACGGAGTCGCTGACTTGCGAAAGAATCTCGCCACGGAGTCGATTCGACGCGGCTTCAGCGCTGGCGAGCGAGAAGACCTGCGGGCCCTGCGCGGTCTCGACCACGAGCGCGTCCACCTCACCGCTACGAATGGCGCGCAAGGTGTCCTCCGCCTCCTCCAGACGCGCGCGCAGTTCCGCATTTTCCGCGCGCATCTGTTCTTCGGGAGAGGTGGCGGGAGTCATGGTGGTCACGCCTTATTGCGCGGGGAAAGGGGGTTGTGAGCTTTTCCTCTCCCGCAGATCCAGCCCGAGCAGGATGCGCTCGGTCTGCGACATATCGCCGATGAAGCGGCGCAGCGGCAGGGGAACTCTTTTGATCAAGGTCGGCGCGGCGATGATCTGCTCGCCCTCGGCCAGCGTCGGGTGCTGCGAGATGTCCACGATCTCCAGCTCGTAGCGCCCTTGCAGATGCTCCTCGCAGATCTTGCGGATATTCACGATGGCCCGCGTGGAGTGCCGCGTGGTGCCGGTGACGTAGAGTCGCAGGACGTAGCGCGAAGGTTCCTGCGCGGAGGCTTCGAATGCCTCGTGGTCGTCGGGGGTGGCGTGCTTCTTTTTCAGAGAGCTCATTCTTTCACCGGCTGCACATCCAGGCCGACGAGCACGCGTTCTTCGTTGGAAAGATCGCCGATGATTTTCTTGATCGGCTGGGGCAACCGGCGCACCAACGTCGGCAGGGCGAGGATCTGGTCCCCCGCGGCGAGCTGCGGAGTCTTCGTCAGGTCGATGACCTCGATGCGGTATTGCCCGGCGAGGTGCGTCTCGCAGATGCGCTGGAGATTGGCAAAGGCTTCGAGCGACTTCGCGGTCTGGCCGGCGACGTAAAGCCGCAGTTCGTAGGTCGTGGTCTTGGTCTTGGTCTTGGTCATCGGGGTCCTCTTTTCGGCGCGTTACCGCTTTTGCTGCCGCCGCGCAATTGCGCCATGGCCGCGCTGTTCTGCTGCGTGGTCGTTTCCTGCAAACTCTCCTGCGCGATGGCGAATGTCACCTCGGCTGCCTCCGCCTCGCTTTCCGCATTCAGCGCGGCGATCTGCGCCTCGATCGCCTTCCGCTTGGCGGCGAGCTGCCGCAGCTTGCGCTCGTGATCTTCCCGGCGCAGCTCGGCGGCGGAGCGTTCGTGCGCCGCCTGCGCCACGCGCGCGGTGCCGGTGAGCACGCGGTCCGCGCCGAGATACACGTCCACGAGGTCGATGCCCGCGTCGCTGAGCACGAACTCGCGCACCTGGTTCGAGTGCGCCATGCCGCGCGATTTCAGCACGTAGATCAAGCGGTTGCGCTCGCCGTTGAACTCCACATTGCGCAGCAGCAGCCACGTGTCCATGAGCGACGACACGCCGACCTGCGAATCCTCCGGCGCGCTCGTGCCGCTTCCGCCCGTGGTGAGGCTGGTGAAGAGCGAGGTGATCTGCTGCTGCTTGAGGAAATCAATGAGTCGCATCAGCGTCGGCATCACATCCGTCTCGCTGTGTTCGAGCGTGAGATTGCTGATCGGATCGACCACGACCACCGCCGGGTGGAAGGCTTTCACCATGTCGTGCATCGCCACGAGATGCTGCTCCAGCCCGCTCAGCGTGGGGCGCGAGGCGTAAATCTGCAGCAGCCCCTTTTTCATCCACGGCGCGAGATCGATGCCGATGGAGCGCATGTTGCGCAGGATCTGCGCGCTGGATTCCTCGTAGGCGAAAAGCACCGCCCTCTCGCCGCGACGGCAAGCGGCGTCCACGAAGTTCGCGCCGATGCTGCTCTTGCCCGTGCCGGGCGCGCCGGAGACGAGCACGCTGCTGCCGCGGAAGACGCCCTGGCCGCCGAGCATGTCATCCAGCCGCGCGATGCCCGTGGAAAGGCGCTCGGCCGGCGCCGCGTGATCGAGTCTTAGCGAGGTGATCGGCAGCACCGAGAAGCCGCGCGCGCCGATGAGAAAAGGGTATTCGTTCGTGCCGTGCGCCGAGCCGCGATACTTCAGCACGCGCAGCCGGCGGGTGGAAATCTGCTCCGTCACGCGGTGGTCGAGCGTGATCACGCAATCGGCCACATACTCCTCAAGCCCGTAGCGCGTGATCGCATTGCCCTCGCCCTTCTCGCCGGTGATGATCGCCGTCATCCCGCGATCCTTCAGCCAGCGGAAAAGCCGGCGCAATTCCGCGCGGAGGATGGCGTGGTTCGGCAGTCCGGCGAAGAGCGCCTCCACGGTATCGAGCACTACGCGCTTCGCCCCGATGGCATCGATGGCGTGCCCGAGCCGGATGAAGAGCCCCTCGAGATCATATTCGCCCGTCTCCTCGATCTCGCTGCGCTCGATGTGGACGTGATCGAGCGCGATCTTTTTCTCCTTCACGAGCTGGTCGAGGTCGAAGCCGAGCGAGCGCACATTGGCCGTCAGCTCCGCCGCATTTTCCTCGAACATCATGAACACGCCCGGCTCGCCGAACTCCGCCGCCCCGCGCACGAGGAATTCCATGGCGAGCATCGTCTTCCCGCATCCCGCGCTCCCGCAGACCAGCGTCGGCCGCCCGGCGGGCAGACCGCCGCCGGTGATTTCATCGAGGCCGGTTATGCCGGTAAGAGCCTTGGGAAGGGGGAGAGAGACTTCCGGACGTCGTTTGTTCTTCATAGAATCGCTTGGGGTTCCATGCGAACGCATGGTATCGCAGGGGAGGCTCGCGGGTTGAGCGTCAGCATCCACTTCCGCAGACCGCTCCTCGTCTCGAGATGCGCCTTGCCCACGGCGGCCCTCTCGAAGAGTGCCCCGAATTGCGGCGCTCCCGACTTTCTTGTGGGTAGCTGGGGAGGAGCTTTGCCCCTCCACCTCACCCCCGAACGGGGCTGTGGTGGAGGGGCAAAGCATGGGATTGGGGATGCACCGGATCCACGCGTTCCCGCCTGGACTCACCTGGGTTCCGCCGACGCCCTCGCGCGGTCCGAGGAGCCGCATCGAGCGCTGGCCTCCCAGGGCCATGGAGGGGGGGTACCCACACGTACGCCTGAAGCCTCCGTTTTTTCACACGCTCTCAGCCCAGCCCGAGCGCCGCGCGCAACTCGCGTTCGCACAGGAACAGAGCGCGCGGTACGTGAAAGCAGCCCTTGTACGGCCCGCCCTTGAAGCGCTGCGAGACGACGCCGCGGCGGTCGAGATACCCGAACCACTCACCGAACTCGGGATCCGGGAAGTGCTCGAAGGTCCAGTCGGCCACGGTCTCGAAGCGTTCGAACCAGCGCGCTTCGCCGGTTTCGCGCCACGCCATCAACAGAGCGACCAGAGCCTCGCAGTGCGGCCACCACAGCTTCATCGACCATTCGAGCTGCTGCGGGCTGAAGCCCTCCGAGTCGAGGAAGTAGAGGATGCCGCCGTGCTCGCGATCCCAGCCGAGTTCGAGCGCGCCGTCGATCATGGCCAGCGCGTCGCGCGTCAGTTCGCGGTCCTGTACGCGCCGTGCGTGATCGAGCAGGAACCAACCGCACTCGATCACATGACCCGGGTTGATCAGCCGACCCTCCGGTGAATCGAGACGCGATCCGTCGGCGCCGATCGTCTCGAACACGAGACCGCGCTCGCGATCGAAGTGGCGCCGGATCGAGGCCACGCAGCGCGCTTCGATCCGGTCATAGTCCTCGCGATCGCCGAACGTGGGCGAGCCGGGCGCGCCACGAACCTCGGAGACCAGGTTCAGCAGGATCATGGGGACGGCCAACTCGCTGGTCGCGATCTGTCCCCGCAGACGCGGGCGACCGAGCGGTGTCGGATCGTCGATCCAGCGCAGGATCGCGTCCAGTTCGCTCAGCGCGAGCTCGCGGTACGAGTCGTCGCCGCTGGCGCGCGCGTACTCGGCGAAGGCCAGGACGTAGAAGCACTCGGCGAAGATCTTGCGCTGCAATGCGAGCGGCGCGCCCGCGCGAGTCAGGCTGAAGTAGACGCGGTCATCCTCGCGACGGGCGTGCTCGCGCAGGAAGCGTGCACCCAGCGTCGCGGCGTCGAGGAGGTCGGCGCGTGACGGACCGGCGCGTGACGGACCGGCGCGTGACGGACCGGCGCGTGACGGACCGGCGCGTGACGGACCGGCGCGTGAGTTATCGGCGCGTGAGATATCGGTGCGTGAGATATCGGCGCGTGAGATATCGGCGCGTGAGATCTCGGTGCGTGAGATCTCGGTGCGTGACGTATCGGCGCGCGACGGGTCTGCGCCGCAGAGCTTCGAGAGCATCCACACCTGCCGCCCCTGCAACCACACGTGCTTCTTCGTGTCGAAGCGCCGTCCGTCGCGATCCAGGCAGTTGAAGTACCCGCCGTTCTCGCGGTCGAGCGAGTGCTGCATCCAGAACGGCACGACGTTCTGGTGCAACTCGGCGTGCATTCGGGATCGCCAGGACTCGACCCGTTCGCGCGCGATGTCAGCCACGTCGGCTCTCCAGTTCGCGCTGCCACTGCATGTAGAGACCGTGCAGCCCCTTCGCGGACGGGAACATCGAGTTCGGCGAGAGGAAGTGCGAGAACTCGAACGTGATCAGCTTGTCCACGCCGGCCGAGCGCGCGGCGTCCATCTTGTAGCGCAGCTTGGGCCACGCGATCGGCGGGAACTTGATGTGGACGTCGCGGTCGAAGCTCTCGACGTTCGACCAGCTGACCAGGCTGTGCTTGCGCGCGAGGCCCGCGTTCAGCGCCAGGAAATCCGGCAGCTTCGCGTACTCCACCTGCCCGTCCTGGAAAGCGACGATGTCGACCAGACCCTCGATGCGGGCGAACACGCGGTCCCACTCGTGCTCGTGTTGTTCCAGCGAGATCGTGGAGCCGAACTGCTTCGCGCCGCGGATGTAGGGCGAGATCAGGATCGGCACGCGCTTGAGACCGCGCAGGTGGCGCGCGAGCGACTCGTAGACGCGCATCACGCCGTCGTCGAACGCGTCGATCTCGTGGCTGATGTACCAGCCGGCGAGAGCCGGGCTCTGCCCGTAACGCGCGAAGAACTCCTCGGTGAACGCCAGGTTGACGTCGATCTCGGCCTGGTGCTCGCCCGCCGTCCAGTGCCGGCCCGAGTCGTAGGTTCCGAAGAAGAGCTTCAGACCGAACTGCTCGCACAGCTCGAGGAACAACGCGACGAGGTCCTGTTGGACGATGAGGTAGCCGTACCGTCCGCGCAGCACCGCGGAATCGAACGTGCAGCGGTCCTGGTAGCCGGCGCGGATCAGCACGACCGTGTCGATCCCGAACGCGCGCATCGCCGCGAAGTCGCGGGTCCACGCCTCGCGATCCCAGTTCGCGGAAGGGATGTCGTGACTGATCTCGTCGAGGAACGTGCCGGTGATCATGCGTGCGGTTCGAGCGTGAAGGCCAGCGAGGCCAGTCCGTGTGGAGCCAGATCGACGCGAACCCAGCCGTCGGAGAGAGGCAGGTCCGGTCCCTCGCGCCCGTCGAGACCGACGTGCGCCGCGCCGGTGATCGTGCGACCGGCCAGCGCGGCTTCGCGCAGCGCGATCCGCGCGAAACTTGGTGCGGCGGCGCGGTTCCAGACGCGCAGCAGGATGCGCGCGTTGGCTGCGTCGAGCTCCAGCGCGGACAGCTCGACGTCGTCGCCGTCGATCTCCACGAGCCGCCGCATCTCCGGGTGCTCCGTGCTCGTGTTACCGAACGGGACGAGGCGCGCCTCGGTGACGAAGCTCGGCTGGGACCAAGCGAGCGCGCGCGATGCGAGGGCGGACATTGGGGCGGACATTGGGGCGGACATTGGGGCTGACATTAGGGCGGACGGTGGGATGGCCGGCGGGGCGAAC
>Ga0163149_10001889_pt1 | contig 26165 bp, 21 predicted proteins | sample OliLakLV19MP5G1_FD_148604 | JGI IMG/M metagenome (GOLD analysis project Ga0163149, IMG submission 148604) | Freshwater microbial mat bacterial communities from Lake Vanda, McMurdo Dry Valleys, Antarctica - Oligotrophic Lake LV.19.MP5.G1 | ecosystem: Environmental > Aquatic > Freshwater > Lake >... | reverse complement strand
AAAGTACTTAACCTAAAAAAGATTAGAGTAGTATTTGTTCGATTTATATAAATCGCAATTGTTGACTTTTGAAATTATTTTATTAAGGTGTATTTATCTGGCTTTCAGATTAATATATTTTCTTTATTGTAATTAGGCATATTATAATTTTTTTAAATAAGCCTCATTCAGGCTGCTCAGGAAATACAACGTTGATCATTAGTGTTGATCCTATATCGCAGAAAACGAATCGTAATTCAAAGCTTACAGTTCATTATGCTGGATTAAATCCACAAACCAAAATCCGTTTTCCTCGGGGCTATAAAATTTATGCATGGTTTCTCCCAATGAAAATTTTATTTCGTTTTTAAATATAGGGCCCTTATAGCAAAAGGTATGGTATTCGCCATTCTCACCACATGGGTCTACGGTCGCTGGTAATTCTTTTATAAAATTTTCATTGATTGTTTTCCCAATCCAGGTTTTATCCAGGTGCTTTTCGCTAATGCAGCAAGTGACACTTGCAAACCCTTTGGCAATAAAATCTTCTATTAAAAATTTTGTATCAATTTTCCAGATGGGGAAGGCAGCGTTCATATTTATTTTTGAAAGGTTGTTTTCTCTATATTGCCTCAGATCTTCTAAAAAAATATCTCCGAAAATAACAGTGTCAATGCCTTCGTCTTTGAATTTAAGCAAGGCGGTTTTCATTTCGCTCTCATATTCATTATTGTTGCCTTCGAACACTTTGACTTTTGTTAAGGGTATTCCAATTGCTGCTGCCTGTAGTTCTATAAGTTCTTCCCTTATACCATGCATCGATACACGATTGTAATTTCCATTAATGGTAGTCAGTAAATATTTTACATCGAATAATTTTTCGGATAAAACTTTATATAAACAATAAGAAGAGTCTTTGCCACCGCTCCAGCAAAAAACAGCTTTTGGAGAATTCATCAGGATTATTTTTTTAATGTAATATCCTTGTCCATTTCTTTGTTCGCGATACCCATATCCTTAATAACCAATGTTTCGGAATAACTTTGAAAGCCTTCCTTTTCAATATTCAAAATGTAAGTGCCCGGCGGGGCAATGATCACATATTTACCGGTTTCGCCAATTGTTTTATAATTGCCAAACACATCATTGGTTTGTTTATTGGTAAGTGTAATTTTGTCAGGGTTAACCGGAACTTTAATGTTAGCAGTGATTCCTGTCGGTTTTGCTTTTTTCTTTTCAATCACTTTTATATCAATGAGCTCACTTGCAGGATCATCTTTTGGAGCGTTCTCAGGAGAAAGAAAAACTTTTTTTTCTGCTTTCATGTAAACAAGAGTATATGTTACATCAACATCTGCACTTATTTTTTTCTTTTTTGTTTCAACAAATTCCCATCCTATGCCAGGACTCATATTGGTAGGAAATTCTTTTACTACCTCTCCCTTTTTGTATGAATTCAGGGTAATTGTACTGGAGGTTGGCTGAACAGCTTCTGTATTTATTATGCCTTTAATAACAGTATACTTTGCCTCAATATCATCGAACGTCACTCTGTATATATCCAGGTCTCCGAGCCCGCCTTCCCTAAAAGCAGAAAGATATGCGTGTCTTCCATCGTCTGTAAAAGAAATGTTCATGTTATCGTCCGGCGTGTTAAGCGGGTAGCCAATATTTACAGCTTTTGTCCACTCATTTTTTTCTTCATCCCATTTTGATCTGAACACATCAAAGCCTCCCATGCTCACATGTCCCTGAGAACTAAAATAAAGTGTTTTTCCATCGGGTGAAAGCGAAGGAAAGTCTTCAATGTACTGTGTATTAATATTGGGTCCAAGATTCAGGGGGTCTCCCCAATTTCCTGCCGGCAAACGTTTACTCATGTATATATCAAATTGTCCTTCGCCTCCCGAACGGTCACTGGAAAAAACAACAGTGTTTCCATCGAGGCTTACGCAGCCCGCAGCGTCCATACTCTCGGATGTAATGGGTTTTTCTAATGGTATTCTTTGCTGATATGCTTTTCCGCTTTTTATAGAGATCATAATATCACCTACTTCAAGTTCTGTTTCAGAATAGATGATAACGTATTTACCATCGGAACTTATGCTGGTTATTTCATCTTCTCCCGCAGTATTAAATGGAGTGCCTGCACCTTTTGCTTTGCCCCAACCATTATTTCCTTTAGCATCGCTGCGGTATATATCACTGGTATAGTAATCATTTGATATTTGAAATCCGCCTGTAGTTCCTTTTCTCCTGGTTGAAAATAATAACTCTTCTTCGTTACCTGTAACAAAGGGATAATAGTCGGCATACTCTGAGTTTACATTTTTTCCAAGGTTCTCAAATGTGGCTTTAAGCGGAACTTTCATCAACTCTTTTGCATAAACACATACTTCAATTTCCCTATCGGCCTTTTCAACTTCTTCGGCAGGCCTGTTATTGATCAGTTCTTTGTATTGTTTAAACAACTCAATTGCCTTATCGAATTTGTATAAACTCTGATTCACTTTTCCCAAATCAAAAGTTGCCTCCTTTTCGTATTCGGGCGACTTGGCAGCTATCTCAAGATATTTTATCGCTTTGCTTCTGTCTAGGTATGTATTTAAATAACAAACGCCCGCTCTGTAATTATACATGGGGTTGGTAGGTTCAATCTTTAAAAGGTCGGTATATTCCTTTAGGGCAGAGTTGTAATTTCCAAGATTAAAATTATCTTTTGCTTCTTTGTTTGTAGGCGGATCAGAAGGCTTCTGTCCAACACAAGTGTGTTGAATAAAATAAAACAATAAAATAAAAATGATCTCCGGCCTGATCCTCATAAACATTTAGGATCACTAATATAAATATTATGCCAAAGAATTACGAATGTTATTTTTTAATCTCAGAATTTAAGGAAAATTTGATTGGGAGAGTATAGGAAACTTTAACAGTTGTATTATTTTGTTTGCCAGCCTTCCATTTAGGCATTAATCTAACTACTCTAATTGCTTCGTCCGTAAATTCAGGAGATCCGCTAATTCCACGGACAACTTTTATATTGCTTAACATCCCATCCTTTTCGACAATGAAATTAATGTAAACAGTTCCTTGTATCCCTGCGTCCTGTGCTTTAGCCGGATATTTAATATTTGTTTTTAAGAATTTTTGCATTTCTATTTCTCCTCCGGGATAACTTGGCATTTCCTCCACGATCATAAAAACTTCGTCTTGTGTAGAGTTAGCTTTGCCTGCCGCTTCATCCATAGCTATTTCGGAGTCCAATGTTTCTGTTGAAATTGATTGAGCCTCAGGAGCAGCGGCTGGTTCATCATTAGAAGAAGCAGATTTGTTTACTTTCTTTTTGCTTGCCTCAGCACTTTTACCACTCGGAGTTGTCTTTAAGGCCCTATAATTTTGTTCTTCTTCTTCTTCGAGAGCATCGTCTTCTCCCTTTGGAATATCACTGTCCTTGTTTTTACTTAATGCAGGCTTTAAAGGAGTCGGTGATTCGAACTGGTTTTCTTCTCTATTTGTCTTTGAGTCCGCAGTCGAAATTCTCATCTCATCCTCTTTGTCATTGTCATATGGAATGTCTCGTTTCTTTGCAGCCTCTTTCAGGTTAGCTTCGTCTAAAATCGGGGCTGCTCCGGCAGTGCTGCCTTCGCCGGATATAGCATCAACACGATTGGCGGTTGTGCCAAAACTATTTATTGTGGTTGAAGGTGGCGGCAGACTTGTAGGTTGATCTGTTTTTAATTCTTCCGGAATAAGAGCAGGTTGGTTTTCAGTTGCAATAGTTTTTTCTGCCTCTTCGTTGGTATTGGTCATCACATCAGCTACCGTTTTTTCTTCTTTTAATGTTGAGCGGAAGAAAAATACTGTAACGACTAACACTGCAATACTTGCTGCAATAGCAAGTCCCGTGCGGAATTCCAGCTTAACTATTCTTCCTTTTTTTATTTCCTCAGGACCAAATCGTCTAACTACATCGGCTTTTATTTTTGGAAGGCTGTTTGGGTTTTTAATCAACATTAAACCTTCCAACGCATCGGAACACAATTCGCAGTCGAGCAGGTGTTTTTCTACTTTGTTTTTTTCGGCAGTGGGTAGTTTATCGTGCGCATAATCCAGCAACACGGGCTCGCTCACACAATCGCCGTGATCAAAAATATGGTTATGTAAACGTTTATCCATTCGTTGCTGTTGTTAAAAATAATTTCAAATTTCTTTTTCCATTTTGAATAAAACTTTTTACTTGGTTCAGCGAAAAGCCTGTTGTATCGGCCACTTCCTGGTAACACTTGTTTTGAAGGTAAAAGAGTTCTATGCATATTTTTTGTTCTTCAGTAAGCTGCTTAATTCCATCTTCCAGCTTAGTTAACTGCTCTTCCTTTTGGTTACTGTTATTTAGATGCAGTTCATGTTCGTTTTCCATAACCCCCTTTATGTCTTTGTGCATTTCCACCTCTTTTTTATGGGTAGATTGCCTAGAGCGCAGGTACATTAAACAATGATTCCTCGCTACGGAGTGCAGCCAGCCTTTGAATTGAGCAATTTCATGTTTCTTAAGGTCGGCAAGTAATTTTTCAAATATTTGCATCACCGCATCGTGACTTTCTTCCTCATCTTTAAGGTATTTCATACATACTCCAAAAACAAGATGGGTATAGCGTTCAAATAATACGCCTACGGAAGTATTATCGCTTGTTTTTTTGTACTCGTTTACAAGCTCAAGATCTGATAATACGGTATATTTTGATGGCGCCATTAAAGGGCAGGCATAATTTTTGTAAAGTTAGGAAATAGCCTCTTAACTTACACGGTTTTGGCTAAAAACGTTGAATGGTCTATATAACGTATGTAAAGCATTATTTTTTGAAGGCTTATTCTTATTTTTGTTGAAAATTTAGAGCATATGAGTAAGATAAAATTCGGTACCGACGGCTGGAGGGCTATCATAGCAAAAGACTTTACCGTTGATAATGTGGTACGCGTAACAGAAGCTGCTGCTATTTGGTTGAAAAAAAATTATGATTCTCCTTCAGTAGTTGTTGGCCATGATTGCAGGTTTGGTGGTGAAATGTTTACTGATGCTGTGACAAAAGTGTTGATCAGTAACGGAGTTAAAGTTTTCCTTGCAAAAGGATTTGTATCAACCCCTATGGTATCGCTGGGTACATTCAATAAAAAAACTTCAATAGGAATTATTATAACTGCAAGTCATAATCCGCCTTCATACAATGGTTATAAATTAAAAGGTGGATACGGCGGCCCCATGCTTCCGGAAAAAGTACAGGAAATAGAAGATATTATACCTGAGAGTGTTTCTGTGGATATTGATTCTATTTCATTGGAGACATATCAAAAATCAGGCAAGCTTGAATACATTGATCTTGAAGAGATGTATTGTAAGCACGTTGAAGCTAATTTTGATTTGAATGCAATTCGTAAGTCTGGATTTCGGTTTGCTTATGATGCCATGTATGGTGCAGGACAAAATGTTATAAAACGTTTATTGCCAGATGTAGTCAAGTTACATTGCGATAATAATCCCTCTTTTATGGGGCAGGCGCCGGAACCTATCCACAAAAATTTGACAGAGTTTTCTGAACTCATTAAAAAAGATGGAAAGATTGCCTGCGGTTTAGCAACTGATGGTGATGCCGATAGAATTGGGTTATATGATTCAAAAGGAAATTTTATTGATTCACACCACATTATTTTATTGCTCATAAAATACTTGGTTGAACAAAAAGGAATGAAAGGTAAAGTGGTGAATGCATTTTCTGTTACACCACGTGTGAAAAAAATGTGCGAACATTTTGGATTGGAATACCAGGTGGTGAAGATTGGGTTTAAATATGTTGCGGCAATAATGATCACAGAGGACGTATTGTTGGGCGGCGAAGAGAGTGGAGGTATTGCAATCAAAGGACATATACCAGAGCGCGATGGAATTTGGATGGGATTGGTGATTTGGGAGTACATGGTGAAATCCGGAAAATCATTGGAGCAATTGATTGAAGATGTTTATAAAATAACCGGCTCATTTGCTTTCGAAAGAGTCGATCTCCATTTGGATGAAGCTATTAAAGATAAGATTGTTGAAAATTGCAAATCAAATAATTATAAAGCGTTTGGCAATTACAATGTTTCAAGATTAGAAACAATTGACGGATGGAAATATTTTTTCAGTGATACGGAATGGCTCATGATACGCGCATCGGGGACAGAACCTGTGTTGAGAACATATGCGGAATCATCTTCGAGCGATAAGGCTTTCGCTATTTTAGCGGATACAAGAATAACATTACTGGGTGGTTAATTTAATCTGGTAGTATATGCTTAGTATGCGTTGGCTGTTTTGTATGTGTTTTTTTTTCAGTATTAATGCATTAGGTCAAACCGGTGTTCTTAAGGGGCGGGTGTACAATAATATTAACAATGATCCTATACCACTTGCCAATATATTACTGGTAGGCACCTCCTTCACCGCACAATCAGATGTTAATGGTTTTTACGAGATAAGAAACCTAGAGCCTAATCTTTATAACATAGAAGTTAGCTATGTGGGATATGAAAAAAAAATAATCTTTGAAGTGCAGATTAGTAATTCGCAGCCTGCAGTTATCAATATTCCTCTCGATGAAAAAAATACGACAATTGATGAAGTGGAAATTACGGCTTCTCCTTTTAATAAGACCCAGGAAAGCCCCGTTTCATTAAGAACAATTGGTACATCAGAGATAGAGCGTAACCCGGGCGGCAACAGGGATATTTCAAAAGTAATACAATCCTTGCCTGGTGTGGCTTCGCCCCCTTCTTTCAGAAATGATATTATTATTCGTGGAGGCGCACCAAACGAAAATAGATTTTATTTGGATGGAATAGAAGTGCCGAACATAAATCACTTCGCAACGCAAGGTTCTTCCGGTGGGCCTGTAGGTATGATAAATGTTAATTTTATCCGTGAGGTTGATTTTTACTCCGGTGCATTTCCCGCAAACAGGGGGAATACATTAAGTTCTTTATTTGAATTTAAACAGAAGGATGGCAACAATGAAAAGTTATTATTTAATGGAACAGTAGGGGCGTCCGATATAGGTTTAACGCTCGATGGCCCCTTGGGTAAAAAGACCACTTTTATTTTATCTGCCCGAAGATCGTATTTGCAGTTTTTATTTAAAGCACTTCAGCTTCCGTTTCTTCCAATATATAACGATGCACAGTATAAAGTAAAACATAAAATAAATGATAAAAACGAGATCACTTTTATTGGACTGGGAGCCATTGATAATTTTCAATTAAACCTTGATGCTAATGAAACCGAATTTCAAAAGTATCTTTTGGGAAATTTGCCCGCTAATTCTCAATGGAATTATACCATCGGGGCAAACTACAAACACTTTAGGGAAAAGAGTTATTCGGTGATGGTGTTTAGCCGAAATCAACTTAATAATAAGGCGATAAAATATTTTAATAATGATGAAAGTGTTTCTGATAATCTTTTGCTGAATTATGTTTCGCAGGAAGCGGAAAATAAATTTAGATATGAAAATGTTTACAGGGATAAAGGCTATAAATTAACTTATGGCGCAGGTTTTGAGAATGTTCTATATACAAATTCCACGTATAATAAAATTTCTCTCCCATATGGAGTTGTCGTTATTGATTTTGACTCGCGGTTAACTTTTAATAAATATTCTCTATTTGGCCAGCTTAGTAAAGGTTTTAAAAATGATCGTATAGTGCTTTCAACAGGCATTCGTTTTGATGCAAGTGATTATTCTCAAAAAATGTTCTCTCCATTGAATCAAATTAGTCCGCGGTTCTCAATAGCTTATAATATCAATGAACAATTCAGTATTAATTTTAATACAGGAAGGTATTATCAATTACCCGCATATACTGTATTGGGTTACAGGGATACAATGAATGTGCTTGTAAATAAAGTGAATGGAGTAAAATATATATCATGTGATCATATCGTAGGAGGGTTGGAATACAAAAGTTCTAATAGTTTAAAAATAACTGCTGAAGGATTCTATAAAAAATATTCTAATTACCCTTTCCTGTTAAATGATTCTGTTTCGCTTGCCAATTTGGGTGCTGATTTTGGAGTAATTGGTAACGCTCCTGTAACATCCATTTCCAAAGGCCGGTCCTATGGTATGGAGTTTATGGCCCAGCAAAAGTTGTATAAAGGATTTTATGGTATACTGGCTTATACTTTTGTGCGTAGTGAATTTACCGACAAAGCAAATGACTTCAAACCTTCAGCCTGGGATAACAGGCATATCATTACCCTGACGGCTGGTAAGAAATTCAAAAAAAATTGGGAGGTTGGAATTAAGTGGCGTTTTCTTGGAGGTGCTCCATATACTCCTATTGATGTTGAGCGCTCTTCATTGAAAACAGTTTGGGATGTTACAGGTGCCGGATTACCTGATTATTCAAAAATAAATTCACTGCGATTAAAAAATGTCCATCAATTGGATGTGAGACTTGATAAAAAATATTTTTTCAAAACGTGGTCGCTTAATTTTTATCTCGACATTCAGAATATTTATAATTTCCAGGCTCAATTATCACCCTATTTCACAATTGATAGGGATGCGGATGGGATGCCGATTACTGATCCGGGGAACCCAATGTCATACAAAACTCATTTTATTGAAAATATTTCGGGTAGTTTAATTCCTTCCATTGGTATTATAATCGAGTTTTGATGATAAGTGATCAAAAATTCCTATAATTGATTGTGTATAAGTGCTTAAGTTTTTTATTCGTAGTTTTTTTTTCATTTCAATCCATTTCTCAGGAAAAAGATTCAGCATGTTTTTTCTGTAAGGCTCAAACCCCAAACAAAAAACGAATTACAACAGTTGCTGCCGGAGAAGCAGTATTGTATGGAACATCTCTTGTTGGTTTAAACGAGTTGTGGTACAAAGGTTATCCACGTTCATCTTTTCATACATTCGATGATAATAAAGAGTGGCTGCAAATGGACAAAGCCGGGCATGCGATAACCTCATATTATATTGGTGTAATAGGTATAGATCTCATGAAGTGGACGGGAGTAAAAGATAATCGTGCGTTATGGTATGGCGGAATGCTTGGGACAGTTTACCAATCGAGTATAGAAATATTGGATGGCTTTTCATCCCAATGGGGGTTTTCCTGGGGCGATCTTGCTGCAAACACTTTTGGTTCGGCTGCTGCCGTATCGCAGGAATTGTTGTGGAAGGAGCAGCGGATAATTTTGAAGTACTCATTTCATACAACAGAATATAGTGCATATCGTCCAGGTCTTTTAGGTAAATCATTGGCAGAAAAAATGTTAAAGGATTATAATGGCCAAACTTATTGGCTAAGCGGTAACATCGCTTCATTTATTAAGAAGGAAAATCGTTTTCCAAAATGGATCAATGTTGCAATAGGTTATGGCGCCAATGGCATGATAGGAGGCAAAAGCAATCCAGCAGTCGATGATAATGGTAATCCTTATCCTCATTTTGAGCGGCAACGGCAATATTATTTCGCTTTGGATGCAGATCTTTCAAAAATAAAAACCAATATGCGTTGGTTCAAAACCATCACTAAAACTTTTGGATTCATTAAAATACCAGCACCCGCCTTATCTATTACGGGCAGCAAAATAAATTTTCATCCACTGTATTTTTAAACTTCAGGGCTTCAAACTCGGGTCCAATCCAATAACTAACAACTAATCAACTAATTGACTATCTTTGCACCTCACTAAAAAATGACCGATGAACAGTTTTGAAGGGTTGGGTATAAATGCGGAAATAGTAAAGGCTTTAACTGAGCTTGGTTTTGTTGAGCCTACGCCCATACAAAAACAAGCAATTCCAGTATTAATTTCTAAGGACACTGATCTTGTTGCACTTGCACAAACAGGTACCGGGAAAACTGCTGCTTTTGGTATCCCTTTAATTCAGGGCATTAATACTGGTTCGCGCAATGCACAGGCGCTTATACTTTGCCCTACAAGAGAACTTTGTTTACAAATTACAAAGGATCTCCAGGCATTTTCAAAATTTACAAAAGGCTTAAGAGTTGTTGCTATATATGGCGGAGCAAGTATCATTAACCAGATCCGTGAAGTAAAAGAAGGTGCACAGATTATTGTTGGTACACCTGGACGTATGGTGGATATGATCGATCGCAAAGCGATAAGTTTAAAAGGTGTTTCGAAAGTGGTGTTGGATGAGGCAGATGAAATGTTGAGTATGGGATTTCAGGATGACCTGAAAACCATTCTTTCCGATACTCCGGAAGAAAAAAGTACATGGTTGTTTTCAGCAACTATGTCAAAAGAAGTAGCTTCCATTGCGAAGAAATACATGGAATCTCCACTGGAGGTTACGGTTGGAAATAAGAATCAGGGTGCAGAGAACATTGAGCATATTTATTACATGGTGCATGAGCGTGATAAATACCCTGCGCTAAAACGTATCGCAGATTTTTATCCCGATATTTTCGCCATTGTTTTTTGCCGTACAAAAATTGAAACACAAAAAGTTGCCGATCTTTTAATTAAGGACGGTTATAATGCGGATGCATTACATGGTGATCTTTCCCAGGCGCAGCGTGATTTTGTAATGAAACGTTACCGCAGTCGTTCACTGCAAATGTTGGTAGCTACTGACGTTGCTGCAAGAGGTATTGACGTAAATGACATTACTCACGTAATTAATTATAATATTCCTGACGAGTTGGAGAGTTATACGCATCGTAGCGGTAGGACAGCGAGGGCGGGTAAATCAGGATTCTCAATTATATTAACCAACTATCGCGAGATAGGTAAGATAAAGGCGTTAGAGAGAATTGTTGGTAGAAGATTTTTAAAAGAAAAAATTCCTGGTGGTGTTGAAATATGCGGGAAACAATTGATAAGTCTTATCAAAAAAGTTCACGACGTTGAGGTGCGCGAAGAAGGTATTTTGCCTTATATGCAGGATATTTTAAAATTATTGAACGATCTTTCAAAAGAAGAATTGATCAAGAGATTTGTGTCTGTTGAGTTCAATCGTTTTTTGGAATATTATAAAAGTGCACCTGATCTTAATTCTGCTGAAAGCGGGTCAGGTACACGAGGAGCAAGCAGTTCTTCAGGAAAAAGATTGTTTATTAATCTTGGTCAGTTGGATGGTTTAAATTTATCTACGCTTGAAAGTTATTTTTCAGATATCATACAAGGCGGAGTTAAATTCCAACGCGCAGATATAAAGAACGCATATAGTTTTGTTGAAGTAAGTGAAACAGATGCAGATAATTTAATGGCTATCTCTGGTTTGCATCAATATAACGGACGTCCGGTTAAAATAGAACGTTCCGAAGGCAGAGGCGGCGAAGGTGGTGGTGGTGGAAGGAAATACGGACAGAGTAGTGGTGGAGGTAGTGGAAGAAGTTACGGTGGTGGAGCTGGTAGCAGAGGTGGAAGTGGTGGCGGAGGATATCGCAGAGAAGGTGGCTTTAAACGTAGCAGCGGAGGTGAAAGAGACAGGGGGGGAGATAGAGGAGGCAGAGGTGGAGATAAAGGGGGAGACCGTGGTGGGGATAGAGGTGGAAGACGTTCCAAATACTAATTATATACGATTTCTTGTTGGCATTTTGTGTAGATAACTTTTTTTAAGGCTATTGCATACATGAAATTTATTACTGCCTTTATACTGGCACTTTTTTTACATCCTGTTTTTTCTCAAACACTTACCGTATCTCAAAAAGATTCGGCTATTGCCGGAATAAAAAAACTGATCTCAGAAAAATATGCAGTCCCCCATAAGGCAAAGGCAATTGCCGATTCTCTTCAATCAAAAAATTATTCTAACATCACTTCCTGGAACAAATTTGTAAAAAAGGTAAATGAAGATTTGTACAGATATTCTCAGGATAAACACTTAAGTCTGCAATATGATTCTGCTTTAGCTAATAAGCTGGCCGGTCAGATGGATTTTCATAAAGAGCAGAACGATATCCAAAAAAGAGAAAATTATGGCGTAAGTAAAGTTGAGCTTCTTGATGGCAATATCGGATACCTGAAGTTGGATTACTTTGCTGACGGAAAGAGTGCCAGTGATACTGTACTAAATGCAATTCGATTTTTAAGTAAAACATTTACTTTGATCATTGATCTAAGAGACAATACAGGCGGGAGCGGATCAATGGTTCAATTGTTAGCGAGTGTTTTCCTGCCAAATGTGGATACCGAACTTTTAAGAATATTATATAGGACGGGTGATACAGTTAATCTCAAAACACAAAGGATAGAACCAGAATTTCAATATCTGAGTCGACCGGTTTACATTTTATGTAATAACAAAACATATAGCGCTGCTGAGGCATTTACATTTATTTTTAAAAATAAGAAGCGTGCAATTGTAATAGGTGAAACAACTGCAGGTGCAGGAAATATAGCCGGACCTTATTCTGTAAATAATAAATTTGTTATTACAATTCCGGTAGGTACAATAGCTGATCCTCTTACCAATACAGGTTGGGAACAAAAGGGAGTTACGCCGGATATAAATTCAAATTCCGAAAATGCACTTGATAAGACGCTTCAATTGTTGAGAAATAAAAGTGTTGGAGAGTGATTTTTTAACAAATTAATTTCACGTCATGCAAAAACCCAATCCTGATGAGTATAACCCATTCTTTCAAAAATATATTGATCATACTGGAGAGGAAGGTTTCTATCCTATGTTTAAACAAGCGACTTTGATGGCAATAAATTTTTTCGAAAACATACCTCATGAAAAACACAATCATGCTTATGCTCTGGATAAATGGACAATTAAACAGGTGTTGATGCATATCATTGATGCAGAACGTGTTTTCTCATACAGAGCTTTGGTAGCGGCCCGTGGCGATAATAAAACAGAGCTCCAATTATTTGATGAAGACCTTTATGCTCTTAATGCAGATGTTGCTAAAAGAAATATGGAAAGTTTGCTTGAGGAATTTAAAGTCGTTCGCAGAAGCGCTGAAATACTTTTTGAAAATATTACAGAGGAGCAAAGCCGGTTTAAAGCAAATGCCGGCCCTCACCCAATTACTGTAAGGGCTTTAGGATATATAATGATGGGGCATACAATACACCATATAAATGTTGTGAAAGAGAAATACTTGTAAGCAATTAGGCAACCTGTTTATTCTGCTCTTTAAATTGTAGATCGAACAAGCGTTTGTAATATCCGTTTTGTTCCAGCAGTTGCTGGTGCGAGCCTCGCTCTACAATTTCTCCCTTCTCAAAAACTAAAATTATATCCGCTTTTTGTATGGTGGCTAAGCGGTGTGCAACAATAATGGATGTTCTGTTTACAGTTAGCTTGTCAATTGCTTTTTGTATAAGTATTTCTGATTCTGTATCAATAGATGATGTTGCTTCATCCAATATTAATATGGCCGGGTTAAAAACATAAGCCCTGATAAACGCAATAAGTTGTCGTTGTCCCACTGATAACATTGCTCCCCGTTCCATTACATTGTAATCATAATTGTCCGGTAACCGCATAATGAACTCATGCGCACCAACAGCTTTCGATGCTTCAATGATCTGCGCTCTTGTTATTTTTGGATCATTCAATGAAATATTATTTGCTATGGTGTCGGAAAATAAAAAAACATCCTGCAACACTAATCCTGTATGTGTTCTTAGGGAATGAAGGTTGTAATCTCTCACATTTATATCGTCAACTAAAATTTCGCCTTTATTATATTCATAAAATCTATTTACGAGATTAACTATGGATGATTTTCCTGCGCCTGTAGCACCCACCAATGCTACTGTTTGCCCGGACTGCACATGGAATGAAATATTCTTTAGAACCCAGTCTTCATTGTTGTATGCGAACCATACATTTTTAAATTCTACTTTTCCTTTTATGTCATCGGCTTTCAATATTCCGTTGTCTATTATGTCTTCTGTTGTTTCCAATAGGTTAAATACCCTTTCCGATCCTACCATTCCCATTTGCAGTGTATTAAAATTATCAGCAAGCTGGCGGATAGGGCGAAACACCATATTGATAAAAAATATAAATGCGCTGATCTGTCCCAGTGTGGCTTGGCCTTTCAACACTTCTTTTCCTGCGATCCATATAAGTAATGCAATTGAAATAGAGGAGAGGATCTCCACCGCCGGAAAAAACAACGAATAGTGCCATACGGAACGAATGTTAGCGTCGCGATGTTTGGAGTTTATTTCTTTAAATTTTTCAAGCTCTACCTTCTCGCGTCCGAATACCTGCACAATATTCATTCCTGTAATATGTTCCTGAACAAAGGCATTAAGTTTTGCTATCTGTGTGCGCACATCATGGAAAGCTGCCTTAACTGCATTCTTAAAAAAATAGGTGAATACCAATAACAAAGGGATGGTTGCCAGGCTGGCCAGCGCCAGTTTAACATTCATTACAAACATTAAAACAACTATGGTACTTAATTTAAGTATGTCGCCAATAATGGTGAAAAATCCCTGCGAAAAAATATCTGCAATAGTTTCCATATCCGAAACAATGCGGGTTACCAACACACCAATTGGAGTGTTATCATAAAATTTTAAGCGAAGGTTAACAACTCTCTTATACAACGAAACACGCAGATCTTTGATCGCAAACTGACCTAACATACTAGAAACATATGATTCAAAGAACTGGAGTATAACTTCGATCAATAATACTCCGGTCATAAAAAGTACCAGGATCAATAACATTTTTTCATTGGCGGCCATTACATATTTATCTATAGCATATTGTATAAGTAAAGGTCTGACAATAGATAAAAATGCCAGTACTATTGCACAGGCAGCGGCGATATAAAAATATTTTTTATAAACTGTGGTGTACGTGAAAACTTTTTTTAGCAGGCCAAAATGTACTGCATCTCCCGTAACTGATTTTTTCTTTTCGACCATCACGTTATAAATATTTCATCGTGATATTTAATATTTACCAGGAACAATCCTTTTGCAGGGACGGAGTAGCTTGCGTATGAACGATTTTTATTTTCAATTATTTTTTTCAGATCATCGAGAGTAATCTTTCCTTCTCCCAGGTTTAACAATGTTCCCACAATAGCGCGCACCATATTGCGTAAAAAACGATTGGCGGAAATGGTGAATACCAGCAGGTTCTCCTCGTTTGACCATTGGGCTTCTGTAACAATACAATCATTTGTTTTTACATTGGTATTTGCTTTTTTGAAACTCGAAAAATCAATGTAACTCATAAGTAGTTTGGCTCCTTCGTTCATAAGATCAATATCAAGGGGTGCAGATATATACACGGCACGGTCGTTACAGAAAGGATCAGGAGTACGTGAAACGTAATATTTATAAGTTCTTGAATAAGCATTGAAACGCGCACTTGTATCACTCTTAACAGGAATGATCTGCCTAATGGAAATGTCCTTTGGTAATATATGATTCATTCTGAACAGCCAGATGCGCGGATCAGTATGCAGGTCATTTTTTACCGAATCAAAATGTGCATAATAATCTTTTGCGTGAACGCCAGTATCGGTTCGTCCACAACCTACAACATAAATTTTTTCGCTGAGGAGTTGTGATAATTTTTCGTTAAGTATTTGTTGTATTGTGTGAGGCGTATTGGCCTGCATTTGCCAACCGTTATATTTTGTTCCTAAGTACGCAAGCCTGATAAAATATCTGTGTAACATAAAGCATATAAAGGTACTAAACGATATTGTGAATTTTTAGGCTCTCTAAAATGCCTTCTTACCGATCTAATGTCTAAAAGATTTAGTTATTCTGTATTTTTGTTTATGGAATTTCGTGAACCTAAAAATGTGAACGAACTCGAATCGCTTCTGCGTTTGCGTTATAAAGTTTATTCTGAAGACGCTTCATTATGTAAAATGATTTCCTCAGGATCTGTTCATGATATAAATTTTTTTGACCTGAAGGCGCTGCACTTCGGTTGTTTCATCGCTAAAAAACCTGTTGCTTACCTTAGGATGGTAACTGATGCGGAAACTCATTTCGCACATTGGATCCAAAAGATATTATCAGGTGAAAAAATCAGCCTAAACACGACGCAGGATAATTTCCCTTTTCAGACTTATTGCAGTGATAAGGGCTGGAGCAAAGATTTTATCATTAACCACAAAGGCAAAAAAATTGGAGAAGTTGGAAAATTGGCCATTGATAGAAAGTATAGAACAAGCAGGGGAGAATTGCTTACTGGACTTTTTCAGGCTTTTATTCATTATTGTAAGGACCAACAGGGCTTTGATATGGGTTTTGGCTCTTGCATACTTCCTCTAGAACGCTATTATCGCAAATTCGGGTTTAAAAGGGCAGAAGGCGCTATACCCTTTAAATATCATGGACTTCCGGAGGCTGTAATGGTCAAATTTGACAAATAGCCGGATTCCTGCCTAAAAATTTTTGTTAATAGAAAAAGCTTCTTATCTTTGCCGTCCGATTAAAAACACAAGGAAATGGCACAAAAACGTACATATCAGCCTTCTAAAAGGAAAAGAAGCAATAAACATGGCTTTAGAACAAGAATGGAAACTGCTAATGGCAGAAGAGTATTGGCTGCACGCAGAAAAAGAGGTAGAAAAAAATTAACCGTTTCTGACGAAAAAACTCACAAATAGAAATTGATTACAATATCAGATATAAAAAAGCCTCTCTTAATTGGGAGGTTTTTTTTTGATATTATGTTCATAATTCAGCCTTGTAAAAACAGCCTTACAACAATACAAAACAATAATTTCGCCTTCAATATTTAAAGTCCTTAACGTATTTCAATTATGCCAAAAGACAACTCCATAAAATCGGTACTTATCATAGGAAGCGGACCAATCATCATTGGACAAGCATGCGAGTTCGATTATTCCGGTTCACAAGCAGCACGTTCATTAAAACAGGAGGGGATAGAAGTTTCGTTGATCAATTCGAATCCTGCAACGATCATGACTGATAAGGTTACTGCTGATAATATTTATTTGTTGCCTTTAACTACACAATCGATCATAAAAATATTAGAGGAAAGAAAAATTGATGCTGTGCTTCCTACAATGGGTGGGCAAACTGCGCTTAACCTCGCAATGAAATGCGATGAGATGGGTATTTGGAAAAAGTACGGTGTGCGAATGATCGGAGTTGATATAGATGCGATTGAAGTTACTGAAGACCGGGATCTTTTCAGGGCAAGAATGGAAGAGATTGGTGTTGCGATGGCGCCTTCACATATTGCTAAATCATTTTTAGAAGGAAAAGAAATTGCTCAGAAGTTTGGATTTCCATTGGTAATACGTCCTTCATTTACGCTTGGTGGCAGCGGGGGGGCAGTGGTATACGAAAAGTCAGAATTTGATGCTGCATTAAATCGTGGTTTACATACATCTCCTATTCACGAAGTGTTAATAGATAAAGCAGTATTGGGTTGGAAAGAATTTGAATTGGAATTATTAAGAGATAGCAATGATAATGTTGCGATCATTTGTTCTATAGAAAATTTTGATCCGATGGGTGTGCACACAGGTGATTCTATTACTGTCGCACCTGCAATGACTCTTTCTGATACTACTTTTCAGCGCATGCGTACCCTGGCAATAAAAATGATGCGCTCTATTGGTAATTTTGCGGGAGGATGTAACGTTCAGTTTGCAGTTAGCCCTGATGAAAAAGAAGATATTATTGCGATAGAAATTAATCCTCGCGTGTCCCGTTCTTCTGCGCTTGCGAGTAAGGCTACTGGATATCCTATTGCTAAAATAGCTTCAAAGCTGGCGATTGGATACAATTTGGATGAATTATTAAATCAAATTACACAAAGTACTTCGGCATTTTTTGAACCAACGTTGGATTATGTTATTGTAAAAATTCCACGCTGGAATTTCGATAAGTTCAAAGGAGCAAAACGCGAATTGGGTTTTCAAATGAAATCGGTTGGTGAGGTAATGGCCATTGGACGCAGTTTCCAGGAGGCTTTACAAAAAGCATGTCAGTCGTTGGAAATAAAACGTAATGGTTTAGGTGCAGATGGAAAAGAAGTAAAGGATCAGGCTGAACTATTGAAGAGCCTTGAGCGACCAAGCTGGAACAGACTGTTTCATATTTATGATGCTATCAAATTAGGAATTCCTTTAAAAACAATCCAAAAATTAACAAGGATAGATCCATGGTTCTTAAGCCAGATAGAAGAATTATTGGTGATTGAAAAGGAGATCGAAAAATATGATCTTAAAACACTTCCTAGGGATTTGTTTTACGAAGCAAAACAAAAGGGGTATGCCGACAGGCAGATTGCACATTTATTAAATTGCCTGGAGAGTGAAGTGTTTGCTAAGCGTAATGAAATGGGCATCAAACGTGTTTACAAATTAGTTGATACTTGTGCTGCGGAATTTGAAGCTCAAACTCCATACTATTATTCCACTTTTGAGGATGAGAATGAGTCAATAGCATCAGATAAGAAAAAAATAATTGTTCTTGGTTCTGGTCCAAATAGGATAGGGCAGGGCATCGAGTTTGATTATAGTTGTGTGCATGGTGTATTGGCAGCGAAAGAATGTGGTTACGAAGCCATCATGATCAATTGTAATCCGGAAACTGTCTCAACTGATTTTAATGTTGCAGATAAACTTTATTTCGAACCGGTTTTCTGGGAACATATCTATGATATTATTCTCAATGAAAAACCTGTTGGAGTTATTGTACAATTAGGCGGACAAACAGCATTAAAGCTGGCTGAGAAATTAGACCGGTATGGCATTAAGATCATTGGTACAGATTACAAATCACTCGACCTTGCTGAGGATAGAGGAAGTTTTTCGACATTATTAAAACAACATAATATTCCGTACCCAAAGTTTGGTGTTATTGAAGATGCAGATCAAGCTGTTGAACTTTCAAGAAAACTTGGCTTTCCTTTATTGGTAAGGCCTTCGTACGTTCTCGGTGGGCAGGGTATGAAGATCGTTATCAATGAACAGGAACTGGAGCAGCATGTTGTAAATATGCTTAAAGATATTCCAGGAAATAAAGTATTGTTGGATCACTTTCTTGAAGGAGCAATTGAAGCTGAAGCAGATGCGATTAGCGATGGGAAAGATGTTTACATCATTGGTATTATGGAACACATTGAACCTGCGGGAATACATTCCGGCGATTCTTATGCGGTGCTTCCTCCATTCGATCTTAGTGATAATGTGATAAAACAAATTGAGCAGCATACTAAAACAATTGCACTCGCCCTTAATACTGTTGGATTGTTAAATATTCAGTTCGCAATAAAGGATGAGGTAGTATACATTATCGAAGCGAACCCGCGTGCATCACGTACCGTTCCATTCATTGCGAAGGCATACGATGAGCCATATGTAAATTATGCAACCAAGCTTATGTTGGGTGAGAAAAAAGTAAAGGATTTTAAATTTAATCCGCGTAAAAAAGGTTATGCAATAAAGATCCCCGTATTCTCTTACGAAAAATTCCCTGAGATTAACAAGGAGTTAGGTCCTGAAATGAAATCGACGGGTGAAGCAATTCATTTTATTGATGACCTTACCGACGAATATTTTCACACTATTTACTCAGAACGTAATTTATACTTGAGCAAATAATCGCAAAGAAATTTCGAGAGTTTAGATTCTTTGATTTTCGTTCAATTACCTATCTTTACAAGAGATATTCTAAATATTTATTTGCTAAAGACTAAATACTATAGTAATAATGAGAGATGTGTTTTTTACCTTATTGGTAATTTGGGTGTTGTGGAGAATTTTTGGAAGCTTTAGCAGATCGAAGGGCAGCTTTACATTTAACACTCAAAATAATAATTATTCAGAACCTAAAAAGAAGGAGGGGGAGGTGACTCTTGATAATCCTAATTTGGGTGCAAGCAAAAAAAATAAAAATGAAGTGGGTGAATATGTCGACTTCGAAGAAATAAAAGACAAATAACCATTTCTATATTCAATAATTCATATTAATGAAGAATCAATTTAAAAGTTTGTATCCGCACCTTATAGCAATAGGTGTATTCCTTCTCCTGTCAGTTTTCGTTTTTTTCTTTCCTGTACTCAAAGGGAAGGATTTAAAGCAAATGGATATCACTCATACCAAAGGGATGGCGAGAGAGTTGCATGATTACAAGGACAAAACGGGAAAAATAGCGCAATGGACAAATTCAATGTTTTCTGGTATGCCAGCCTATTTAATAATGGGTGATGCAAGCAATAATATTTTTCATTTTCTTACCTATGTTTTTCGCTTCAAATTAGCCGATCTTACTATTGCCATTTTATTTTCTTATTTGCTGTGGGCGTATTTCCTCCTAGTCGCACTTAAATTTGATCCCTGGCTTAGTGTACTTGGTGCAATTACGATAACGTTTGGCAGTTATAATTTAATTATTATTGCTGTTGGCCACGTTACTAAGGCTTATGCAATTGCATTTATACCGGTAGCCATATCCGGAATAATATTCATATTTAATTCGAATTATTTTAAGGGATTGCTTATCGCCGCATTGGCTATTGGATTGGAAATATCTGCCAGCCACCCTCAAATAACTTTCTATTTGGGGTTGATTATTGCTTTAATGGTTGTTTGTTATTCAATTGTATCAATAAAAAGTAAGGATTATAAAAATCTGGCAATCAAAATATCCCTCGTTATCACAGCCTTTATAATTGGGGTACTTCCCAATTTAGGTGCGTTGTGGTCAACGAACGAATACGCACAATACTCCATTCGCGGGCCTGCAGAGATCAGCAATCCCAGTGAGATAAAAAAATCTACCGGTCTTGACAGGGATTATGCGTTTAGCTGGAGTTACGGAATAAAAGAAACGGGAACATTGTTGATACCCAACTTTGTTGGCGGTAGTAGCAACGAAGATCTTGGAGAAAAATCCAACACATATAAAATTTTAAAGGATAACGGAATTCCCAATGCAAAGGATATTGTTAAAAATATGCCTGCCTATTGGGGCGATAGACCCTTTACTTCCGGTCCCGTTTACGTTGGAGCCATTGCATGTTTCTTTTTTATTTTGGGATTATTTATAATTAAAGGCCCGGTTAAGTGGTGGATAGTCTCCGCCACCATCCTTTCACTTTTCCTCGCATGGGGTAAAAACTTTTCCCTTTTTAATGATTTGATGTTCTATTATTTCCCGTATTATAATAAATTTCGGACTGTTGAAATGGCATTAGTCATTGCCGGGTTCACCATCCCGTTTTTAGGCTTTTTAGCACTAAAAAAAATAATTGAAGAGAAAAATAATATACAGAATAATTTAAAAGCGCTTAATAAATCTGTGCTCATACTTGGCGGTATAACGTTGATCTTTGCCCTCATGCCGCAAATGTTTTTTGATTTTAAAGCGAGTGGGGATGCTCAGCTAAAGGCATCAGGGTTTCCTGATTGGTTAATTGAAGCATTACGAGCGGATAGAAAAGGGATGTTTCGTGCAGATGCTATAAGGAGCCTGATTTTTATCGGACTTGGATATGGTGCTGCTTTTGTTTTTTTACGAGGTAAGATTACTAAGCTGTATTTATATGCCGGGCTTACCATTTTTACTTTTTTTGACCTGGTTCCTGTTGGAAAGAGATACCTTAATGATTCCATTTTTGTTCCTAAAAAAAATGTGGTGGAAGCATATGTCCCGACTCCTGCAGACTTAGAAATATTAAAGGATAAGGATCCTCATTACAGAGTATATAATTTAACAGTGAGCCCATTTAACGATGCCAGCACTTCCTATTTTCATAAATCAGTTGGCGGTTATCATGCGGCAAAAATCAGAAGATACCAGGATCTGTATGATCGCCAGTTAAGTCAGGGAAATACAAGTGTTATAAATATGTTGAATACAAAGTATTATATAACATCCCGTGAAGATAAAGTCCCCAAAGCAAATTATAACCCCGAAGCGCTTGGGAATGCCTGGTTTGTTAATTCATACAAGATTGTTGAGAATGCAGATTCCGAGATAAATGCATTGACTGGTTTTAATCCATCGAAAGTTGCAATCGTTGATAAAAGATTTTCTCAGTTTGTATCAGGCTTAACCTTTTCAGCCGATTCTTCTCAGTTGGCGGCAGATCAAATTAAATTGACGGACTATAAGCCAGATGAGCTTATTTACGAATCAATTAGTTCTTCCGACAAACTTGCTGTTTTCTCGGAAGTGTATTATGAAAAGGGTTGGAATGCTTACATCGATGGAGTGCTTACTCCTCATTTCAGAGTTAATTATGTTTTAAGAGCGATGAAGATCCCTAAAGGGAACCATAAAATTGAATTTAAGTTTGAATCAAAGGCTGTTACTTTGGGCAGTAAAATTTCCACGGTTGGCTCATCTGTATTTTTATTATTAGTTTTAATATTTGGATGGATGTTATATAAGAAATATAAAACTGAATTCACGATACCTTCTTAGAACAGCGTTATGCCAAAACAAGTATTATTAGAAGATGTAAAACAATTTATTCAGAAAACATCCGGGTTAAAGATTGCTTTAATTGGCGAGACGATTGTTGATGAGTTTGTGGAAGTAGCCTACGAAGGACATTCTATGAAATCGGCTTGCCCTGTACTTAAGTTAAAGGATGATAAGAAAAATATACAGCAGGGAGGCACTGCGGCAATTGCGGCTCATCTGAAGAATTTTGTAAAAAAGGTTGATTTGTTTACCAATACCAATAATGAGATTGTTAAGACCAGATATATTGATCATTTCGACAAAAAAAAATATGTTGAAATCAATAAATTTGATGTTGAAAAATTTAAGCCTCTTAAAATTGATAGCACTAAATATGATGCTGTAATTGTAGCTGATTTTGGCCATGGATTTTGCGATAATATAATTATTGAAAACGGATTTCATTTAATGTGTCAGACCAATTCCAATAATTTTGGATTTAACAGAATGTCTAAATGGAAAAAGTATGAAAAGAAAAGTGTTTGTTTGGATCTTAGAGAAGCAAGTTTACAGATGAACAAAATGCTTCATGATTCGGAGAAGGAAATAAAGGAGCTTTTCAGTTATGAAATGAATACTGAAAATCTTTTTGTTACCCTTGGAGGCAAGGGCTCGGTTTATACTGATGGAAAGAGGATAGTTAAAAATAAAGCTTACCCAAGTGAGATTGTTGATACGATAGGAGCAGGAGACACCTATTTTGCTTTCGCTTGTATGCTGTCTGCCATTAATAAAAACATTAAAAGTCTTGCGATACCTTCTTTAGCTGCCAGCTTATCCACCACATGGTTGTGTAATGAGAAAGCTGTAGATAAAAAATCTCTAATTGAATTTGCAAAATCTATAACATCAGTTTAAGATATGGTATAGATTTTTGTGTTGTATGGTTTTAATTTAAAAGTACAAATATGAATTTTGATAAAAGTATAGATGGTCTACTTTCGGGTAAAATATTCTCAAGCGGTTTCAGGATTAAAATTGGCAAGAATGAAAAACAAATCGAGTATCGCCAGGAGTATCTTGAAACCTTGGTAAAAGGGAAAAAGGTAATTCATTTCGGTTGTGTAGATCATTTACCTGTTATCTCCGAAAAAATAAAAAATAACACTTGGCTTCATAAGCGGCTTTGTGAAAAAGCCTCAGAATGTCTTGGTGTGGATATAAACCAAGAGGGAATAGATTATATTGCCAAACTTGGATATCCTGATTCATTATGTTTGGATGTCATAAATGATGAAGTTCCTTCAAGGGTTATGAATACAAAATGGGATTTCATATTATTAGGAGAAACTCTTGAACATATCGATAATCCGGTGTTATTTCTGGAAGCAATAAAAAATAAATATAAGGGTTATGTCAATGAAATAATAATTACAGTTCCTTCGGCATTACGGTTGAATAATTTTAGAGATTCATTAAAAAATATTGAAGCTAATAATAGCGATCATAGATATTGGTTTAGTCCATATACATTAGCTAAAGTATTAACCATATCTGGTTATACAATAAGTTATTTTCAAATGTGTAACAATTATTATCCTAAATCAACGAGTCTAATCACACGATTCCTGTTGAGAAGATTTCCGGCTTTAAGAGAAACAGTTGTAATGGTTGCTAAATTCTAGTTAATTTTCCGATGAATTTAAGATTGAAAAATCTGGTCAGAGCTTTTAAAGAAAAGAAGTATGAATTGTTCGATCAATTATTCTTAAATATTAAATTTTATGGTTCACCTCTGAATTATAAAACATCAATACCAAATAAAAGAATAGTTTTTGCCGGTCAGCAATTAACCCACAGAATGATTAAAATCATTCAATGGTTAAAGATGTATTCAAATTTTGAAATTATTGTAGTATGCCAGGATAGTTCTCAAAGAAAAGATTTATTTCCTGAGAATTATGATCATTTGGTATTATTCAGGAATAGGACTCATTTAAAAAGAATTATACTTGGAGCTAAGTATATTGATATTTTATATGCATTTTCGTCTAACCCCAAACATGCCGCAATTGCTATTGAATCATCATCTTCATTTAAAATTTTTGATCCTTACGACTGCAGTATTATTTATTTTGGTAAACAAGCTGTTTCCAAGTCTCAGCAGATATATGTTGACCAGGAAAAAAAATGTTTTCAGTTGGCGGATGCAACAGTGGCAAGAAGCCTTGAAAACAATGCTGCGTATTTTATTTATGGTCTTAAAAAGAAAAAAAATATTTTTTTCTCTGATTATTGTGATAATACCCTTTTTATCAACAATGATATTAGCTTAGACAAAAACAGTGATGAAATCACAATAGTTTATGCAGGTTTTTTAAAAGGAAAGGCACTAAATCAAATTAGTGATGGAATGACGGATTTTACTTCCTTTATTGAGGCAATGGAGGCGCAAAAAATTCACTTTCATATATATCCTAGTCCGTTTGCGAAAAGGCTTGATTATGCAGATTATATTGATATGGAGTCTAAATTCAAATATTTTCATATCCATTCTACAGTCTCACAGGCGAATTTGCCTAGAGAATTGTCAAAATATCACTTCGGTGCTTTGCCTCAATTTAAAACTGAAAACTCTACGCTTTCCGATTATAAAATAGAGCGTGCTACAGCTCTAAAACTTTTCAATTTTTTAGAAGCAGGAATGCCCATTTTAATTTCTGATGAATGGAAATATATGGCATGGATCGTAAAAAGATATAATATTGGAATTGTTTTTGGTAAAAAAGATTTTAACGATCTTCGAAATAAAATTCTGAGTGCTGACTATTTAAAAATGAAAAAAAATGTTTTGAGTATTAGAGAAAAGCTTTCGATGAAAAAAAATATACCTAGGTTGATTCAATTTCTGATGTCAGCTTAATCAAAAATGTATTGGGGGGTATTATGAAATTCGCCTTATTGCAAATGATGGATATTCTTCCAGATCCATTGTGATATATACAATTTCCCAATTATTTTTGTTGCAAAATTCATAAACAGCCTCGATAACACCATACCGTATTAAATTAACCCAATTTCCCATTGTAAAATCATGCCCGGCTATTATGCCATTAGATTTTACTTTATTGCTGTAAATATTTAATTCAGCAATTGTAGTTTCATATGAATGTACGGTATCAATGTAAATCCAATCAAAATAATCATTCTCAAAATCATTCACTACATCCAATGATAATCCATGATTAATGACCACATTACCTTTTTCAATATTACTCCTAAATCGATTTTGAATATCCAATTTTAAACCTTCATGATATCTTTTAGTATTCCATATGTCAATAAGGTGAAGCTTTTTAGGTTGAGAGGTCTCTAAAATTAATTTAGTAAAATCACCTTTGTTAACTCCAATTTCAGCTGCAACTCCATTTTTGGGCATTAATGTTAAAAGCTGTATCCTGTTAGTAATACATTTTAAATTGGCTATGTGTTTTTGTTCTAATGAATATTTTGGTATTCGGCTCTCAACATCAGCTAATTTTTTTTTAATAATTTTAGTTACTGTGTGCCACAATGAATTTTTCAGGTCATCCGACAAATATTTTTTCAAAATACTATACATGCTTCAACGTATTAATTTAAAATTCAAGTGCTTTTTTATAATATCCGTAATATCTTTTGACACATTTAATGAGTAAGTAAGGAAGCCGTAAACGATACATATGCACACGCTTTTTATAATTATATTAAAATACACATTTTGAATTGAGG
>Ga0163149_10001888_pt1 | contig 26177 bp, 37 predicted proteins | sample OliLakLV19MP5G1_FD_148604 | JGI IMG/M metagenome (GOLD analysis project Ga0163149, IMG submission 148604) | Freshwater microbial mat bacterial communities from Lake Vanda, McMurdo Dry Valleys, Antarctica - Oligotrophic Lake LV.19.MP5.G1 | ecosystem: Environmental > Aquatic > Freshwater > Lake >... | reverse complement strand
ATAATAAGAAATGTGATGGCCCAGCTCAGCATGATCGCACCTCCTTGAATAGAAACTGGCGGCACTTCTACAGGCCAAGAGAGCTCGCTGGTGGGCATCGTCCGCCGCCGGCCGGCGGCGGAATCGTGCGGTTGTCTCAGTCGCCTCTTTGGTCCTTGCCCATCGCCCGTCCCGACTAACCAACTAGAAATGGAAGTTGAGGCCGGCTGTGACCATATGGCCGTTGTCGTTGAAGCTTTTATCTCTGATGTTTTGGTCTCTCGATTCAATCTCTTCCAGCCAAATGTAACGATAGGTGCTGTCGATCGAGATGTGGTTGCTGATGAAGAATTGAAGCCCTCCCCCGGCATGGACACCGAATCGATTTTGCGTGTCGTCGAAATTGCCTGGTCCTTTGACCGTGGTGTAGTACCACCCTCCCCCGCCGAGCAGAAAGGGGGCCAAGCGAGTGTGGCCCAAAGGATAGATCAATGCAGAGACTTGCACGGGGTAGGTGTGCGTCCGCGTGCCCTCTGTATCCTGTCGCCGATAGTCGGCGGACCCTTCGAAAGACAAATATCTAAACGGATTGACTCGGACCTGCGCGCCACCGAACCACCGCGATTGTCCTTCCTGAGGGTCGTAATAGGTCGCGCGACCACCGATCGAGAAGAAGCCGATATCCATTTGTTTGAACAAATCGTTATCTGCGGCTTCGGACTGTGGGATTGTCATCGGGGCCAAAGCCCCCGCAATAGCGAGCGCGAAACCGGTCACAATCGTTTTTACTTTCCACATTCTGGAACCTCCATGTGAATCTGTTGAAATTTCATCGTCGTGACACGCTTCTCAATTCTTCATCCCCTCTTCTATCGTGGGCAGTTTAAGGTGCGGTAGGTGAGTCAGACCCACCGCACCTATGGTCGTACATTCTCCACCGGCATGTCCTATATGGATATTCACCGACTCACTACATCGAAATGCGGGAGAAATATCATGGTGATCTCCAACCGATCTCGATGCCCTATGTCAGCCTGCGATTATCATATCTCTGTCGGCATCGGCACATCGGACAGCCCGTCTCGTGGACGGCCTTGTCTTTACAACCGGTGCCGAAATCCAGTGGTGTCGAAGCGCTCGATAGCTTCCGGGGTGGGGCGGACCCATCGAGGGCTTACGCCAGGAACGTCCGACCGTCTCCGGTTATTTCGTTTTCGTTCCAGAGGATCGATACCATTCATCCGCCCATTTGCTGACCTCGTCTTTACGGTCAGCGTACCGTTCCTGCATCAGCCCCTTGAACTTGTCATAGTCACCCTCCACTCTCGTAAGATCGTCGTCCGTAATCTTTCCCCACTGTTTCTTGAGCTCGCCCTTGAATTGATTCCACTTGCCTTTGAAATGATCAGCGTTCATGTTGCTCCTCCTTTTGGTTGTGAGTTGAATGGGTTCCGACATCAAGCGCACCAGAACTCTTCTCCTTGATAAACACTCTCCGCCTATGTCCGACGTCGAGAGAGGTCATCTTCAGAAGAAACGCGGCGAGGCTCACTTCCACTCCTGACTGATATTTGACTGTGGGCACTTTCATCGAAGCCTCCCTGATGTCGTCATGTATGTGGCTTCTCTCGCCCTGCTGATGCTATAGGTATACCGCGGCAGGGGATGGGAGAAGACTAGGTTCTTCCCTAGTTCTTGGTGATGACAACAGCCTGTTCTTCGTCTGTGGCCAGAAATGCTTATGCCTTTGACTCCGGTACGCCTTTCGCTTTCAAAGGCATAAGCATTTAGCCTGAATCTCTATCCAGCAATCGATGTAGGAGGACGTCGACATCGGGCTTCGGGTCCATGAAATTATTCTCCTTCGCCGAATACCTCGTAGCTTCCGACCTTCGTATCTGTCTGGGCTCTCTAGCAGGCTGCGGAAAAACTCAATTATTGCGTTCTACGTCGCGCTTCGGACTCGGGCCATCTCGTGTCAGAATAGCCCGAAGGATGCGCAAAATGGCCGTTCAGGAAGGCCGCAGCGAGCGAAGAGGCGAGGAGGTACGGACGGCACTTCGTGGGGCCGTTCGCCCATGCAATAGATCTCGGCGAACGGAAAAGCCCCTTCAATGCTTCCAATCTCCGAACAACTCTCGTTGAGCCTCTGAGCGATGCGAGAACGCCGCTGGCGGACTTTTTCCGCATCCTGTTAGGAAGTTTTCCCCTTACAGCCTGCATGACTGCAGGGGCAGCGTCCCGATAGACTCGTATTCCTGCATGGATCGGAGCAAAATTCTTTCCCTTTTTCAGCCGCACAACTGCAAGACGGATGCGCACATTTTTTCTCTTTCATAGTGTTCTCCCTGGTGATGTGTGAAGTAGCGATGAGACTGTCTTTCGAGACACAGCGCGATAGCGGGTTTCCCCAGGCTTGTTGAATGACATGAACCGGTCCAGGTTCGCTTACCAAACCTCGTCCAAACTTCTGACTGAACGTCCTTGTGTCATGATTCGCTGCTCCGCGTTGAACCAATCATCCTGATCATCTCCATCCTTTCTCCCACGTTGTTCATACAATGCATAGGCCAATTCTGCGACTCGTGTTCGATCCTCGCCAGATAGGGCGTGCGATCGAACATCTATGGAAGACTCCGGGTCCTTGTCTTGTTGTTTTTCTTTTTCGGCTTCCAACCAAGCCCGGTTGTTACCCAAGGAGGATCTTGAGGGGTTGTACGCGGTATCGAATGGTTGTTCTTTTCCTGAATGTTTCTGTTTTTGTCCTTCCACGTTATGTTCCTCCTCATGATGTGGTTAACGGACGTCCTCCGGTGCTGTCCCTCGGAGAGTGATCTACGCTACGCATTGGCCGAGAACGTAGGCCAGGAGGCGAAACTCGGGTCCTCTGCTTCCCTTTCGCAGGTGTTCCTCATCGCCTGTTCATAGACTCGCACATAATCCCGCGCCATTCGTTCAACACTAAACCGCTGATCGAAGGCCCAACGACATCGTCGACGATCGATGTCAGGAATACGTTGGACGGCCGCCGTCACCTCGTCGAGCCCCTCGCAGACGAATCCCGTCACGCCGTCCTCAATGATTTCAGGAATGGATCCACGCCGATAGGCCAAGACAGGGGTTCCGCAGGCGAGCGCTTCAATCAGCACGAGACCAAACGGTTCCGGCCAGTCGTAGGGACAGACAAGCGCCATGGCTTCTCCCAGGAATTTGTTCTTTTCTGCATCCGTGATCTCACCGATGAACTCGATTAAGGGATCATCGAGCAGCGGCTCGATTTCGGCATGAAAGTATTCCCGATCTGCCGCATCGACCTTCGCCGCAATCCGCAAAGGAATCCCTGCCCGCTTGGCGATCTCAATCGCATGATCCGGCCGTTTCTCCGGGGAAATGCGCCCCAAGAATGCCAGATAGCCTCCGGGAGTCGGATGCAGGCTGTACAGATCCTTTGGTAATCCGTGATAGACGGTCGCCTGCCAATTGGCCCAGGAGATCGGTCTCCGCTGGGCATCCGAAATCGAGACGATCGGCATTTCCGCATACTCGCGAAACACCGGATGCAGTTCGGGCAGATCGAGCCGACCATGTAACGTGGTCACCGTCGGGGTTGAATTCCTCCGCGCGAGAGGGAATCCCAAAAAATCGAGATGGGAGTGAATGATGTCGAAGTCGTTGGCTTTTCCTAGCGCCTGCTCCATCAACATCGTCATCGGCGCGTCGCGGTTAAAAATCCCTTTGTTCAAACGAAGCGCGTGATCGCAAATCGATTCGAGGCGCGCAGCCGTGATCGAATCTCCGCTCGCGAACAGGGTCACATCGTGACCGAGCCGTACCAGTTCTTCGGTGAGGTAGGACACGACCCGTTCTGTTCCTCCATAGAGTTTCGGCGGAACGCTCTCCCACAAGGGTGCAACCTGGGCAATTCTCATTGGACTCTTCCTTTCATCAAGTAGATTTCATTCTCGTCGTGGACGATTCGCAGCGGACTAGCTTTGCACGTTCAACCAGCCGCCCAGGGTGATCAGGGACGATCGGCTCGTACCCAGCGTCTCATCGAGCCCGCGCACGAAATGTCTCCGTCGCAGGCTTGATGATCGTGCGTTCAGATTGTCCTTCGTCGCTCTCGTCTCCTTGAATTGTCCTTATCCAAGGACACCGAAGAACCAGAGGATGACAAGCAATGTGACCGGAACTCCAAGCAGCCAGAGAATAAATGCTTTTCCCATGATGAATCCTCCTTATCCCACGCGGTGGCATCTTGGGTGATCTAAATTCACCCGCGAGAGTCTGCAGCATGCTTTCTTGTCTGGTGCTGCTGTACGTGGCATCGTGAGCCCTGCAACGATGGCCAAACTACGGTCCGATGTCGCGTGGATTCGATGGCTTCTGACTTTTGTCTCGCAGCCGATCTAACACCTCAGCGACCATCGTTCTCATATTGTCGGGAGCCAGATCCCGGACCGCATCTTTGTACATGCCGCAGTTCTCTCTGGCCTTTACCGGATTCTCCTCGTTTTTCTGAAGGCATACTCGATAGAGCTTGACCAATTCCGCCACTTCTCGGGATATCGCGGTCTCTGCCGCGTTCCTGGATGCTCTCGTGTCGGAGTTGTCTCCGCCCCCAAAACTCAGACAGCCGGGAAGTCCGGCGATCCCCACGACCCCAAGCAACAAGCCCATGGCTCTTACGGAACCTGCACAGGCCCTCCATTGTGCGGATGTACTTCTGTCCTGGAAATTGGAAATTGACGTCCTCATTGTTCCTCCTCGACCCCGCGGCGCCCCACATGAGAGGCCCCGGGTTAGGTCATTCATGCTTCAAGCCGGCTGAGCCTTCAACTCTCGCGCCCAATGGCGATGGTGGGCCATCGCATTGATGAACTTGGAGGCCACGCCGCGGGTATCGTTCTCCTTACCGATGATGAGACCATCATCCATTGTGTTCTGAACGCCTTCATGCTCGGACCCGCCTGCGAGATCTCGCCCGAGACATGCCATGCGCACAAACCGGCCCCCCGCGCCGGTGGCTGCGATGGTCTTACAATGTTTGTAGGCCTCCTTCACAAATTCGGCGGCGTCGTCCTCTTGTTGGAGCGCCTGGATGCTCTTGTCCCCACTTGGAATATAAATGGCATCGAAGAGGACGGAACTGGTGGTGAGAAAACTGAAATCGATTGGAATTTTGGCTCCCTTGGCACCGGTCAACATCCCAAGACGAGGGGCCACGATCTTTGCCTGGGCGCCGGCATCGATCAACACTTTTTTCATCCCGTTGAGATCCGCGTCATCGACTCCATCGCCGGCGAGGATCGCGACCTTGCGCGTCTTGATCCCGCCTTTCACGGAATTGGCCATCGACAACGCGGGTGAGCGGCTCGCTGAACTCTTGTTGGGTTTAGGCTGATACTCTGCGGGGTTCCCATCCGCCGGCACGCTCTCGTTCAACAGCGTAGGGGACTTCGTGGGAAGGTTCAGTCCCAGTCCTTGTGCCACGCGTTTGGCCAGAGAGGGATCGACCTGCATGAGCATAGCGATCATGCGCTCTCGGATGGCGGGGACTTCCAGCTTGCCGAGCTCAAATCGAAAGGCTTTCACAATATGGGCTTGTTCCGGTTCGGATTGGCTGTGCCAGAACAGCGAGGCCTGGCTGAAATGATCGAAGAAACTCCGACTTCGCTGTCTTACTTTTGTCCCTCCCATCTTTTCCGCGTAGCTGACAAAGCCTCCCAGGTCGGCCTTCGCCTGCATGGGGCAGCCTCCCCCGAGCGAGTTCGGCTGGTAGTTGGTTCGCCCGCCGTTGATGGCCTGCCGCATATGTCCGTCTCGTTGGTTGTTATGAACAGGCGCGACCGGACGGTTGATTGGAATCTCATGGAAGTTTGGACCGCCCAGTCGGATCAGTTGCGTATCCGTGTATGAGAAAAGACGTCCCTGAAGGAGCGGATCGTTGGAGAAATCGATCCCGGAGACGAGATGGCCTGGATGAAAGGCGACTTGCTCTGTTTCCGAGAAAAAGTTGTCTGGGTTCCGGTTGAGAGTCATCTTGCCGACACGCTGCACGGGGACCAATTCTTCAGGAATAAGTTTTGTGGGATCCAGCAGATCGAAGCCGAATTTCTGTTCGTCCTTTTCCTCGACGATTTGTATCCCGAATTCCCATTCGGGATAGGCGCCATGTTCGATCGCGTCCCACAGGTCGCGCCGGTGAAAGTCCGGATCTTTCCCCGAGATCTTCTGCGCCTCATCCCAGACGACCGAATGGAGACCGAGCAGCGGCTTCCAATGAAACTTTACGAAGCGGGCCTGCCCCTTGTCGTTGATCAACAGGAAGGTGTGGACTCCGAAGCCTTCCATCATGCGGTAGCTCCTCGGGAGTGCACGATCCGACATCACCCACATGATCATATGCATGGATTCTGGCATCAAGGAGATGAAGTCCCAGAAGGTATCGTGGGCAGCAGCCGCCTGAGGCATTTCATGATGTGGCTCAGGTTTCACCGCATGCACGAGATCAGGAAATTTGAGGGCATCTTGGATAAAGAACACAGGCATATTGTTGCCGACCAGATCGTAGTTCCCCTCTTGTGTATAAAATTTCACCGCGAATCCTCGGGCGTCCCGGGCAAGATCGGATGAACCCCGCGAGCCGACGACCGTTGAAAACCTCACAAAGACGGGTGTCTTAATCGACGGATCCTGGAGAAATACGGCCTTGGTCAGTGGGGCCAGTGATTTATACACCTGGAAATACCCATGGGCTGCGGAGCCACGCGCATGCACGACACGCTCAGGAATTCGTTCATGGTCGAAGTGAGTAATCTTCTCGCGAAGATGGAAGTCTTCCAGGAGCGATGGCCCTCGCTCACCCGCCTTAAGAGAGTTCTGATCGTCGTTGATCCGAAGACCCTGATTCGTGGTGAGATATTGCCCATCCCCGCCCTCTTGGAAGGCGTTGAGGTCGGACGTCTTGGCACTCTGTTCCTTCTTTTTTTTAGTCATGGATTCATTCCTTCTTCATAGGCGACGTGTATCTTTCGGTTTGGCAGCAGATTCCCGGTGAGACGCCGCCGAGACGACGTCTCATACGCCTGTCATACGGAAACGTTCGATCATTGTCTTGACCTCGATATAAAGAGAAACGTCAATTCGTGGCCCGATTCAACTTGGCAATGGGTTCCATTCGTGCCTCTGGCGATGGAGCTAACTTGGAGCCCCGAACATGTGCATAGACAGCTGTGAACTCGGCCCCGAACAAAAATATCTGGGACGCATAGTAGACCCAAATCAATATGACCACGAGGGACCCAGCCGCCCCGTAGGCGATGCCGACATCGCTCTTCCCCAGATAGACGCCGATGACAAACTTCCCGATCGTGAAGAGCAGCGACGTGATACTCGCGCCGATCCACACATCGCTCCACTGGATCGATCGGTCAGGAAGCAGTTTGTAGATCATGGCAAATAAGAACGTCACGATGGCAAATGACACCAAGAAATTGATGAGTTGCAGCAAGAATCCTGGGACCGGAAGAACATGTTCCAAGGTCGTGCCTATCGCCGATAACCCAGCGCTGATGACCAATGAGACCAACAGTAGAAATCCGGTACCGAGAACCGCCAGAAGTGAAATGAAGCGATCTTTAAAAATTTTCCACATGCCCTGCTCCGGCTTTGCCTCAACCCTCCAAATGATATTCAGCGCTTCCTGAAGTTGAGCAAAGACACCGGTCGCGCCGAGAAACAGCAGGACAATGGCCAGGACCGTGGCAATGATGCCGGCGGCGGGCTTTCGGGCTTCTTCGATCATACTTTGAATCGCTTTCGCGCTCTCCTCGCCGACGAGGTCTTGAATCTGCCCGATAATCTGCCCTTGCGCCGCCTCCTGCCCAAACACGAGCCCGGCAATGGCGATGACGATAAGGAGCAGGGGCGCCAGAGAAAAGATCGAATAAAATGCCAAGGCGGCTCCTAGGCCTTGGGCATGATCTGCAGTCCATTTTGTGTAGGTGACGCTCAGCAGGTTCCAGATGACGTTCGGGCCCATATGCTCCTTCAGACTCCCACAACTACACTTTCGGGGACGCCCGGACCATACGCATCTCTCGGCGTCCCCGTTAACGTAGACCGACAATTTGCCTTACTTCTTTTTGGGGGTCTTCTTTGCCGTTAACTGCTCCTTCCGCTTCATGACTTGGGAGCAGAGTGCTTCCCAATCGATCTCGCAGTCTTCAGCCTTCGAAAACATTTCCGTCTCTTCTTCCTTGATGTGATGCCGAACGTTCTCGGCCAGCACGGTAAACTTGGCATCGTAGCGTTCGTCGCTGGGCTTCATCTTCTTCAGTTCCTTGAGCAGCCCATGCACGACATGGTGCTCCTCAAGCGCCTCATCCATCAGGCCATCGTCTTCGATTTCAGCGCGAATGGCCGGATAGATGAGTTCTTCCTCCAACTTGCTATGCACTTCCAGTTCCATTAACGCCGTCTCGACGATCTGCTGTTTTGTTTTTGTATCCTCGGCTTGCTCGAATTCCTCGAAGAGCCCCTTCACTTTCTTGTGGTCCTCCCGAAGCATATCCGTGACCGATGACGCGCCGACTTCCTGAGATTTGGTGAACATGAGCGATCCTCCCTTTGATGAATAAATGAAATCTGACACTCGACGATTCCGAATGGAAACGATTGCAACGCCCATCCCGCGTGACGCGCCGCCTTCTTTCCACTAGCGTCTTCATCGCTATTTGGTTCTCTCACCGTTCTGATTATGCCGTGGCCGAGACAGATATAAGACTGGGTTGTACCCTAGTCCGCAGCACTCATAACGGTTCGCAGAGACATCGCTGAGCCGTGTCAGGAGACCGACTGGAGAGGAGCCGTGAGAGATCGAACTCGTGCGTGAAGAGTCAGAGGACCACCACCGGCGAAGGGCTCGTTGTGGCAGCGGCTAGGCGATTGCTGCGGGGAGCTTCATCGGCGCGTTGAGTCGTGCTCGGACCGAGGGGCCCGTTCTCGGTGGTTGCCTGCGACGATCTGCACGAGGGCCGGTAGGGCTTGACGGAGCATCTCATGGAGAAGACCACGCCCGAATCGGACGAAGCCGCTCCGCACGACACCGAGTTCGTCTTGGAGGACTCCTTCCAACTCGGCCCACAATGTGAGTCGATCGGACCGGCCTTGCCTCCCACTCGCATTGTCCGCTTCGCGAGGAGGATAGGAGGGATATACTCCGGACTCTTCCGGTTCCGACGAGGGTGCGCCGCTTTCAGGCATAACTGCTGCACCCTTTACGCCGCGGGGGTGATAGGGAACCACTCCCTCGATCCTCCAGCCACGACGGTAGAGGGCGCCGACTGCATAGCCGAGGACCAAGGTCCCGCCTACGAACACCCATGGGTGGCGTGCGACATAAACGCGAGGATCAAAGGCCTCCTTGGTCGCCTTCAATGTTTCATGCACAGATGAGGTCGTTTTGTCCGCAACCTGAGTCATCATAGTCCTCGCATGCTGCATCGTTGACCCCACATGTTCCTCGATGGCTCCTAATTTTTCGGCAATTGCGATTCGAGTCTGGACGATATCTTTGATGTCCTGGGCAATGCGATCCGCGCCTTTGTCCATGATCTCCCTTTCTTTCTTAATCGTAATCCTCAACGCTCAATGAGGAATCGTGTTCCCCTCGACTGCTCTATACATACATGGGGGGCCAGGCCGCCCTCCTTGCAGGCCGCTGAGTCTCTATGTCATTCCGCTGCAAGCCAAGGCATCACCGCTGCCGGGATCGAGAGAGCAGGTATCCCACCGAGACCCCGAGCACCAGAATCTGAAACGGATGACGACGAATAAGCGTTTCCACATTCCCTAGGACACCCACCACCCCACGATTGCGGAGATATGCAGTTGACGTATCGAGACCCTCTGCCACCTTTCCTATCGCGGCGCTGGCGCAGTTCCTGGTTCGTCGGAGGGGACCTTGTATCGTTTGCGCCGCCGAGTCCATGGTCTGACCGATCGAGCCGACCATCTTATCGGCCTGTTCGGTTACTCCCTTCCCCGCTGTTCGCACAGAGGCTCCGTTTGGTTCCATTGCGTGTTCTGTTGTGGGCGCCATCTGGGCCTCCTTTTTCCAACCATGGTGCGAACCCTATTCCCCTGCGCGCGTCGCACCGACTGTCTCGTGCGCGCGAACACTCACGGGCCCCCCAAGCAGCCGTAACGGTTTTTGCTCCAAGCTTTGACGCCGCTGTATCACGTGTGTCGTCAGTCGCTCCCAATCCAGATCTGTCTGCTCTGCGAGGGGGAACATCTTCCCCTCCTCCTCGTTGATATGGTGTATGACCTGGTTCTTGAGGGCCGTACACATGGACTCGTATCGCTCATCCTCTGGAACCATGTTCTTGAGCACTTTGATCAGCGCGTGAACGACATGGAGTGTCTCGCGGGCCTCGTCCATCAGATCCAGTCCCTGCTCGTGAACATGTTCTCTCCAGGCAGGGTAAATGAGTTCCTGCTTGAGTTTCGTGTGGATATCCAGGATTGCGAGAGTTTCCCTCACGATTTTAAGTTTCTTTGTCATCGTCGTTTTCTCAAACTGTTCTAAGAGCTGCCGGATCTTCTGATGGTCTTCACGGAGCATCACTGTGATGAATGTCGCCCTCCTCTCGATCGTCCGTGTGTGACTCCCCATAGATCCTCCTTTGAATGGTTCGTAATCCACCGATCTCCCCATCAAATCCAACAGCGCGCGAGGCGTCTTCCCGATTGTTCCCGTGTGACGGTCTCCAGGAGCGTGGCAATGTTTACATCAGTACCACGGTGATCGCATGGGTTCGGTCGATCGACCACTCGGAGTTCCCCTAGTTCTTGGAACCTTACTGAAAGAACCTTTCCCGACATAGACCGTTCTACTGTGGCAATCTGGGGTCTCGCATCTGGCCGCATCTCCTACGAGTCGTCACGAAGGCATGTGGGCCAGGCTTCTAGATGATCACACCGCATCACACTGTCTTGTCGGTTAAATTATGAGCGGAGCGCTGATCTTCGCGAGGATCGCTCGTGACGCCAATGATCATGCCATTACCTTCTTGCTGGTATTCTTCCTGATAGATCGCGAACGTGACGAGGACGACGGCGAGGAGAACGGGACCGAGAAATAGACCAAGGAACCCAAAGTAGGTGAGGCCCCCCAACGAGGCTAAGAACAGGGGAAGCACCGGGAGCCGCGCTTTCCCGCCGACGAGTATAGGCTGCAATAGGTTGTCCATTAGGCCCACCAGGCCGACGCCGACCCCGATGAGAATGAGGCCTTTGGCTGCCGCCCCGCTGAGCAATAGGTATAACGCGACTGGCGCCCAAACTATCGCTGTGCCGCCGACGGGAAGTAGAGAAAGCAGTCCAGACAAAGCCCCGAGAAACACCGAAAAGGGTATGCCCAATAGGTAGTACGTCACACCGGCCGTTGCACCCTGGGCAACGGCGGTCAATAACGTGCCCCTCACGACAGCCTTCATGGTCGTATTGAGACGTTCGAAGATCTTTGCCTTGTGCTCCTCTTCGAGGGGAATCGCCCGGAAGATTGTGTCCCACATATGGGGTCCGTCGCGGAACAAGAAGAACAAGGTGAAGAGCATAATGAGAAAGTTTGTCACGAGGAGCAGCGCATTCCTGGCAAAATCTGCCCCTTGCGATAGAAGAAAGCCGCTGACGGCTTTCCCGCCTTCCAGCAGGGATTCCTCGACTTTCCCGCTGCCGCTCACAATGAGACGGCCCGCCAATTCCTGGATCAGCCCTCCGACCCCGGGTACCTTGGCAAGCACAACGCCTATGTCTTTTAGATGTCCTCCCTTCAGCCACTCTGAAGCTTGAGCATACGCGTCTACTCCTTGCTGACCGGCGAGGATCATGCCATATAAGGCAGGAACCACCGCCATGATAAGTACTCCCCCCGTCATGATTCCGGCGGCCACATTTCCGCGATGTCCCACGCATGCCAATAACCACATGTACAGAGGGTATGTCGTGGTCGCAAGGATCACAGCCCAGAGAATCGGCGAGAAGAACGGACTGAGAATAAGTCCCAGTTGCCACAGGAGCAGAAGAAACACCAGCAGAAAGGTCACTGTGAATAGTTGTCGTTTAGACATCGGCTCAAAACCGCCAAGATGATCGCTGGAGACTATCGGCCTACTCAGTGTCTTGCGGTCGGGCGGCAGGCCCAATTACGACATCTATGTAAACCGCGTCCGCACCCACTCCGTCAACCACGTGGCGTCGTCCACCAGGGTTCGGACGGTTCGTAGTGGGATGAGATGAACGGACTTTGCCACTCCCCATCCCGCCGCAGCGAGTCCCCACGCCCCACCCAGGAGAACGACACTCACTATCGCGGCACAGGCCCAGGCAGGCAACCCTGTATACTCAAAGAGGATCAGCACACAGACCGCGGCGCCGACGAACAATCCGATCAGTGCCAGCACCACAGCGATCCCACACCACAGGACCGACTTGATGATCTTGCCGATTTCGTGCTGAACCTCATGTTGCGCCAAGGCCATTTCCTGGCGCACGAGCGCGCGAACATCTCTCAAGAGTCCGCCCACCACTGTCTCTATTCCTGATCGTTCTGTGTCGTGCGACTGTGACATTGTAACCTCACGTTAATTCGCGGGAGAACACCTCCGAATGTGATCCCCCGCCGCTTCACTCTGCCCTCTTTCTTCACCGACAAATGTCTTGAGGTGCTGTGGGTCAGGATCGCGTCGGTGACGGAGCGTGAACTTGAGGTGGCGCCTTGGGCCGAGGAATTCGCATCATCTGCGCGAGGGAGGGACGAGTTCGTTTCAACGCCACCTGTACGCTCACCGGCTGTCCGGTTCGCGCCGACCGTCGCAACGCTTCGATAATCGTCACGTCGATGAGCCCTTCGTGGCCGGACGGCTCGGGTTCCCGGTTCCGAAGAATGCAATCCGAAAAATAGCGAAGCTGTGGCGCAAATTGGTCATGAACCGGATAGCGTCGCGTCTCCGTGCGTGCGCCGATGCGGATGACTTGCTTCATTCCAACCGAATATTCATAGGCGGATTCAAGTCGCACACTCCCCTTGGTTCCGACTACGTCGATGTCGGCACGGTCGGAAGCTCCAAAACTGCAGACAAACGATGCCAGACGATCCCCGGGGAATCGCAGAAGCGCTCCGTCCATCTCTTCTACACGACGAAATCGGGGGTCTTTGTTTTTCAGTCGCATCGCGACCACTTCGCGCGGTTCCGCTTGATACAGATAGCGGGCCGCATTGATACAGTAGATACCGATATCGGGCAAGGGGCCTCCACCGACCCTCGGGTCTAGCCGAGTATCTCCCTTACGGACCTGCTGGGTAAATAGCGAATTTATGATGCGCAGATCTCCTAGCCGGCCCGACTGCCCCAGGCTGATAAGATTGAGATTCGCCTCATCAAAGTGGAGGCGATAGGCGACCATCAGTTTTGCTCCGCCTTCCTCCGCAGCGCGAATAATCGCTTTGCCGTCCGAGACCGTCAGGCTCAATGGCTTTTCGCAAAGAACATGAATACCTTTCCGCAATGCCGCGCTGGCGTAACGTTTATGGAGATGGTTGGGGAGGGCCAGGTACACTGCGTCCACTTCGCCGCTTTCCAAGCACTCATCGTATCGATCGTAATCATAGGTGTGCTTCACCCTGTACGTTGTGGACAGCTTGGATAATCTGACTCGACTACCTGAAACCAAGGCGCTCAGCTGAGAGTTGTTGCGTGCGTGGCGAAACGCCGGCAGCACTGCCGCCTGCGCAATATGACCCAATCCCACCACCGCATACCGCACTTTTTTTAGCGGCATCTGTGTGTGCCCTTTTTATGGTTCATTCTATAAAAGTATCTATATTCTCAGTTTGCCCAAACGCGAAACCTGGCCCATCGAACAGGCTATCGTTTCAGTGTGTGGGAAGATCGCCGCCATCGCCAAAGTGTCGATATATCGCGTTCACTTACTGAGGTGGCTTGGTTGGAGCACTTATTTCCTCAGTGGTAGTCGTAGTACTGGTGGTGGTCAACGTTGTCCTCCTTGGACTACTGGTTTGATCACCGGCTTGATCATTGTTTTGATCACTGCTTTGCCCACTTGTACGACCCCGGTCTTGATCATCGGTTTGACCAGCGGCCCGGCCTGCCTGCCCTCCAACCTTGATTACTCCCGAAACGTTGAGCTCGCCGACCGTCCTGGCAGATTCCATCCTGACGGTATACCGGAAATAACCGGGATCTCGGAAGCAGATACTGGCGGTTTCGTTCGTGGCCAGTTTGGCTGTGTCGCTGGGTGTCATCAACCCACCGAAATTATTCCTGCATGACACCTGCTTGTCCGATACAGGATCGAGAAAGACGACTCGCACCGGTGCGGTCCGCTTGTTGACCCACCGGACCTCATCACCTGGACTGACAGCTACTTCCCCTGACGTAAGGTCATCCCCAAGGACGATGTCTTTGACGTCCCCACTCCTCGTCACTGTGGGTGTACCCTGGCAACCCGCCAGGAGAAGTAACGCCACTCCTAAATATCGGATTGGTTTCATGAACGCACCTCCTTGTTGTGGGATTGGCCCTAGCTTATGCTCAGTTCGGAGCCATCTCTCTTCTTCCCAGAGTGGGAGGGGGCCGACAACTTTGGACGCTATCGGCCTCCCCCACAATTCAATAATTCGACGACATGGATTGTATTTGGAGGTTGTTATTCACTTTCGACACCCCCTCCACCATACGCGCGAGGGATTCTGCTCGTGACTTCTCCTCTACGGTCCGCACCACACCGGTCAGCGTGACAACCCCCCGCTCGGTATCCACATTAATACGCGTAAAATTCGACGCCTTGTCATTCGTCAGCTTTCCTTGAACCGATGCGGTCGTCGTGGCGTCGTCTATGGTTCGGCCTGCAGTTTTTCCGGTCATGGACTCACAGGCAGTAAGACTCATCGCACTCAATCCGAGAATGCCGACCATTAACAAACGATACATAATAATCCCCCTAAGGTTGAAAGTGAGTTTTCCGGTTGGCATAGCCGCCTATCAACGCTTAACGGTGATTTGACGCCAGCTCATCCTTCGTTTCATTGACCGCATGCTTTCCCGCCTCAGCAAACTCCTTAGCCTGGCGGCCGGCCTCTCGCAACGAATCCTTCCCCTTCTCGACGAATTCATGGCCGCGATCAATAGTCCTGTCCAACGCTTCAGCGCCCTCGTCGACGACTTCATCGAGCTCATCTTTGGCGCGTGCCGCATAGTCTCGAAGGAGGTCGCGCATCTGCGCACCCGACTGTGGCGCGAAGAGGAGCGCGACACCGGCTCCGATCAGCGCTCCTGTGATAAAAACCGAGAGGTTCCCTGATTCATTATTATTTGATGATGGCATTTTCTCTTCTCCCCTATGAGTTGGTTGTTGGTTATCCTCAGGCTTCCGTCTGCCACTGATTCACATGTGCCGCACAACTAACTGACGATCGCACTCTTCCTCTGTCATTAAAACCCAAGGGCCCACCGGAGAGAAATTACATCCGCAAGCTCGGCTGCTGGTTTGGTGACTCTCGTCTGCTGGACATTCTGTTGGACATGACGCGGTTCCGCAGGATGATTTCATCCAAGCACTCCCCGCATTGAACGCAACGCAACGACGGCATCTCGTTTTCAATGGACTGGCTAAAGTCCTCACCTCTGGTTAAGAGGCCACCACATCGCCGGCAAGCACGCATCCTGAGAAGTACGGATTTCCACCGATGATCGGCCTCTTTTTCTCTGTCGGGGCTTTGTGGTCTCGTGTTCGCCATAGTGATCCTCACTCGATGAACTGGCATCTCCTGTGTTGTGTATGGTTGTAGCAAGCCTCGCTCTATCAATAACCTGGCAAATACCCCAGCTCTTCGACAATTTACCCCTGGTTGTGACGTGCTCCAGTATTGCTATCCCGCACCATACTGTCTCGTGCCGGATATGAACCATTTCGGTAAACTGACTTGACACCGCTCATGACCAATCATACCGTCAGGATCTGGTATGGGAAGCTAGGACACTCCCTAGCCCGGATTACTCATTGGACCTTCTGCAGCAGCCCTGGAATCACTCCGCCTGCGCATGGAGCGTCGTTCGTCTCTCGCCCGACGAAAGCAAGCATGGGGTTGCTGCAATTGGGCCCTGTGGCCCTCGACGGCACCATGATCAAATCCAACGCGCCTCAAAACACAAGGCGACGCGCTAGTGTCCGCATGCGGAAGACCGAAGCCGACCTGGCCGCGACCGTGCTGGGGTGGCTGCAGAAGGCGGATACCCTCGATGTGTGCGAGGATACACAGTGGGGCCGAACGCGTCGCGGAAACGAATTGCCGACGTGAGTCGCGAACAACCAGGCGCGACGGGAGAAAATTCGACACGCCAAGGCCGCACTGGAAACCGAAACCCGTGCGAGTGCGGAGGGCGCACAATTGTACGGATCCCGATAGATGGATCATGAAGACCTCAGACGGCTTCGTCCAGGGGTGCATCGCGCAGGCCGCCGTCGATGCCGTCAGCCACATTATCGTCACCCAGCAGGTGACCACTGCGCCCAACGACCAGCAACACACCCCCTGGTCGTGCAGATCAAGGCAAACATCGGCGGCAGGCCCGAGAGGTGTCGGCCGATGCCGCATCGTGCTCGGAAGCGAACCTCCGGGAACTGAAGCGGCGGCATGTCCAGGGCTACATAGCCACCGGTCGGCACCACCACATGTAGGCGGCGGCAGGAATCCGTCACGCCCTACGCGGGGCCTGTACGTGGGGCCATGCAGATCAAGCTCCGACGAGGCGCAATCGGAGTCGATACCGACTACGCACACAGACGATGGATCCAGCCTACGGGCAGATCAAACAGGTACGAGTGTTTCGGCGGATGCCGTTCCGCGGACTCGCCCATGCGGCACAGGAGTGGAGCTGGGGTGTGTCTGGCCCGTAACCTCTTGAAGTTGGCAAAGGGGCTCGCATGATAAGAAGGCACGGAACGACCGTGACCGAACGCGTCGGGGAATCTTCTGGTTGCCCCACGGCTCTCACTTCACTTCCCTGATGAGAAAGCCAGACCAGCGTCTCGGAAAACCAGTTGTCGATTTCCTCTTATACTCGGAGAGGCTCTTCACTCTTGGAGTCGGCAGGGCGATTCAATGTACCCCCTGCCGATTCCCACTGAAATAGTTATCGGCTACCACCCGGTTGAGCTTTCGTGCCTGATTCGAGGGTGGATTCAGTCGTACGACAGGCTTCATTTCGGTGATCGGTATCAGATCTTCATTTCACTGAGCGAATCGACAGCGCGTGATTCTGATCGTTCACCTTCGCCTCAATACGATCACCCTTCTTGATTTCTCCCATCATTTTGGTCGTGTTATCTGTATGCCCGGCAAGGGCATCGAGGTGGCCGAATTCCGCTATCAGCCCATTCGGTGGCCCCATCCGTCTCGCTTCGTCGTGATCCGGCGATTCCAGCCAGAGGAGTTCACCAACCAATATCCGCTCTTCAACTCGGCACGTATCACTATCAAGGCCTGGTCACCAATCTACCGCTACAGCCGCTCAACCTGTGGCGTGTCTACACCGACCGAGTCGGCCTTGAGCTGCTGATCAACCAACTCAACGGCAACGAGTCCGCATTATTCATGAACGTTTCTGCTGCAATCGCGGATTCGCCGCTACGACAAGCCTGGACGCGGTGAGCCCGGCGTCCAGGCAGGCGGGCTCGCCGATCGGTCGGTCAACATACTCTTCAAGTATGCCTCCCTCCCGTCGTAGGCTCGGCTCTGAAGCCTGCCTCGCCCACTCCTCCAAGGGGGTGTGCCCCCTTGGAACATCCCCACGAAGGGGGCACACCCCCTTCGGAACTCCCAGTCGTGGCAAAGCCACGCCTCACGGCTCCTCGCGCCTGTCTCGCTTGGCGACTGCGCGATTTCGCGACGAACCGTCATGAATAATGCGGGCTAGGCCTTGGGCAGCCTTCCCACTTGGCACTTCTTCGCCAACGACACCTATCTCCACCTGCTCCTCCTAGCCTACAACTTGCTCAACTGGTTCAAGCGATTCTGTTTGCCTCCAGACGTACAGAGTGCCACCCAGTAAACCGCCCGACACAAGGTCCGGCTCCTGCCCGCACAGTTGCGGCGCACCAAAAATCGCGCCAGCCTGGGCTTACCTGCCAGCGCTCCCTGAGACGCAGCATGGCAATATGCCCTGCAGAAGATTGAGTGACTCACGCTGTGGAAGCGTCACTTTTCGCGCCGGATTCAGGTTGTACTGTTTCGATGGGGATGCCGTTGTGCTTTTGATCACGTCATTCGATTGGATGGACTGATAACGGGCGGTCGTGCACTTCAGCTTTGGGTCGAACGCAGACACTGACTGACAGGTCGAATCTGAGCTCGTACACGTTAAACGTGAGACGTAACGGGTTTTGATCCTGTCCTTTCACCTTTCACGTCTCACGTTTACCGCCTTTCATAAAACAATTCCAATGCAGCGGCAAAACCCTTCGCCCGCCCTTTGCGGAATACTTTATCAAGCTGTCCCCGTAGCGATCTGACGCCTCCCTCATCGTCTCGTTTGACCACGCCTTGCGACAGCAACATCTCCGTCGCCACTTCGACGAGCCGTTGCTTGCGCCCTTCCATCTCAGCCGTGATAAGTTCTTCCATGATCTCCGATGCTCGTTCCCGGATGATCTCATCCTTGAACGTGTCGTATCCTTGATCCGCCACGGTCCGCTCACGAATCGCAGCCAGTTCTGATTTGATCCGCGTCACGTCTTTCATCAAGACCGCGAACACTTCCTTGCGCCCTTCATCGAAGAGCTTCTTCTCCATTTCGTCAAGAATGACGGCTGGGTCTGCCGCTTCGTCCCGTGCCGTTTCTTCTCCCCAATTGAGCCGATCATAGGTCCGACGCTTTTCCGGATCGCCGACAACTTCATAGGCCGCATTGATCTCGCGGATCTTGGGTTCGGCGTGAGCGCTGTCGGGGTTGCGGTCCGGATGGTGTTGAAAAACCAGCTTCCGGTAAGCCTTTTTGATCGCATCGTCGGAAGCGTCACGCGAGACCCCCAGCACCCGATAAAAATCGATTCGTACCATGGCGGCGACTATAACATGGGGCTTAAACAGGCTTCACCTTGACTCCTCTATCCGGAACTCTCACTGTCGTCCCTGCCGTGTCATCACGAACCATCATACATACTGCCTGTTAGCCGCTTCCGAGTGGGAAACAAACGTCCCAACCCTTGACATCCCTGCAAAGCGGCTTATGTTGATACCTATGACACACACACCAACACCCAAAGCCCTGACCTATGACGAGAAGAAAGCCGCCGAGGCGGCCTTCGCAGGCCACCCGTTTAATAACGCATGGTCTGCTTCAGCCCGAGCGATCTACGACGGGATCGTGAAGGCCTTGCCTCACACAGACGCCGTGATTGCTGCTCCTTCCCATGTCGAAGAACCAGCGGAGGATCCTTCCGCTCAGAACGAACCGCTTCAGCCTCAAGAGCCTCTCGCGCAAGAGCATGCCGGTGGGGGAGCGTTGATGGAAAAAACCGTGGCGCCGCATGCTATTCATGACCGAGAAGCCGCGATTCAGGCCGGAATCTTGATCGACGTGACGCCGGCCGCACTGCAACTCGGCATCACGTTCCCTGTCACGATCACCCGACCACTCTGGGAAGTGGGAATCGTGACGAACCAATCGCTCTCCGAAGAAGATCAAACCAGCCGGGTGCGAGACATTCTGATGGCCTTTCGTTTACGCCTAGCCAGCCTCACGACGGTGTCGCCACTGCTCGACTTCCCGGTTCTGCTGGCCTTACCGCCGAGCCAGGTGCCGCAGCCGGTGCCGTTGTTCGCCCTCATTCAAGCGGACCCCACGCATCATGCCAACGTGACGCTCTTGCTGCCGAATGAGGTGTCGTTGTCCATCACCTCACTGAATTAGGCAGGATGCTGAAAAAGTCCGCCAGCTTTGTTCTCGCATCGCTCAGAGACTCAACGTACCGCAAGGGTACGCCTCGTCTCCTCGCTCGCTGCGGCCCCGCTGGACGGCCTTTTTGAACATCCTGCTGGCTCATCTACGATCACTACAAACGTCTCGTCCGCCATGCCCCACCAGGGAAAAGCAGGTTTCCCTCAACCTGTTAGCCACTTCCGCACAAGGGCACGTTCCTCCGCTTCGGTTATGACCGTTCCATCAAGTCGTGCGTCCAATAATTTCTCCAAGTTCGTTTTATACCGCGGTCCCGGTTGCAGCCCCATGGCTTGAAGATCCCGCCCCGTCAGTGCCGCCTTGACCGTCCTGCTCTTCATATAGACCGCCAGGCGTCGTTTTAGCAGGCTCAATTCCCCCCCCTGCTGCCGACCAACTTGCTTCGCCACAAGCAGCACAAGGGCCTCGTCCGAGAAATCTGCCAGGAGGCGAAATATCTGTGACCGCCGTACGGTCCCTGTATCGGTCAGTCTCTTCAGCGCGCCATCGACCCGACCTCCTCCAGTGCTCACCTTCTTGGCCTGCTCACGTGACAGGGCTAGCCGTCGGATCATCGTGGCCACGACGGCTGGACTGGACTCGCTCGACAAGGCCATGAGAAAGACGATTGGCTTGTCGATCGCAGAGTCCGGGAATCGACGCCTCCACCAAGCGAGCGTCTTGGGAACGGCAGCGACTGTTCGTTGTACGTTCTTCGTGTAACACAGACGTCGATGAAGGAAGCGAAGCAACTTCAATCGCCCTAGGCGCGCAATCGCGCGCACCGGATCCCGCTCGACGAACAGCAACAGGATTTCGTTCTGTAATCGGGGGCCGGAAAGCTGTTGGATCAGGTTCGTAGAGGCCGCTTGCGCAAGCAGGCGCGAGGTGGCTGGTTCAAGGCGGAAACCGAACCGCTGTTCGAATCGAATCGCTCTGAAGATACGAGTGGGATCGTCCTGGAAACTGCCTTGATGCAACACACGGATCCTGCGCGCCCGAAGATCTCGTTGCCCTCCGTAGGGGTCGAGCAGGCGACCGAACTGCTTTGGATTGAGTTGTACCGCGACGGCATTGATAGTGAAATCCCGTCGAGAAAGATCCTCTTCGATCGACGCCGGCTGAACCGTCGGCAGAAGGGCGGGCTGCGCATAGGACTCTCGCCTGGTCGTCGCAATATCCATCTTGAGGCCATCTGGGAACGTCAGCCGCGCCGTCGCAAACCGTTCAAACACCGCCAATCCAGCCTGGTACCGATCGGCTACCAGCCTCGCAAAGCCAACCCCATCTCCCTCTACCGTGAGATCGAGATCCCAGTTTTCCCGCTTCAGCAAGAGATCTCGGACAACTCCACCGACGAGGTACAAGGACACCCCGGCCTCATCCGCCAGGTTCCCCAGCGCGCGAAGCAACGACAACGGCTTCTGAGGGAGACGATGTAACAGATCGTTGTGGATCGCGCGATGCGGCATGCACGGTATTGTAGCAAGGTCTCTCTGGATGAGGAACCATGTTCCTGATCATCGAGACAACGACGCGCTCAGGATACCACCCCAAGCGCCCCAACGAGTCTCCGCACAACCGTGAATTACCGGCGCCGCTTGCCCCGGTGAACAGACTCTTCGCGCGCAATATGACGGGATGCACGGGCTTGTGCCGCGCTGATCCTGGCCCGCTCCTTATCCGTCATGGTGCTGTTGGACTGTACCCTGGTCTCTCGCATACTGACTTGCGCCTGCTGCCCGTTCGTCATCCCCTGATCGATCCACTGTTCCTGATGCGTCTGGCCCTGATCCATCACGGATGTTTCTGGCCCAACACAAGCCATCCCGTTTATCAATAATGTCATCCCACTCACTGCGAGCAGCAACCTCTTCATCGGCGCCTCCCCTATTGACCCACGCGCAAAGAGTTTTCACGCTATTGGATAGCACGACCATGCATCCTTGTACAGACTTGTGATTCTCAGAGCATGGTGAATATTATACCGTTCATTTGGGGAGGCACCGATGGATCTGCATTGTTGTTATAACGCCGGCGAAGATACTTTCCCCTTACCTCGACACATGAAAGCGCCCTATGGTCCGTTTGGGTTTCCGGAACCTGCCGACGCCGGTCGCCCGTATATCAGTTCCAATTTTGTGATGGGACTTGACGGCAGAGCTCGTTTAGAGAGTTGAAGGGCCATGTCGATGGCAAGACAGTGTCAAGGAGCAGAGAAGACCGCTGGCTGATGGATTTTCTTCGGGCGCACCACGACGGGCAGTTGATCGGCGCGAATACCCTCCGTGAAGAACGAATCGCTGAAGGGCGGGGCTGGGACTACGGCATCGATGATGAGGAATTGCGGAGCTATCGACAGGACACGCTCAAGCTCGGTCGGCAGAAAGTTCTCGTTCTCAGCGGTTCCGGCAACCTCGATCTCTCTCTTCGCCTCTTCAGCTCTCCGCGTGTTGACGCGTGGATCATCACCGCGCGGAAGGGGCAAGAAAATCTCCGGTCGCAGCTCAAGAGGTTAGACCGTGATGGCACGAAAAAAATCATTTCCGTGTGTGAAGGCACGCGGGTCGATCTTGTCACGGCCACACAACTGCTCCGACAAGAACATGGCATCAGCACGCTGCTCTGTGAAGGCGGACCAATGTTGTATGGAGAGTTTCTCAAAAACCAGCTGATCGATGAGGATTTTCGAACGATGTCGCTTCAGTATTGGGAGAGTCCAGCAGACGAGGAATCGACCGACCGACCGCATATGGCCACGTGAGCTACACACCTGAAACCGCACCGTGGTTTCGATTGATAAGCCTACACTATGCTCTGCCTCACCATGCCTTCTTCCGCCTGCGGTACGAGGGCCCGAGAACATTTCAGGATTGAGGAGTTTACCGGCTGGGGCGTGTACTCGATCGAACGACACACAGGACATGTCGGCGAGGCGCTCCTTGCCCTCACTTCATTAACGAGCGCGAAGTCGTCTCGGCTATGCCGGCGCGCGAAACGGTTTGAACTTCTGTTCGGCTTTGGCCGCCAAGATAAAGTCGCTCTCAGTTAGACCCGTAACCTTGTGCGACCAGATTTCGACCTTGCACTTCCCCCATGCCAGATACAGATCAGGATGATGGCCCTCGGCCTCCGCGACAGCCCCGACTTCCTTCACAAATGCCAGCGCTTGAGCGAAATCCTTGAAGGTGTAGCGCCGCTCCAAATGCCCTTTTCCGTTGAGTGTCCAGCCCTGGCCCAGTTCCTTCAACAGCTCCCTCGCGCGGAGAGCCTTCAGCGGGGGGACACCGTCTCCATCGTGACATTTCTTATCCGCCAGTTTCATCCGAACTCCCCTCAATCATTCTCGAAGTTGCATTCACTTCTGAGGAGACTTGGTTGGAGCATTTGCTCCCTCAGTGGTCGTCGTAGTACTGGTGGTGATCGACGTTGAGCTTCTTGGACTGCTGGTTTGATCACCGGCTTGATCACTGGGTCGATCATTGGTACGTCCAATTGTTTGATCACTGGGTTGACCAACTGGTTCGGCCACGGTTTTGATCGCTTGTTTGACCAACGGCCTGGCCGCCCTGTCCTCCAACCTTGATGACTCCCTGAACATTGATATCGCCAGTCGTCTTGGCTGATTTCATCCTGACGATATACCGGAAATAGCCGGCATCTCGGAAACAGACGCTGGCGGTTTCGTTCGCAGCCAGTTGGGCTGTGTCGCTAGGTGTCATCCACCCACCCACATTATTCTTGCATGACAACTGCTTGTCCAACACTGCGTCGAGAAAGATGACTCGCACAGGCTGGGTCCTTTTGTTGATCCACCGAACTTCATCGCCTGTATTGACAGCTATTTCGCCTGACGTCAGGTTATCTCCAAATAATGATGTCTTTGACGTCCCCAGTCCTCGTGACCGTGGGCATACCCTGACAGCCCATCACGAACAGTAACGCAACTCCTAGATATCGGGTCAGATTCATGGAAATACCTTCTTGTTAAAGTCTGGAACTCATCAACGAAAATTCCATCGGTTTTTTCCTGAAGGTCACAACATTCACGCTGGTAGGTCGTGAATTGGCGAAGGAGTGACGATGCGGCATGATGTGAGTACTACGCGTATGAAGAGACACAAATCCGATCAATACAGCACAGTTTAAAAAATTGACGAGGTCGCAATGCAACGCCGCCCCTGTGCGACGCCCCACAGGGATTATTCTGCGCGCCTGATCTGCCTATACAGTGCCAAGGCAATGCGCGCGCGCATTATAAGACTTACTACAACGACAATCTGCTCAGCACGCAGACCATGCGAGTGCTCACTGCGCCAAATCTGCCCGCGCGGTCGATAGTGCTCGACTCCGGTTCAAGAGAATCCTGCCGGTTAGGGTACCCGCACGGAGCGATTCGTGAACAGATGGATCGCCAGCAACACGATCCCGACCAAGAACAGAATCCAGGAAATCTGGACCGCCACGGCGGCCACTCCGGCCAGATTCAGGGCACCCGCAATGACTCCAACCACCAAGAACATCAGTGCGTAGTAAAGCATGTCGAACTCCTTTCAATAAGACGATTCTCAATGATTATGGAATCGTCAATGCACCCACAGTTCACACATCTCATTCTCCTGAGCCGCTTCTCACGGACATTATCGACGAGACAATCCCAATCCTCGATCACCAGGAACCCACCGCATCGCGTGCACGCCATACGCCCTCCTGTTCCGCCCGACCCAGGTGTCGTGGACACTGTTCACATGTCACCCGACGATCGGACGCCTCATCGGGCCTCACATTCATGCTGGACCTTTAGCTGGATGGGAACTGATCCATATTGCTCAGTTTGGAAATTTCAATGCGGCAGGCAACAGGGACATGTCCCCTGCGGAAAGATCTTCAGAAATGCGGAGAATTAGCCGTGCGGAACGACAATCCGAAGGGAATCGGGTTCCCGTGGTGATAACGGAGATTTGGCCTGAGCGCCGGACTTGCCTCTCGAATTCCTAACAGGCTGGGGGAAAACACGGTTTACATATAAACCACCAGTGAAATATGACAGACGGAGCAACGGTTTCAAAAACATCCTGTTGGCGCGGGAAAGCGCTACCCGATGCTGATCTCCGGGGTGCTGGTATCGGCTTGACCCCCTCTGAGTTTTTCACGAGCCGTCAGAGCCAGTTTTTCATAGTGTGTGCGGAACGTTTCGATCTCTTCCAGCGACAGATCTTCCAATGTCAGCATGACATTGTGCGCGCCACTCGTGGAGCGGATCAACTCATCGAGTTTCAACTGCAGGGCTGCACGAGTGCGGCTCTGGGTGTTTTGAATCAAGAACACCATCACAAAGGTGACAATGGAAGTCACGGCCACAAGGGTAAACTGCCAGGTATCTCCGAAGTGAAAGAGCGGGCCGGTCATCGCCCAGATTGCAATGAAGCATACCGCGACGGCGAAGGCCACGGGGTGGCCTGTGAAGGATTCAATCTGTTTCGCCACACGATCAAAACGATCAAGGAATGTGAGGGACCTCGGGACAGTTTGGCCATGCTGAGAAATAATCATCGTGTTCTCCTTTCGACAGATTGCCCCGTGCACATCGGGGAAGATCGTGCGTCGCAAAATGTTTTGTTCCTGGATTCAGCCTAACAGAGTTCGCGAGACCGCGCTTCAACGTGCCGACGATTCACCACCGATGTATCAGCAAAATACCACATACGATGGGGCCTTCCGCTGCAAGCTCCGGAGGTATGCGGCGAAGGAAAATCAACCAGCCTCGAAGAGGAGGTCAACAGGGAGGGGTTCGAATGAGGCAGGTCTCCACGCAATGCCGAAGGCTGAAGAGACACGCACGCAGGTACCAGACCCATTCCTTCTACAGGACTCTCGGTAGACGGTGACGGCTCAGTGGTTACGGAAGGATGATGGCCTGTTCGGAGTGGCCGATCGCTTTGAGCGTCGTTTCCAGTGCGTCGGCCATCGGCGGGGGGCCGCAGAGAAAGATCACGGTGTCAGGACCGGGCGGAGGCAATTGTGCGCGGAGCATGGCCTCGGTGATGCGGCCCGTACCCTGCGACCAGCCTGCAGGTGGCTGCTCCAGCACATGATAGCAATGGAAGCTCGCGTGTTCGCGTTCATCCTCGTCCCATTCCTCGCGAAAAATGATGTCGGCCTCGGCCTTGT
>Ga0163149_10001874_pt1 | contig 26282 bp, 25 predicted proteins | sample OliLakLV19MP5G1_FD_148604 | JGI IMG/M metagenome (GOLD analysis project Ga0163149, IMG submission 148604) | Freshwater microbial mat bacterial communities from Lake Vanda, McMurdo Dry Valleys, Antarctica - Oligotrophic Lake LV.19.MP5.G1 | ecosystem: Environmental > Aquatic > Freshwater > Lake >... | reverse complement strand
GTGGAGGAATACATCAAACTCATGCCCATCGCCTCAAACGCCGAAGACATGGTATTTGCGGTGTACATACCGCCACAGGAACCAGCCCCTGGACAGGCTTTTCGCTCCACCTCCAGCAATTCCTCCTCGTCAATTTTACCAGCACTGTATTGTCCCACCGCTTCAAAGGCGCTGACGATCGTCAGATCAACGCCATTGTGATGCCCTGGTTTAATGGTGCCGCCGTAGACAAAAATGGCAGGAATATTCATCCGCGCTATCCCAATCATTCCCCCCGGCATATTCTTGTCACAGCCGCCGATCGCTAGCACTCCATCCATACTCTGGGCGTTGCAAACCGCTTCGATCGAGTCCGCAATCACTTCCCGTGACACCAGAGAGTATTTCATCCCCTCAGTGCCCATCGAAATGCCATCGCTCACGGTGATGATGCCAAACATTTGTGGCATCGCCCCCGCCATTTTTAGCCCCATTTCTGCCCGCTTTGCCAACTCATTCAATCCCATGTTGCAGGGGGTAATCGTGCTGTATCCGTTGGCCAGCCCCACGATCGGCTTCGTAAAATCTCCATCCCCAAACCCCACAGCCCGGAGCATGGCCCGATTGGGCGATCGTTGGATACCTTGCGTCACAATCTGGCTTCTAAAATTGTCTGTCATAAGTTGTCTGTGAAATGAATGGCTGAACGTATAGTTATTCTGTCAGAATCTACGATTTTTACATCTTAGTTTTCCAAGTAAGGGAGTATGATGTAGGCTTCTCGAAATAATGCTGAAGCAGTTGGCTGCAACTCTACAGAAGCAATAGACCCAAAACATAGGTGATAGCGTCCATCGTAAACCGTCTGATTTACCAGTCTGAGAGACAGATGACATGGGTGTTGATGAACTGCTAGCGAAGTATGCAGCAGGAGAGCGAGATTTTCGCGGGATCAATCTAATTGGAGCTAACTTAGCGGGTGTCACGCTGAGTCAGGCACACCTGAAAGCGGCAAATCTCCATGGAGCCAGTCTTCGTGAGGCCATTCTCCAAGAAGTGAATTTACGGGAAGCGAGCCTGCGCGAACTCAATCTACGCGGCGCTGATTTATCTGCGGCGAACCTAATCAGTGCGGATTTAAGCCGAGCCGACTTAAGCCAAGCTAACCTGCGGGGTGCAAACTTACGCGGCACTAATTTGAGCGAGGCCAACTTGACGGGCGCAGATTTGAGCGAAGCAAATTTGAGCGAAGTTCATCTCAAAGGCGCAACGCTCAGCCAAGCCAAGTTGGTCGATGCATCCCTGAGTCGCGCCACGTTGACCAACGCCATCATGGAAGGGACGATTTTGGAAGGCGCAAATCTGACCAATGCTGTGTTGAATGGGGCTATTCTCATTGGGGCGAACCTGGCTGGCGCGATTTTGAATGGAGCCGTTTTAGAAGAAGCAAACCTAACTGAAGTCGATATGAGCCGAGCTAGGCTCAGTGGTGCCAACTTAGCCAATGTGAATCTGACCAGCGCTAAGCTGCGATCGACAAACTTTAGCTGGTCTGCTCTGCGGGGAGCCAATATGACTCGCGCCAATCTTTACCGCGCTAACTTAACCTGGGCCAACCTGAGTGATGTCACTCTCGTGGAAGCAGTTCTCCTCAACGCCAAAATGTCCCAAGCCAACCTGCGAAATGCGAATCTCACGGGAGCGATTATGCCTGACGGCTCCACCCACGAGTGAACCGTCTTCGATCGCCCTGCCCCTAGTAGTTTGTCAATCATTAATTGACGGGTAGCTGAAAGCCGGGAGGTTAGTTGGAGTTAAATTTTGAGGGTCTTCGACCCCTCAAAATTTTCTTGACAGAACACTAGCTTTTAGCCTCTGGTAATCGGGGGACTGGATTGCCATTGGCAATAGATTGATTGTGCATTTCTGCCCAATGTTGCCGATAAAGCAACTCTAGCTCGTTCCCCGATTTCCGAAAAATCTTGGCTTGATTAAACAAAAATCCTTGAAACAGTCGATAGAACCCCAGGCTGAAAATGGCAACCACCAATCCCGTTGCTGTGGCGATCAACGCCTCAGCAATCCCCAAGGCCACGCCTGTCGAAGACCGGCTCACATCCCCAGAGCTAAAGGCTCCCAACGCTGCCATTAAGCCAACAACCGTTCCCAGTAAGCCCAAAAGGGGTGAGAGTGCCACCACTGCCTCCAAAATTTTCTCCCCGCGCCGCATATCAGTCAACTCTTCATCCGCTGCTGTCTCTAGGGCTAGCTTAAAGAGTTCTGGGTCAGGCTCGCCTAAGCGCAAGGCTGTGTGGAAGAAGCGGCCGATCGGTTGCTGTTTGGCGCGCTTTGCAATCTCGGCCGCCTCATCCCAATCTCGGCGAACGGCCTCCAGCACCCGATTCACAATTTCTTTCTCTTTGGTCAGCAGGTTTGCCCAAAACCACAGCCGCTCCATAATGGTGCCCACTGACAAAATTGACAATCCCAGCAAGGGCCACATCATGGGCCCGCCCTTGCGAAAAAATTCGATAATATTCACGACGTTTGCCTCCCTTCCACATTCCTCACATCCACTGTTGTCTACCAGATAGTCTGCTGTAGCCTACAAACTCAGGTTCTGAAGAGCGGGGCGTAAGGGTTGTATCCCTGGCTAGGGGTGTAGTCCCCATACCCCATCATTTCCAAGTTCACAAGCTAATGCAATCTATCCTTCGCTGGTTCAAGGCACCTCAATTGTAGAGACTTATGTGCCTCTAGAAATAGGTCAAGCGTGTCATTTCAAACAGTGAGTAAATCGTTAAGGTGAATGGAGAGAATTCCTGCTCCAACTGGGTGAAATATCCACACTAACGGGCAACTTCACTATCTGTCAGGATTAAGTTAATTAATGAGGATTGACCCATGAACTTTTCCCCCCAAGCAATTTACAACTGGTATCGCAGCACGATTCGCAACCCCAAGTACCGTTGGTGGATCATTCTAGGCTCTCTGACTTATCTATTTAGCCCGATCGACATTGCCCCCGACTTCCTACCTATTATTGGCTGGATTGACGATGGCATTGTGTTGACATTGTTGATGAGCGAAGTGTCTCAGATGATGGCTGAGCGGCTCAAAATCCGCAAACAGAATGATGCTGAGGCATTCAATAGCAACCCTACAACGGAAACAGGCACCGTTGATGTTGATGCCGTTTCAATGAAATAGTGTCAGAGCTAGTTAAATACACGCTATGCAGTCGTTCTGATGCTTAGGAGGAACCCTCACCCCACTTCTCTTTCTACGAAGGAGCTTGGGTGGGGGTTCTTAGTTGTATGGCGTTTACCAAGATACTATTTACCTTGAATCTGGCTCATTTGCTCCAGATTCAGGACCTCTGCAAGTGCTTCTGGAGTCATTAAACCCCGATCGAGGACAATTTGGCGGAGAGATTTGCCCGTTTCCAAGGATTCCTTTGCCACAGCAGCCGCATTGAGGTAGCCAATGTGGGGATTGAGCGCCGTCACGAGGGCTAGACTTCCTTCAGCATAGGCAAGACATCGATCGCGATTGGCCGTAATTCCGGCAAGGCACCGATCGCTCAAGCTAGCGAGGGCATGGCCCAGAATTTCCACACTTTGAATTAGGTTGTAGGCAATCAGGGGCATCATCACATTTAGCTCTAGCTGTCCTGCCTGGGCCGCAAAGGTAATCGCGCTATCGTAGCCCATGACCTGAAAGCAGACCATGGAAATCATTTCTGCCATCACAGGATTATACTTCCCCGGCATGATCGAAGAACCAGGTTGCACGGGTGGGAGTTGAATTTCCTTCAAACCCGTCTTTGGCCCGGAATCGAGTAGCCGCAGATCGTGGGAAATTTTGACCAAATCCTGAGCCAGGTTCCGTAGGGCGCTGGAAACCTGCACAAAGCAGCCCATGCTTTGCATTGCTGCCATAGGGTAACTGTGGGAAACGATCGGTTGGTTGACCAGATCTGCTAGCACTTCCGACACCCGACGACGGTATTGGGGATGGGTGTTCAAGCCAGTTCCCACGGCACTTCCGCCCAACCCCAGAGCCGTGAGATCTGCACAAGACCGGGATAGCCAGATTTGATGCTGGGTCAAAATTTGCGCCCACGCGCCGAAGGTGTCTCCCAAACGCACGGGCACTGCATCTTGCAGGTGGGTTCTCCCCGATTTGACCACCGATCGGAATTCTCCTGCTTTCTGATGCAGCACCCCGATCGCTCGATCGAGGGCTGGGCTGAGGGTGCGATTCCACGCCAACAACGCCCCAATCCGAATGGCGGTGGGAATGACATCATTGGTGGATTGCCCGTAATTAACGTGGTCATTGGGGCTGACCCGCTGATAGTTGCCCTTGGTCTCTCCCAGGAGTTCCAGGGCGCGATTTGCCAACACCTCGTTGACATTCATGTGGTGTGAGGTGCCTGCCCCTGCCTGATAGATATCCACTACGAATTGATCCCGTAGGTGACCCGTCAACACTTCATCCGCTGCCTGCCCGATCGCTTGACTAACATCCAGGGGAATACACCCCAACTCGCCATTGACGATCGCTGTCGCTTTCTTAATCCACACACACGCTTCGATGTAGGTGGGTAAGGGTTTCAGCCCACTAATGGTAAAGTTCTCGATCGCCCGTAGGGTCTGAATGCCGTAGTAGTTGCTGTCGGAAATCTGCCGTTCCCCCATGGAGTCTCGTTCAATGCGAGTGGCGGGGGTGGGGCGATCGGATTCTGCTGGGAAGTCAGGTGCCAATGGAGACATAGGTTTAACCAATAGATCGTTCTAAATGATAAACGGCAACGGCTGTTTATTCCCTTCAGAATGAGGCTAATTTAGTTCGCCACGCCATACCTATGGCTGACGATCGCTATGTTTTCAGGAACATCCCTATATAGACTTGGGATTATAGGACATACTCCAAACCCATTCCTATCATGGAACGGCTGCTTAACCTTCAAGGGAGTTTGTGGCGTTTTTGGTGCCACTGCCAGGCGTGGGCAATAATTTCAGGGAGGTTAGGGTATTGAGGCTGCCACCCTAGCAACTGCCTAGCCCGATCGCTGCTGCCAACCAGTACAGGCGGATCACCAAGGCGACGATCGCGCTCCACCGCTTTGATCTCCAGCCCCGTGACATGACGGGCGCTATCAATCACCTCTTTCACCGAAAAGCCCTGCCCATTCCCCAAATTCAATTGCTGACTCTCTCCGCCTTGCAACAAATACTCCAGCCCTAAAATATGAGCCTGGGCTAAATCGGTGACATGGATGTAGTCACGAATGCAGGTGCCATCTGGCGTGGAGTAATCTGTCCCCAGAATAGAAATGGCTTCTTGTCGTCCCAAGGCTGTGTCTAAAACCAAGGGGATGAGATGGGTTTCTGGATTGTGGTCTTCTCCCAGCAATCCAGTGGGGTCAGCCCCCGCTGCATTGAAATAGCGGAAACAAACAGACTTCAAGTCATGGGCCCGATCGAAATCTGCCAGGACACGTTCGACCATGAGCTTGCTAGCCCCGTAGGGATTAATCGGCTCTTGGGGATGGTCTTCCGTTAAGGGAATCCATTTGGGTACGCCATAGGTGGCACAGGTTGAGGAAAAAACAAAGTACTTCACCCCAGCGGCTACCATCGCCTCCAGCAGCGTCAAGGTGCCCACAACATTGTTGCGGTAGTATTTCCCAGGGTCGGTGACCGATTCTCCCACATAGGCATAGGCAGCAAAATGCATGACAGCAGCGATCGGACGAGTGGCGAATAATTGATCGAGCAGGGCGCGATCGTTGGTGTCTCCCACAATTAGCTCCACCCGCAAAACGCGATCAACCAAGTCGCGATGTCCATACACCAAGTTGTCTAACACCAACACGTCATAACCCGCCTTTTGCAGCGCTAGCACCGCATGGGAACCGATATATCCCGCTCCCCCTGTCACTAAAATTGTTGGTTTTGCCACTGAATTTCTCCCCATACCCGATCGTTTGACACCTTATTTGACACCTTAAATGTCCACTCGCCAAACATCACCCAGAGTTAAACCCCAGAGTTAACCATGGCTCAGGGAACGTAAACCCCGCAACATCTACCCTAGTTTGATAGCCTTCGCCCTCTGACTCAGAGGAGCGTGACCACCGCTTGCTTGAGTTTAAATCACAATTCCCATTTGCCCATACCTATCTATCCCTGAAATTCAGTCCTTGAATCGTAAACCAGCAGCTTGCTTGTAGAGTCATAATCACAGGCACTCATTTAGTCAATACCCCTGAATTACCCAGCCTCCTCAAGCAGGTAGGAAATTTCCATAAAAGGTTATACCAGGCACCGGAAGGGCGAAGCATCCGGGCAATGACCTTGTGGTCGATTCCAGGCTCTGTCTGCCAGATGCTTCGCCCCTACAGGGGTAACATCGTTCTCGGAAATCTCCGTAAATTTGTTGTTCTTCAAGTCATCGCTGAGATTAGGTAAAGATTATTGGACAGCCTCTAGCGTTGTGCAGTAAAATTTTGGCGTAACTTAGTGGTCTAGGTCACCTATCTCAGACAGCACAAGCAGATAGTACAAGGTAAACAGTACAAGGCAAACAGTGCATGGGCTGATTCCCTAAACACGTCATTGACCAGAAATGTCAAAATAGCTAAAGAGAATCCCAGACACTTCCAGTAAACAGTTCCAGATACACATCCAAGTTGCTATGCCCTTTAACACCGACAACACTAATTTTCTTGGCTCAGACGGTGAGGATACCCAAGCTAATCTACTGTTGAGATATTTGCAGCATCAATCCCCAGAAGTCATCTCGCGGGTTGCCAGGTCTGCCAGTTCTGATGTGAAGCAAATCATTTCCCACAACGTGCAAGGTCTGGTTGGAATGCTACCCTCAGAAAATTTCAGCATTCAAGTTACCACCGATCGAGAAAATCTGGCGAATCTCCTGACCTCTGCCATGATGACTGGATATTTTCTACGTCAGATGGAACAGCGCATGGAATTGGACGGTGTACTAGCTACGTCCCTCTCTCTCCAACAGAACTCCGGCCCTGAAGAGAAGCCCCCCAGCCGCTCTTGGCAGCGTGATTCCACTGGAGATGAGTCATCCGTTGACCCTTCCTATTGAGAGGCTGAGTGTCCTGTTGAAACTCAGAGAGATAGAGGAGATGCTGCACCAACGAAGCTCTATCTTGCGTTAGCGAACCATCTATAGGAGCAGGTCACAAATGTGTATAACTACCTATTCCCTGGCTTCCCACGCAGCTTTGTCTAAATAATAACTAAGGAGAGTTCCAGAAAAGCTCATACCAGGCACCTGAAGGGCGTTCGCGTAGCGTGTGCTTTGCACTTGGCATCCGGGTGACCTTCTGGTCGATTCAAGGCTCTGTCTGCCTGAGGCTTCGCCCCTACAGGGGTAAAATATTTCTCAGAAATAACTACTAAAGGCGATATCTCTCGAATAAATAGATATATCAAATAAACAAGGGGCTTAAGCCCCTTGTGCAATAGCCAGAGAACCCATCTATACCAAGCTTTAGCTACTGGCAGTTTGAGCCGCAAGAAGTTCCTTCAGCTTTTCCAGTTCCTGGGCCCAGCGGGGGTCAGGCTGTACTGATTCCGACACTTCAGGAGTTGACGTTGTAGTGCTGCGACGGGAAGATGACTTGTTGTTGCTGCTCTTACGACGCACTGTGGGAGGCGGGTTGTTGCTGACAACGGGTGTATCGTCGGAGGTTTCCTCGTTACCTTGGCCATCATCAGGCCCTTTGCCCTTCGTGCGAGGTAAAGCCTTCTCGATTTTGATGGGGATGTCTTTGAACATGCGACCGCTATATTTTTCAATAATTTGGTCGGCTTGCTCATCAGTTTGCACGGTTACAAACCCAAAACCACGGCATTTCCCAGTCTTGCGATCGGTGATGACCTTTGTAGAAACAGATTCGCCTTCTTCAGCAAAAACATCGGCTAATTCTTGGCGTTCCAACTCTTTGGGTAAATTACCCACATACAGACGAATAGACATGAAAGATCCTCCAGACATCAATTCAGATAAATTTGCAAACTTGCTTGAAAAATTAGATTTGACAGAAAACTTTACCTAGGCTTCTCGACTAGCCATTCTCGACTCTTGTGACTTCCGCTTGTTACGGACTCAGTCAACCGTAATTTGTGTTTTGAAGGATTTATTTGAAGGACTCAGCAGTTTGGGCTGATAGATTGTTCAACCCAAATATACACAGATTAGATTCAACGACTGACTAAAACTGGTTAAACATTTCAAGTGCCAACATTAATGATTTTAATTAAGGGTTTTAAAGGACTACCCTTGTCTTAAATTCAGTTTCTCAAGTACCTACGCCATTCACTAAGGTATCACGGTGTCAAAGATGTAACCACTGATTTGAGGAAGTTTCAGTCATTGGTATTAGAGGCAGGATATAAAAGCTGGCTGGACATGGCATGGAACGTCACTGATGTCTTGGGAGACATGACGGCCGTCGCGTTGCATAGCACTTCCAACGTACTTTTGGGTGAGTCGCGGAAGATGAGTTTAGGTGATGTATTCTACCCCAGACTGGGACAAGTTCCAACGTAATTGTCGATCGCCCTTATTTGGGCAGTTTTCCTACACCAACTTTCTACAAGCCAAGCGCCTAGCCTCCGGGTTGGGTAGACCAGACGAGGACAATGTAGACTCCCCACAGGGCAAACCCAGTTCCCAAAAGCGCAGACCAGAGCGGGTGATTGCTATGAATGGGCTGGCTGTCCTTGGTTTGCAGGGTTTCTAAGTCAATCCAGCAGGTTGCCCCGCGACGAAACCATCCTGTCAGAGCCGTTCGTTGTCCCACCAACTCAGCGGGACGCAAGGCGGGGGAACAGAGGGTACCCAAGGCACCCAGGGCAGAGGCATGGTGCAGCTTGATCATGCCTTGCTGAGTCTGGAGCAGTAAGTCCTGTCCTAACCAGTTACTCACCCCGCGCCGCCCCAGGAGCCGCCCTTGAAGCTGGACGTGCTGGGTGTCTAGGGGAATGACTTCAGGCTGGTTGAGGAGCATGGGTAAGCTTGAAGCGGGTTTGAGGGTGGAGGAGACTTGGGCATCGGGGAAAAAGCGATTCAGCCGGATGAATTGCCCTAGGCTTAAACCGATGTAGAGGCAGCCGAGCAAAATGGCCCGATCGCCCGACAACCAGGAAATAAACCAGAAATCAACTAGGTTTGCCACCTCGCCCAGAAGCCACAGCAGACTGCCGATCGCAAAGCCGATGGGGGCACCAAAGAACGGAGCGCCTTGGAGCAGCAGGCGTTGCCAGTAGCGAATCCGTTGATTCAACGTTGGCTTAACGGTTGGGGGGAGGGGACGACAGTTTAATTCTGTCTCTAAGCGGTACTGGCGGGTGTACTGGGCTAGGGCAAAGAGCCGATCGCCTAAGCGGGGATGACTGCTGCTGAGGGTGAGCCAAGCGCGGTAGGGGTTGGTGTAATCCCACTCCAAAGCGGGTTCTAGGGGAATATGGAAATGGAGGCTACCGGGGGTAAGGACTTGCAAATATCCCACAGGAGCTAGGAAATCAAAGCTTTCGAGCAGATGGCTGGTCTGCCCCCGCTGTTGCAGATCCTCAGTGATGCCGATCGCTAGCTTGAGCAAGGCACGGGTGAGACCGTTGGGGTTGCCTGTGGCTTCGATGGCGAGCCGATCGCTGTAGTAGACCCGGCGGCGGGACAGCCACAGGACTGGCAACCGCAGCAAGCGATAGATGCCGTAGCTCAGGCTGGAGAGTCCGACTGTCGCACAAAACCCAGCGCCCCAAAGCAATTTCACAAATCCGATCGCGGATCGACGTTTGAAATTAAGGGTGTCTCCCAACACGGCAACTTGGGAGTAGAGGGTGTAGGGAATCTGAAGCACGACCATGATCCAGGTCATCACCACAAAATCCCAACGGATAACGTGCCCCAGTTCGCTGGCGTACACGGTCGCAATTTCGTCAGCGCTGAGCCGATCGAGGAGTCCTTGGCTCACGACAATCCGTGCGTTGTGGGGGATGAAGCCATAGGTGAGGGCGATCGGGGTAGCGGTGGGTAACACGCCCAACTCTGGGTGGGGAGATTTGTGCTGCCGACTAAATTGACTCAGCACCCGTGTGGCTTCGGGGCTGTGTCTAGCCAAGGTAGCCATGGGCAAGGGCTGTAGCCCTTCAAACAGCTTTAGATGGAAACTCAGTAACCAGGGAGCCACTCCCAGCAATCCCACAGAGATCACCAGAAGTACCAGCGTTTGCGATTGGTAAAAGAATTGAATCGGAGCTAATCTCAGCCAGAGTAGCCACTGATTTGTCAGCAGCATGGCAGATTCCACCAACACCTGCATCATCCAAAAGAAGACAAGAACCGTTGCTCCTTGGAGTATCCAGAACCATACAAGCTTTATTTTTCCTAGAGATTGCCAGTGTTTGGCTCTGCCTGCCTGCCGCCATTCGGGAGTGAAGGGAGGAAAGTCAGCGGCGATCGGCGACTCTGAAGGAATCCCAGCATCAGTCTCAGATTCTCCTGAAAGCGGCTCTGAAGATTCCGTGAGAAACAAATCAGGATCAAAGCCAGAGCGAGAGGGGTTGTCGATCGAAGGCGGGGCGATCGGCTCTGACGGCGGTTTGGGAGGTGTAACAGGTGGAGGAGGCTGAACCTTAACTGCCACATGCTTAGGAGTGGGACGCTTGCTGCTAGCTTTAGGTGGGGCAGATGACTCGAAGGGCACAAATCCCACGACATTTGTCTCTGGCTCTAGGTCTGCTGGCTCTGGGTCTGCTGGCTCTGGTTCTGATGAGTTTGATCGCTCTGGAGTCAGTTGGGGGTGCCGTTGCACCAAGTCTGCCAGGGTGCGCGTGGCCCACGCGTTGACCTTGGGGGACGGATTTTGGAGCAGGGTTTGACAGAGGGAGATGGCTTGCTCTGCTTGACCGTGGCGATCGTAAGCTACAACCAATCCCATCTGCGCTCGAATGCCATCGGGAGCATCAGGAGATTGGGCAGCCACATCTGAGAGGTAGGCAAGGGCAGTTAGGTAGTCTCCCTGCTTTAGGGCGGTTAAACCAGTTTCCAGCGCATCAGCCGAACCAGAGGAAGGAGCCATGAATGTTCCATGTTGATGGGTCTGTTACTCAGCGATCGGCTCTTGCCCAGCGGCCACAGGGGCGATCGGACTCAGCTTCAATTCAGGATGGTCAGTCTGCACCTGTTGGCAATTCCACTCGTTCTTAAACAGCAACACCGGGCGGTTCCAGCTATCCTTCACTGTCACCGTATTGAACAGCCGCCCCACTTTCTCCAAGGCTTCCCAGCCGCCCGTTACCCAACGAGCAACCGTATAGGGCAGCGGCTCCAGCAAGGTTTCCACGCCATACTCATTTTGCAAGCGAAATTGAATCACTTCAAACTGGAGTTGTCCAACCGCAGCCAAGAGGGGATCGCGGCGCGACTCATCCACGGAGTACATAATTTGTACGGCTCCTTCTTCCCGGAGTTCCGATACGCCTTTATGAAATTGCTTGAATTTGGAGGGGTTGGGATTTTTGAGGTAGGCAAATAGTTCGGGAGAAAAACACGGAATCCCCTCGTACTCTAGGCGCTGACCGTTGTAGATCGTGTCACCGATCGCAAATACACCGGGGTTGTTCAGCCCAATCACATCGCCAGGATAGGCCGATTCCACAGACTCTCGCTCTTGGGCGAACAGCTTTTGCGGCCGGGAGAGGCGAATGACCTTGCCAGAGCGGGCATGATTGACCGTCATATCTTTTTCAAACTTGCCAGAACAGACGCGTACAAAGGCGATCCGATCGCGATGCTTGGGGTCCATATTGGCTTGCAGTTTAAACACGAATCCAGAGAATTCTGGATAAACGGGTGAGATTTCTCCCCGGCTGCTGCGATGGGCACTGGGCTTCATGGCGTAGTCTAAAAATGCATTCAAAAACAGTTCCACGCCAAAGTTTGTCATGGCACTGCCAAAGAAAACGGGGGTCATCTTGCCCCGATGCACTTCCTTCATATCCAGTTCTGATCCCACCCCTTCCAGCACTTCCAGTTCTTCTTTGAACTGGTAATACAATTCTTTGTCCAGCAGGTTTTCGATGCGGGGGTCGCCTAAGTCAACAACGGTATCCACTGCTTCCCTGGCACCGTGGGCACTTCGTTCAAACAGGTGAATCTGGCGCAGACGACGATCGAACACGCCTTTGAAGCGGTCGCCCATGCCGATCGGGTAATTTACTGCGTAGGTTTGCAATCCCAATTCCTGCTCAATTTCATCCAATAGCTCCAAGGGTTCCCGCCCTGGACGATCGAGCTTGTTGATGAAGGTGAAAATGGGCAACGATCGCATCCGGCAGACTTCAAACAGCTTGCGGGTTTGAGGCTCCAGACCTTTAGCCGCATCCACAAGCATGACTGCATTGTCAGCGGCTGCCAAGGTGCGATAGGTGTCTTCGCTAAAGTCTTGGTGTCCCGGAGTATCTAGCAGATTAATCTGACACTGCTTGTACTCAAATTGCAGCACGGTGGAGGTGATGGAGATGCCCCGCTGTTGCTCCATGGCCATCCAATCTGAGGTGACATGACGCTGGGCCCGCCGCGCCTTCACTGCCCCCGCCTCATGAATTGCACCTCCGTACAGCAGCAACTTCTCAGTCAGCGTTGTTTTCCCTGCGTCGGGGTGGGAGATGATGGCGAAGTTGCGGCGACGATCGATCGCCTGCTGGAGTTCTTGGGGAGTTTCGATCGTAGAGGACTCAAGGGACATACAGTTGGCTTGACGGAGCGTACATCCCCAAGTCTAGCAAGAGTGGACTGGAGCAAGCGGAAAAGTTGACCTGGGCTAGTCGTAGACGGTTAAGGTTAAAATCGGGTCAACTTGACTAGACATCCTCCTTAGCTTAGCTGCCATGACTGCTCTTGTTGCCAATATTCCCCCTGAAAAGACTTTAGAACCCTTCTACCCCAGCGCCGACGGAGAACCTGTGGCTGAAACCTACGATCATCTCTATGTCATGCTCACCACCCTGACAACCCTCAACCAATACTTGGCAGGGCAACAGGCCACTGTTTTAAGTAACCAGTTTCTCTACTACGCTCAGGGATTTCCTAAACTGCGAGTCGCCCCCGATGTCATGGTGATCCTGGGAGTTGCCCCCGGTGGGCGAGATAACTACAAAATTTGGGACGAAGGGCGAGTGCCAGCGGTGATCTTTGAAATGACCTCCAAAAGCACGCAAACCCAGGATCAGGACAGCAAGAAAACACTCTATGAACAGTTGGGGGTGCAGGAATATTGGTTGTTTGATCCCAGAGGTGAGTGGATTCCTGGGCAGTTGCGGGGCTATTGCTTGCAAGATGAAGTGTATGTGCCTGTGCCTGAAATGCGGAGTGCTGTTTTACGCCTCCGACTGGCAGTGGAGGGAAAAATCATTGGCTTCTATCGAGAAGATACGGGCGAAAAGTTGCTGATTCCCCAGGAATTGGCAGATGCACTTCACCAAGAAACCCAACTGCGGCAAGCAGCAGAGTTGCAGCTAGAACAGGAACGCCAGCGGGCAGAACAAGCAGAATTGCAGCTAGCCCAAGAACGCCAGCAAAATCGGCAGTTGTTGGATCAGTTGAGAACCTTGACCCCTGACCAGCTTCGGGCACTTGGCATTGATGCAGAAACCTTGCCGTAAATGACGATCGCCCCCACCTGCCAGATAAAAATCAAGCCTTACTACTCAACCGTCGAATTTCTGCCACACTCAAGCCCGTTTTTTGGCTAATGGTTTCCACATCCAGCACATCCAGCACATCCAGCAACTGTCGCGCAATTTGCAATGCCTTTTGCTGCTCCCCCTCCTGCGTCAATTCCAGATCCCGCTGGAAAACTTGCACTGCGTTGGGTTCGAGCCATTCCCACTTAGCGAAGAACTGTTGCAACCGCTTCGCCTCATCGGGTTTGAGCGGGTGTCCACTCGCACCGACTTGAGGTAGATGAGCATACTTCAAGTAGGTTCCATCCCTCAGACTTTGTGCGTAATGCAGCGCTGTTGTTGAGCATTGGGCAAGTGTTTGTGCATCGCTTTCGGTAAGCCTAAGGTGCCATCACTGACGACTAATTGCCCGCTGTTTGGATTGAATCCTCGCTTCACCAGATGCTCAAAGAATTGACTCCACTGAATTTCTCCTTCCTCCATGGCGATTTCATCGTGCAGCCTCTCATAGGAGCCATCCTCCAAGACGGCTAATGCCGCCAATACTACCCGCTCTTCCGCTTGACGACACTGACGCAGATGACCTGAACGGTCTTCCTTGAATTCGTCACGGGTGTATTGAATCTCCCCCCAAACTCCATCGACAATCAAGACTTGGAGGGTTTTCCCAATCGGGGCTAAGCAGTGGGTATTGAGTGGTTGCTGAACTTGAAGCGTGACTTGGTTCACAGCCGTGCGGGAGAGAACATGTCCTATGAGAAAATATAGCGCCTCCTGCAAGTCTCGCAGCGACAACCCCATCACATATATGCCGCACAGCCAATTCAACAGATTGCCCAACCCCCGTTGGTAGCGGTGCAAAATTTGCCACTCTCGCTCTTGGTTGCGTCGCCGCAGTTTCGGCACCCGCAAATCGCTTAGATGCCCATATTGGGTATCGAGACCCCGTTGAAAATAACCCGAACGCCGAGGTCTATCCCCGACCAACTTCGCCAGTTCTGCCTTAACTTCCTCATCCGTGCCGCTTCTACGGTGGTCTTGACGGACTCAAATACCGCAGTTCGCAGTGTTTGTTCTAATGCCTCATCCAGTTCAGGCTGAAAACTGGCGGCTTTGACTCGAAGAATTTGTTGCTCTCGTTCAGCGATGGTCATGGGAGACTTCTTTTAATGGTTGATTCTCCCTACTTTCAGCTAATCTTTTTTCCCTGTCCGATGACGAAAAAATAAAGACACTACCAGAATCTAAACCAGTGACACCCACTGATAAACCCATCTCCCCATTCCCCAGCCGCGTCCCCCTCAAGCTGCTTGCCAGATTTGCCCTAGACACGAATGGTAATTGCTCAACTTAGTGGGAATAAGGATTTGGCAGGATTCAAAGCATGAGAAATGGCTTGAAAAGCGGAGAGACCCTGACGCTTTCCAGTATTGACAATAGAACGAACATCAGCGAACAGATCCCGCCCCCACTCCGAGCGAAAGCCATTGGTCACCTTACGAAAAATCACACTCAATCGTAAAGCTTGTTCACTGGCATTGTTAGTCGGAGGAATAGTTGTATCTTCCAGAAAGAGAAACAGATTTTCCCTGAGGTCACGATAGCGATTTTGCAGTCGGATGCCATCAGACTGAGTGGGAGAGAGAGCAAGCACTGCTTCCAATTGACGATACAGCCGACAGAGGTACTGATACTGAGTGGAAGCAGCCAGCGTATCCCATCGCCGACGCACCGCAATCGCCCAAATCAGTATTCGTTTCATCCGAGCCGAAAAGATGTCATCACCCGCCTCGATTCCATAGTGGCAATCGCGTAACTGATGGGCGAGACAAACCTGCCACTCCTGGGCGGGATGCGTTTTCTGGGCACTGAACAAATCGGAGATCCAAACCTCTGGACAATGACCTGCTAAGACTTCTCGAATCACATCCCCGCCCCGACTCGGACGAATCACATGCAGATAAACCTCGTCATTTTGGAACGTCCACTCCCAATGATTCTTTCCATTAACTCGCGCACTGGTTTCGTCACTGCCAATCGTCCGCGCTTGTCGTAATCGTGTCACGATGCCATTCACTGTTGTGCTCAATTGCTGTTTGACGCGCAAGAGCAGATTGGCAATCGCCCCTTCTGACATCTCTAAGCCAAATACCTCCTGCATCAATTGCTGCATCCGGGCATAACTAATGGCATGGCTGTAGCGCAGGGTCGTCACTAACGCTGCGATGCTATCTCCAAATGGACTGCCGGGTGCCAATTGCTCTGGCACGGGGGCAAGTTGAAGGGTTCCACAACTCGGACAGGTGCAGCCATAGCGTTCTACTTGTGTCACTATCGGACGAATCGGGGGAATCTCAATCTTGTCGTAGCGCTGCATCAATTGCTGCCTATCAGCAGGCAGTGCTACTCCACAAATTCCACACTCCTGTAAATGCGCTTTGACAACCTGGTCAGGATGCTCACTTATGGGGCGACCGCCGCCTTCTCGTCCCAAACTCCCCGTTCGCTTCTCCCCGGGCTGAGCAGTTTGCGCTTTTGGCTCTACTGACGGCTTGAACCCTTGAGACGGCGGTAGGCTGGAATTCTTCGATGTTTTCTTCGGTCGCTTTGCTGCTGTCTTCCGCAGTTTCTGGATCTCTTCCCACAACGCTTCAATCAGGGCATCTTTGTCCTCGGAGGTTAGTTGCTTGAGGTCGGGGAGTTCTGTCATCTCTTCAATTTATCGGGTTTCCCTACTCTGTCAACCCTAGTTGAGCAATTACCACGAATGATTAACTAGGAGTCTGTCAATCATTAATTGACGGGTAGCTGAAAGCCGGGAGGTTAGTGGGAGTTAAATTTTGAGGGTCTTCGACCCCTCAAAATTTTCTTGGCAGAACACTAGTGCAGACTGGTAGAAATAACTGAGCAGCACTCAAAACTCAGAACTCAAAACTATCCCCTTAACTGGTCAGAAACTTCTGCCAAGCTGCACTAGGTTTACCCCGTCTTAAAGACGTAACCGTAATAATGGAAAGGGCGATTCCGCTGCGATCGGCCATTAACGCCGGTTGAGCATTCGCCTTCTCCGCTGTTCTACCCGTTCCCTTTACTAGCTGACTCATGGCCCAGTCCCGACTGCAAAAGCTCGCTGCCTACTTGCGTCCTCATCGACAGGTTGTTATTTCAGGCATTGCCGCCCTATTAATCGTCAACGTCCTAGCGGTCACCATTCCCCTCTTAATTCGTCAGATTGTTGATGATCTACAGCCACCCTTTAACTATCGGCAAGTGCTGTTCCAAGGACTATTGATCGTCGTGTTGGCTACGGCTATGTGGGGCATTCGGATGCTGTCACGGGTTTTGCTATTTGGCGCGGGTCGGCAGGTCGAATTTGATTTGAAGCAGAAAATATTTGACCATCTGTTGATGATGGAGCCAGCGTACTTTGCGGTCAACACCCCTGGAGATTTGATCAACCGCGCCACGAGTGATGTGGAAAATATTCGTCGATTAGTGGGCTTTGCGGTACTAAGCCTCGCCAATACGGTGTTTGCCTACAGTTTGACACTGCCAGCGATGCTCAGAATCAATACACCGATTAGCTTACTCGTCATTTCCGTGTATCCTTTCATGCTGGTGTTGGTAAAGCTATTTAGTGAGCGCCTCCGCACGGAGCAGATGCACGTCCAAGAAGAACTATCCAATATCAGTGAACTGATTCAAGAAGACATGAGTGGCATCGCATTGATTAAAATATACGCTCAAGAAGAAAATGAGCGCAGCGCCTTCCGCATCATGAATCAGCGGCTGATCCATGCCAACCTGAGGTTGGCCAAAACGCGAAATATTCTGTTTCCAACCCTGATTGGCATCGCTAGTTTGAGTTTCTTGATTTTACTTTGGCAAGGCTCAGACGCGATCGTCCGAGGCGTTCTAACCGTAGGCGACTTTTTAGCGCTGTTACTCTACGTGCAGCAATTGGTGTTTCCCACTGCGTTATTAGGGTTCACCATCACGGCCTATCAGCGGGGTGAAGTGAGCATCGATCGGATTGAATCGATTCTGAAAGTGGAACCCCAGATTCAAGACGCACCCGATGCCGTGGGGCTAACAACGGTCAAGGGACAGTTGGAAGCGCGCCACCTCACTTACACCTACCCCGGAGCCACAACTCCCTCCCTCCAGGATGTCAACTTTTTGCTCCAGCCAGGAGAAACCGTGGCGATCGTCGGCCCCATTGGGTCTGGCAAATCCACCCTCGCCAATGCTCTCCCCCGGTTGCTAGATATTGCCCCCGATCAATTATTTCTGGATGGCCAGGATATTACTCACCTCAAGCTGCACGATTTGCGTGGCACGATCGCCTACGTCCCTCAAGACAGCTTCCTCTTTAGCACCACGATCAAAAACAATATTCGCTACGGCGATCCCGCTGCGGAACAGCCAGAAGTGGAATCTGCGGCAAAACAAGCCCAAATTCACCCCGAAATTCTCAACTTTCCCCAACAGTACAAGACGATCGTGGGAGAACGGGGCATCACTTTGTCTGGAGGACAGCGGCAACGCACCGCCCTCTCCCGCGCTTTGTTGGTCGATGCGCCAATCCTGGTGCTAGACGATGCCCTCTCCAGCGTGGACAACGAAACCGCCACTCAGATCCTGCGAAACCTCTCCGCCGGCACCCAACGTAAAACCGTCGTCTTCATTTCCCACCAGCTTTCCGCCGCTGCCCTAGCCGATCGCATTCTCGTGATGGACAACGGCCGCATTGCCCAATCAGGCACCCACGCAGAGCTACTCCAACAGCCTGGAATTTACCAATCCCTGTGGAACCAAAACAAATTAGAAGAAATGCTGAAATAGCAGTGAGAGAGTATCCCTCGATACTCTTTTCCCTCCCACAAAAGTCTGAGAGTGCCAAGGACTCTTGTTGACAAGCGGCACTGCTCAACAGAAACCTAAGAGAGCCAGTCAACAAAGGTCTTCATACTCTCCAAATTTAATTGATACCGCCCCTACCTCAATTTCTTGTTCGCCTTTTCCTGCTTTAGCTCATCCCGCAGTATCGTTTGATAGGCCTTGGGCAATGCACTCGTCATAGAGTTATCCTCAATGCCATAGCCCAAACTTGTCCACGTACCAGAGAGAACTTTTAGCACCTCGTTGACCTGACCCGCCCGTAGAAGTTGGGATAGATCAACTCCCCATGCTTGGGAGTCCTTGAGCCAGCGGTAAACCACCGTATCCTGAAATTCTGGCTCAAAGCTATAGGATTTCCACACTAAAAATCGGGATGGCTGGGGATGATAGCTATCGGCTTTTTCTAACCAAGTGGTTGTAATGAACTGGTAGCGTCCCGCCGCTGTCGTACAGTTGCCGATGTTCGGCCCACCTGTAATCAGAATGCAACGATCGGGATGGGATCTCAAGTTATCCGTATAAGTGCCCCCATACAACAATCCGTAGGGCAGAGGGTCATTCGCCTCACTCACTGAAATCGTTCGCATTAGGGCACGAATATACGGATCGCCTCCCTGCATCACCAGAGGCGGGATTGAATTATTTGTGTTGGGAATATAAGTGCGTTGGACAGCAGAGGGCAGGAGGAATAGAGCCAATCCGATCGCAGCCAAAATTAGCACAAAGAGACGTAGCGCCTCTCCTTGTAAAGCATTGTCTGATAATTTCTGTTTCCGACGGCGTAAAGGCATAGAGCCAAGTAGGGAGCATCACAGAGTTGCGAACGCCTCTCTCCCACTGTCATGACCCTATTGCTTAGGCACTTCGAGACACGCAGTTAGGAAACGTTGCTAAACCTTAAAATCTGTAACCGAGCAACTTGCACCCAATGCTTCAAATATCTATCGAGCCTCCCTCCAAACAGCAGTAGAGACGTGAGATTGTCCCCAGACGACTATCCAAACAGCACAGAAGGTAGAATTTGCAATTCTAAGATCATACCTAAGATAGAGGGCCTTTTCTAACCTTTCCAAAGTGAAGTTGTTAAGGAACGGTAGCAAAAAGTTCTTCTAATGGTTTCTGAGAAGCTTCTGAAGACGCAATAATTTCGACAACTTTATTTCGTGCTTCGGGCTGAAATAGCGCTTCCACACTAACTTGAGCCACCTTTGTCCGAGGAATGCTGCCCTCAAAGAGCGTATCAGCGCCCTGCATCAGCACGGGTTTGGTGTTATCTTCATTGAGCAATCCACCCGGACGCACGATCGTGTAAGGGACACCGCTGCGCTGAAGGTATTCCTCTGCTTGCTTCTTCCAAACTAAGATTAAGAAAAATAGATTTAACGGATGGAAGAATCGCGAAACGCAGAGGGAAGACACAAACACAAAGTGTTGAATCCCCGCTGCCTGAGCAGCATCGACTAAGTTTTTTGTGCCTTCGTAGTCCACTTTGTAGGGACCGGAGGGGTCAAAGCTGGGTTTGGCACCCGTCGCGCAGAGCAGAACCGTGCAGTCTGCGATCGCCTCCCGCAAACTCTCCGGCTGCAAAACGTCCCCCAGCACCAACTCTACTGGAGGCGGGAGGATTTCCTTTGCTTTGTCTAAATCTCGTACCAGTGCCCGCACAGGAATATTACGTCTCACTAACTCTTGCACAATTCGTCGTCCCGTTTCGCCCGTTGCTCCTGCCACAAATGCTTTCATAACGTCCCCTCAATAATCTTTAGTTATAGATCTAACAAAAAATGCTTTCACACACCAGCAGCCAAAGTAGCATTCTCATCAGGGTAAGTACTGAACAATGCCAAATTTGGACGGGCTGAATCAATAATTCCGTGATCTTGAGCATAGTGTGTTCCCAGAGTGCAAGGTATGCTGAATGAAAATCATCCATAAGACAGGCTTTAGGAACAGATGCGGTTAACAATTTACACCTGTCATCCTGTAACTTGATTTCTTCCATGGATCTGAGCGAGATAGACTCTAGAGCGATCGATTTCTTCCTCCATCCAGATTTACCCGCAGGCTCACAATTAGTTACACCATCAGCAACTTAGGAAACGGTTCATGCAGCTAAAATCTGAGCATTATCAACTCGTTGAATCGTTGGAGATATCCCTGAGCGATCGGTTAGACGACCCTAACTCGAATGACACTAATCCAAGTGATTTGGCGATCGTTTCTTCTCATACTATAGAACCTGAAACCCTTGTGGCTGAAAGTGTAACTCAGTTTCATACCCACTTCGTTGGGGCTATGGAGCTTTATGGCGATCGGGAGACCGTTGCCAAGTATTTAGATGCCCATGCTGAGTGGTTCCACCGTTGCGCCCACCCCATGAAAGTGGAGCCGATCGGAGCCAATGGATACGCCCTTGTCATTGGCCGCTTTGGAGCCTTTGGCTACGATGTCGAACCCAAAATTGGACTCAATCTCCTCCCTGCCCAAAAAGGAGTTTATCGCATCGAGACGATTCCCGTTCCCAACTACACTCCACCCGGGTACGATGTTGATTTTCAGTCAGAGATGCAGCTTGTGGAGCAATCTGACGAGTTGGCAGCGGAAACCGTGACCCATGTAAAGTGGCATTTGGACTTGGTGGTTCGCATCCAATTTCCTAAGTTTATCCACGCCTTACCCGAAGCCGTAGTTCAGAAAACAGGCGATCGGCTCCTCTACCAAATTGTGCGGCAGGTTTCAAAGCGCTTGAGCCACAAAGTCCAAGAAGATTTCCACACCTCAACTGGGGCAACATTGCCGAAGTCCAAGCACAAGTGGTTCGGTTCTGCCAGCTAGTTTAAGCAGCAGTTAGGGACTCACAGTGAAATCAACCGATCGTTGGATAAGCTGGCGGTAGCTTCACCCATCGTTAACCAGAGGGATGTGTTACGGTATTCGCCTCCCGCAGTCTACGATAACGATTTACTGTGGTTCACCCCAGGTTTGCTGAGCCGCAAACACCGATTTTTACAACATTCCCAACGGCAATATTCCCAACGGCAACATGTGCCCGGACTTCCAATGTACATCTTTGGATCAGTTGCAAGTATTTCAAATATTTCTTAACATAGTTCGCATAAGCACAGGATGGGGAAACGTGCAAGAGTCCTCATTTAGCATTTCATAGATCTTTAGTCAGAGGACTGGGGCAATGACCAACGAGCAAACATCTGATTTGAACGCCTTTTTGAACACCTTAAGAAATGGAATTTGGGTGCTGGGACTGTCGTCCTGGGTCTTTGGCATCACTGATCGGACGATCGCCACATTTTCCGATGGCTATCTCTCAGCGATCGATATTGTGCAACTCTCTACCGCATCCTTTTTCTTCGTAAGCTGGCTCTTTCTCAAGCCATCCTCCAAGGCTTGAGTTATCCAAGATGTATCGTTCAAGATGCATCGTTCAAAATGTGAGCGCTAATCCTGGTCGCAGAACAGCAACGTTCCAGCGGCAACACAGATGGGAATGGTCAATAGATTCAGCAGCGGAATATTGACCAAACCCAGACAAATGAGTCCAAAGCCAGCAGTAGTAGGCAGGTTGCGAAAAATTACACCCAACTTGGCTCGAAAGCTCAACCGCCTACGCTCCATTGTTGAATCGAGGAAATCCAAGCAAATCAGGGTTGTAGATAATGCCAATCCTCCTGCTGTGACTAAAAATGCACCAATGCCAGGAATTAGTCCCAATAGTAGAACCAAGAGTCCCAAGCTGAGAGCGAAGAGCAGCTTTTTCACCTCAAACAGCAGCGATCGGCCCACATCTCGAAAAACCGACAATACTCCCGCCTCGATCGACGGCAATTGCCCCCGCTGTATCAGTTCTATTTCCTCTGAAAGCTTTCCATACCAGGGCGCACCCAGAACTACCCCAAACTGCACCAACAAAAATGTAGTCAGGAGCAGTAAGCTGCCTGCAAATATAACTCGCAGGAGGATATCTACGGCGGCGGTTCCACCTGCCAGCCATAAAATAAAACCAGCTAACCATTCTGGTGTTTTGGTGGCAAGTTGCGACAACAGGACAGGCAAATCTGATACCAGTTGTCCGATCGCTCGCCAACCTGGAATCACCAAACTTAGGTACAGAGCAATTCCTACAACCAAGTTAATGAATCCTGGAACCACAATGTAGCTCCACAACCGAGGAGTTTGCCGCAGCAGATTGAAGGCACGAAATGGATAACCTACTCCGACAAAAAAGTCTTTGGGTCGAATCGCAGGTTTGGCGGCAGAAATGAGGTCGTCTGACATTTGCAATGCTAATGGTTTGAATGGGATTTGGCTAATTCAGTAAATTTGTGCGGGACAGGTTCTACAAAATTGTCCAATAAAAGACGGCGTAACAACCTAATTTGCCCAAACTTCAGTCCCAAGAATTCTATTTTACGAACCGATCGCCAGTGTAAGGTTTCCTGAGGATCGTGGGTCACATAATACACAACAGTCGTGCTGTAGGGGCGTTCGCGTAGCGTGTGCTTTGCACTTAGCAGTCGGCAAAAGGACATGATTGAGTTCAAAGGTTTTCGCCCGACTGCTTCGCCCTTACCAAGTCGCTAACGTCCGCAAGTTATTTAATTCCTGCTCCTTAACGACTCAATGGCTAGGTAACCCGCGATAATGGATCACTGTTTACTGAATCCCTGAAACTATGACAAATCAGTCTCCGATTCCCGTGCTGATCAATGGTGCCGCAGGCAAAATGGGGCGCGAGGTGATCAAAGCAGTTGCCCTAGCTGACGATATGAACTTAATTGGAGCGATCGATCGCAACCCCGAACATCAGGGGAAAGACGCAGGTGAATTGGCGGGAATTGCTCCCCTGGAAGTTCCAATCATGAGCGACTTTGAACCTATGCTAGCGATGACGGCTCAGGAAAAGCAATTGGGGGTAATGGTGGATTTTACCCATCCGTCATCAGTTTATGACAGTGTGCGATCGGCAATCGCCTACGGTGTGCGTCCCGTCGTTGGCACCACTGGCATTGACCCCGCTCAACTGCAAAGGCTAGCAGAATTCGCCGATAAAGCCAGTACGGGTTGCCTCATAATTCCCAACTTCTCGATCGGCATGGTATTGCTACAACAGGCGGCGATCCAGGCTTCGCGATATTTTGATCATGTGGAAATCATTGAATTACACCACAATCAAAAAGCCGATGCTCCCAGCGGTACTGCCCTCCAAACCGCGCAGATCCTGGCAGAATTGGGCAAAACCTATAATCCGCCTCTCGTGGAAGAAACGGAAAAACTGGCAGGGGCGCGGGGCAGTTTAGCAGGGGAGGGAATTCGGATTCACAGCATTCGGTTACCAGGCTTAATTGCTCACCAAGAAGTGATGTTTGGTGCCCCTGGAGAACTGTATACCCTACGCCACGATACGAGCGATCGGGCCTGTTACATGCCCGGCGTGTTGCTAGCAATTCGCAAAGTGCTTCAACTTAAATCCCTGGTCTATGGATTAGAAAAGATTTTGTAGTTTGTGAGAAGTAAGCATTTGATAATGCTTTATGGGTCGCCGATTCTATGTGAACAAGGAGCTTAGCCCCGTTTAGGTTTGGCAGGGTGAGCAGGTTATCACACAAGTCACGATTCTACGTTTACAAGAGGCTTAGGAGATTTCCGAGAAAGATGTTACCCCTGTAGGGGCGAAGCATCCGGCAGACAGAGCCTTGAATCGACTAGAAGGTCATTGCCTGGATGCTTCGCCCTTCCGGTGCCTAGTATAAGCTTTTCTAAAAATCTCCTTAAGCCCTTTGTTCGCCATTTAGAAGTTTCGTTGTACCCAAGAAAAATGCCTGACTCCATAAGCCCCCGGAGTCAGGCATTTTCCACCAAAGACACTTTTCTAAACAGAAAAACCAAACAAAATTAGTTGCCCCCTAATTGCCTGATCCTTCCAAGCGTCTTCTTAGGAATTAATCTAATGATGCAATGTTCACGCCTAGAAAACTTCGCCACAACCACGCAACTTTTGCTAAGAGAATCTTAAAGTTTCTAACTCGAAATCCGTAGTTGTACGCCCCAGTTTTGTGAAGTAAGTTCGCAAATGTGAACATTTGAAGAGTCAGGTTTAATCTTGGCAGTTACATAGTTCAACTTTAGGAATGCTTGTCAAAATAGAATAACGTAAGGCATCCTATAACCCAATTCCAGACTCACAAATTGAAAACTGACAAATCACTAGTCAACGCTTAGCCATGTTAATTCCTCTTACACGTCAGAAATTTGAACAATTAATTCCCTTGACGGCCACAGGGCCGCAATACAAATATTGTTGGGGCAAGTTTTCTGACTTCCTGAGACGCTTGCTGTTTTCGGTTGTGGGAGCGGCGATCGCCCTAGTTGCAAATAATTTCGTCGGCAAAGGACTAGGCGCTCTGACCTTAGTTGTGGGAAGTGCGGCTGGATTTTACTGGCTCTGGGGTCCAGTGTTCTGGGCAACATTAAAAAATATTGAATCTCGCAAATATGCCTACAGTGGCTTTTGGCGCGGACGAGTGACAGATGTTTTTGTGACCGAAGAATTAATTGGTCAAGAAGAAACCGTCAACAAGCGCGGAGAACTGGTCATTGTCGAGAATCGGGAGCGCCGCTTGAACCTGGAGGTGGGAGACAAACTGGGCTTCTCGACACGGCTACAGGTTCCCTTAAAGCGAGATCATCAGGCGATCGTGCGGGGTCAACCCGCCGAAATGCTACTCATGTCCTACCAGGCTGATTTAGGTCGCGTTGCCAAAACCTCAGACATTTATATTCCCAGCCAGAATATTTGGGTGAGCGATTATCCCTGTTTGCAGCGCGACACGTTTGTAGAAGTGAGCCGCGAATTGCGGGGGCAAAATACTGAGCGTCAATCTGAGCGCAAGTCTAATTCCCGTAGACCTGCTCGGAGAAAACGCGAGGCACTGGATAGAGAATAGTTGTGTTGCCGATGCGAGGAATAGCACAATTTATAGAATCCACCAAGTAGTATAATAGTACCATTAACCATACATCACAAAACTCAATACTTCGGATTTTTGTGGAGGTGCTGAAAACCCTGTTGTACAGCCAACATAGACCCCCACCTTTCGGCTGAGCGCTGTTCGGCTGAGCGCTCATGTCGAAGCTCACGTCGAAGCCTAAATCCCTCTCCCAAGAGGGCAGAGGGATTTCAATTCGGCTCCCCTTCTCCCAGAACGGGAGAAGGGGTTGGGGGATGATGGCTAGCTATCGCAAAAATATCCGAACTATTGAAAATTGTTATCCAGATCAATCTCCTTCTGTTCTTGTGCTAACAAAAGTCAGCAGAGATTATATGATGATGTGAAATTAATCTTCTTAAAACAGCGTCTACCGTCCTTACTACCCCTAGCTTGGAGAGTCTCGATTATGAATAGCTGCGTCTTGCTAGCAGAAATTATTAAAGACCCAGAACTACGCTACACCGCTGAGAACCAGGCGATCACCGAAATGCTGGTGAAGTTTCCAGGGCTACGACCTGAAGATCCTCCCGCAACACTGAAGGTGGTGGGCTGGGGTAACTTGGCTCAGGAAATTCAGGAGCGCTACCACGAGGGCGATCGGATCGTGATTGAAGGGCGGCTAAGCATGAATACGATCGATCGTCCCGAAGGCTTTAAG